>Ga0209314_10000488_pt1 | contig 17716 bp, 17 predicted proteins | sample I19B2metaG_FD_184146 | JGI IMG/M metagenome (GOLD analysis project Ga0209314, IMG submission 184146) | Lake sediment bacterial and archeal communities from Gulf of Boni, Indonesia to study Microbial Dark Matter (Phase II) - ​I19B2 metaG... | ecosystem: Environmental > Aquatic > Freshwater >... | reverse complement strand
AGGAGACATATTTCGATCTTCTCTCGTTCGGTCAAGTAGCAGGCCTCGATAATGACTTTGAGAATCATGCCCTGCCCCTTCACGACTGCCCTCACAGACTCTATGTCTGTCTTGACATCGTTAAGGCGTCCGGACTTCAGAGCCCCGATGTTTGCGACCATATCTATCTCTGAGGCACCGTTACGGATCGCCTCTTCTGCCTCAAGCTTCTTCGCTTCGGAGGTGGTCGCTCCTAGAGGAAATCCCACGACCGAACATACAGCGACCTCAGAGCCATGGAGAAGCTTCGCCGCAAGCCCAACATTCACCGGGTTCACGACGGCCGCTTTGAATCTGTAGGTTCTTGCCTCCGTGCAGAGACGAACTATGTCGTCGTCTGTTGCGTCTGGCCTCAGGTTGGTGTGATCCACCATTCGAGCAAGCTCGGCTTTCTTCATCCCTTCTCACGCCTAATGAATATAGAGGGTTCCGCATTTTAACGAGACTCTCCTTACCAAGCGCCTCGACAACCATCAAGCAGGACCCAGACTCAGTGACTGCGGCTCAGATGAAAGATTCAAGAAAGGCCAAGATCAATTGAGAAGCATGAGAGGCGAGGCGTGAACGTCTGAGAGAATCAGGGCGGCTCTGAAGTCCGTCGTGGCCGCCGGCTACCAGTTCGACAAAGACTGCCTCGACCTATTGCGCCTCCTTGAGGGAAGACTTGACCTTGAGCAACTCACGACACTGATCGTGGATGAGGCAAACAAGGCCAAGCTTTCGCCGCCCATAATCGATAAGGCCTTCCTCGAAAGGGTCGCCCTCAAAATCAGCCCAGAAAGTGCTAGCCCAACGCCGACTCTCCCAAACGGAGTTGCTACAACTGTTCCCTACGCCAAAGAGGTGAAGGCCCGAATGGAGATTCTGGACGCTCAAGGCCCGGAGATGGGATCAAAAGCAACCGTGGACGACTTCTGCCGTTATTTCCGGACTAGGTTCAGAAAGCTTCGAGAGATCTTTAACGAAAGATTGGATGCCCGCGGCGCCGGCACAATCGGCGATGCGTTGGGCGCTCGACTCAATGAGAGAGTGAGATTCGTTGCCATGATCATGGACAGGAGAAACAGAACGTCTCACATCTATCTTAACGTGGAGGATGACCAGAATTCAGCTGTCCTAGTGGTGCAGAAGAACAATGTCGACGCCTTCGCAACGGCTCAAAGTGCACCTCTGGACCAAGTCGTTTACATTGAAGCCATTCGAGGAAAGGGAGAGATCTTTATTTGCGAAAGGCTGAATCTTCCAGACATTCCTGAACATCGGCCCAATCGATCAGACGAGCCCGTGCTTGCCGCGCTACTGTCGGACATTCATGTTGGAAGCAAGACTTTCCTGCGCGACGAATTTACTAGATTCATCCTCTGGCTCAATGGAAAAGTCGGCACACCTGCTCAACGGGAACTTGCGGGCCGTGTGAAATATGTGGTGATCGCCGGTGACTTGGTTGATGGCGTAGGTGTTTACCCTGACCAAGATCGCGAACTCGCGATCCCCGATGTCTACGCTCAGTACAGGCTCGCTGCTCAATTCATGGAACAGATACCTGATTACATCGAAGTGATCTTCATCCCTGGAAATCACGACGCCACTAGACAGGCACTTCCACAACCCGCAGTGGCCAAGGAATTCGCTGAGCCTGTGTATGACGCAAGAAGCATCAATGCACTAGGAAACCCTGCGAGACTTCAGTTGCATGGAGTGAATTTTCTAGTCTACCACGGCCGTTCACTTGACGATATTGTGGCAACAGTCCCGGGGGTCACATTCCAAACGTCTGACAAGGCCATGGAGCACCTTCTGAGATGCCGCCATTTGGCGCCCGAGTACGGAAAGAGAACCTCTATCGTCCCAGAAAAGGAGGACAGGCTCGTCATATGTGATGTACCGGATGTCTTTCACTCCGGCCATGTCCATGTCCTAAAGCACAAAGACTACCGAGGCACAGTTATCGTGAATTCCGGGGCTTGGCAAGACCAGACAGAATACCAGCGAAAGATGGGCTTAATCCCAACCCCTGGAATACTCCCGGTCCTCAATCTGCAAACTCTGCAGGTAAGCCAAGTTGACTTCACAAAGGGATAAGAAGTCATCCTTGAAAGTCTTGGCGATTGAGGACGGGTCCTTCTCCAAAGCCGACAGATACTGTCTTGTAGTAGGTGTCGTAGTCACCTGCAATTCGATCGAGCGAGTCCTTCTTGACCGGATACATATCGATGGGACAGACGGCACGAAAACGGTTATGTCGTTTGTGAACCGTTCCAAAGGCGTTGGTCTAATAATGTTGCCCTCTGTTTCACTCGCCGGATTCAATGTGATCGACCCGCACGAACTCCACAGGAAACTCAAGGTGCCTGTTGTCGTAGCCAACCCGGAGAGGCCTCGGCTAGAAGCCATCCACGAAGCGCTCAAGCGACATTTCCCTGATTGGAAACGGAGGATCCGTGTCTTCAAGCTAATGGGCTCGCCCGGAATCTTCCGGGTTCCACGTGAAGGTGTGCTGTACTTCTATGCGGTGGGACTTTCAGCGACAAGGACCCGGACCATGCTGCGCAGCCTTATTCGCTTTGGAAAGAAGCCAGAGCCCCTGCGAATTGCAAGGATCATCGCACGCGCGCTAAGTTCTACGTCTCCTCTCAAGATAACGTGGGGAGTACGACGTTAAGCGCGAAACCAAAGCCTCATCAGAAAATATGTCCAATAGCGTCTTGGGAGAAATTCCCAATCGTATCTTCTTCGTCCTGCCGTACCGACCAAGACTGACAACGCGAGCGTTCAGGATCCCCATTATGTCAAGTTCGTTGAGCAGTCCGCTCACTCGCCTCTGCGTTAGAGGCTCCACGTTCGTTATTCCGCACAGTTCCTCGTACACATTATAGACATCGCCAGTGACTGCCCCTCCATCCATCCGGCTGTTTATGAGATATGTCGCCGCAAGAACTACTTTCGAATGAAGTGGCAGCGACCTCAATACCTCAGCAACCCTGTCGTCTTCGATCTTGCGTTGCGCTAGCTTCACATGACTCTCATCTACAGTATTCGCGCCTTCTCTCTCTGCGAGCTCACCGGCGACACGTAGGAGGTCTAGGGCCCTTCGAGCGTCTCCATGCTCTCCCGCCGCCAGAGCGGAGCATAGGCGAAGGGACGGCTCCGGAAGCGCGTTCTCAACGAATGCGAGCCTCGCCCGCGCAAGTAATATGTCATAGAGCTCGTCCGCTAGATAGGGGCGAAAGACGAGTTCTTCCTCGCTCAGTGAACTCAGGACCCTTGGATCAAGGAAGTCCTTGAAGTGAAGGTCGTTCGATATGCCGACAATCCCTATCCAACTTCCTTTCAAGGATTCGTTTATCCTCGTCATCTCATATAGGAGGCTGTCATCGTTCTGACGCTTCACCAGAGCATCAACCTCATCAAGGACCACGATCATGCACTGCCTCACGGATGCAAGTGAACTACGGAATCGATCAAAAACCTCACCCGACGCCAATCCTGTAAATGGGATGTTGATCGATATCGCGTGACACAGCTCCGCAAGGACTCGGTAGTTAGTTCCGGCGAGACGACAGTTCACGTAAGATATCCGGATGGGGGCGCCTGTCTCAGCTGCCTTCCGTTCGAGGTGTGAGAGAACGAGTTTGGCCACGGCAGTCTTTCCCGTGCCCGTCTTCCCATAAATGAATGTGTTCGAGATCTTGGAGCCGTTAAGCGCAGGGGCCACGATAGCGCCGAGTTTGTGTATGTGTTCGTCCCTGTGTGGTAGCGCGTCCGGCATGTAATCGTGACGAAGCACATCTCTGTTAGCAAAGATCTTGCTGCCAGAGAGGAACTTGTCGAAGACCTGATCCAAGATTGCGCCGGAGCTCAGCTAAGAAGCCTCCACACGGCGCTGAGTTCGACGCGAAATATTAACAGTTCTTGTTCATGAAAACCGACTTACAACAATAGATTTCTACAGTCACCGTCTGCAGGCCGCCACCCCTTGGCTTCCACTGGAACTTGTAGACTCCGCCGGTGTGGGTGGTTGGGGGTGGTTTACAAACAGACTCCAAACGGTCTTGGTCCGTCCGTTTCTTAAACAGTTTCGATATACTTCTCTGTAGTTTCAGCACTCGCCTGTTAGTCTGCCTTCTGCCGTCACTTGCCAGATGCAGTGGTCCAGTGGAAACCAACGGGCTCCGGTGGAGTGGAAACCTCTCAGTCGACCCCTGTAGATGCTTCGTGGCGAACAGGTGTTGCCGACCGCTGGTGCTCGTTCGGTACGATATTACGTTCACTTTTGGTGAACATCACCAATGTTGATTCTGACTGGACGAAACGCCGTCCTTTCGACCCCGACTTGTTTGGCCGGAGGTTTTGCAGTGAACTGAGAGGGCACCGGTTCACCAAAAAATGTATTAACTTGTGAACGGGAGAGTGAGGCTCGCTGCGACCTTGTTGGTGGAACAGTGCCGGCCCGCAAACTGAAGATTGAGTTCTTTGACGATGTTGGCACGAAGCACACCATCACAATTGAAGGAGCTATCACGAAGGAGAAGATCACCCGACTCCTCGATTACGTGGAGCTGATGGGTAGACTGCCGACCACCAAGCTTGGTGACCCCTTCCACCCGGCTCATCAGAAGTTCGAGAAGATTCGCGACCTTCTCTCGCAGTTTCAAGGGAGAGCTTTCAGGTCAACCGATATTCAACAGGCGTACGAGCAGAGACATGGGGAGTCAATCGCCTTGAGTACGGTTTCGACTTACCTATCCAGATTCGTGGACAGGGGTGTCGTGTTACGCTCGGGCTCGTCGGCCGAATGGCTGTATACCCTGAAGCCGCCTGGAACGTTTTCATGGGACAGCGTCCTCTCGAAGTGAGGCACCCATATACGTCTTCAGAAGCGCCTTTCCCGCCGCCGTCGCGCCATACTTCGGTATGTACCCCTCACTCGTTTTCTCAATCAACCCCGTCTCAACCATTCTGCTCATCATCCTGCTCGTGTGCTCTCTACTTTTGCCCAAGATACGAGATACCTCAGTGGAAGACTTGACTTCAATACTGATTGCCCGCAGTATTCTGAGATGCGCGTCAGAAAGTTTGGGCCCATGGCCTACGCGAGCAACTCCTAGCAGCGCGCCTGCCTTGACCACTTCGATGTCTTCCTTCAGTCTTTCGTTCTCCATCGTCAGGCGCGAAATCATCTTTCTGATCTTGATCATGCTGTCTGTAAGCTGCTTGTTGGCTACGAGCGCCGTTTCGATGTTTCGTGCCAGTTGATTGAGCTGCGGAACTCGAGTCTCCACAGAAGTGTTTTCCGCTCCGATCCCCCTCAACTCCTCTAACTCGCGACGGACCGCATCAATCATCCGTTTCTGGTCGTCAAGGCGCTTAACGATTCCCATAACTGTCCATTCCCCGAAACGCGATGAGGGAGGCTCACTATGCTTTCGCAGTGGGCTCGCCAATTGTAGCTTCCACCCTGACATGACGCTTGACTAGACCGTATATCTACGTTTTTAACAGCGACTTTGATTCTTCTCACTTCCCCATGGTAGGGGCAAGCATTGGAGAAGACGGGAGCGAACTTACGTTTCAAGGGAATCGTGCAGGGAGTTGGCTTTAGACCGCTTCTCTACAATTTGGCAGTGCGGCACAAGATAGTTGGTTATGCCCGCAACATGGGTGATGCCGGCGTCGAGGTTCACGTCGAGGGAGATGACCCAAGAGTGAACGAGTTCATTAACGAGCTGAGAACAGGATCCCTGCCAATATGTCAGGTGGCGGACCTACAGATTGAATTGACGAAACCCTCTGGAAGCTTTCATGAGTTCACGATCTACCCTAGCGATCGGCGGCGCGCGTCCTCTGGCTCGACAATTCCACCCGACATAGGAATCTGTGAACAATGTGCAGATGACATACTCGACAGAGCGTCGCGGTGGTACCTGTATCCATTCACATGCTGTGCCTCTTGCGGCCCAAGATTCACCGCGACACTCGATCTTCCATACGATCGAGACCGAACTAACATGACGAACTATGCACTATGCCCAGACTGTCGAAAAGAGTACGAAGATCCTACAGATCGAAGGTTTCATGCGCAAGGAATCTGTTGCCCTACCTGCGGCCCAAAGGTGGCCCTCCACGATAGGACAGGAGTCATCGTCGAGGAGAGCCAACCACTCAGGGAAGCAGCACGCCTTCTCGATGAAGGCGCAGTCTTAGGAGTGAAAGGAATCGGTGGGATCCACATCGCAGCGTCCGCGACTCAAGACAAACCCCTTCTCAAGATCCGTACTCGAAAGAGGAAGTCTTTCCAACCGTTCGCCCTGATGTCACGGGATGTAAAGAAGGCGCGTGAGTTCGCCTGTGTTTCAGATCTTGAGGCGCAACTTCTGCAGGATTGGCGAAGGCCAATAGTCTGCCTCAGGAAGTTACCGGATAACATTCTATCTCACCAAGTGGCGCCCGGCCTTGATACGGTAGGCGTCATGTTGCCGTACACCGGAATACACCTTCTCCTCACTTACTACTGCCAAACCCCGGCTCTCGTGATGACAAGCGGTAACGTTTCAGGATTACCTATGGCGATAATCAACAATCAAGGAATACAACAACTCTCAGACGTTGTCGACTACTTTCTGCTTCACGACAGGGCCATAGTGTCGCGCTGTGACGATTCCGTCATTAAAGTTTTGGGAAAGGATCCAACCTTCGTTCGCCGATCAAGAGGATTCGTTCCAATACCGATTGAAGTTCCCTTGGTGGCCAGAAGTAATGTGATCGGTGTAGGAGCTGAATTGAGAACTGTTGGAAGTATTCTCCACCGGAGTCAATGTTTCCTAACACAGCACATTGGCGATGTTGATAATTTGGAAACGATGATTTTCCTTGAAGACGCCCTTCAACATATGTTGACTTTGATGGGATTATCCCACGAGGGCCTCGCGATCGTTCACGATGCACATCCAAAGTACTTGACATCAAGATTGGCAAGAGATCTGTCTGAGAAATGGAACAGCAGAACAATGCCAGTTCAGCACCACCACGCTCACGCGGCATCCTTAATGGCCGATAACGCGACGCAGGTAGAAGAGTGCATAGTTGCAATTGTGGCTGACGGAGTAGGGTACGGCACGGATGGTGATGTGTGGGGCGGAGAAGTCTTGGTCGCTTCGTATAGAGACTTCGAGCGGGTGGGGCATCTTGCCAGGCAACCCATGCCCGGAGGCGACATCTGCACAATTTTGCCGCTGAGGATGTGCGCTGCGATGCTCGCGAAATACCTTGACGATAGCAAAGTGAGATCGATCCTTCTTTCCAAGAAGGGCCGCGGAAGCTTGGGGGAGGCTGACCTAGACAGAATGGAGGCGCAACTTGGGAACGGCGTAGCGACGAGCTGGGCCTCGAGCGCAGGAAGGGCGCTCGATGCGATGGCGGCCGGGGCAGGAATCTGTCTTGAGAGGACCTATGAAGGGGAACCTGCGATGAGGTTGGAGGCTGCCGCTGCCCAAGGAAACATTGTCACGCTACTTCCTGTGCGTGACCTAATAGTTCGCCGAGGAGATGTCTTGACTGTGGACACAGCTAGATTGTTGCTCGAAGCATTGTTAGCTATCGGGAGGATCTCTCTTTCGGATGCCTGTGCGTCATTTCAATACGCTCTTGCCAGGGCTTTGGCTGACATCGCGATCGAAGTCGCTGGGAAGAGAGGGATTAATCGCGTCGGCATGACGGGCGGGGTTGCTGTGAACACGGCGATAGTGGAGACAACCCGCCAATGTGTCGAAAGGGAGGGTTTAATCTTCCTTCAGCATAGGCAGGTGCCTCCGGGCGATGGGGGTATGTCGCTAGGGCAGGCCGTTGTAGGGGCTTCGAGATTGTGATGCTGTGACGTCACAGATCTCTCCGTCCAGTTCCCCGCACCAGTTCTGCGATTCCTCTTTGAAGCTCCTCCGCAATGATCCTCGTGACTCTCAATTCCTCTTCTGTCACCGCCTGAGGGGGAGTTCTTCGCTGTTCCACATAGGTCTTGATTCGGCTGGCTATCTCCAAGAAAGGGATCAGTTCAGGAGTGTCAAAGAGGCCAACATAGCCGAGGAGAAGGATCGTGTAGACTGACGCTACGACATTGCTTCTGGCTTGAGCCACAGTTCTGTTGAACGACCCTCTCGTGAGATTAACCTTTTCGCGGCGGAGTCTCGTCTTTTCGAGTCCTGAGAGGCGCTTGCCCGCCAATTCTTCGCCCAAGAGGGAGATTAGAAGACTTTCGAACTGTATCGTTGTCAAATTCGAATTTTTGAGCAGAGTTTGAACAATTGGATCTTGGAAGGTGCCGTTGAGTGGTCGCGTAAAGTTCATCTGAGGTTGGGTCAAGGAGAACCTATCCCTGAATACAGATTCGTATTCACTGGAACTTAAAGATGTCTCAATCGCGGACTTTCCGACATAGATGCAAAGCTCCCCTATGAATGGCCTTCTTCACAATTTTCGAAAGAGCGGTTCGCTCAACCTTGGCGCGAAGTCTTCTGGAACAACGTGTACCGTATACCATATATGGGCGATTATATCGTATAAGATATACGGATGAAACAAATGGCCGTTCAAGCAACCACACCCATTATCGCGTTCGGAAACCAGAAGGGTGGGACCGCGAAAACCACCTCGACGATCAACATAGGTCCGTGTTTGGCTGCCGAAGGCCACAAAACGCTGATTTGTGACTTGGATCCACAAGGAAGTTGCAGCTTAGGGCTTGGCATTGACAGCTACGGTCTCGGGCATACCATGTATGATGTACTCTGCAAAGATGGCAATATACGCGACGCCATAACTCCGACAGAAATATCTAACCTATGGCTCTTGCCGGCCAACATAGAGCTAGCGGCCGCCGAGTTCGAACTGATCTCAGCTCTTAGGCGTGAAGAGATATTCAAGCAGAAGATTTTGCCCATTGCCAAAGATTATGACTTCATTCTCTTGGACTTACCCCCATCATTGGGGATACTAACGATCAACGGCCTGGCCGCTTCAACGCATCTGATCATTCCGATCGAAACAGAGTTCTATCCAATGGCCGGTGTCAAGATGATGTTGCAGCTACGGGATCTGGTCACAACTAGGCTCGGCCACAGCCTAGAGACGAGGTTTCTCTTGACGAAGTTCGATGTCAGAACTAAGCTAAGCTCAGAGGTCGCAGACATGATACGTCAAAACTTCAAAGACCTAGTCTTCAGGACAGTCATTCCGCGAGCCGTGAAGGTTGCTGAAGCACCTTCGCATGGAAAGCCGGTCACGCTTTATGCTCCGGAGTCGCCTGCAAGTATAGCCTACCGGACGCTCGTCGGGGAGGAGATCTTGAGGCTTGGGAAGTGAGAGAGAGCGGCTAGGGCGTGTCGCCAAGAGTCTATTTGGTGCGGAGCCTACAGACCGGCAGAAGCCGACACAGGCTCAGCCAATCCAGCCGACAAGTGACGCCCAAGTCTGGATGGAAGCCATTAGAATTGCTCAAGAGGAACCGCGCATAACCTTCGTCAACAACAAAGTCAAGGCAGTCTTAGTCTACCTGCGCAAGACAGTGCCGGATATTAGTATCTCAAAGATGGCAGCGGAAATGGTTGAAGATGCTGTCAAACAGAAGTATCCGGAACTGTGGCAACGGTTAAGTCAGGGATGAGCAGACGCTTAAGATGCGCTTCCCAGATCCCTAGATGGCTCTCGCTTTCTCAGAAAGTCTTTCGAGTAAATCCGGTCTGAGGTCACGGAGCGTTGGGAGGAACGTACGTACTCGTCTGAGATCATCGTAGTCAACCTGCGCAACGACAAGATCCTCAAGATCGTACTTCGCCTTCGCCAACACTTCTCCATTGGGGGTCAAAAGGTGGCTTCCGCCCCAAAATTGTAGTCCATCCTCAATCCCGACCCTGTTCACATATGCAAGGAAGACCGAGTTCTCCATTGCACGTGCCTTTGTGAAAGTTTCAAAATAATCTCTACGGATCCCGGGAGAAACCGAGATGCAGACTACGAGTTGTGCTCCCTCCACTACTAGAATACGAACGATTTCCGGGAAGAACAAATCGTAGCAGATGGTCAGGCCGATTCGGCCGAGGGGCGTGCTGACGACAGTAGGCTCGTATCCTGGCCGGAAGTACCTCTTCTCTTCGAAAACAGTGGCTGTCGGGAGATACATCTTCCTGTAATGACCAAGGAGTCCGTTGGGGCCTACCAAGGCACATGAATTGTATATGACTCCTTCAGTTCTCGCCTGCTCTGGCATACCGAAGATGACGTGAATGTTGTTATCCCGCGCAACCTTCTCAATGGCTTTGACGGAAGGTCCATCGATGGGCTCCGCGAGATTGTAGAACAAATCCCTGCAGACATATCCTGTGAGGGAGAGTTCAGGGAAGATCACTAGGTCTGCCTCACGGTCCTTGGCCCTCTCACCCCACTCCCTCATAGTTTTGATGTTGTGATCCTTGTCGCACTGCTTGGGAGAGAATTGCGCTAGGGCGACCGAAATCTTGGCCATGTTTTCCTTCGTTCTCCAATTCTGCGAAAGCCACCTCGAACATAAATGTGTTATTGAATGCGGCAGAGTCGTGTGAAAGGAAGCACCTTTATGAATGAAGGCAGAGCAGTTCTCAGGGAACAGCTGTGAAGTTGACCTCTGAAGTTCTCAAGATAGATCCAGTCCAAGTGGAGAACAGAGTCGCACGTTTCGTAAGCGATTACGTTGCCCAAGTAGAGGCGCCAGGAGTCGTTATTGGAATTAGTGGCGGAATTGACAGCGCAACTAGCGCTGCGATCTGTGCTAAGGCTATTGGTGGCGCAAGAGTTCTTGGTGTGAATATGCCTGAGGCTGAGACAAGGAATGATGAAGATATCCAAGAAGCACAGCTTGTTGCTGACATGTTCGGAATACGTCTAGAGATCGTTGATATCTCAGAGATGATCAAAACGTTTCTTGAAAACGTTCCAGCCCTAGATCTCAAAGACCATCTCGCTAGCGGAAATGCCAAGGCGCGCATGAGGGTGGTTGTACTCTACTACTATGCGAATAGGACGAAGCGCTTGGTTGTCGGCTCATCGGATAAGAGCGAGGTCATGTTGGGATACTTCACTAAATGGGGTGACTACTGCGCAGATATCTCACCGCTCGCCGACTTGTACAAGAGCCAAGTCCGCCAGCTTGCCGTTCACTTGAAACTTCCGGCGAAACTGGTTGAAAAGTCACCGACTCCAAACCTTTGGCCCGGCCAGACGGCAGAAGAAGAACTGGGTTTGGGCTATGACCAGTTAGACCTGATGCTCTTCGGACTGGAGCACTTCATGACCGTGGAGGAAGTTGCCCGAGATGTGGCTCTTCCCGTGGAAGTTGTGAAACGAGTTGAGAAGCGGTGGCTAGGGTCAGAGCATAAGCGGAGGCTCCCGCTCTCTGTGAAGCTGAGCTACCGATCGGTGGGCCACGACTTGCGTCTTCCGCACCACATCTAGAAGGAGAATTTGAACGCTGATCATAGAAGGTTGAAATAGAACGGCTAGCAAGATTGCGCCAATCATCGAAGGTGCAATACGTGGGACGCCGACGCCGGCGCATAGTGAAGATCGTCAAGAAGAAGCTACCGACGGTTTTTTCATGCCCGAGTTGCGGAGAGGAAGCTATCAAAGTAGTGATGAGCAGAAGCGCTCACCACGCAACCATTCAATGTGCGGCGTGCGGGCTCAAGGAGGAAGTCGAGGCTTCCCCGGCAGATCAACTGGTTGATGCCTACTGCAAGTTTACCGACAGGTTCTATAGTGTCGGAGAGGGTCACCTACCTAAACATGGGCGTGCGCCTGAAGAGGCCGCCACAGAAACACCGGTTGAAGAGGAGTCGTCGCTAAAACCGAGCTCAGCTCCACCTGAAGGAAAGCTTGAACCGAGTGAAGCGTCGGAGGAATCGGCTGAGGGAAACGAGTCAACGGCAAGCGAAGACCTACAGACCGAGGAATCCCCTACCTAGGTTCTCAATCAGAATTATAACTCCCACACGAGCTAGTAGTTTCAAGCGTGACCTCCTAGTTGATGCCTAATTGAATGATACGTCATACGTTTGCGAGATTCAGCGTAGATTTGGAGAGATATACTCGCTCGCAGAACAGGCGAGATCCAGAGGCATCGATCCCTCTCTCAAGCCTGAATCGGTCGTCACGAGCGATGTGGCAGAAAGAGTCGAAAAGTCTGTTGGGCCTGAAGGAGTCGCAAGCCGCATCCGAGAGCTTACTCAGACCATGCCTCGGGAAGAGGTCGCGTTCAAGATAGCTGAAGAGATAGTTCTCGGGAAGTTTGGCATTGGCGGAGAAGAAGCTGGAGAAAACGCGATTCGCACTGCGCTGTCAATTCTTGATGAAGGAAGAACTGTGGCTCCAATTCAAGGAGTAACAGGAATCAAAGTAAAGGCGAACCCAGACCGATCTAACTACTTGGCGGTGTACTTCGCGGGGCCAATCAGGTCTGCTGGAGGGACCGAGATGGGGCTCACACTCGTAGTGTCGGACTTTGTCCGAAGGATGATGGGTCTGGATCGGTACAAGGCCACGGAGGAGGAGGCGAGGAGGTTTCTTGAAGAAGTCAGGCTGCATGAGCGCGAGCTGACTCGTTTCCAATTCAGAGTGTCAGACTCAGAGCTGTTGAGTGTATTCATACGTCTCCCGGTAGAGGCGACCGGAGTTGAGACCGATCCCGTTGAAGTCGTCTCATTCAGGAATCTACCGCGTATTGAGACAAATAGAGTTAGAGGAGGCGCGCTGAGGGTTGTCAATGACGGACTGATCGGCCGAAGCCAGAAAGTCACCAGGATTATTGAGAAGATAGGAATAACCGGGTGGGACTGGCTGAAGGAAATCCGCAGTGCCCCAATCGAGGAAGAGGAAACACGCAACTCCATGTTCATGGACGATGTTATCGCAGGACGTCCAATCTTCTGCTTTCCCAATGCTCAAGGAGGCTTCAGGCTTCGGTATGGGCGATGTAGAAATACAGGGCTTGCCGCACTTGGAATGCATCCGGCCACGATGAAAGTTCTAAGGGATTTTGTCGCTACGGGGACGCAGCTTCGAGTAGAGGCGCCAGGTAAAGCCGGGGTCGTGGCTCCTGTAGAGTCGATCGAGCCTCCGATTGTTAAGTTGAAGGACGGATCAGTTGTTCGCGTCGAGAGCCTACAACAGGCGGCTGAACTGGCAAAATCGATTCAATCCGTGCTGTTTGTGGGTGACTTACTTGTAGCGTTCGGCGAATTCTTGGAGAACAACAGACCCCTTCTCCCTTCTGGGTTTGTCGAGGAATGGTGGGCAAGGCTCCTTGAGAAAGAGCTTTGTCGGAATGATGTTGACACATCCGCGCTTGTGCAGGCTGGATTGTCACATGAACGAATGCGCGAGATTCTCGCTGATCCTTTGCGTCAGATTCCTTCGGACAAGGAGGCTCTCGCTATATCGAGGCTTCTTGGCGTTCCCTTACATCCGCGCTTTACATATTTCTGGGAGGCGCTTTCTTTTGAAGACCTAGGCTATTTGCGCGAGATTTTTTCGTGTGGTGAGGCTCAATCCCGCACCAAGGAGGGGGCGACCATCCTGCCTAATGCTTCGAGACTCAAGGGAATACTTGAGACTCTTGCTGTTCCACACATGGTGAAGGATGGTTCTCCAGAGTTGCAGGAACCATATGCGTCGGTTCTGAGGTGTTGCCTAGGCCTTGGCAATCTAACCGTTCCACTGGATCCTGAACGCTCTGTGTTGGAGAACATTTTCAGAATATCAGGGCTAAGAGTGTCCAAGAAGGCTGGATGGTACATTGGCGCGAGGATGGGCAGGCCAGAGAAGGCAAAGAGAAGAGAGATGAAGCCCCCTGTCCATTGTCTCTTCCCTGTTGGTCTGCACGGTGGGCCTCGCCGCAACATAACTGAAGCAGCTCGAACGAAGAGATTGATCGCAGTTGAGATAGCGAAGCGAAGGTGCCCCGCCTGCAGAGAGGTGACGCATCAGAACATCTGCAGCAAATGTGGGAGTCGAACTGTTGTCGAATATGTCTGTCCTAGGTGCGCGAGACCGGTTCCTAGTGACAAATGCTCCTCATGCAGGACTAGCGCAGTGCGTTATGATACTAGGCCAATTGACGTTGGAGCGCTTTTCCAATCCGCGTGCACACGGCTGGGCGTCGATCGAACACCCGACCTTGTGAAGGGTGTGAAGGGGCTTACAAGTGAGGCGAAAACTCCGGAACCTATTGAGAAAGGAATTTTGAGGGCAAAGTTTGGCCTCTCAACGTTCAAGGACGGAACCGTCAGATTTGACGCTACAGATGCACCTCTCACGCACTTCAAGAGTAACGAGGTTGGTATCGGTGTTGAGAAGCTTAGAGGACTCGGCTACGATGTAGACTTCAAGCAAAGACCGTTAGTTGACGGAGATCAACTGTGCGAACTCCAATTGCAGGATGTCGTGGTTCCGGAGCATTGCGCGGACTATTTAATGTGCGTAGCGAGATTTGTGGACGAGTCCTTGGTAACGCTGTACGGTTTACCTTCATACTATAACGTAAGAACAAAGGAGGATCTGTTGGGGCACCTCATACTTGGAATGTCACCTCACACATCCGTTGGCGTCGTGGGAAGAATAGTCGGGTTCACTAAGGCCAGTGCTTGCTTGGCTCACCCTCTATGGCATGCTGCCAAGAGAAGAGACTGCGATGGAGACGAGGACGCGATAATGCTTGCGCTGGATGTTCTGCTCAACTTCTCAAGGTCGTACCTGCCCGGCAGGATCGGAGGATTGATGGATGCACCTCTCCTGCTCACGGTCGTATTGAATCCTGCCGAAGTTGCCAGACAGGCGTTCAACATGGAGGTTGTTGAAACTTTCCCATTGGAGTTTTTTGAGCAAGCGGCTCGACAAGCCGATCCCAAACTGGTCCTAGATATCATTGAGACAGTAGCACAGCGCCTTGAGATTGGAGGATTGGGAAGTGAAGCGGTGCTTAAGGGCTTCGGCTTTACTCATTTTGTAAGCGATTTGAACACTGGAAATCTGGAAAGTCTGTACAAGAGGCTGGGAACCATGTTCGAAAAGGTTCAGGAGCAGCTGGAGCTTGCGGAGTCGATCGTTGCGGTGAAAGCCTCGGATGTCGCCAAGCGGGTGCTCTCAACGCATTTGATGCGTGATGTTACTGGCAACCTGAAGGCGTTTTCAACCCAGAAAGTCAGGTGCACGAAATGCAACACCAAGTTCCGACGCATCCCACTGAAAGGAGTATGCCAGCGGTGCGGAGGGAAGTTGGTGCTTACAGTGCATAGGGGGACAATAGAGAAATACGTGGAAGTGGCGCGGGACATCATAAAGCGATATGACCTCGGAAAGTATCATGAGGAACGCCTCCAACTCATTGAAGATGAAATAGAATCTCTGTTCGTTGAGGAGGACAGGAAGAAGCAAAAGGTGCTGGGCGAGTTCATGTAGTGGTGAATCATGCCAAGGACCCTTTTTCACCGTAAGGCATACCTGACGACGACGAGAAACGTGAAGGCAGGACTCACATCTCGAACGAAGATAATATCCTCGATGGAGGATGGCGCGAAGACCGTAACCGAGATTTCTAAGCGATCCGTTCTCAGCTATGCATGCGTGACACATCACCTCCACCTTCTTAGAAGGGAGAAGATAACCGTTCGGTCGGGCGAAAGACGCGGGTACACATGGACGCTGACTGAGTTCGGTCAGCAGAAGCTGCAGTCATAGGTGAAGAGAGGCCCTTTTAAGCCCGTCGCGATACGAAACAGTAATGACTGAAGCTTGAATGAACCACTGCTGACCTGTGATGTCGGTAGCCTCCCTTTCAGCGGGGATCTTGAGAGTTTTCTGAAAGGCGCTGATCTCTACAACTCTCTTCTAGAGTTGCTTCACCCCAAGGATCCCTCTATATCTGAACCATGCCGGCATTTTGAGGAAAAAATCGTAGAGGGGCTTCTGGGTAAGCTTGGGGCAGGAGTAGACATTCCCAATTTTCCTCAGTTCAGAGATATGAACGAGATGTTCCTTCAACCTATTGAGGGCGTAAGGAAGACAAAGAGTGGGTACGAATTTACCGATCGGCTAAAGCTTAGCTCTGAAAGGAAAGCTTTGCCCGAGTTAGAGGCCATCAGACGAAACGCGTCAAGAATCAGAAACGCCGTCGGGCATCGAATCGCACTAAAGATATGCATAACCGGCCCGTACACCCTATCTTCTCTGTTTGTCAATAGAACGGCCGACATGTTTGGGGAGTTCAGTGGGGTGCTTCAACAGATAGTTGAAGCCGGCGTTGTTGCACAGAAGAATGTGGAGATCGCCCTTGTCGCTGTCGATGAGCCGTCTTTTGGTATTATGAGTGACCCCTTGCTGGATCGAGGCATGCCGGGACGAGAGATGCTGCTCAAGGCGTGGGAGGAGATTTGTTATAAAGCGAAGATCGGAGGCGCCAAGACGCTTATTCATCTCCACAGTACAGTGGATGACCTCTTTTGGAGCGCAAAGAACCTTGACCTAGTCGAATCACACGTAGATAACCACTTGTACGAGTCCACAAGAGCAAAGCAGTTATGCGAGAAGTTCGACAAATCTCTGAAAGCCAGCATTGCAATTACGAACTTTGACAGCCTGATCCGGCGGCAAATCACAGCATCAACCCCGAACCTGAACGAAACATCGATCGGCCAATCCGTCGCGGACACTTGGACCCTGATTAAGAAAGGCAAGGTAGACCCAATCACCTACCTAGAAACTCAGGAAGAAGTGGAGAGCAGACTGAGGCGAATCGTAGAATTGTTCGGAGAAGAAAGAGTTCCTTTCGCCGGGCCTGAATGTGGAATGAGCAGCTTTCCTAACCTAAACTGCGCGCTGGAATACCTGCGACGGATTTCTGGAGCGGCAAAGCGAAAACCCTGAAGCTGACCTTACTTGTCTTTGCATTCGCAAGGTGAATGGTGGCATCGTGGACAGCCTTTTCCATACTTCTCGAATGAGACCTTTTCCAAGTTGATCCCAAGTAGATTACAAGTGCTACAGAGCCAAGCGTAGACATCCGCGGCCTCGTCTGCCATTTTCATCTGTTCTTCCTTCAAGACCGCGCCGGCGAACTCTCCAGTCTCCGAGATCATCCATAGCAAAGTGCCAAGCACCCCTCTCTCCCTGTCCCGGCGGAGGTATGTCCTCCTCATGAGGCCTTGGAATTGACTTGTAGTCCTGATTGCCGCTCTCATACGGGCTTTCCCTTACAGACCTTGTTATCGCTGGTGGGTTATCTGAGTTCTTCTCAGGCGAAAAATGGTGGCCAAGGACACGGACAACGGGGTTGCGCCTCGTCGATGATGGGGGGTGATGATACGGGTGTAGTTCCGTTTCTTTGTACGGAAACTTGCGACATAGGTTGTTTCATATGAGGGCTGATCGTCCAGTCATAGACATTTATTGTGACGATGTCCACGTTACGTTCCAGTGTACTATAAAGGGCGTTCGAGGAGAGGCAGATGAAAGAAGAAGCCTTACCAAGGTTTGAGAGTTACTTCGGAGCCGCGCTGTTCACTTGCGGAATAGCTTGGTTCTGGGATTATGTTTCGTCAATCTACTTTCCTGGGCGAACAGCATTGAATTTGACGCTTCTCTCCGCGTTTGTCTACTTGGA
>Ga0209314_10000487_pt1 | contig 17736 bp, 18 predicted proteins | sample I19B2metaG_FD_184146 | JGI IMG/M metagenome (GOLD analysis project Ga0209314, IMG submission 184146) | Lake sediment bacterial and archeal communities from Gulf of Boni, Indonesia to study Microbial Dark Matter (Phase II) - ​I19B2 metaG... | ecosystem: Environmental > Aquatic > Freshwater >... | reverse complement strand
GTATTCGCTCCTCTCTCACTCACAGTCCCCTGCCCCTTAGTAAGGGAGGGGGTCGGGGGGATAGGTTACTTCAAACATCTCTAACTTTCCCAGATTCGCTGACACCTATAAAGCTCCATAGTAACAGGGAAAGTTGTTTCAAGGCTGGTTATATACCTTGACAGCCGGTAAGCTAGGGGCTAACATAGCCACAAAGGAGGTTAAATTGAAGAAACTGACTGATTATAGCGGTGAATTCCTGCCCAATCTTAAACTCAGTGATTTCTCCCCCGATACGCTTGTCGAGTTATTAAAACTATACGCCAGACTATACATAGCCATGGATGGAATCTGGTATCTCACCGTGAAAGAAAGGGTGGGCGACAAAGAGGCTTTAGCCTGCGATATACAAGTCTGGGAACGCAATTGTAAATATGAAATGGCGAGGATTAAGAGGCAACTGAAAATCCGGGGGAATGATATTGTTGCTCTGATGAAAGCTTTCCAGCTCGAACCCTGGTGCCTGCTGATGAAATTTGACATAGAAATTAGGAATAAAAATAGTGCCCTATATACGGTTACCTATTGCCCCACTCTAGATGCCTTAGAGGCGGAGGGTGGGGGGAGGGAAGAGAAAATTTGCAACCTAGTTGAACCTAGAATTATGAAAGCTTATGCCTGTGCCATCAACCCTGATATAGAGGTAAAGTGCCTTAAATCACCTCCGAGAAAGAGTAAAGATGACATTTGCTGTCAATGGGAATTCAGCTTGACAGCCGGTTAGCCACAGGCTTTAATATTGCTACAGTAATTTAAATAGGAGGTTCCGCAAATGTCAGTTTTCAGGATACCATACGGAGATAGTACCATTGGGGCAGAGCTACCCGAGAGGACCAGGGTCATACGGCAAACCAACAAGCCACTTCCGGCTCTCCCCGACCCGGCTCAGGCAGTTCGCGATGCCCTAAACTCGCCGATTGCTCACGAGCCTTTATCCAAGCTGGTAAGCTCAAAATCCAAGGTTACCATTGCCTTCGATGACCCCATCGCTTATGTCCCTCAGGAAAAGCAGCCTGGTTTTCGGGAAGTAGCCATTAAGGTGCTGCTGGAGGAGCTCAATAAGCTTGGCGTAGACCCCTACAATATCCGCCTGGTTTGCGCTGGCGGGCTGCACCGGATGTGGACTCCAAGCGAACTAGCGACCATACTAGGCGATGAGCTAGTTAGCCGAACTAGTGTAAGCCGGTTGTTCAATTTTGATGCCGAGGATAAAGATAACCTAGTATTCCTAGGAGAGACCAAGCGAGGTCAGGAAGTGGAGGTAAGCCGATTGGTTACCGATTCTGACCAGCTCATATATGTGAGCCACCCGTGGGTTCATTTTAACGGTGGCTGGAAGACAGTGGTCGTCGGTCTGGGCAGCTGGAGACTCATGCGACACCATCACCGGCCCTTTGCCAAGGCTTCAGGTAAATCGGTACTTGACCCCAAACGCTCAGCCTTCCCCAAACTGCTCAATGAATTGGGTGCTGTTATTGAACGTGAACTGGCTAAGAAAGGACGCCGTGTCCTCGTCGTTGAAGGCACGATGAACAACAAAGCAACACAGGAGCTAGTCCAGGTTGTTGCCGGGCACCCACCGGAGGCTCATGAGAAAGGCCTAGAAATAATGGACAAACAACTGGTAGTGGATGTCAAGGGGCAGTCAGATGTGGTGGTCTGTGGTATGGACAACAAGAGAGACCCCTATTCCAAATTGTCCTTTATCAATCCCATTCTGGTAAGAAACCTGGCGCTATCTTACACCTACGGACTGTTCCAGAATGTCCCTCTGGTCAAGCCAGGGGGGATTCTCATCGTCTGTCACCCTTGCCCGAGACAATTCGACGCCCTTAAGTACCAACCCTATGTTGAGCTGTTTGAAAAGGTCCTCCCCCAGACTAAGGATGCGATTGAAATCTGGGACCTTTATGCTGAGGAATACGCCCACCGCCCCGAGTTCGTTCACAAGTATAGATATGGCTATGGCTTCCACGGTTCTCACCCCTTAATCATATATGGGCAGGGGATTTATGGTCTCAATTATCTTAGTCACGTCTTTCTAGCTGGAGCCACCGACTTTGAAGCTGCCAGAAGGGTAAGTCTGACGCCATTCGCCTCAGTGGAAGAGGCGATAGCCGAAGCGGAAAATATAATGGGCAAAGACTGCAGTATCACCTACCTTGATATGCCACAGCCCTTCATATGCAATGTTGAGCCATAAATAAATAGTAGCCTTCTATAACAGAATAGTTCAGTACGATGTTAGCCACGGTAAAAACTGCGGCTGTGGTAGGCCTCGAGGGTCGGCTGGTTGATGTTGAGGTAGATATTTCGAGTGGCCTACCGGCAATGACTATCGTTGGCTTGCCTGATACTGCTGTCCAGGAAGCCAGAGAACGAGTCCGGGCGGCTATTCGGAATTCTGGCTGCAACTTCCCCATGAAGCGCATCGTGGTTAATCTTGCCCCTGCCGACCTTAAAAAAGCCGGACCAGCTTATGATTTACCCATTGCTGTTGGTATCCTCCTCAGCTCGGAACAAATATATGCTGATGTCTCTCAGACCATCGTCCTTGGTGAGCTATCCCTGGACGGCAGCTTACGCCATACTAATGGTGTTTTACCTATGGTTGCTCTAGCTCGCCAGGAGGGATACCCAGCAATTATTGTGCCTGAGGCTGATGCTAAAGAGGCATCCTTAATAGAAGGCACTAAAATCATTCCCGTCGCTTCGCTCTCGCAGCTAGTTAGTTATCTGCGAGGGGAAATACCACCCCCCGAATTTAAGTCTGAGGAAATCCAAGAATACATCCCGCCTACTACCTCAATTACTGACCTGGCTTACATCAAAGGACAAGAGCATGTTAAGCGAGCCTTAGAGGTAGCTGCCGCTGGCGGACACAATGTAATAATGATCGGACCTCCTGGAAGCGGCAAAACGCTACTGGCACGTTCGCTGCCTTCAGTATTGCCACCAATGACCACTGAGGAGGCGCTGGAGGTTACCAAGGTCTATAGTGTCAGTGGTCTGCTTCCGCCAGATACCCCCATGATTAGACAACGCCCCTTCCGTTCCCCCCACTACACCATCTCCAATGCTGGCTTAGTCGGAGGTGGGCACTGGCCAAGACCGGGGGAAATAAGCCTCAGTCATCGCGGAGTCCTCTTCCTTGATGAGCTCCCAGAGTTCGGGCATTCCCTGCTTGAGATACTGCGCCAGCCTCTGGAGGACAAGGTAATTACCATCAGTCGGGCTCAAGGTAGCGTAACCTTCCCAGCCAATTTTATGCTGGTGGGGGCTATGAACCCCTGCCCCTGTGGCTTCTATGGTGACCCATTTAGACAATGCACCTGTTCCCCCAGCCTGGTTTCCCGGTACCAGAAGCGGATTAGCGGACCATTCATTGACCGGGTTGATATATTTGTTGAGGTGCCCCATATTGACTACGAAAAGCTAGCTGATGACCGATTAGGAGAGAAATCAGACAAGGTCCAAGCCAGAGTTAAGACTGCCCGCTTAATTCAACAAAGGCGCTTTGCGGGAACAAGACTAACCTGCAACGCTGAAATGACGCCGCCTGAGGTACGGGAGTTTTGCCGGGCGGAAGAGTCAGCCCAGAGCTTACTTAAAGCGGCTATGAAGCAACTTTACCTCTCTGCCCGAGCCTTCCACCGCATCTTAAAGCTAGCCCGGACTATTGCTGATTTGGAAGATTCAGACATAATTAAAGCCCATCACCTAGCTGAAGCCATTCAGTATAGACCAAGACGGATGGTGTAGGTGGTGCTTTTACCCCCATCCCCAATACCGCAGGCCACCACCTATACCGAGCATAACCAAGCCAACGATAATGGTTACCCAACCCCCTACCTTTACTGAGCTATGCTCGGGGCGTTCTGGCGAACGCTGTAAAAATTCCCTCAAATCGGTGCGGGTAGATAGGGAATTATAGTAGTCCTTCTGCCTCCTCCTGCCCCAGAAAAGCACGGCTATGCCGACACCCAAAAACAAACCACCCATAACCAATATTATAAAGCTATCAGGATAGGGCATACTGCTCTTCTCCCTAAAGGGACTCTTAAGAATTATATGCCCTACCGACGCCTTTTTCAATAAGGCTAGGGATGAGATTATTTATTAACCTCACCCCCTTAATCCCCCTCTCCTTAGAAAGGAGAGGGGGAAATGATTGTTTTAGAGGGATTCCATCCCTCTAAAACTCCCTATAGGCATATTTGGAGGCTACGCCCCTCTTTGACTCTCCTTAAAAGGAGTTTTAAAGGGGCTTCGCCCCTCTCTCCCTCACCACCCCCTTCCCTTATTAAGGGAAGGGGGACAGGGGGATAGGTTGCTAAACGACCTCAACAGTAGCCCCAGCCGCTTCCAGCTTCTGCTTGGCAGCGGTGGCTTCCTCCTTACTGACCCCTTCCTTCACTGCCTTCGGAGCACTTTCCACCAAGTCCTTGGACTCCTTCAGTCCTAAGGTGGTTAACTCCCGCACCGCCCTAATTACACTAATCTTATTTTCGCCAACCGCCTTAAGAATCACGTTAAACTCTGTCTTCTCCTCAGCAGCTGGAGCCGGGGCAGCAGTGGGTGCAGCAGTAGTAGCGGCTACTACCGGGGCAGCAGCACTAACTCCAAACTCAGCCTCTAGAGCCTTCACCAACTCTGACAGCTCAAGCACTGTCAGGTTTTTTATGGCAGCCATTATGCTGTCAATAGCTGTTTTCTGCCCCTTCTTTTCCACCTTTGCCGTCTCTTCTGCCGTTCTTGGCTCAGTTTTTGCTTCTTTCTTCGCCATTTTATCCTCCCTCCAATTGTTTAATTCTAGCCTGTAAAACCCTAGCAACCCCCATTATCGGGGCGATAAGGCAATTAACCAAGGAAGCTATGGGACTCTGCATCCCACCTAGCACCTTGGCTAGTAATATCTCCCTTGATGGCAATGTTGACAGAGCTGACACCTCATCTAAAGTAAGTAACCTATCACGTAAAAAGCCCCCCTTGATAGTTAGGCTCGACTTTGAGGTGCTAATGTAGTCGGCCAAAGCTCTAGCTGGCTCGGTTATATCACCGTAGCCAAAAGCAATAGCCACCGGACCCTCAAAGGAGGCAGCCAAATCAGCCTTGCCCACTCTTTCGGCAGCAAGTCGAGCCAGGGTATTCTTTACCACTCTATACTTAACGCCTAACTCTCCTAATCTACGCCGCAAAATAGTTATTTCAGAAGCCGATAATCCTCGGTAGTCGGTTAAAACGCCGATGCTACATTCAGAAAACATCTCCTGCAAGCTGTCAATAATTTGTGCCTTTTCTTGTCTTGCCATTTCTCATTGCCTCCTAAGCTTATACAGCGCATCTATTAAAAAATAAGTCCTTGTGCCAACACGCAAGGACTTAAGCTAAAACCGAATTTAAAGCCTTTGTTTTCCTCGGTAGGCAAACTAATTTAAGCCTTTAATTGGCACCCACTGTCTCAGGATATTTATTTTAACTCAACAGTTTACCACTTAATCTATCAATCGTCAAGAGGACTTAATGCGAAACCAATCGCTTATCTAATGGCCAAATATTATTGTCATGTGACGGGAGTGCTACCGTTGAATAGCCAGGCATAGTATCTTCCCCCCTCTGGTTCACAGCACTAGTTTTAACATCAACACAGTATTCTCCATCTTCATCAACATACTTCCTAACCACCTTACCTCTAAGCCAGACTGTATCAGACCAATAAACGAAATGCCTGTATTCAGCATAATTTCTCTTCAGCCAGCCATCATCACCCATCCAGTTAGTAAAAAGCTGAATAAGCCAACCCTGGCTTTGAGCGCCAGCATTATAGGGATAAGGATTACCAACCGCTTTAGCTATCGGTATATTAAAATGAACCCCATATACCGGCTCCCAAGAATATGTATTTGGGTCACGAACCACCCAGGCAGGATGTTTCTTATAAAGCTCTAGTGAAGCGCGATGAGCCATAACCTGAACAGGAGCTGCCCCAACGGTATAAGCAATCATATCCATTTGGCCAAAAGGTCCTTTAACCACAGGGGGCAGTTCATCCCCTACCTTAACATCCTCCCAATATCTAGGATTATTTCCCCGGATTTGCTCATTAAGAATCTCTTCATCTATTTTCTCAAGTTCCTCCTCTGTATATGGGTGAGGTAGCTGAATAGTTGAATACTTACCTGTCTTTCTTGCTGCAGCCCTTTCAGTTCGGACTAGCCATAGGTCAGTGGAAGCCACAAGCTCCTTTCTCTGGTTATAGAAGTTGGCTCGCTGGTATTCCCTAACCATCTTCCCAGCGAATTTACTAGTTTTAACATCAAATCCAGTAAAAATGCATTCCGGGGTTATGGTATCACCGTAAAACACTGGCTTATAAAAGGTCCAGTCATTTCCTGAATGAAAGGCTTGCACTCCAGGCAAACCCTGAAGAACCCAGGTTGGGAAAACACTATAAAACCACCCTGGAGGGGCTACAATGCCTTTATATCTGGTCTTTTTAGCATAATCCTCATCTCGCCACAGTGGATTGACATCTCCTATACCAAGGGCATAGTTCCTTATTGCCTCTCTTGATACAAATTGATTAAAGATATTTCCAATACGAAGTTTTACACCAATTCGCTCTTTCCATCCCTCAAGAGCCTCGCTGGTAACAAGACCCTCTGATATTTTAGCTATGCCTACTTCTGTCATTTTGCGTTCTTTTCAAACCTTTCCATAGAAATTAAATTCTTTAATATTTGCTCCATATCCTTTAAATAAGCGGCAACCAAACTATTGCAATGGGGACAATGACATTCAACTCTATTTCCAGAAGTAGTCTCTACTGGTTCACCTTCTTTACCACAAAACGGACATTTCATTGCTCAAACCTCCTATGCCTTGGCTAAGGTTAGTATAACCTACACAGGTTATCCTGTGTAACTCTTGAAATATTTCGTCTTATTCAAGGCCTCCTCGAAGAGCTCATGATGCCTATGGAAGGCTTCCTTAGCCGACCCTATCTCTTCTCTGCCTCTGATGAACATGAGGTCTTTCTCATCCTCCCCATATCTAATGTTGGTGCCCAAGGTATGATAGACGATGCTCGAATCCAGATTAAGAGCTCCTACTTGATCGTAGGTGTGACGCGTGGCAAGTTTGCCCATAACCACAGCGTCATGTGGAATGACACATATCGCTTTCGCCAGATTATACACCTCTGATTCAAGCTCCTCTGGGGGAACAGCTTTAGTTATTATTCCAATTGTTTCCGCTTCGACACCGCTTACGGTCCTTCCGGTAATGAGAAGTTCTCTCACCTTCTTAGCGTGACCACCCAGGAGTTCAAGAGGTGTAAGGGGGAATCCCCCGAAAGCCAGTCTCTGTCCTCGGTGAGCAAATTTAGCGTTATTTGCTGCTATTGCTATATCGCAGGCTTCAGGTATCCACATGCCAGCTTCTATACACCATCCATGGATCTGAGCCATGGTTATCTTAGTGCAAGCAAATATCGCCCTGATAAAGCCAAATATCTGAGTGTCATCTATTATTAGCCTTTTCCTTTGGTACGGACGAAAGGTGGGGGTGCCACCATAGACACGATATACTTGCTCTAAGTCATATCCTGCTGAGAAATTTTTCCCTTCGCCTCTGAAAATAGCAACTTTTATGCCCTCATCTTCATTCACCTGCTCCATAGCATCTCTTATTTCCTGCGTCATGAAACCCCGGCCAATGCTTATAGCATTAGCTTTCTCGGGTCTGTTTAGTGTGATGTATACAATCTGGGGTTGTTTTTCATCCTTCTCATAGCGAATGTGTGTAAAGTTCATAATTTCCTCCTAATTTTTAGATAAGTACTGCTTACAGTCAATATAACCTTTGAGCTTCCTTTTTAAGCTCAGCCGTAAAATCAGGAGGGGCGATAGCGCTGAGTTCCTCGGCTCTCGGCATCTGGGTTTTACCTTTAAGTTGGGCGAGATAGCCGCTAATAGAGGGAATATCCTTTCCAAGGCTCTCTATCTCTTAGATTAAGCGGTGCGTCTTTAAAAAGTTCTTCAGACATATACTTCAAGTCATCTGATATTATTGGCTTAAATTCCATCTTCTCAAGTATGTGCTCTTTTATATCCACGCCCGGCGCTATTTCCTTTAATATAAAACCATCTTTTGTGAAGTCAAATACACACCTTTCAGTGATGATTATTGTTGGCTGCCCTTCCTCGAGTGCATATTCACCACTTAAAGTTATCTGCTCCACTTTGTCCACAAACTTGGGGATATTACCATCTTTGATTATTTTTAATTTACCGTTTTTTACCTTTATTTCAGACTTTCCTGCAGTAAAAGCGCCACAATGAACTCTCTTCCTCGCTTTGGGGCAAACATTGAGAAATCCACCAACTCCTGGAATTCTTCCTTCTAGCTTACTTACATTTACATTTCCTTTTTTATCGATTTGGGCAAATCCAACACAACTTATATCATTTCCTCCACCATCATATAAATCCATCTGGAACGATTGGTCTATGATGGCATATGGATTGCTTGCTGTATTGAACTGTAGGCCATATCCGGGCACACCCCCAATCATTCCAGCCTCCACAGTTAAAATTATCTTATCGGATATCTTCTCCTCCCAAACCAATGATGAGATAAATTCTGACATCCCTGCCCCTAGATTAACCACCTTTCCTGCCTCCAGCTCGTAGAGTGCTCTGCGGGCAACAACTTTCTCTAGTCTCATAGGGACCACAGGTAGGCCTATGTCTGCTACTCTGACTTCACCGCTTCGTGCTGGATTATATTGCTCCCTCCATGTCATCCAGTGATGCTCAGGCCTTGCTATAACTATTGCATCTACCAAGCTACCCGGTACTTGCACATGCTGTGGATTAAGCGTGCCTGTGACTGCTACTCTTTCCACTTGCTCTATTACTTTTCCTCCGCAATTATGAGCTGCTATCGCCATTGGAAGAGTGACTAAGAAACCAGCTTCTTTCTCCATGGTAGCGTTCCCAAACTCGTCGGCTGTGGTCACCTTTAACATCGCTATATCGATATGAATTGGCTTATATCTCAACCATTCCTTGCCATCTATTTCTATTAATTCTACATAATCCTCCTTGGATATCGAATTTAGCTTGCTTCCTTCAAGACGCGGGTCAACAAATGTCTTCAAGCCAACATGAGTGATCAATCCCGGCCTCTTTGCACCTATGTCCCTTAGAAGCTGGCAAATTACGCCGGAAGGAAGCATATAGCATTCCACCTTCTCTTCCAAAACCATTTTCCCCAATGCAGGTGTCAAGTTGAAATAGGGAGCAATGACTTTTCTGATGAAGCCTTCGTGTGCGAAGCGGTCAAATCCGGCGCCCCTTAAATCGCCAGCCCCTCCAGGGATTAACAATGTTAAATCTTGAGGATGTCGGGTGTTCAAAAAACTATTCTCTAAGGCGATGAATAACTCCTCCGGAGCTATAAAGCTAAACCCAGTGCCTGTTACAGTATAGCCATCTTTGACCAATTTTATCGCATCTTCAGCGGACATTATCTTTGACATAGAAATACCCCCTCATTTGCTACATCAACCGGAACTTAAATCCAGGGTTGGTTTAAGGTCGAGCTTTATTCCAGGACCCATAGTAGTAGTTAATGAGACAGTCTTGACATACTGGCCTTTAACCCCAGTCGGCCTAGCCTTGATAACAGCCTCGATTACTGCGGTTAGGTTATCCATTAACTTTTTAGCTTCAAAACTAACCTTACCCAAAGGGACATGAATGATAGCCGTCTTGTCCAGTTTGAATTCTACCCGACCTTTCCGGGCATCACCTATTACCCTGGGCAAGTCAGCCGCAGCTACCACGGTACCTGATTTAGGGTTTGGCATCAATCCCTTCCTCCCCAAGATTTTACCCAACTTACCTACCTTGCCCATCATGTCGGGGGTAGCAATAGCGGTATCAAAATCCAACCAACCCTCCTCAATCTTCTTAACCAACTCATCACCACCAACATAATCTGCCCCAGCCGTTTTAGCGATTGTTTCTGCTTCACCCTGAGCAAAAACTAAAACCCTCACCGGCTTACCCAACCCGTGAGGCAAAAGGGCAACACCACGCACCTGCTGGCTGGCATTTCGGGGGTCAACACCCATCCTAAGGTGGAGTTCCACTGTCTCATCAAATTCAGCATAAGCCATCTTCTTAGCCAGCTCAATAGCCTCTTGAGGAGGATAGGCTCTGGTCTTATCCAGTAATTTAACTGCTTGTTGATAATTTTTACCCCGTCTAGCCATGTTTACTCTGTCTCAACCTCAGACCCTTTGCTTAAAGCGACCTCAATTTAGCGATACGGTTATTCCTTTTTTTGGCTATCAGCATAAAAGCTCTGGGAACATCTGCCATCAGGGACTTTGATTGTTCCGCAGCGTCGGAGTAAAACTTGCCTATCTTCTCCTCCAGCTTGATAGCCCTGCCCAAAGCATCGGAATAGCTAGCAGCCTTGGCTAGCGTGGTTTCAACCGCATATGCCTCCGGCTCTATATTAAAGGCAAAACAGCCCTCAATGGCATCAGTGATAACCCCATAGTATGCCCGTTCAATCTCGGCGACATTCCTATTATTCTCTTTGGCAAAAGAGAGAAAAACGTCCTTACCCTGGGCGTATCTCTGAGCCAAGCCTTCATAGAACTTGGCTGATTCAGTCTCAAGGCTCTTGGCAAAACTGATAACCGAAGACGCTGTTTGTAGCTTCATATCGTCACCTCTTAAAACCACCTCTGGATGACAACCTTACTTTCGGTAAAGAAACGAATAGCTTCCTGACCCTGGGTGTGTAATATCCCGAAGAACGAATCCTTCATTCCACTGAATGGGAAGAATGCTATAGGGGCTACTATGCCAACATTTATGCCCACATTACCGCTGGTAACCCGGTATTGAAATTCTCGAGCATTCTTACCGCTTGAGGTAAAGATGGCATTACCATTACCAAATGGGTTGGCATTAGCCAGCTCTATGGCTTCATCCAGGTCTTTCACCCGCATAATACTCATTACCGGTCCGAAGATTTCCTCACTACCTATTTTCATATCGGGGGTAACATTCTCAAAGATAGTCGGACCGAGGAAGCAAGTGTCAGGATAGCCACCAGTAACCTTAAACTTTCTACCATCAAGCCTGAGTTTTGCTCCCTCCTCTATCCCGCTTTCTATATATCTTACTACCTTCGCCTTCTTCTCCTTATCCCGTAGCGGCCCCATCTGGACCGATTCATCAAGTCCATAACCAATGATTATCTTGGATGCGACATCAACAACGGCATCGATAAAGCTGTTATAGAACCCATCATCTTCACCAACAATTACCAGATTGGCGCCTGACAAGCACCGCTGACCGGTGTTACCAAAAAACGATGTCATCATGGCTGGTATGGTGGCTCTTACATCACAATCTGGCATCACAACCATAAAATTCTTGGCACCACCCTGAGCAATAACCCTCTTCCCAGTCTCGCCACACCGCTTGTAAATGACATCTCTGGCGGTTGGTGTGGAACCAACGAAGGCTATCCCCCGAATGTCGGGATGGTCTAACATCCCATCTACCACCGTCCTTCCGCCGTTGACCACGTTCCACACCCCGGGCGGAAAACCAGCTTCTTCTACCAGCTCAGCAAGCCTCATCTGACTGAGGGGCACTTCGCTCGATGGTTTGATAACGATGCAGTTTCCAGTAGCCACAGCATAGGGTGCCGACCAGAGCGGGATCATCCACGGGAAGTTAAACGGAGCTATTATCCCGAAAACCCCTAACGGCTGACGAATGACATATTCATCTATGCCGGTGGCAATATCCTCCAGATTGTACCCCATCATCAAGGTGGGAATCCCGCAGGCAACCTCTACATTCTCAATCCCCCGCCGTGTCTCCCCCCGGGATTCATCTATCGTCTTTCCATGCTCCTGTGTCTGAATTCGGCTGACCTCCTCAAAATGCTCCTCCGTTAACTCCTTCAACCTAAAGAGACATCTCGACCTAGCAAGTGGGGTCGTCCGTCTCCAATCAGGAAAAGCCGCCTTAGCTGCCTCTACCGCCGCATCTATCTCTTCCTTGGTTGAAATCGGGACTTTGGCAATCGTCTGGCATGTAGCTGGATTGACCACGTCTCTAATTTCACCCTTAGATTCAACCCACTCCCCATTAATATAGTTTTTAACCAGTGGCACCCCCGTTATCGGTTCTTCTAAAATCATCCAGCATTACCTCCTTTTATTGGGAGTAAGCTAGCTTATAAAGCTCTATTATCTCTTCCTTTGTTGCCTGTCGTGGATTATTGGCCGGGCTACCGCTAGCAATAGCATCCTCGGCCATCTGAGGAGCTAATTTATCCAGCTTTTCTTTATCCACGCCCAGCTCTGGTAAAGAAGGTATTTTGATATCCTTGACTAGTCTCTTTACCGACTTAGCGGCTAAATCAGCGGCTTCGAGAGTAGTCAGGTGTTCCACATTCTCCCCCATCGCTTTGGCAATACGGGCATATCTAGCCGGATTGCCAATCAAACTGAACTCGGTAACCACACCTAAGAGAACGGCATTGGAAACCCCATGAGCAACATGGAAATAGGCCCCTATTGGTCGGGACATCCCATGAACCAAAGCCACTGAGGAGTTGCTAAAAGCGATGCCCGCCTGGAGCGCTCCGAGCATGGTTTTTTCTCTCGCCTCTATGTTATTTCCGTTAGACCAAGCCTGTCTCAAATTACCCGAGATGAGTTCAATAGCCGAGAGACAGAAAATATCACTCATCGGCTGCGCCTTCACCGAAACATAGGCTTCGATAGCATGGGTAAGGGCATCAATTCCGGTGGCTGCGGTTAAGCCACGGGGCATTGACAGTGTTAACAGTGGGTCAACGATAGCCTCTTGAGGTATTAGAAATGGGCTACCAATAAGCATTTTGACATCTCTTTTGGTATCAGTAATTATAGTAAACTGAGTGACTTCGCTGCCGGTACCAGCAGTGGTCGGGACAGCTATGAGGGGGGCACCTCCTTTAGGAATCTTACCCAGCCCTATGTAATCTTCGATGGCACCGGCATTATTGACCATAACTGCGATTGCCTTGGCAGTATCAATGGCACTGCCACCACCCACAGCTAACAAAAAATCACACCCGTTCTCTTTGTAGGTCTTAAGACCCTCTTGGACGAATTCCACCGTTGGCTCAGTGAAGACGCCGGAATATATAGCGAATTGGACCTTAGCCTGGGAGAGGGTGCGTTTGATATTATCTAGTATTCCCAGATTGATTAGTACCTCGTCAGTTACAATTAAGCCCTTGTCAACGCCGAGTTTCCGACTTTCTTCCCCGACCCGTTCTGAAGCCCCTGACCCAAAAATCAGCACCGGAGGGATATGAAATGGTTTTGCCGGTAACATAGCCGCCTCCCTTTTCACTCAATCTCAATCCCCATACTTCGAGCTGTGCCCTCGATAATCCGCTCTGCCCCCTCAATGCTAGTAGCATTTAGGTCCTTAGCCTTAAGCTCAGCTATTTCACGAAGCTTATCTCGGGACAGCTTGCCTATTTTTCCTCGACCAGCATCACCAGAACCCTTTTCCACACCTAATGCCCTCTTTAGCAAATCAGAAGTGGGTGGGGTTTTAGTAATAAAAGTAAACGACCTATCCTCAAAGACGGTTATTTCAACTGGAATAATAGACCCAGCCTGGGAAGAAGTACGCTCGTTATACTCCTTACAAAAGGCCATAATATTAATCCCGTGCTGACCTAAGGCTGGACCTACCGGGGGCGCTGGATTTGCCTTCCCGGCTGGAATTTGCAATTTAATCACTGCTTTTATCTTTTTCGCCACTAGTGTCTCCTTAAAGAGCTCAAAGCTTCTCCACCTGCAGGAAGTCAAGTTCCACCGGTGTTTCACGCCCAAAAAGGGACAAGAGCACCTTAACTTTACCCTTCTCCGAATTGATGCTGTCTACTACCCCGATAAAATCAATAAATGGACCGTCAACCACACGAACACTCTGCCCCTCCCGAAAGCCAATTTTAAGCTTTGGCGCTTCAGCTTCCATCTGCCTTAAAATCCGACTAACTTCCTCTTCCCGCAATGGGACAGGTTTATTGCCACTACCAACAAAACCGGTGACACCCGGGGTATTACGCACTATTTTCCAGCTCTGGTCACTCAATTTCATCTGAACCAGGACATAACCGGGCAATATCTTCTTGGTTACCGTCCGCCTCTGGCCACCTCTAACCTCAATCTCATCTTCAGTAGGTACAATTACCTGAGCGACCTCGCCTTCAGAATCCATATGCTTAATACGTTGCTCTAAATTCCTTTTGACTCGTTCTTCATACCCTGAATAGGTATGAATTACAAACCATGATTTTGGCTCCTCCATGAATAACCCCCACTTAGGTAAAGATTTTTTGGGAAAGCACGATTTCTGCCTTGAGCGATAGTGCTTCAGCTCAACTTGGAGTTAGTAAGCTTCTATCTACCAAAGAAGAATTTACCGGCAAATCCAGCAAAACCAATATCAAGGCCTCCTAGGGCTAGACCAGCGATGACGGAAACAATCAGTACTAGAAGTGTCAAATAGGCTGCCTCTCGCCGGGAAAGCCAGACCACCTTCTTTAACTCAGCTATAACCTCGCCGAAGATTTTAAACCTTGAGCCGCCTCGCTTGGTAGTACGATATGTCATATAAGGAATCTCACATACCTACAATCGTTGCCCTATTTTACTTCTCTGTGGAGTGTATAAGTGCGACAACGGGGGCAGTATTTTCTAAGCTCTAATCGTTGGGGGTCATTTTTTTTATTCTTAGTCGTAGTATATGTCCTCTCCTTGCACTCGGTACAAGCAAGATAAATAATATCTCTGGCTTCAGCTTTCTTAGGCATGTCTACTCTATGATGCGGCTAAAAGTGCCAGCACCGACTGTTTTACCCCCCTCCCTAATAGCAAATCGCAAACCCTTCTCCAAGGCTACAGGATAAATAAGTTTTATCTTCATGGTTATATTATCGCCAGGCATAACCATCTCCACCCCCTCTGGCAGCGCAATCTCACCGGTAACATCGGTAGTTCTAATATAAAATTGGGGTTTATAGCCAGTAAAGAATGGGGTGTGCCTGCCCCCCTCTTCCTTGCTCAATACATACACCTGAGCCTCAGCCTGGGTATGTGGCTTTATCGAACCAGGAGCAGCTAATACCTGTCCTCGTTCTACCTCGGTTCGGTCTATGCCCCGTAGCAAGCAGCCAACAGCATCACCCGGCTCAGCATAATCTAGGGTCTTATGGAACATCTCTAGGCTGGTAACTACTGTCCTTCGGGGCTCATGATGTAAGCCAACTATATCAACCTCGTCCCCGGGCTTAATTATTCCGCGCTCAACTCTTCCTGTAGGCACTGTGCCCCGACCCTTGATGCTAAAGACATCCTCTACCGGCATCAAAAATGGTTGGTCTTTAGGTCGCACTGGAATAGGAATATAGTTATCTACAGCATCCAGCAGATTCCATATACCACCACACCATCGACATTCTCTCTTACCACAGCCACACTCACCAGCCTTAAGACCACTTACCCTTACCACCGGTACCTTATCTCCAGGGAAGGCATACTTATTAAGTAGCTCTCTAACCTCAATCTCAACTAGCTCTAGAAGCTCCTCATCCTCCATCAAGTCTACCTTGTGAAGGCAAACTACAATAGCTGGAACCTCCACTTGGCGGGCAAGCAAGACGTGCTCTCTGGTCTGGGGCATAGGACCATCAGGAGCACTCACCACCAATATAGCTCCATCCATCTGAGCCGCCCCGGTTATCATATTCTTAATGTAGTCAGCATGACCAGGGCAATCAATATGACAGTAATGCCGCTTCTCGGTCTCATACTCAACGTGGGCTATAGCAATAGTCATACCCCTTGCCTTTTCCTCAGGCGCATTATCAATGCTATCGAACGGACGATACTGAGTAGGGCCAGCCGTCGATAACACCTTGGTTATGGCTGAGGTCAAGACAGTCTTCCCGTGGTCAACATGACCAATAGTACCCACATTGCAATGTGGCTTAGTCCGCTCAAACTTCTTTTTAGCCATTTCTAACCCCCTTTGTCTGAGCCCACAACCAGATTCGAACTGGTGACCCCGTTCTTACCAAGAACGTGCTCTACCTGCTGAGCTATGTGGGCATTTATGTTATTATACCGATTTCTATAATTCGGTGTCTAGTCAATTTGCTGCTATGGTGGAGGGGGCAGGATTCGAACCTGCGTAGCCCTTCCAGGCGGCAGTTTTACAGACTGCTCCGATTAACCTCTCCGGCACCCCTCCCCGTGAACCACCCCGAAACAACCCAGCCCGAGAGGGGATTCGAACCCACCAACCTACCGATTACAAGTCGGTTGCGCTACCTTTGCGCTACTCGGGCGCTACCTTGGCAAATTACATATTATAAAATTGGGCAATAAAAAGTCAAGCTTATCCTTGCCCCAGCGGGGTATTCCTCTCTTAGCTTGTGGACGGCTGTAATCAGCTCTGAAGAATAGCTGGGCTGGTGTACTCTCTTTGGTCGGCGCTTTGGGCAACAAGGCACCAACTTGTTACTCAAGGTAGTCCTTTAACCTACGGCTGCGACTGGGATGGCGGAGCTTGCGAAGCGCCTTAGCCTCAATTTGACGGATTCGCTCTCTGGTTACATTAAATTCCCGTCCCACTTCCTCTAAGGTGCGGCTTCGCCCATCTTCAAGACCGAATCTGAGTTGAAGCACCCGTTGCTCACGCGGGGTAAGGGTGGACAGCACGTCATCAATTTGTTCCTTGAGCAGTTGCCTGGATGCGGCATCAGGGGGTGGTAAAGCATTGCGGTCTTCGATGAAGTCACCTAAATGGCTATCCTCCTCCTCACCTATAGGTGACTCCAGCGATATTGGTAGCTGGGCTACCTTGGCTATCTCTCTGACCTTTTCCGGCGGCAATTCCATCCCCTCACCGATTTCTTTGGGGGTCGGCTCTCGCCCATATTCTTGAGCCAGGCGGCGGCTTACCCTCAGTAGTTTATTAATGGTCTCAATCATATGTACCGGGACGCGAATAGTGCGGGCTTGGTCAGCTATAGCTCGAGTAATAGCTTGACGAATCCACCAGGTGGCATAGGTGCTGAATTTATAGCCTCGGCGGTAATCGAATTTCTCCACCGCTTTGATTAGTCCGATATTCCCCTCCTGAATGAGGTCGAGGAGTGACATGCCTCTTCCAATGTGTTTCTTAGCCACGCTGACTACCAAACGTAGGTTGGCTCTGGTAAGGTGGCTTTCTGCCTTTTTAGCCTCATCCTCAATATGCTGTAGGTAAGCCTTGAGTCGCTCCTCATAAGCCTGAATGGAATCAATGAAATCAGGATTTGTCACCAGCTTCTCTATGTCGGCTAAAGAGGCACCATCTTTTATCGCATTAAAGACTTCCTTTGGTGGCAGGCTGCTATTTAGCGAGAGAACGATGATAAGTTGCTCGATTTCAGGTACTGGCTTGTCCATCTGGTGAGCGAGGTCTTGGATTAGTCGTTGATTTATCTCACCATCAATATTAGCCCGCAATTTAGGATTGGAGATAGTCTCTATAAAGCTATCGGTAGGGGGTAAATCAAGTTGTTCTTGGAGGAGGTGGATGATAG
>Ga0209314_10000484_pt1 | contig 17778 bp, 14 predicted proteins | sample I19B2metaG_FD_184146 | JGI IMG/M metagenome (GOLD analysis project Ga0209314, IMG submission 184146) | Lake sediment bacterial and archeal communities from Gulf of Boni, Indonesia to study Microbial Dark Matter (Phase II) - ​I19B2 metaG... | ecosystem: Environmental > Aquatic > Freshwater >... | reverse complement strand
CCTTCATCTTGCCACAAGATTACCCTTTTCTCTTGTGCCAAAAATAGTAGGATAATGAATGTGCGAATAGCTTCTAACCTTACCGCCCCGGCTATTAAGCTTGAAAATCCGATTATTCCAGTGCCCTTAACTTTCGCGGATAGAACCTCGTAAAGCTTTTTCATTTGCAGTTCAATTTCCATCAAGTACATGTCTAACTGACTCAGAATATCTGACGGCGCCGGAAGAATTGGTTCAACAACTGTTTTTTCAATCTGAATAAACTTTTCGCCCTTCAACACATCATCGAGAACTTCCAAAAGATGTCTTATAGTTGTTGATGTCAACTCGTGCCTGAGGGGCAGAAAAAGCGGTGGAGGCACAAAATCCTGTATAACTTTTGGAAGTCTAGGCGGCTCTTCGAGAGTCAGCAAAAGCTTAGACTTCATCAAGTATATTAATGCAGAAGAATCAAGGGCGACGCCTGAAGCTCTGAAATCTACTTTTCCACTCTTCTCCATTTCCTCAAGAAAGGATGCAAGCAAATACGCAATGTTAATGTTCCAAGGAGTTAGCTTTTCGAGTTTATGGAATTCGAAGAGTATGTTCCATGGAGGACGCAAATAAAAGGGCTTTTTGGCCACTGCAGCCATTAACTTGACGCCTCCAAGAATTTTGCGGAGATAACATTTGAGACCCCGTTACGTTCATATACTCCGTAGACTTTATGCGCTTTATTCACCATTTCAGGCTTCAAGGTTATAACTATAAACTGAGTTTTCTCCGACTCCTCCAATAAGAGGTCAGCAAGTTTTGAAACGTGAAACGCGTCTAGATGGGCGTCTATCTCGTCAAGGATATAGAAAGACGTTGGAGTAAACTCTTTTAAAGCAAATATGAAGGTTACAGCAGCCACCGAACGTTCACCTCCACTTGCTCCGCCAACAACTATTGAAGGTTTGTTGGGAAATTGCACAAGCATGTCTATACCGGCAGAGAAGGGCTCATCCGGATTTTCAAGTTTAAGGGTGGCATTCCCGCCTCCTGTAAGCTTTGCGAAGTATTTTTTCATGTTTAGGTTGATTTTTTCGAAGGCTTCCGTGAAGACTTTTCGTTTTTTACGGTCAATTTCGTCCATGAACTGCACTATGGCTTGTTTTTCTCTCTCCATTTCATTTAACCTTAGTGAAAGTTCTTTGTATCGTGAAGTTTGTTCCGCGTAATGGGATAGAGCAAGCTGATTTACTCCCCCGATTCTTTCGAGGTCGAAACGCATCATTTTAATCGATGTTTCAGCTTCTTCCGCCTGCTTCAGAGATGCTTCAAATGGCTTTTCGTAACCAAACTGTGCCAGTTGGCTTTGATACTGTTCAAGCTGCAGAAGAGCTGTTTGAATATTAAGCTGAAGGTGATTTAATAAGCGGTCGGCTTGCTCATATTCGTTGTCAAGTTTGCGGAGTTCCTTGTCAATGTCATCTATCTGCGCAGTGAACTTTTTGGATTCCTCTCTCGCGGAAAAAACCGTCTTGGAAAGTTCAACGCGACTTTTTTCCAGCTCTGACAGCTCCAGCTTCAGTGACTCCCTTTCTTGAAGGGCATCGTTCACCTCTTCCGCCACTTTCCTCAATTGCTGTTCAACTTTTGAAAGTTGAATCCTCGCATTTTTATAGCCAACTCTTAAAACGTTGTCAAATTGTGATTGAAGGGTTGAAATTTCTGTTTGAAGCGTACCAAGTTTTTGTCTTAAGGCGATTATTTCCTCTGCCATCTTTTCTCTTTTAACTTCTAATTCTTGGATGTGTCCAGGATCTGTTTTCCGTCTTAAGCTGGCGATTTCAATTTGGAGTTTTCGAAGTTCTTTTTGGATGGAGCTTCTTTCAGACTTATAGAGCCAGATTTGTGCTCTTTCGTTCTCTATTTCTTTTTCAAGTTTTGCGCGGTTATGTTCCACACGTTTGATGTTAATTTTCGTTCGCTTGATACTTCTCTTGACTCTAACTATTTCTCTGTCGAGAGTTGTGATGGTTTCTGACAAACGGGTAATTTCAATTCGGGTTCTCTCTATTTCGTCTTCAAAAGTTGTTACGTCAATGTCTCTCTGTGAGAGATGCTGCTGAAGGGCTTTGACGGCCTCGTCCAAGCTTCTTATGGCTGTTTCGCTCGGTATGATTGTGGAAAAGTCTATTGGAGCACGGTAGTATCCGCTTTCGAAGCCACCGCCTGCTTCGTAGAGGTCGCCATTGATTGTCACTGCCCTATAGCCTTGACTTGACAGAGCAAAGGCAGTTTTATCATCAGAGACAATAAGCGTGTCGCCGAAAACATAGTTGACCGCAGGCTCATGATGCTTTTCGTACTTTACGAAATATGAAGCCGCGCCACTGACGCCTTCTTTTTCTGGAATTCTTAAGGGTCTTGGATTTGATGCACCTTGAAGTGGAATTATCTTTATCCTTCCCAGCTTCATTCTCCTCAACGTTTCCGTGCAAGTAAAGGCGGCATCAAAATCTTTTACAACCATCGCGTCAAGCCACCCTGCAGCCGCAGCTTCAATCGCTTTTTGATAGGTTTTATCGACTTTTACTAGATTGCGCAACCGACCATGCACGCCGGAAAGTGCGCCTAACTCGCCTAGTTCTTCTATACTCTTAAGGGCGTTCTCTTCAGCGGCCACTGTTTCTGCAAGTTCTCTCTGGGTCGCAAATTCTACTACTGCTTCTCTTGCAGAGTCGGCTATTTTTCCAGCTTCGGACATTTCTCTTTCCACCGCTTCTTTTTGAGCAATTCTTCGTTCCAGCATCCGCTCAAGGTTTTTGAGTTGAGCTCTCTGCTCTTTCTGAACTCTTTCAAGTTCAGAGAAAGATTTTTCAATTTCAGAAAGTGTTGCGACAAATCTTTCTTTCCGCTCGTTTAAATCCTTAAGCCTTCTTGAACGGATTTGGATAGCTGTCTGGCTCTTTGCATGCTCAGATCTTAAGAAGGCAAGTTTCCTGTAATTCCTGTCCAAGTTCTCCTCGATTTCTCGGATTCTCTTGCTGTTTTCTCCGAGGGTCTCCCAAAGGTTAGCAGTCTCTTGTGCAAGTGCGTCATGTTCAGTTGTTTTCGAAGTTACCTGATTCATCATCGCCTCATGCTGAATTTTTAGTTTCCTTATTCTAAGGCGGTTTTCTCTGATTTCGGCTCGAATAGTCTCGTACTGCTGAAAATTGTTTTCTCTAACTCGTTTTAAACCTTCGAGGCTTGCTTGTCCTGAACTTATCTTTGTTGTTAACTCTGTTAGTTTAGATTTTAATTCACCGATTCTTATTTGAACCTTTAATACTTGTGAACCGCCCTCCTCAACAATTTCTGAACTTAGCTTTCGCCATTCGCCCTCAATTTCTCTTCTCTTTGATCTATGCTCCTCGCGCAGCTGCCTTAACTTTTCAACCCTACTTCTAACCTTTTCTGCTTGAGAGGAAGCTTCCTCAACCTTTTTCTGCAACTGCGTAATATAGTGCGAAATCTGTACTGCTTCGAATTTTCTAATCTCACTCTGGATAAAATTGGATCTTAAAAGTTCGTTACGCTCTCTTTCTAGGTCATCTAGCCTCCTTTGCACTTCATCTATTCTGCCCATCGCCGTACGGATGGAGATGTCGGCTGCCCGCAGTTTTTCTTCAGCTTCAGCCTTTTCAGCATCATACTGGGCTATTCCAACCAAACCTTCAAGGATTTTTCTACGTTCCATTGGGGCAATGTCGGTCAAACGCGTTATCGTGCCTTGCGGAATTATGTTTTGACTGGTGCTGCTTATCCCTGCCACTGAAAGAACCTCTAAAATATGCGTCCTCGAGATTCTTCTGCCGTTGAGCCTATACACACTTTGGCCATTTCTATAAACTTCCCGTGAAACCGTGACAGTTACCGTGTCAACAGGCATACGGCCATCTGCATTATCGAATTGAATTATCACTTTGGCCATTTTCGCCTTTTCCAATCCAGCCTTTTCAGACCCGTGAAAAATCAATTTAGCTGCGTTTTCAGCACGAAGCCTTTTGGTACTCAGTTCGCCTAAAGCAAATAAGACTGCGTCTAGAAGGTTTGTTTTGCCGCTTCCATTTGGACCGGTTATTGCTGTGAAACCTTCATCTAGAACTACTTTAACTGTTTGCGGTCCGAAAGATTTGAAACCCTTGACTTCTACCTTTTTAACATAGGGCATTCAGCTCTGCGCCCTCACTTGCAGGAAGCGTTCAGTCTCCTTATTAGACAAACTGTATATTTGTATAAAAGTTTATTGAACTCATGGTGGCGACGTAGCGCGCGCATCTTTCTTTATCCGGTGATTATTGGAGCAGTTTGAGTGTAAAACAAACCCTTTTCAATTTTTTCTTCCATCGCGCGCGCAGATTGCCAAAAATGACGTCTAATGATTAAACTTTTGCAGAATATAAGCGCGCGCCTAACGTAATCTTCCGATTGTTAACTATGCTTCACGGTTATTTTCCTAACAAAAGATTTTATGTCTTCGTCTTTTCCGTAAACAAGCAAAAATCCGTTATTCTCGACGTTGCACAAAAGATTTGATTCTTGAGCCAACGCCCTCAACCTTTCAATTGGCAACTCAGCTGAAGTTTTAACGCGTATCCACTTTTGTTCGCGCGGTGCGCCCGAAATAAATCTTGATGTCTCTTCTTCCTCTTCATCAATGATTTGGCTGCTGGCCATGTTCAAACGTTCAAGCCATTCATCCAAATATTCCACGCCAAATTTCTTCTGGCCTTCAGAAACAACGTATGACTCTACGTTGCTCAAGTATTCTTCAATCCTCTGAAGTGTCTCCCCGCGACTCATGTCGGCTTTCAAGATTTTAATCATCGTCCTTGCAGACTTCAAGTCGTTCATAACTTCCGCAGGAATGACTAAGCCTTTTTGTCGAAAATCTGCTATCATCTCTTCGAGAACTTTCCAAACAGCCAAATATCCCATTTACATCGCTCTCCATTATTTGAATTAGGCTTTGGCATTATAAAGCGTTGCCACCTTAAAATATGAAAATAATATTGCTCACGAAAGCCCCCTCATGATCGTAGGACTTCAGTTTAAGTATTTTCATTTTCTTTTCCGAAGTAACTATTACCGCGTAAAATCGCGGTATAGGTGATTCATAGCGCGCGCTAATGTTCCACTTTCGCCCACGCCTTTAGTTGTTCATCGTTCAGGTTCATCGCCAAAGGTTTCGCTTTCGTTTAGCGTGCACTTAAAAACACCCTAATGAACTAATGGCTAAACATAGCCCACACTTTTCAACATTAATTGATGGATCAAAAGTTTTATGTAACTTGCATAGCAACCCCTTAGCCCGTATAGCTTTGCAGATTTCGCAAAACATGGGAATAAACTCTTTATGGGACAAACAGCCCTTAGCCAGCGAAGCCGCTAGGTTTTCTATTAGTTTCGTAAAATCAGGGTCATTTTCTAGGTCTATTGCTTTCCCACGCATTTTCTTATGGTATAAACTTATGGCTGGCTGGCTTAATCCGAGAAGGTTTGCCGCTTCCACTTGTTTCAAGTTATGCTTATCCATTAGTTCTTTTGCTAGCAGAGCCCGAACTGGAGGTAGAATACATTTGACAACGATCTCGCAGGGAACCAGCATTTATGTTTGCCTCAGTTATTTAGTGTAGAAAGACATAAATATATTTTATTACAATTGTAATACAAAACCGAGGGAGCACATTGTCTTGGAGAAACACAGCTCAAATCTCACAAGGTATCCACTGGGTCGGCGTTAGGGACTGGAACCGCAGACTTTTCGACGCTTTAATTCCGCTTCCAAAAGGAACAACCTACAATTCATACCTAATACTTGGCGGAAACAAAAAGGCACTAATTGACACCGTAAACCCTGGCTTTGAAATAGAATGGGAGGAGAAAATACGAAAGATTGCAAACCTTGGAGAAATTGATTATGTCGTGATGAACCACGCCGAACCAGACCATGCTGGTGCTATTCCGTACATAATGTCAATAAACAGCAAAGCCAAACTCGTAACGTCCACCAAAGGCGCCAAAATGGCTCAAACATTTTACAAAGTACCACAAGAAAGAATAATGGCAGTAAACGATCAAGAAACCATTAGTCTCGGCGGCAAAACTTTACGCTTCATTGAAGCCCCAATGCTTCACTGGCCTGAGACAATGTTCACTTTTCTTCAAGAAGACAAGATTTTGTTTCCATGCGACTTCTTTGGTTTGCACATAGCGAAGGGACTTTACGATAGTGAAGTAGAAGACTTACTGGTACATGCTCAGAGATATTTCGGCGAGATAATGATGCCCTTTAGAATTATGGCCCAGAAAGCTCTAGAAAAAATAAAAGATTTGAAAGTTGAAATGATAGCTCCAAGCCACGGGCCTATACATAAAAATACAGAGCGTATCCTAAACGCTTATAAAAAATGGGCCAGCGGAGAAACTGAACAAAAGGCCATTATAGTTTACGTAACTATGTGGAACAGCACGGAAAAAATGATTCAAGCAATGACCGAAACGTTATCCTCTGAAGGCATTGAAATCGCTTTGTACAACCTAGCTGTGACTGACATAGGCGATGTGGCAAAGGACCTAGTAGATTCAAGAGCCATCGTACTGGGCGCTCCCACGGTGCTCACCGGCATGCATCCTTTAGCTGTTTACGCAACCTATCTCGTAAAAGCACTAAAGCCGCCCATAAAATTCGGTGCTGTTCTAAGCTCCTATGGATGGGGCGCAGGCGCCGTAAAGCATGCCCAAGAGATGTTAGACCCGTCAAAAATAGAAGTTTTAGGTGCCATTGAAGTAAATGGTCCGCCAACTGAAAACGATATCATGCGAGTAGTCGAATTGGGCAAATATCTTGCTAAGAAAATTAAGGAGGAACCGTGATGGGCGAAATGGCCGAGAAGAGAAGAATCCTGAAAGAGATCATCTCACAGTTACATGCTGGAGTGCCGCCACAGAAAGTCAAAGAAAACTTCAAGCGAGTTTTAGAAGGAATAAGTTCTGAAGATATTGCTAAGCTTGAACAAGAACTTGTCAAGGAAGGAATGCCAAGAGAGGAACTGCAAAGGCTGTGTGACGTTCATCTTGCCGTTTTCAGTGAACAACTGGAAAAACAGAGGTTGCAGATTCCTCCTGAACACCCAATCAACATTCTCATGGAAGAACACAAAATCCTCCAACAACTCTCGGAAAAACTGGGAATCATTATTGGCTTGTTTGAAAAGGTATGCGATGTAGTTTATGTTGGTGATGAACTAAAGGAACTGCAACAAATAGTTGGCGATTTTCTAGACGCAGAAAACCACTATCTAAGAGAAGAAAACGTGCTTTTTCCAGTACTAGAGAAGCATGGAATTATAGAGCCTCCTGCGATAATGTGGATGGAACATAATCAGCTGAGGGAGAAAAAGAAACAGCTTTACAATCTAACCGAAAAATGGAACAACATGAGCTTTCAAGACTTCAAGAAAAATCTGACCGAAATTGCCAAGTCTCTATGTAACCTTCTTCCAAGCCACATATTCAAAGAGAATAACATGCTTTTCCCCGCAGCGCTACAGGTGGTTACGAGCGAGGAATGGAAAGAAGTCAGAAAAGAATTTGAAGAAATTGGATATTGCCGTTTCACGCCTCAACACCTAGTCGCACCAAAACCAACTGCAAAAGCTGAAGAACAGAAACCTCATGCAGCAGCTGCACCTGAAGGTGCATTGCAATTCGAGAATGGAAGCCTCTCGAAAGAGGAAGTTGAAGCAATCTTGGACTCGCTTCCCATAGATATTTCATTTGTCGACCAAAACGACGCTGTGAAATATTTTAACAAAGCCGAGAAAAGGATATTTGTTCGAACAAAAGCAGTGATTGGAAGAAAAGTGCAACTTTGCCATCCACAAAAAAGCGTTCACATAGTAAACAAGATTGTCGAATCTTTCAAGGCTGGCGAGAAAAATGTCGCCGAGTTCTGGATTAACTTGAACGGCCGTCTGATCCATATTAGATATTTTGCAGTGAGAGACAAGGATGGAAAATATCTTGGAACAATGGAAGTAACACAGGACTTGACAGACATAAAGAAGATTGAAGGAGAAAAAAGACTCCTAGACTGGGAAGCTTAGTTAAATCTTCGCCTTTTTCATGCGATCGCAAAATCAACAATTGCGACTTGGCTTCGAAAAGCTCAGCGTTTTTTATTGACATTGAACCCCGCTGGATTTTGACGCCTTCTGTTACCTTCAAACTTTTTCCAAGTCTTATTATTCGTCATCTATAGACGTACCGCCACAAAGATTAGTCCCAATAAGCTGATTGTCACATGCGCGCCCACAGTGAAAAAGCATAACCAACACTTGGGGAGACCTTCAAGTATTACTTGCAAGGCAAATAACGAAATAAACGCGCGCGCGATATCTGATTTTTCCTATAACTTTTTAAATTTAAATCAAGGTTACTCAGTTTTTCTAAAGTAACCGGGCTCAGATGCCAGTTTTACATAAATTTTAAATTGCTGACTATAGCATATAATTGTGCTTCAAAGGAGGAGAGATTTTGAAAGCTTCTAAGGCTATAACTAAAGTTCAAGCAGCGATAATTGCTGTGGTAATCATTGCGGCAGGTGTCATAGGCTGGTTTGCACTTAATCCGCCAGCGCCACCCGCACCAAAAGTAGGTACATTCGCCTTTGTAGGAAGCGATGTTTGGGTGTACTGGGACCCAAGCGAGACATTTTCAAACGAGATAAGCGTTCTAAACAGCGTTTATGAAGGACTAACACGTTGGGATTCAGTTTCAAAGACTGTGAAACCGTTTCTGGCGTCAAGCTGGGATGTCTCTGAAGATGCTCTGCATTGGACATTCTATTTGAGAAACAACGTGACATTCCATTGCGGCGACAAGTTTAACGCTACAGCTGTGAAATATTCTGTAGACCGGACAATCAACATGGGCAAAGGCGCTTCATACATTTGGTCATGTGTAGATAACATAGAAGTCATAGATGATTATACAGTTCGCTTCAACTTGAATATGCCAGCACCATTAGATCTCATTGCTTGCGCGGGCTATTGTTCACATTTTTTCTGCCCAACACACACAGAACAATATGGAACCGACTGGTTCTACCAAGGCCATGATCTCGGAACTGGACCCTATTATGTATCAAAATACGATAAATCGCAAGAGCTGGTTGAACTTAAGAAATTCGATGCTTACTGGCGTGGATGGACAGGCAAAGAATTTGACACAGTATTGATGTACTGTATTCCAGAAGCTGCGACCGCCAAAATGAAGTTAGACAAAGGAGAAATCCTAATAATCGATCACTTGCCTTTTGAAATGATAGCAGATCTGAAAAATAATCCGCAAATCGTTGTAGAGGTAAATCCATCTTGGCAGAACATGTTCGGTCTATTAAATACTCAACCGCCTTCTCCACTCAGCAATAAACTGGTCAGGCAAGCCCTTTCCTACGCGGTGCCATATGACATATGCGTTAGTGAGATAAGACATGGCTATGCAACTCAGTCCTACGGAGTCGTACCATCTGGATTGCTTGGACACTCAGATAATCTTCCTCAATATAAGTACGACCTGACGAAGGCGAGTCAACTTCTAGCCGATGCTGGTCATCCCAATGGAGAGGGGTTAAGATCGCTGGTTCTGACATACAATGCAGGCGATGAAGACGAGAGACGGTTTGCAGAAATACTTAAGGCGGAATTAGCCAAAATCGGTGTGACATTGGATATTCAAGCTTTAGCATGGACGGCTCAAATGGCTAAGGCTGCAGGTCCACCAGAGGAACGCCAAGACATTTTCCTGTTCTATTGGTGGCCAGATTATCCAGATCCTTACAGTTGGCTAAGATCAATGTTCCACTCAGTGCCAGAAGGTCAAGAAATAGTGTTCGAATGCGCATACTATAACAATTCACAATACGATGCACTTATTGACGAAGCGTACAGAGTCACTGGATTAGATAAAACTAAAGCTCAGCAATTATACGAGCAGGCGCAAAGAATTCTAATAGATGACGCTGCAGCTGTGTTTATCTACGATTGGACCTATGTTCGGGCCAGAAGAGCGGAACTCAAGGGATACGTGGACAATCCAGCCTATCCGAATGCTTACATGCTATATGATATGTACGTTGAGAAGACATAGAATCAGTCGAAATAAAAGTGAAAAACATTGGGAGTAAGGCAGTACATAATAAAGCGCCTACTGCTCATAATACCCCTATTTTTTGTTGTTTCAACCATAACCTTTGTAGTTGTTCGCATAATTCCTGCCAATCCGCTTATTGTTTGGGTCGGCCCTAAGGCCACGGCTGAGCAAATCGCAAGAGCTCGTGTTGAATTAGGTTTAGACAAACCCTTGTATGAGCAGTATCTGAGATACATGTCAGGCATCTTCCGCGGAGATCTTGGCGTTTCATTTAGTTCACACAATCCTGTTAGCTCTGACCTCGCAGTTTTCATACCTGCATCGTTGGAGCTGATAACACTAGCCATGATTATAGGAGTCGTAATCGGTTTTCCTCTCGGAGTTATTTCTGCAAAAAAGAAAGACAAAATCGAAGATCATTCGAGCAGACTTATGGCAATTGCTGGAGTCTCTCTGCCGACCTTCTTTATCGGCATGCTTCTACAACTTCTCTTCTTCAAATACATAGGAATACTTCCCGCTGCTGGTAGACTATCATCATACATTCAAGTGAGTTATCCGATAACACGCATAACAGGCTTTTACTTGATAGATTCCTTGATTACAGGAAATCTCAGGGCTCTCCAAGATGCTTTAGCTCACGCCATCTTACCAGCCTTCACACTTGCGCTCTACCCTATTGGATTAGTCGTTAGAATGACTAGAACGTGCATGCTCGAAGTTCTCAATGAAGACTATATTAAGGCAGCTAGAGCCAACGGCGTTCCGGAAAGAACTGTGCTTTACACGTATGCGTTGAAGAATGCAGTGGTTCCTTCCTTGACTACTTTGGTGCTTTCTTTCGGGTATTCTTTGACCGGTACTTTTCTGGTTGAATCAATATTTAGCTGGCCTGGTTTGGGATGGTACACTTCTAAAGCCATTCTAAATATGGACTATTCCGCAATTGCCGGCGTAACACTTCTGATCACCCTGTTTTATGTTATCGCTAATATCGTTGTTGATGTAGTTCAAGCTTATCTCGATCCAAGGGTTGTCCTTGGATAATGGGTTGACTAAACATGGGGATGTGGGCAAAAGAATTTCAACTTTCGCTGCAACTTATCAGAAAGAGCCCGCTGACCCTAATTGGCTTGGTAGTTGCATTAATTCTCGTAGTTGCCGCAGTCTTGGCACCGTACGTTGCGCCTTATCCTCAAGACGCTTATGGGGCAGCATCACCTGAAAATAAATTCAAACCTCCTTCTTCTGAACACTGGTTTGGAACAGATGATCTAGGGAGAGACGTTTTCAGCCGAGTCTTAATCGGATCTAGAATATCATTAAGAATCGCTGTACTCGTAGTTGCCATTGCGCTATTGCTAGGCTTCCCATTGGGAGCTGTGGGCGGTTTCCTAGGAGGCAAAACAGGCGAGTTCATCATGAGAGTCACTGATATATTCCTCAGTTTCCCATCGATTCTTTTGGCCTTAGTCGTTTGCCTATTGTTGGGGCCATCTGTTGACAATGTTATGATTGCAATTGCTATATCTTGGTGGCCTTGGTACACCAGAATAGCCTATTCACAAGCAGTGTCAATCCGCGAAAGGCCATTTATAGAAGCAGCAAAAGCCGTTGGAATAGGCAAAACAAAAACGGTGTTCCGTCATGTCATGCCAAATTCCTTGGCGCCAATACTTGTGCAAGCAACAATGGATCTCGGATCTGTGCTATTGGAAGCTACAGCTTTAAGCTTCCTCGGGTTGGGTGCCCAACCGCCTCAGCCTGAGTGGGGGCTGATGGCTTACATTGGACATGGCTATCTTTTTGTAGACTGGTGGTGTTCAACATTTCCTGGACTTGCCATTTTCATCACAGTACTGGCATTCAATTTGCTTGGCGACGGCCTAAGAGACATTTTGGACCCAAGGACCAGACGTCTACTGAGGTGAGAACACGCAGAAAAACACGACGCCGCTGATTGAGATGAAGAACCTCAAAGTAAATTTCTACACGCACGAGGGAGTTGTAGAAGCAGTAGACATTGACTACTTCAAGTTATCCAGAGGGGAAGTCGTTGGTTTGGTGGGAGAATCGGGATGCGGAAAAACAACTGCCGCTCTAACAATTCTCAAACTAATACCGATTCCCCCAGGCAAGATAGAAAGTGGTTCAATCTTGTTCAACGGAGAGGACCTGGTGAAAAAAGACGAAACCTCAATGCAGAAAATTAGAGGAAAGAAAATCTCTGCCATATTCCAAAATCCCACCGCTTCACTTAATCCTGTTTTTACCTGCGGAGACCAAATAAGACGCGTAATTACCCTTCATCAAAAAATAAGCAGGGACGAAACAGAAAAAAAGGCAATAGAAGCGTTCAACTTGGTGAGGCTACCAGATCCTGAGAGAATTCTGAAAAGCTATCCCCACGAATTGAGCGTAGGGATGAGACAACGAGTTTCGATCGCCATTGCCCTTTCATGCAATCCAGATATGCTAATAGCAGACGAACCCACCACTGCGCTGGACGTCACTATCCAAGCGCAGATTTTGAAGCTTATGGATGAATTGCGGACAGAAATTGGAACAACTACATTATATATCACGCACGACTTAGCTGTTGCCGCACAGATATGCGATACAATTGCAGTTATGTACGCCGGAAACATCGTGGAAGTAGGCCGTGTTGAAGAAGTTTATAAGAACCCGATGCATCCCTACACTGCAAGCCTTATGAAGTCGATTCCAAGCAGAGAGAAGAAAAAAGAGAAGAAGCTACCAGTCATAAAAGGAGCAGTACCAACTTTAATCAATCCGCCTCCAGGCTGCCGATTCCATCCGCGATGTGGAAGTTGCATGGAGATATGCAAAAAAGAAAAACCCGGCTCCTCTGAAATAGAAGGCGAACATTTCGTTTCATGCTTTTTATACAGTACTGGAGGAAAAACTGATGGCTGAAGAAGAAATTCTAGTCAGGACCGAAACATTAAAAAAATATTTTCCGGTGAAATCAGGCATATTCTCAAGAGTTATTGATTGGATTAGGGCAGTTGACGGAGTAGACCTTTACGTAAAAAAGGGAGAAACATTTGGTTTAGTAGGAGAATCTGGTTGCGGAAAGACTACTTTTGGAAGACTTCTCCTACGGTTGATTGAACCAACTGCAGGCAAAATTTTCTTCGAAGACAAAGACATCTGCACCCTAGACTATAGAGAAATGCGCAATCTGAGAAGAAAGATGCAAATTGTGTTTCAGGATCCTTATTGGTCTTTAGACCCTCGAATGACCATAGGGTCAATAATAAGTGAGCCTTTATCGGCGCATCTCAAGCTCAGCAAGAGCAAGCAAATAGAAAGAACGCGTGAGCTTCTAACTTTGGTGGAGTTGGGAGAGGAATTTGCCAATAGGTATCCACACGAGCTTAGCGGAGGACAAAGACAGCGAGTGGGGATTGCGCGAGCCTTGGCACTGAATCCAGACTTTGTTGTTTTGGATGAGCCAACTTCGTCGCTGGACGTGTCTGTTCAAGCAAGCATACTCAACTTATTGGTGGAGCTCCAGCAAAAGTTAAACCTCACTTACTTGTTCATCTCGCATAACTTGAGCCTAGTGCAGTACGTATGCGACAGAATAGCAGTGTTCTATCTTGGAAAGGTCGTTGAAAGCTGCCCAGCAAATGAACTCTTCGAGAAGCCGTTGCACCCTTACACTCAAGTTTTGCTTCAAGCCATACCAGTTCCAGACCCTGAACAGAAGATTGGCGAAACAGTTTTTACTGAAGAAGTCCCAAGTGCCAGAAAGCCGCCTTCAGGGTGCAGATTTCATCCAAGATGTAGTTCAGCCAGTGAAGCATGCAGAGTAAAAGAACCGTCGCTTATATATTTGGGAGACGAACACTTTGTTTCATGCCATTTGCATCAAGAGGAGAGATGATAATTGGAAATGCTGAATGAAAGGGATGTGGAACATCTAATTTTTGGAGCAACCATACTAGGCACGGGCGGTGGTGGAGACCCGAAAAAGGGTTTAAGCATGTTGCTTGACGATCTTCAAAGGGGAAGAAAGCTCAAAATTGTGAGTTTAACAGAAATAGGCGATGACGCTTTGATCGTTTGTCCATACTTTTGCGGAAGCATTGCTCCGATAAAGAAGGAGCCGAAAACCATCATTTTCAAAGATCCAATGATTGAAGCTTTCAATAGAATAGAAAAACGTCTAGGGACCAAGATTTCAGCTACTGTCGCGGTTGAGCTTGGAGGATCCAACACTGCTATACCAATACATGTAGCCTCAGTGATGAACATTCCCCTCGTCGACGGAGACTACATTGGAAGGGCAGCTCCAGAACTGTTGCAATCCACTGCCAATATTTTTGGCGTTTCATTGCTCCCAAGCGTCATGGTAACCGAGCCAGGAGATGTAATCACGGTTGAAAGGTTCGCAGACCTAGACGAATACGAGTACATCGCGCGGAGCCTATCTCTCCCAAGTGGAAGTGTAGCTGTTGTTGACACCCCCATTAATGGAAATGTTGCAAAAAAGGTGCTAGTCAAAGACACTATCTCCAAGTGCATGAAAGTCGGCAAGACTGTGATGCAAGCTAATGAGGCTGGGATAGATCCCATCCCTGAGCTTGTAAAAAGCCTAAATGGAGTTCTCTTGTTCAAAGGTATCGTTAAAAAATACATTTGGGAAGACAGGGAAGGTTTTCTTTACGGCGAGGCTGTTTATGAGGGAATCAGTAAATGGAAGGGACATGAGCTTAAGATATGGATCAAAAATGAAAATATAATCGCTTGGAAGGATGACAAGGTTGTGGCAACAGCTCCTGATCCCATATACGTTGTAGATGAAGAAGGCCACGCTATAACTAACACGCAACTTAAAGAAGGAATGACCGCTGTCGTCATAGGAGCCGAAGCTCCAGAAGTGTGGCTTACTCAGAAGGGCATAGAGCTTTTCGGGCCGAAACATTTCGGCTTTGAATTTGATTATATCCCAATGAGGAAGGCTTAGGGCATGAAAGTAAAAGAAAAGACTCACCGCATCCTCGTGATAAATCCAATTCTTCAGTCAGATTTCGACAGAGCAGATAAAAAATTCTTGCAAGAGAAGGCAGGACCTCTGTTCGAGATTGAAGTGGAAAGCCTAGAGTATGGTCCCGCGTCCATAGAAAGTCACTATGACGAAATTCTTGCAGCCCCCTTTGTTGTCAAGAAAGTAATTGAAGCTGAGAAAAAAGGCTTCGACGCCGTCATAATCAACTGTTTCTTGAATCCCGGCATGCACGCTGCAAAGGAAAACGTAAACATACCAGTGATTGGTCCGGGCGAGGCTGCTATTCATCTTGCGCTGATGATCGGAAATGGATTCTCAATAATAGATCCGGGACCAAGAAAGTACATTTCATACATGCCCCCCGAACAGGTCAGAATGATGGGAGTTTCGACTCGTTTCATTTCTGAAAGAGGCGCAGGCGTAGCAGTGCTTGATATAACCAAAAACCTGAAAAGAACCACAAGAATGGTTGCCGAACAAGCGAAACTGGCAGTTGAGCAAGACGGCGCGGACGTAATTGTCCTCGGTTGCACAGGATTGGTGGGGTTAGCCCCGAGAGTACAGGATATTGTTGGAGTTCCGGTGATTGATCCAGCTTTGGCTGCGCTTAGAACGGCTGAGACACTTTGTAAAATGGATTTGCCTCCCAACAGAGTTGCCTACCCAAGGCCTCCGGATAAGATTAGAAAAGTGCCTTTTTAATGAACCGAGGGCAACGTATGGCGGCATGTGAGAAGCATATTGCCATACATGAAGAATTGCTGAAAATAATCAAGGGAAGGAGAAGTGTGAGAAGGTACTCGCAAGAGCCCCTTCAATTAGAAGATCTCAAGTTGCTTGTAGATTCTGCACGTTGGGCAGCCTCAGGCGGAAACCTTCAGCCATGGAAGTTCGTCATTGTAATGGATAAGAAAATGCTGAAGGCAATTAAAATGATGGCGCCAGGCATCATACGAGATACTCCGCCCGCACTGATTGTCATTTGCCATGATGAGAAAAGGATAAGTGGCGATAGAGAAATGCAACTTTACGATATAGGTGCAGCCATGCAGAACATGCTTCTCATGGCGCATGCGCTTGGGTTCGGAGCTTGTCCGATAGCATCCTTTGACGGCGAAAGTGTTGCAGAATTGCTGGACTTGGCAAGTCACATCAAGCCGTTGTTGTTAATATGTGTTGGTAAGGCGGTTGACACGCCAAAGCCACCGCACAAGCTTTCTATGGACGAGGTGATAACCAAAATAGTTTAGGGGAGAGAAACATATGAGAGAGGAAAGCGAAGAATACTTGTTTGAAATTGCATCTTTCCTGATATATAGTGCCAAAGGATGCTTTCTGGAACCGAAGGCCTACGGCCCCCTCAGACTTCTGCAAGCGTTCTCCTTGATCGCTGAAATACCAAAACGCATCAGCGGAATACCTAAGGATGAGTTTCTTTTAAAGATAAAGAAAGAAATAGATGAGAATATTCTGAAAGATATGGGCGACAGAGAGTTTGAGGAGTTCGTTTCAAAATTAAGCCTTGAGGTAGCAAGAGAGATTAAGAAGAGAAAACTAAAGCACGCCTCATGATTTCCGTATTCATAATAACGACCCTATTTCATAATTTCAGTTGGATGAGAAAATCTTAAAAGCTTCTTGAGAAGAGTTAACCGCCAGTGATGGAAATGACGCAGTTTTATGAATATGAGTTAGCTAAGGCAGCGAACAGATTGGTTTCTGAGATGCTTAAGTTGAAACCTGGGGAAATTGTTGTTGTGACGGCGGACACGGAATCAGATTCCAGGGTTGTGGACGCGACCGCGGCAGCTGCATTCGCAGTTGGCGCTAAACCAATGGTGATTTGGAATGCTTCGCCACTGGGTGTAGGCAAAGCCGCTGACCTTATGTTGCCGGGAGAAGCCTTGACAGCGGCTTTGAGCGTGGCAGATGTGTGGGTTGAATACAACAACCAGTGGATATTCTATTCTAATGCATACGAGAGAATCATGGAGACGAACAATAAAATCAGGCATTGTTGTTACGTTGGAATGAACGCCGATATGATGGTTAGAGTTATTGGCAGAGTTGATCTGCTAACGCTTGAAACGTATCAAGAACGACTGTTAGCACTGACTAAGGCAGCAAAACATGTCAAGATGACAACACCTGCGGGAGGAGACGTGGAATTTGAAAATGACCCTGACAGACTCTATGGAAGTGATGTGGGATACGCAGATACACCTGGCTCTCACATGTTGGGTGGGCAGATAGGCTGGGCGCCCATAGAAGAAACAATAAACGGCATAATAGCCTTTGATGGTTCGATTAATCCTCCATTGGGGCTTGTTAAGGAGCCTGTGAAGCTTCATGTCAAAGCAGGCAAAATTGAGGAGATTGAAGGGGGACAAGACGCCAGAGCCTACGAGGCATGGCTTAAAAGCTTCAATCATCCCAACATGTTAAGGATCGCTCATGTCTGCTACGGATGCAATCCAGGCGCAAAATTGACAGGAAACGTGGTGGAAGATGAACGAGTTTGGGGCTGCACCGAATGGGGCGTCGGCTACGCAGGCAGTATACTTACTGGCGGA
>Ga0209314_10000479_pt1 | contig 17862 bp, 18 predicted proteins | sample I19B2metaG_FD_184146 | JGI IMG/M metagenome (GOLD analysis project Ga0209314, IMG submission 184146) | Lake sediment bacterial and archeal communities from Gulf of Boni, Indonesia to study Microbial Dark Matter (Phase II) - ​I19B2 metaG... | ecosystem: Environmental > Aquatic > Freshwater >... | reverse complement strand
CTTGACAAAGGGAAAAACGCTCAATTATAATTGGTAAATTCTATGGAAATAAAAATCCAGGAATTAAAGAGCCTCGGTTCTTTGGAACTCAACTATTTAGAAAAACCAGAAAAAGTGGAAGTTAGTTCCCCTGAGCCTTTAAATGTAAATTTACTCCTTAAGCACCATCCAGAATATATTATTTTTAATGGCAAAATTAAAGGGGATTTATTCCTTGAGTGCAGTCGGTGCTTAGAAACTTTTCTTTATCCGTTAAAAATTCAATTTAGTTCACAATTACTCTTAACCGAGACAAACGGTAAAATTTTGGACATAAGCCAAGAAATACGTCAGCAAATAATTCTAAATTTACCTCTTAAACCTTTGTGTCAGGACAATTGTCAGGGTCTCTGTCCACAATGTGGAGGAAATCTTAATTTTGAGAAATGTAACTGTCTGAAAAAAGAGGAATAATATGCCAAACCCAAAAAAAAGACATTCAAAATCACGACAGGGTACCCGTCGTGCAAAGTGGTCTCTCGTAGGGGGACTACCTTGTTTAAATATTTGTCCGCAATGTGGCCAACCTAAGTTACCGCATCGTGTTTGTCTTAATTGTGGATTTTACAATGGTGAATTAATCCTGCCAAAAAAGGAAAAGACTAAACCTAAAACAGAAGAATAGAATCCAAATTTAAAAAATGCGTATCGCAATTGATGCAATGGGTGGCGATTTTGCACCCGCTACAATTATTGAAGGGGTAAACTTAGCTGTAAAAGAATATTCTTATGAATTAGTCCTTGTCGGTGAGGAAAAGGTAATTCATCAGGAGTTAAGAAAGTATGATTTGTCTTCCTCCTTAGTTAGTGTTCATCACGCATCTGAGGTAATTGGTGCGAAAGAAATACCCAGTAAGGCTTGCCGGACAAAAAAAGATGCATCAGTTATCGTAGCCACAAAACTGGTAGCGGAAAATAAAGCCGATGCGTTGATTTCCGCAGGCAATTCTGGAGCAATAATGACTGCAAGCCTAATTTATTTAGGTCGTTTAGCCGGGGTGCGCCGCCCGGCAATCGCCACTCTAATACCAACCTTAGAAGGGTTGTCAACTGTTCTTGATGTTGGCGCTAATGTTGACTGTAAACCACTACATCTTTTACAATTTGCAATAATGGGTAATATCTATGTAAAATCAATATTAAAAAAAGAAAAACCAAGAATTGGACTTCTTTCTATCGGTGAAGAGGAAGGCAAAGGAAACGAACTCGCTTTATCTACTTATGAACTTTTAAAAAATAGTTCCTTAAATTTTATCGGCAACATTGAAGGTAGCGATATTCCTAAAGGGAAAACAGATGTTATCGTCTGTGATGGTTTCGTTGGCAATATTGTCCTCAAGTTCGGTGAGGGTTTAGCCGAAGCAATTTTTGAATTGGCTCGTAAAGAATTGAAGGACCATCCTTTCCGTACCACTCTAAGTGCTTTGCTCTTAAAAAAAGTCTTTGAGGAAATAAAGAAAAAAACTGATTACGATGAATATGGCGGCGCACCGTTGCTCGGTACCAACGGGGTTTGTATCATTTGCCATGGGAAGAGTAATGCCAAGGCAATAAAAAATGCTATTCGCGTAGCCGGCGAATCAGTAAAACAAAAAATTAACCAAAAGATTAGCGAAGAACTTAAAAAATTTAGCCAAGGTGGAAATGGGTAAACTGAAAGTAAAAATTGTTGGCACGGGCTCATATTTACCGGAAAAAATTTTGACTAACTTTGATTTAGAGAAGATGGTTGAAACTTCCGATGAGTGGATAACTACACGCACGGGAATTAAGGAAAGACGCATCAGCGGGGATAGCGAGGCAAGTTCGGATCTGGCCTATCAAGCAGCAAAAAAAACACTCAGTGAAACTAAAATTAATCCTGAAGAAATTGATTTGATTATTGTTACTACGGTAACTCCGGATATGCTTTTCCCCTCAACCGCCTGTATTGTCCAGGAAAAATTAGGTGCGAAAAATGCTTTTGCTTTTGATTTAAACGCTGCCTGTTGCGGATTTATTTACGGTTTATCAGTGGCTCATGCTTATCTAAAAAATGAGACTTACCGGACAGCATTAGTCATTGCCACTGAAACCCTCTCTAAATTTGTTGACTGGGAAGACCGTTCAACCTGTGTTTTATTTGGTGATGGTGCCGGGACTGCATTATTAAGGAGCACGAATGAAGGGGAAAGCGATTTTTTATCCTTTTATTTATCTTCTGAAGGTGAGTATGCTGATTTATTAAAGTTACCTGCTGGTGGATCAAAAATACCTGCTAGTGAAAAAACGATTGGAGAAAAGTTGCACTACATAAAAATGAACGGTAATGAAGTTTTCAAAATTGCTGTCCAGTCAATGATTGAAGCGGCAGAAAAGGCATTAGAAAAATGTGGTTTAACTTGCGCTGATATAAAATTACTCATCCCTCACCAAGCAAATTTAAGAATTATTAATGCTATCGGAAAGAGGTTGAATTTGCCAGAAGAGAAAATTTTTTTAAATGTGCATAAATACGGAAATATGTCAGCAGCAACTACTGCCGTAGGGTTGGATGAAGCAATAAAAGAAGGGAAAATAAAAACCGGTGACCTTGTTGAACTTGTTGCTTTTGGTGCTGGATTTACTTCCGCCGCTTGTGTAATTAAACTATAGATATGTCGACAAGTTAATAAGTTGACCCACCTTCGCCAAGGCTTCGGCGGGCAGGTAGGTCGATAGGTAGATAGGTGTATGGATAAAGTTGGTTTACTTTTTCCGGGGCAAGGAAGTCAATATGTAGGGATGGGGAAAGAGTTCACTGAGAAACACACAGTAGCAAAAGAAATTTTTGACCAAGCAAACGAAATTATTGGCTATGATTTAAAAAAAACTATTTTTGAAGGTCCGGAAGAAAAACTAAGGGAAACCAAAGTTACTCAGCCAGCAGTTTTTGTTACATCTATTGCCTGCCTTGAAATACTTACTATGAACTATCAACTATCAACTATAAACTGTCTTTGTGCCGGTCATTCACTTGGTGAATATACTGCGCTGGTTGCTGCTGGAGTTATTGATTTTATAACCGGGTTAAAATTGGTAAAAAAAAGAGCAGAATTTATTCAGGAAATAAGTCAAAAAAAACAAGGGAAAATGAACGCAATCTTGGGATTAAATGAAGAAAAAATTAAAGAGATATGTTCTCTTGCCGGGAGCCTGACAAAAGGTGTTGTTGAAGCAGTAAATTTTAATTGCCCGGGGCAGATTGTTATTTCTGGTGAAAATGAAGCGGTTAATTATGCGGTTGAACTGGCAAAAAAAGAAGGAGCAAAAATTGTATTTCTAAATGTTTCCGGTCCTTTTCATTCCTCATTAATGAAAGAATCGGCAGAAAAAATGGCTAAAGAATTGAAAAAATATCAATTTAATAATGCACAAATTCCGGTGGTTACCAACTGTGATGCTGAAATTACTGTCTCATCTATAGAATTTAAAGAAAAATTGGTTAAACAAATTTACTCTCCGGTGCTCTGGGAGAAAATAATAGAAAAAATGCTTATCTCGGGTGTAAATATTTTTCTTGAAATTGGTCCGGGTAAAGTTTTATCCAGTTTGGTTAAACGCATAAATAAAGAAGTTAAAACCTTTAATATTGAAAACGAAGAAACTCTACATTTCTGTATGAATCAGTTGTCATCCGTTTGAATTCGTAATAATTCGTGTGGTTTCAGTCTCAAATTCGTGTACATTCGTGATTAAAAAAATGAAACTTAAAGATAAAGTAGCAATTGTCACCGGTGCAGCACAAGGTATAGGGAAAGCAATTGCCCTTAATTTAGCGAAAGAGGGAGCAAAAATCTGTCTCTGGGATGTTAACCTGGAAGAAGCGGAAAAAACCAATGAAGAAATCCGCCAATTGTCCAATGTTGAGACTCTCGTTTCCAAAGTCAATATTGCCAATTATTCCAAAGTTGAGGAAAATGTAAAAAAAGTGCTTGACAAATTTTTTAGGATTGATATATTAGTTAACAACGCTGGAATTGCTCGGGACAACCTCATTCTTCGGATGAGCGAAGAGGAATGGAATCAAGTTTTAGATGTAAACTTGAAAGGCGTATTTAATTGTATCAAAGCAGTAAGCCGGATAATGATTAAACAGCGTTATGGTAAAATTGTTAACATTGCCTCGGTTGTTGGTTTAATTGGTAATATCGGGCAAGCGAACTACGCCGCTTCTAAAGGTGGGGTAATTGCTTTGACCAAAACCTGTGCTCGGGAGTTTGCCAGCCGAGGAATAAATGTGAACGCTATTGCTCCGGGGTTCATCAAAACGGCAATGACTGAAAAACTTGACGAAAAAATTAAACAGATTTTATTAAACCAAATTCCTTTGGGACGGCTTGGTGAACCAGAGGAAGTAGCAAAACTAGTCCTCTTTTTAGTTAGTGAAGAAGCGAATTATATCACCGGTCAAGTTATTTCTATTGATGGTGGAATGCATATGTAATTCCACTTGGGAAGAGGTGACAGTCCCGACGATACGTCGGGACGCAATCAGGGGGAGAACCGTTAAGGTTTCCCCTATTGAGAGAAAGGGGATTATCCCCTTATTGAGCACGACTTTGGAGGAGGTGAAAAAATGGCTCAGAACGTTGAAGCAAGAGTTAAAGAAATCATTGTTGAACAATTAAGTGTTGACTCGGAACAGGTTACTCCACAGGCATCTTTTGTTAATGATTTAGGTGCGGATTCTTTAGATACTGTGGAGTTAGTTATGGCTCTCGAAGAAGAATTTGATTTAGAGATTCCAGATGAGGAAGCAGAAAAAATTACTACCGTTGGGCAAGCGGTAGAGTATATCAAAACAAAACTACAAGAAAAAAAGTCGTCATAAAAAACGAATGAAAAAAAGAATCGTTATCACCGGGTTTGGTGTGATTACACCCCTCGGTCTTACCAAAGAAGAATTTTGGGATAACCTTCTTCACGGTCGTTCGGGGGTAGGTAAAATTACCCGTTTTGATACATCAAATTTTGCCTGTAAAATTGCCGGTGAAGTAAAAAATTTTAATCCGGAAAATTATGTTAAGGACAAGAAACGAATTCGTCGGATGGATAGATTTACCCAATTTGCTTTTGCCGCTGCCCAAGAGGCGATGGCTGACAGTAAAATAAATTTTGATAAAAAAAACTCTCATCGGGTTGGCGTAATTATTGGTACGGGTATCGGTGGATTATCTACACTTGAGGAACAACATCGGTTGTTCCTTGAAAAAGGTCCTTCCCGGATTAGCCCTTTTCTTATACCGATGTTTATCACTGATATCGCCTCTGGAGAAATTGCCATTCATTACCAAGTCACCGGACCAAATTATGCGGTTTCTTCTGCATGCGCAAGTTCCGCACATGCTCTCGGCGACTCTCTAAGACTCCTCCGTTACGGGGATGCAGACATAATGATTACCGGTGGTACAGAAGCAGGAACTACTCCTCTGGGCTTGGGTGGTTTTTCTAACATGGGTGCTTTATCCTTAAGAAATGATGAACCGGAAAAAGCAAGCCGGCCTTTTGATAAAGAGCGTGACGGATTTGTTATGGCTGAAGGAGCAGGAATAGTTATTTTGGAGACCTTAGAACATGCTTTGGCACGAGGTGCAAAAATATATGCTGAACTTGCCGGTTACGGGGCTACTGATGATGCTTACCATATTACTGCCCCGGAGCCAAACGCTACTTCAGCAACACGAGCAATGCAAATTGCAATTGAAGACGCGGAAATTTCACCTGAAGAAATTGATTATATCAACGCTCATGGTACTTCAACGCAACTAAACGATAAAATTGAGACTTTAGCGATAAAAAAGGTTTTTGGAAAAAGAGCATATCAGATGCCCATTTCCTCAACAAAATCAATGACTGGACATTTACTCGGTGCAAGCGGCGCCGTGGAACTGATTGCTACAATTTTGTCTATGGAGAAAGGCTACACTCATCCAACAATAAATTTGGAAAATCCAGACCCGGAATGTGATTTGGATTATGTGCCGAATCAAGCACGAAAAAAAGAAATAAACTGTGCTCTTTCCAATTCTTTAGGATTTGGTGGACATAACGCAGTGTTAATTGTTAAGCGATACATTGAGTAATGAAGAAAGATGAAACTAAGAAATTACAAAAATTAATCAAAGTCAAATTTCGTAACCAGAATTTGTTAATTGGAGCCTTAACTCATAAATCTTATGCAATTGAAACTGGTGAAAAAATATATAATGAAAGATTGGAATTTCTTGGCGACAGTCTTTTAGCCGCGGTTATTTCTTCCTACTTATATAGAACTTACCCACAGGAAGACGAGGGACTTCTTTCCCGGCGTAAAGCCCACCTTGTTTCCCGTCAAACTCTTTTTACCTGGGCAAAGGAAATTGATCTTGGGAAATATCTATACCTAAGTCGCGGCGAAGAAGCAAGCGGGGGAAGGAAACGGGAATCAGTTCTTGGCAATGCTTTTGAAGCTTTACTTGGAGCAATCTATCTCGATCAAGGGTTCGCTAAAGTAGAAAAATTCCTTCTTCCAAGATTAAAACAACTGAAAATTATCCAACCGGTAGACTACAAATCACAACTTCAGGAAATTATTCAAAGGAAACATAAACTTGTTCCCGATTACCGTGTTTTACAAGAAAGCGGTCCTGACCATGACAAAACTTTTGAAATTGGTGTATATTTCAAAAAGAAATTACTTGGTCGGGGAACAGGAAAATCAAAAAAAGAAGCTGAGCAGGAAGCAGCCAAAAATGCTTTAAGAAAAATCACGAATAAATCCGAATAACGACATCGAATGCACACGAATAGTATTCGTGAACATTCGGGTTATTATTCGTGATAAATTCGTGTTGAGAGGAGCGAAGCGACGATGGATTACTTCTTATCTGAGGGACAGAAAATGATTGTTGAACTTTGCAAAAAAATTGCTGAAGAAAAAATTAAACCGGTAAGACAGCATTACGACGAAATTGAAGAATTCCCCTGGCCAATAGTTGAAGAAATGGCCAAGTGCGACCTTTTCCGTATCTACATTCCTGAAGAATACGGTGGTTTGGGAGGGGGTATCCTTGACTTATGTCTGGCAATGGAAGAACTCTCTAAAGTTGATGGGGCAATCGCTTTATGTTTAGCCGCTACCGCTTTAGGCACATTTCCGATTTTGCTTTTTGGAAGCGAAGAGCAAAAAAGGAAATATTTGCCAGACATTGCTGCTGGAAAAAGGTTAGCCGCCTTTGCTTTAACCGAACCGCAGGCTGGTTCAGATGCTACCGCAATTAAAACTATAGCGAGAAAAGAAAATACTACTTATCGTCTTAATGGTACGAAATGTTTTATTACTAACGCTGGAGAGGCTGAAATTTATACAGTCATTGCTTCAACTTCTCCTGAACGCGGTGTCCGTGGTCTTTGCGTATTTATTGTTGAAAAAGGTACACCCGGGTTTTCCTTCGGTAAGAAGGAAAAAAAATTAGGTATCCATGCTTCATCAACAAGAGAGTTAATTTTTCAGGATTGTTTTATTCCAAAGGAAAATCTTTTAGGAAAAGAAGGACAGGGTTTTATTATCGCCTTGAAGACTTTATATGTTTCCCGTCCCGGCGTTGCCGCCCAGGCAGTCGGTATTGCTCAAGGCGCACTTGACGAAGCGCTAAATTATGCTCGTCAGCGTATCCAATTTGGGCAGGCAATCATTCATTTTCAAGCGATACAACATCTTCTTGCCGATTTAGCAACTCAAGTGGAAGCAGCGAGAGCACTTGTTTATTCTACAGCAAGAATGATTGACGCTGACCCGGAAAAGAAGGTTACTAAGGAATCGGCAATGTCTAAACTTTTTGCCTCTGAAGTAGCAATGAAAGTTACAACTGAAGCAGTGCAAATCTTTGGTGGTTACGGATATATGCGTGAGTATCCAGTAGAAAAAATGATGCGTGATGCTAAAATTACCCAAATCTATGAAGGGACAAACCAAATCCAGCGTAATGAAATCGCACTCGCCTTAATTAAAGAATCTGCTTCTAAATAGAGAACGTGTAAAGTGGAAAGTGTAAGGTTTTAGGTTAAAAAATAAACTTTACACCTTACACCTCACACTTTAAACGAATAAAAGATGAACATCATTGTTTGTGTAAAACAGGTTCCTGCCACAACTAATGTGCAAATTGACCCCAAAACTGGACGGATAATTCGTGAAGGGGTGGAAGCAATCATCAATCCTTTTGACGAATATGCTCTTGAGGAAGGGATACGTCTCAAAGAAAAATTTGGCGGTAAGGTAACCGCAATCAGTATGGGTCCAGCACAAGTGGAAACAGCGTTAAGAGAATGTATCGCCCGCGGTGCTGATGAAACAATACTCCTTAGTGATACCAATTTTGCTGGTGCGGACACCCTGGCTACTGCCTATACCCTCGCCTGTGCAATCAAGAAACTTGCTCCCTACGACTTAATCGTTTGTGGGAAACAGGCTATTGACGGTGATACAGCACAGGTTGGACCAGGAGTTGCCGAGAAATTAGGTATTCCGCATGTCTGCTATGTGCGTAAGATCAGAGAAATAAAGGACGGTTCCATCTGGGTTGAACGATTAATGGAAGATGGTTACGATATCCTTTTTACATCTTTGCCGGCATTAATTACCGTGGTCAAAGAGATAAATGTACCACGATTACCTTCACTGCGTGGGATGACGAAAGCAAAAAAAGCGAAAATAAATATCTGGAATGCGGAAACAATCTCTGCCGAAAAAAATCGTATCGGTTTAACCAGTTCACCGACAACGGTGAAAAAAGTCTTTACTCCTCCGACACGTTCCGGCGGTGAAACAGTCGCAGGACCCCCAGAAGAACAAGCAAAGATATTAGTCACAAAACTTAAAGAATTAAAAATACTTTAACTTATGAACTTATCAGCTTATCAACTTATGAATCTATGAGCATTTACATTATTCCCGAAAAGTGTATCGGTTGTGGGCTTTGTCTAAAAGTCTGCATCTATAACGCACTAACTTTATTGGAGCGTCCGGAGTATCCTAAAAAATATAAGTTAGCCGTTATTGACTTAAACAAATGCACCTTTTGCGGTGCCTGCGTTGAAGAATGTGCAAAATACGGTGCGATTGTCCTAGAAAAAGAGGCTATCAGCTATCAGCCGTCGACTATCAGCCTTTATAGAGGAGTCTGGGTCTATGCCGAACAGCGACGCGGTGAAATTGCTCCCGTAGTTTACGAGTTACTCAATGAAGGGAAAAGATTATCTAAAAAATTGGATGTCCCTTTATCTGCTGTGCTTATTGGTGATAAAATTAGCCATTATGCTCAAGAACTTATTATCCATGGCGCGGAAAAAGTTTATCTTGCTGAAGACCATTTACTAAAAAATTTTCTTGATGAACCCTATAGCGAAATTTTAGCCCAGCTAATCAAGGAGGAAAAACCGGAAATTGTCCTTTTTGGAGCAACTCACATTGGTCGTTCTTTTGCTTCCCGGGTAGCAGCGAAAATTGATACTGGTTTAACTGCTGATTGCACAGGTTTAGATATTGATTTAGAAACTCGCAATCTCTTACAAACCCGCCCAGCATTTGGCGGAAATATTATGGCCACGATTCTTACTCCTCAGCATCGACCACAAATGGCTACAGTCAGACATAAGGTTTTTAAAAAGTCGGAAAGGGATACAGGGCGTAAAGGCGAAATTATCAAAAAAAATGTTGACTTAAATAAATTTGCAATCCGCACAAAATTTTTAGAATTTGTTAAAGATTTAACTTCAAAAGTAAACCTCGCTGAAGCCGATATTATTGTCTCTGGCGGTAGGGGTCTGGGTAAACCTGAAGGGTTTGAACTAATCAAAGAATTGGCACAGTTACTTGGTGGGGCAGTGGGTGCCAGTCGCGCCGCAGTTGATGCTGAGTGGATACCTTACTCCCATCAAGTGGGACAAACTGGAAGAACAGTTGCGCCAAAACTTTACATTGCTTGCGGAATCTCCGGTGCTATCCAGCACCTTGTCGGGATGAGCGGTTCAAAATGTATTGTCGCCATTAACCGTGACCCTGAAGCACCAATGATGAAAATTGCCGACTTCGCTCTCCTTGGTGACCTCTATGAAATTATCCCCGCAATTATTCAAGAATTAAAAGGAACAGAACCCACCGCTTAACCATAAAATTTTCTTATTTTAGGTATTGACAAATAAATTAAAAAATGTTAAAATTTGGCAAAATATAGTAAAAGATGTATTTTGTTGACAGTATATTGATTAGAATTTTTAATTTTGAATTTTAATTTTTAAATTGGGGATTGAGAAATGTACCTTAAAAGAATTGAAATTTTTGGCTTTAAATCTTTTGCTCTAAAGACAAAACTTGAATTTGAAGCCGGTCTTACTGCAATTGTTGGACCCAATGGCTGTGGAAAAACTAATCTTTCTGAGGCAATAAAATGGGTCCTTGGTGAGCAAAGTACGCGTTCTTTGCGCTGCGCAAGAATGGAAGACATCATCTTCAATGGCTCACAATCACGACCACCCCTTTCTTTCGCTGAAGTTCATTTAGTTATTGATAACCAAGATGGTGTTGCACCCATTAATTACTCCGAAGTTAGCGTTGCCCGCCGTTTATATCGTTCTGGCGAAAGCGAATATTATCTCAATAAAACCCAATGCCGACTTAAGGACATTCGCGACCTTTTCCTTGATACCGGATTGGGTTCGCAATCTTACTCTTTAATGGAACAGGGTAAAGTGGAATTTATTCTCCAAGCAAAACCTGAAGAACGACGCAGTCTTTTTGAAGAAGCTGCGGGTATCGCTAAATATAAAGTCCGTAAAGAGGAAGCATTGAGTAAATTGGAAAAAGTAGAATTTGATTTATTGCGTTTAAATGATGCTTTAACCTTACTTAACGAGCAAATTCATTCCTTAGAACAATCGGTGCGTAAAGTAAGACAATATCAGAAATACCAGGAAGAATTGAAAACTCTGGAAATTATTATGCTTCTTGAGCAATTAAAAAATTTAGAAAAGGAAACCGAAGCTTTAACTACCGGGAGCAAAGAGGTGATTCAGGATTACGAAACTTTCTCCAACCTCATCCAAAATCTGGAAACCAATCTTTCCGGTTATGAAAATGAACTAGCAAAGAAAAAAGAAAAAATTAATCTTTACCAAAACAACCTTCATCAAATTGAGACCGATTTGATTCGTGCTGAAGATCGGATCACTTTAGCCGAAGAAAAAATTAAAGAAAGTACCTTACAGAGTAAAATTCAAAGAGAAGAAAACACAAAAAATCAGGAAATATTGCAGAACCTTAAAGAAAATTTAGATAAATTGTCTCAAGAAAAAGTTACACTGGAAAAAGAAATTATCTCCCTAAAAGAAAAACTCAAAGAAAAAGAAAACTTCCTAAACGAAATTACAAAAAAAATTAAGCAGCGTACGCATAGTCTGGAAGAAAAAAGAACAAAAATATTCCAGATTGTTCATCGGAAGGCACAGGTAAAAAATGAAATTGTACGTTTGCAGACGCAAGAAAGTAACTTAGAAAATGAAAAAAAGCAACTCAATTCTGAACTTCTTTCTCTTAAAGGGAAGAAGGAAAAAATTTCTACTGAAATTAACCTTCTGAACGAAAAATTAGTTCAGCAGGAAAAGGAAATTAAAACACTAAAAGAGAAAAAAATAAATTTGGAGAGCGAACTGGTAAAGAAAAAAAATCTTTACCGAGATTTGCTCAATCAGTTACAAAAATGTCACGAAGAAATTACTCATTATAAAGCGCGTCTTTCTTCAATGCAAGAACTGGCCGAAAAACAAAAAATTTCCCAGTCAGCAATTCAGGCTGTTCTCTCTTTAGGACTAACCGGGATCAGCGGACCGATTAGTAAGATAATTAAAGTTCCCTCAGAAAATGAAAAATTTGTTGAAAAAGTTCTTGGTGAGAAATTAAATTTTTTGGTTAGCGAAACTCAAGAAATCGCTGAGAAAGCAATTCAATATCTCAGAGAGAACGATAAAGGTTGGATTGGCTTTTTTATCTTAGAAAAAATACCTGAAAAATTACCCCCCTTGTTTAAATTACCAAAAACAAAGAACCTTTTAGAAATTATCCACTATGAACCTGAATACAAAAACTTAATGCATTTTCTTTTTTCTACCGTTTATTTCCACAGCTCAATTATTTATTCAGAAGCAATAATTCAGGGAGGCAGTAAGACAAAAGAAATCAGTCTACTGAGCATGGAACAGGAAATAAAAAAACTTGAAGAAAATTTAAATAAATTAGAACTGTTGTCCAAACAGTTAAGTGTGGATAAAGAAAGAGGAGAAAAAGAAATTATTGATTGGGAAAACGAACTAAATAAAGTTAACCTCTCAATCCATGAAAATCAAATCTTACAGACAGAACTTTTAAAAGAAAATGAAAAGAAAAAAGATGAGAATAGCCTTACCCTTGAGGAAATAAAAGTAGTAACCTGGGAAATTGACCAGCGAGAAAAGGGTATCCTTGAAAAAAATCAGCAGACCCAGGAACAAGAAAAGTTACACCAGGATATTGAAACCGAAGAGAAAAATTTACAAAATGAAATACAATCCTTAGAAAAAGAAATTCTTAATCTCAAAGACGAGGAAACAAAATTTAACAAAGACTCAACTGAACTAAAAATATCTTTCTCAACCAGTGAACAACATTATCGGGGGATAGTCATTGAAAATGAAAAAATAACAAAAGAAATAAAAAATTTGGAGAAGATTATTGCTGAGAAGAAAGAAAAAATAACCTCTTTAGATGAGATTTTAACAAGCGAAAAGGACATTCTTGAAAAAGAGAAAGAAAAAATTAATCTTTATAAACAACGCAAAGAAGAAATCGAAAAAAATCTCCTCCGGTTAACCGAAGAAGGGCAAAAACTTGAGGAAAAAATTTCTGTCGATAAAGAGAAAACGAATTCTTTGAAACAAAAATTTAAAGAAATTGAAGAGAAAAAGAAAGATACTGATTTTGCTTTCCAGAAAATTAATCTTGAAAAGAATCATTTAAAAATACGTCTCAAAGATGAATTCAAACTTACTCTTGAAGAAGCGGAAGAAAAATATGGAAAGTTCTTTGCACCGGGTGGACTCCCTCAACAGTTAGAAACTACCGAAGGTCGTCAAATCCAAATCGATAGATTGAAAAGGAGAATCGAATCTTTAGGTGCGGTAAACTTAGCTGCCCAAGAAGAATATGAAAATCTTAAAGCAAGATTAAATTTTCTGCTTGCGCAAGAAGAAGATTTAAAAAAAGCAAAGGAGGATTTACATCAGTTAATAAACAAAATAAATATTTCTACTCGTGAGTCTTTCCAAAAAACTTTTGAACAGGTAAGAAAAAATTTTCAACAAACTTTTCATTTCCTTTTTGAAGGTGGTGAAGCCGATATTATCCTCACTGATGAGCAAAACCTTCTGGAAACCGGTATTGATATTGTTGCCCAGCCAGCGGGTAAAAAATTACAAAATATATCTCTTCTTTCCGGTGGTGAAAAAGCGCTTACTGCGATTGCCTTGCTCTTTGCTTTCTTTTTAGTTAAACCTGCGCCTTTCTGTTTATTAGACGAAGTTGACGCTGCTTTAGATGACGCAAATGTTTCTCGTTTTGTTCGTTTAGTTAAAGATTTCGCACAAAAGACGCAATTCATTATTATCACCCACAATAAACGTACTATTGAAATTGCTGACCTTCTTTATGGCGTGACCATGGAAGAATTCGGTGTTTCAAAAATAATTTCCGTAAAATTCCAGAAAGCCGTGGTTCCCGTCCCAGCTTAGTTATTGGTTAATGGACAAGCAAAGTAAGCCTTGTTCCTCTAATCCTCAAAGAACCCAAATTTTTAACCTTCCAATTGATAAAGTCAGTCTCCAGCAAGCAATAGAAATCATTGATAAATTTATTGAAGAAAAAAAAATACATCAGGTTATCACTTTGAATTCTTTAATGGTCAGCGAGGCTTTTAGAGACCAGCAACTTTTTAAAATTATTCAACGGGCAGAGCTGGTTCTTGTTGATTCAGTAGGTATCTTCTGGGCGACGAAACTACTTGGCAAACCCGTTCCTGAACTTATTCCGGGAATTGATTTCCTTCTGGAATTATGTAAAATATCGGTAAGGAAAAAGTTTCGGCTTTACCTTTTAGGTGGAAAAAGAAAGATCATAGAAGAAACTGCTAAGAACCTGAAAAAAAGGTTTACCGAACTCAATATTGTTGGATATCAACACGGTCACTTTCCATTAGAGGAAGAAAAAAGAATTGTCTCAGTAATAAGACAACTAAATCCAGATATACTTTTCGTTGGGCTGGGCTCACCAAGACAAGAGAAATGGATTGCTGGGAATCTTGAGGAATTAAATGTTCCAGTAGTAATCGGTGTAGGTGGAAGTTTTGATATAATTTCTGGTAAATTAAAACGTGCCCCAAGGTTAATGCGTAAATTTGGTTTAGAATGGCTATATCGTTTTTATCAAGAACCCTGGCGAATTAAGAGAATTGTCAACTTACCAATTTTTGTCTTTCGGGTAATTATTTCACAATGAAGTACGCTATTTTTGCTGATATTCATTCAAACTTAGAAGCATTAGAAGTAGTCCTTGAATATTACCGAAAAGAAAAGGTAGGCAAATATTTTTGTTGCGGTGACCTCGTCGGCTACGGACCGAATCCAAATGAATGTATCAAAAAAGTACGAGAGTTAAATTGCATAGTTGTTGCGGGGAACCATGATTGGGCATCTGTTGGATTAAAAGATATCGCCTGGTTTAATGAATACGCACAGGCAGCAATACTCTGGACAAAAGAACAGTTAACCCCCGAGAACATTAACTACCTTAAATCATTACCCCCGGTTTATCAGGACGAAAATTTGACCCTTGTCCATGGTTCGCCACGGAAACCAATTGATGAATATTTGATTAACTTATCGCAAGCAAGAGAAAATATAAACCTTTTCCCTACCGAAACTTGTTTTATCGGACATAGCCATACGCCTTTCTTTTACCAGAGAAATCTTCAAGAGGAAGAATCTTACGATAGTTTTAGATTAAAAAGTTCGCTTTTTCTTCCTTCAGGAACTAAAACGATTATTAATGTCGGTTCGGTGGGACAACCAAGGGACGGCAATCCCCAGTCCGCCTGTGCAATTTATGATCTGGGAAAGAGAGAGATTAGTTTAGCACGTTTATCCTATAATATTTCCCAAGTTCAGGAAAAAATGTTTAAGGCGAACCTACCTTTCCATCTGATTAATCGGCTTAGTTTTGGTCAATAAAATGTCACTTTTGGAATTAAAAAGAGTAGATTGTTTAAGAAAAATTATTGAAAGACTTGAAGCGAAAAAGAGTATTCCTCATTATGCCCGGTTACTTTTCATTATGGTGGCGAGATTCCATCTTTCAGAAAAAACAATTATCAGATTACTCGCTCGTCAACCAGATTTCAGCGAAGAAGAAGCAAAAGAAATGCTTGATAATGTTAAATTACACGACTATAATCCACCGCATTGCAAGCATATTGTTGAATGGACGAAACATACAAAAAAATATAATCTCTGTCCAAGTAAAACACCCGGACTCTGCGACCATCCAATCTATAAAGCACTTAAGTTTCCAGATAGGGTGTACGAAAGTATCAAAGAATACCACGAAAAAGACTTACCTTGACCTCAAAAGCCTGCGCCCAGATTTTCCTGGGAACACTGTCTGGCTAACGAATGTAAAATCCTTGACAGAATCTACAACAAAATATATAATTTATAATTAATAAATGTTAATTGCCTCATGAGCTGAAAACCAATTAGTTCTTTAGTATAGAGAAGGGTTGGCTCAATGAGAAAATTGTTTTTTATAGTTGTTACTTGTTTATTTTTTCTATTAGCCACTTTTTTAGTCCATCTGGCATATGCTGGATTCGGCGAGGGTGTGAAAAAGTATACTACTGGAGATTACGAAGGAGCGATACCCGAATTTGAATCTGCTTTAGAAAAAGATAGGGAAAACGAGAAGATAAAAAGATATTTAATCACCTGTTTGCTTACCGTTTGGGACAAATATCGACAGGAAAAAAAATATGAGAAAGCTATTTATTTTTTGAAAAAATTATGCGAACTTTTCCCGGAAGACCCCCGACTGAAAGAGTTTTACAACCTCCTGAAAGAAAGGGTAATCGTAAAAGAAACCCCACTCCCTTCTCAACTTAAAGTAAAACTTAGAGTTTTGGCTGGTTCAGTGGTAAAAATGAAAGGGAAGGTGTATTATCAGCCAAAGGGAGAAAATCTCTGGCTCCCCGCAGAAGTTAATTCTCCGGTCTATCCGGGGGACAAAGTAAAAACCGGGGAAAATTCTGACTGTGAAATAGTTTTTGACGATGGGACTGCTTTAAGAGTTGAAACAAATTCTCAAGTTACCCTTAATAGCATAATGGCTGATGATACATTAAATTTGAAAAGATTTGATGTAGGCGTAGAAGTTGGCAGAGTTCTTTCTAACTTGGAAAAGTTTGCTCGTCCAGAATCTAAGTTTGAAATGCGCACACCATCGGTGGTAGTCGGAGTCAGGGGAACAAAATTTACTGCTGATATAATAAAAGATAGAACAACCACAGTTGCGGTATTTGAAGGAACGGTTATAGTCGCTCCTTTGACAGCTCCCGGTGAGGAAGCACTGGGTATCAACTTAGGAGAAGGTAAGCAAACTATAGTTAAACCAGGCGAAGAGCCTTCTATCATTGTTGACCTTAGTAAAGAATTTCTTGACTACAAAACACGGGTTGTTCCCGTATTTGATGAATCCGTTGCCTTAACACGTAGAGAAATAGACAAGATTATTCTCCAAAGAGCAGAGTGGGTAAAAAAGAAAAAAGAAAAAGTGCTACTTGAAAAAATGCCAAAAGCCGAAAGTATAGATTTTCTTCTTTACCCAATGGTGATAGAAAAAATTAACTTTACAGCAGAACAGTTAAAATCGCTCAAAAAACTAAAAGAAAACTTAAGGAAAGAGGAAAAAAGAAAACAGGTTGAGATTAATCTAGCTGAAGCCGAATTAAAAAAACTTCTTACTGCTGAAGAACTAAATTTAGCGGAAGTTGAGATAAAGTTACGGCAAATTAGTAATCTGCGGGCTGGTTTGCGTTATATAGGTATTGCGACTTTTGAAAAGGGTAGAGCATTACTTACCGCTGAACAGAAAATAAAACTAGGAGAATTGACAGAGAAAAAAATAGAACACGAGAAAGTTAAAACTAAATAATTAAGACAAGTTATATAAACATCTTTACTTAAAATTTGATAAAAGATTTTTTTATTACAAATAACACTCTTCGGGGGCAAGTACGATTCCTGACCGGTAGTTTATCTCATAAATCTCATGTTCGGGGGTCACATGAAAAATAAGGAGGGAAAAAATCACGAGGACCTCAGAGAAAGGGCTATGAAAAAATAAATTAGAAAAGGAGAAAAAAAGATGTTAAAATTGTTTGTTGGTAATTTAAGTTTTGATACTACGGAAGATGAATTGAAAGAATTGTTTGCGCAAGCAGGAACAGTGCAAAGTGTAAATATCATTAGAGATAAATACACTAACAATCCAAAAGGCTTTGGATTTATTGAAATGGGTAGTAATGACGAAGCCAAAAAAGCTATTGCCCAGTTAAACGGAAAGGAACTCCACGGACGCAATATAACTGTCGCCGAAGCCAGACCTCCACGAGAGCGCCGTTTTGGTGGTAGTTATGGTGGCGGATATGGTGGTGAACGTGGCAGAGGCGGTAGGCGAAGATACTAAAA
>Ga0209314_10000477_pt1 | contig 17890 bp, 15 predicted proteins | sample I19B2metaG_FD_184146 | JGI IMG/M metagenome (GOLD analysis project Ga0209314, IMG submission 184146) | Lake sediment bacterial and archeal communities from Gulf of Boni, Indonesia to study Microbial Dark Matter (Phase II) - ​I19B2 metaG... | ecosystem: Environmental > Aquatic > Freshwater >... | reverse complement strand
TTTCCCGGGACTGTATACCTGTAACGGTAATAACCGACAACATGGTTGGGTACTGTATGGCGCAGGGAATGGTTGACAAGGTAGTCGTAGGCGGTGACCGCGTTGCCTCCAACGGGGACACCGCGAATAAGATCGGCACCTACGGCATAGCAGTTCTTGCCGAACACCACGGTATCCCATTCTACGTAGCCGCCCCAACCTCAAGCATAGACCTTAGTAAAACTTCGGGAAAAGCGATACCCATCGAGGAGAGGGACCATAGAGAGGTTATGGAGGTTCTAGGGCGCAGGGTTATTCCAGAGGGCGTAGAGGTGATCAACCCAGCCTTCGACGTGACCCCGCAGAACCTTATCACAGCCATCATAACAGAGAAAGGAATCCTAAACCCACCCTACGGCGAATCCATAAGGAAGGCTTTGCTTGGTAGAGATTAGATTATCAGGTGTTCAAAACCCTTATACCCGCCGGGAGCACCACATCACCATATTAACTTTCATTATTTAGGGGTAATCCAGATGGGGCTTGACCAAGCCGTATCTCCATCGAATTGTGTGGCACGAACATAGTAGCAGCTTTTCTCCGAGAAGTCTACGTCATGCCAGAGGAGGTTAAACGTCTGCCGTTGAGCGTCGAAGCCTTGACCGTCCCAGAATTTCCCAAATCGCGCTGCAACCATCCCATTCTTCACCACTACAACTTCGATTAAAGGTCCGTGGGTGCATGAAACCGTTATATCGATCTCCGCCGAAGCGGCCTCGACCTCAGAACCCATAGGGGCTCCGTCCGATTCTAACCAAACGAAGATTTTCTCAAAGCTTGTAGCATAGCATCGTCGAGCGAGTAAAGCCTCGAACAAACTTTTACGCGTTAGCTCCGCAGCGTAGATCGCTGTCACCCCACCTGGATAAGGGAAGAGCTGTTTGCCGCCCCATCGTGGGTAAGCCAGGGGAACTGCCCCGCCTGGGGTGGTGCTATGGCTGTCGGAGCCTCCGACCACACCAAGGGGGTAACCGTGGCTGAGCGCGTACCTGTAATAGTGCCCAGTGCCTGGGTGACGTCCCTCGATCGTCGGCCGGTTACTCTCGTATTCCTCCGAGGAGCCCCACTGCGAGTATACCTCCATTACCGGTTCAACATCCACGCCGCCGAAACGACTCTTCGAGAAATCCCTTCCACAGGTAACACGGCTTGTATGGTGACAGACGGCTAAGGCGTGATTGTCGCGGGCAAAATCGAAGATGGAGTCGAGCGTACCACCGGCGCTCATCTTGAAATTCCTGTAGTCACCTTTATCTGATGGAAAATGCATGTTGAAATGCCCGCCATCCTCGCCGTCATAGTCGCCTTCAAAGCCGAGTATTGACACAAACTTTCCCGGTGTATACCATAGCTTCGCCGACGCCCTAAGTTTCTCCCAGTCTTCATCGTTCAAGTTGCTTGCATGGTCTGCCATTCCGCAGAAGTCGTGTCCAACCACGTCACGGGCGTACCAGTAACCGAAACCCGGGCTCTTAGCCAGATGAGTCTCGCACTTACCGAGTACGCTGTGAACGTGGAAATCCCCCCAAAACAAGCGGTATGGAAAACCTCCCCGAACTAACAGTGGATGGGAGTATCCCGCTGGGAAAACTCCCTTCAACGGGGAAAACCTGAAGCGATGAACACCCTCCTCTGCGATAGAGCATCCGGGAAGAACTATACTACCCTGATCCTCCTTTGAAAACACAAGTCTATCAGGGAGACCCTCCACACCTGAGTTGCCTTCCACAAGGAGTTCCCCCTCATAATCTGTGTCAAGGTATCCATCTAGCCTCAGCAAGGAGACTTGAAGCGTGAATTTCTCATGAGGCGATAATATTGAGGGACCTGAAACCCATACACGTGTCGCTCCGCGGTAAATCTTCGCAAAATCTGCTACATCTGGGATATACCTTTGCATGCAAGTCATCTCCTTCACGCAGTCATCTAAGCCTCAAACACTTAGGTACCTTTCCTTTAAAACATTTTTAATCCACCTTCTCGCATCGTGGAAACCTGTCTTTTTCGGAGTGAATCCGCGGTACATCAGGGAATACGCTTAATAATAGGTCTCTACAAGCCCGTCTCTATACTCTTGTAAGGATTATCTTTGAAAAGCTATTAATCCCAGAAGGGTTTAGTCCTTATGTACTCTCTTTCAGCTTTAAGGATCTGGAAGTAGCGCTCATCCTCTGAGCGATAGTATCTTCGCAGGATCCTTATGGCTGTGGTGGGTCCTACACCTCGTCCAGCTAGCACCGTGGCGCCGAGGCGACCGTAGGTCTGGATGATCCCCGCTGCCTTCCAAGCCGTCAACCATCTCCGCTCCTCCTCCGCGGTCAGCTTCACCTTAGCCATGTGTTTTTCTATAATCCTACGCAGCTCGAAGTCTTGTGGAACCGTTACCGTGACCATGGTTGAGTGGCATTTCAGGCATTGAACTCTGTCTGGTAGAAGCCTTACCGGGTATACACCTTCCCAGTCGTTTCTGGATAGACAGATGAACTTCATCCGCTCGTTGAGAAGCCTTTCCTTAACGAGGTTGGTAACATCCCTTGTGGGGAAGGCTGGTCTTAGGAGGTCATGGGGAACGATCCTGTCGATGATGGGTAAAGCCATCGGGGAATGGACTTCCCTTCCCCTTGTTAAAACCACGGTGATCTCCCCCGCATTGACCATGCTGATTACGCGTTCCGTGTTTTCTAAGTCAAGCTTCTCGGTTGTAATCTCCCTCAGGGTTTCCGCGAAGACCGGAGTATCCTTAAGCATGGAGGCTAAAGCCCGAGCTTGGTTAAGCCTGTAATCTGCTTCCCTCTCGACGACTCCAAACCTTTTCGCAACATGCCAGAGCTTCCAAGCGAAGAGGGTGGTTTCAGGAAGCGTAGCCTTAACGATGGAAGTCACGTCTCCGGGTTTCAGGCTGAGGACTTCATTAACCACATCCTTAGCATGGATGAACTCTTCTGCTATGAACGCTATTCTGTAGGGGTCGACTTGAACCCCTATGGGTACGCCGAGCCTGCTGCTGAGGAGGGCGGCCAGCGTTCTCCCGAGAGCCTCATTCACCATATCCCCGAAGCAGGCGTGGAAGACGATGAACCTTTCATAACCTTCAACCACAATTCTTTTATCGGTTGGAACCTCGAAGCCTTTACCAACCTGCTCCTTAACATAGTCCACAACCCTTTCCTTCGCCTCCGCATCCAAGGGATAAGGGTTGAGAGCCACGGTGGGATTATCACATGTTAACACCCTCTTGGCGACCTCACCCCTTAAGGCACCAACCTCCACGGCCACATCCATGGGAACCGGGATGATTTCACCCTCCCAGCTGGGTATGGCGCCTAGGCTGCCGTAAACGGGTTCCACGTTCACCAACCTCTTCTCATCGTCTATACTTAGGATACGCCATGTATGCCCCCGCATGATGAATTCAACGCCTTCCCTCCCATTCCTGCCCACGAACTCTTGGTCGAGGACTCCTACGCTTCTCCGCCCAAGGAAGTCGTAGACGTGATACTGCTTAACATCCGGGATCATTGAAACATTCTCAAAGTAGTATCGGTGAAGCCTGCCCCTCCTCGGGGCTACGGTATCCGCGTAGGTGTAGATGATCCCTGTTTTCTCAAGCTGCTGGATGGTAGCCGTGAACTCCTCCAAGGATAGGTCCTTGTATGGGAAAGCGCGCTTCACGACGTTGAAGACTCTTTCGCTTTTAAGCCTTCCCCAGTCGAGGAGGAGCCCGGCGACCTGATGGGCTAAAACATCGAGGGCGTTAAAGTGAAGCTTAGGTTTCTCAAGTCTTTCAACCATCATCCTCCGCGCTAAGACAGCTGATTCCAAGGCGTCGTCAGGCCATGCTGAAATGATGCATCCCAGGCTCTTCCCATGAACCACATGCCCGCTTCTACCGATCCTGTGGACGAGCCGCGTTGTCTGCCTGGGAGACATGTGATGCGCAACGAAGTCCAAGATGCCTATGTCAACCCCAAGTTCAAGTGAAGACGTGCATACGACAGCCTGAAGCCTTCCCTCCCTGATGTCCACCTCGGTTTTCGCACGGGTTTCCCTCGAGAGTGAACCATGGTGAACCCCGACCTTCAGGTCTGGTTTAAGGCAGAGCATCCGCGAGGCTAAGGCTTCGGCGTGTTCCCTAGTGTTCGTGAAGATGAGCATAGAGCGGTAAGTATCCATGAAAGCTAGAAGCCGCCTAATCCTAGCTACGCTTCCAGGTGATATGAGCAGGTCCTCAGCCGTCTTCTCATCGTCTCTCGTGGATGAGGGGTTTTCCACCCAGACGGAAACGTCCTTTGGGGAGGAAGCCCTTAAAACAACGGCTTCTCCGCCTCCTGTGAGGAAATGCGCCACGGTCTCAGGCTCACCTATCGTAGCGGATAAGCCTACTCTCTGAATGCGTTGAAGACAGCGTTCCTGCAACCTCTCTAAGGCAACGGCGAGCTGGACACCCCTTTCATCGGATGAAAGCTCATGGATCTCATCGACGATCACCCACCTTACGCCTTTCAGATGTTCTCCCATCTTCCTCCCAGGAAGTATGGCTTGGAGGGTTTCAGGGGTTGTTATGAGCATGGCTGGTGGTTTGAGGGCTTGAAGTCTCCTTACGCTCGCCTCGGTGTCACCGTGTCTCACCTGAACCTCAAACCCTAAGGCTTCACTGATCCTGAAAAGCCGTCTGAAGATGTCTCTGTTAAGAGCCCTAAGCGGGGTGATGTAGAGGATCGCTGTTCCCCTCACCGCATGTTCAGCCTTAAACCGCGTGAACAGCTCGAAAACCGGTATGTAAGCAGCCTCGGTTTTACCCGTACCCGTGGGAGCGATCAGAAGCGTATCCTTCCCTGTTAGGATTACTGGGATCGCTAAACGCTGTATCTCCGTTGGACCGGTTATACCTTCTCTCTGAAGAACCTTAAGAAGTATTGGGGACAGCTTGTTGAATGCGTTCATAAGTTCTCAGCCGTGGGAAGCCGAGGGTTCAGGTTGTACCCTTCTCCCGCTTCTCCTCCTCTCCCTCTTCGGAGAAGAGTGGGTATGTGAAGCAGATGATGCCTGCAGTTATGATGAACGCCCATAGGAGTAACCCGAACACGTTGATGATTCCCTCGAGCATATCCTCAACCTTCTATGGACTCGATAACATGGATTCAGTTGTGGTATTTAAGGAATCCGCTGTTTCCACCCGCCGCGGCTACGTGCCTCAAACCGGGGACGTGGAGAGAAAACCTTTTCTTATGAGACGCGACAGATTTATAAACAAAGAATTAGAATGAAGTGGGTTGAGTGATGTGAATGGCTTCGGAGAGACCGAAGGAGGTTAAGTTCCCCGTCAGTGAAGCCGTAAAGTTCAGTGTTGAAAGCATTAGGAAAAGGTTTACAAGGGCTTTAATCACAGCTGTCTCCGTTGTTCTAGGCGTTGCATTCTACGCTGCTTTAAAAACCTCCGCCGCTGTCCTCGCCGTTGAACATCCAGGAGCCCAGATGGAAGCCTACAAGCTCTGGATGTCCATCATCTCACTCATCGTCTGCGCCGTTGGAATCCTTAACTCCATGCTCATGAGCGTCACCGAAAGGACTAAGGAGATTGGGACGATGAAGTGTATAGGCGCCATGGACGGGCATATCCTAACCATCTTCCTCGCTGAATCAGCGCTCCTCGGCGTCATAGGAGGGGTTATCGGAGCCGTAGCGGGATGGGGCGCAGGCATAGCCATATCGGCTTTTCCAACATTCCCATCGCTTCCCCCGTACCTGTTCTCACCAGCGCTTCTCGCCGCCTACGTGGGAATCCTAGGTGAGGCCCTAGCTATAGCGGTTATCCTCAGTCTTGGAGCTACGCTTTACCCAGCCTACCACGCCGCCAGCCTCGACCCCGCAGATGCACTACGCTATGAGGTGTAGGAAACAGGAAATTTATCGGCCTTCGATTGGAAGCCTAATGTGAAACTTTTCGGTTATTACGGAGCCGCCCTGTTAAGGGTAGGTAACCGCTGATCTATGTTTATAGGGAGGAATACATCCTAAGTAGCTGAAGAAACCTTGCGCCACACTTTACAATCATCGCTTCTCCTGCTCATACTCTTATCGGTTCTACCCGCGACGTCAGTGAGGGGGCCATCAACGTTTAACTACACTGTCAGGCAAAACGATGTCTTCGTCCTGCTCATAAACCCCCCTGTAAACGGTTTAGCGGCCGTATGTCAGCCCTTAGTGTCAATGAAACCCTTCAAGGTATACGTGGCGGTTAATGAAAGCCAGAACTCCGTGGTTCAGGTACTCCTTGAAGCCTCGGGTTATTACAACGTGACAGTCTCTTTCCAGTCGCAGACACCGTGGGGCTTCAGTATGGGCGTCTTCACGAGGAACCCGGATTGGTACGTGAACTACGCCAATATTACGATGGTTCAGGGGGTATCCCTCGTCGAGTTCATGTCTGTTACCGGTTGGGATCCTGGAAGCTATGAGCTTTCCATCCTCATAGACGTTCGAGCAATCGAGGAAGCGGGAGGCTTCCCCTTCTATCTTCCAAAACAATTCAACGGCTTAGTCTTCGCCGTTGCCACCGCGCTTCTCGCATACCCTAACTCCTTCCTCTTCGTTGATACATACTTTAAGAATAAGCGGGAGGGGGTTTCGAAAAAAAGGCTGTTCGGCATCAGCCTAATACTGTTGATAAGCATCTACATCATCTATCAGGTTTACCTCTTCGCAACGTTCACAGTCTCATAGGTGTAGATTGAATGGAAGAAGGCGAATTTACTGACCAATGGTGGTACACCCGGAAGCTGCTTAGAAGAATATTCACCCCGCTACTTTACCTATCCTCGTGGCAGTATAGGTTGTGGAGGTTCCTGCAGAAGCCACCGGAGAAACGGAGGAAGCAGGCTGAAAGACAGGCGAACAAGGTTAGGAAGAGGTTAGATTTCCCCAGGGTTACGAGGAGAGACGTCGTGGGCAGGGAGACCGAGGTTGAGAAGATTCTCATAAGCGCCCACTACCATGTCTTCAGAGACTCCGAAGTTCAAAAAGCATGCCCCGTACCTCCAGCTAAGGTTTTCATCATCAAAGGCGGTTCTGGAAGCGGGAAGAGCTTCTTCGCGGAGGCAACTCAAAGGGAGACCTTTGAGGCTGGGCTTAAGTACGGGGTCCTCGTCCACTACGCTTCCCTTAAACCTGAGGAGATCTACACGATGTGGTATGGAAGAAGCGCGCAGCAGCTTGGGCAGTTCTTCAACGCCGCCTTCTACCAGCCCAGCATCGTTTTCATAGATGAGTTCCAAGCCTTTGGTAAACGCTTCGCCTCAACGTCCGAGGTTGGAATGGAGGAGACGCGTGTTCAAACAGTGCTCCTGCAGAGGATCGACGACCTCCAAAAGAGGAACTTCAGGTGTATCCTCCTCATAGCCACAAACGAGTATGAAACCATCACTGAAACCCTTCGAAGAAGGGGTCTAGTGGGCACCATAGACCTCGACGCTGGTGTGAACAGGCAGATGCTCATAGAGATCACGCAGAGACAATGCGATAAATACGGGATTAAAGCCGACCCCGCCGTGATCGTTGACACATTAGAGGACGCACTTAGAGCCGTAGGGAGTACGAAGCTCACCCCAGCGGATGTGGTTAACGCCTTCGACATCGTTATAGGCAGCAAATCCTCAACCATTCAAAGAGACCTCATCAACACGGTTGAGAAGGGTGGAAGCTGGAAAGGGTCCGTGGGAGACATCGGGGAACTCGTCGCAGCCAATGATTTCAGGGAGGCAGCGCGGAAGCTTAAGACCTATACGGCCACGGAGAAAACTGAGGCTGCTAAGAGGGCGGTTAACCGGATCGCCCCCAGGGAGCGTTACAGCGATGTCGGAGGGCTCCACGGTGTTAGGGATGAGGTGATTAAGGAGATCTCCTTAGCCCTAAACCCTGAGTTAGCCACACGAGCCCGTTACCTACCGCCTAAAGGCTTCATCTTCTCAGGTCCTCCTGGAACCGGTAAAACCCTTCTGGCGAAAGCCATCGCCGGCGAAGGTAACGTTTGGTTCTACAACGTGAACGGTCCCTCGATCCTGCAAGGTCACTACGGAGACCCTGAGAAAACGATCCGGGACATTTTCGAAGACGCTCGTAAGAACGCTCCAGCCATCGTTTTCTTCGATGAACTCGACTCAGTCGCGCCGAGGCGGGGAACCTTCGACCCTGTGGTAGACAGGGTTACCAGCCAGCTGTTAACTGAAATCGATGGGTTCACCCCCCTTACAGGCGTTGTAGTCATCGGCACAACGAATAGACTCGAGATTCTAGACCCAGCACTTCTCGAACGCTTCACCAGGCACTTCGAGTTCACGTATCCAAAGAACAGAGCTGAGAAGCAGGAGATCATAGACATCCACCTTCGCCGCTACCTCGACTGCTTAGAGGAGAAAGTAACCCTCACCGATGTGCTTCATATCCTAGAGAGGAGGGTTGTGAGTCCGAGGAGGATCGCTGACGTTGTCGATGGGGCTAACCGTCTCAGAACGAAGGAGCTTGAAGCCTGCCAGCAACTGGTTAACGCTATGAAGTACAGGCCTGAAAAAGTGGAGGAGGTTAGGAAGCTCTTCAACCCTGACCTTAAGAGGCTTCTGGAAATCCTCGGCGTCCGCGAGGAGGACCCTGGGTTTATCCAAGCCTTGGAGAAAGTAGATGTGGCAAACTATCCCCTACGCCTCTACCACTTTAAACAAGCCCTTGAAGGCATCGTTGACGAACGCGTAGACGAGAGCCGAGACATGATACTTCGCACAGTTAGGTTTGAGAAGGCTGAGGTTGGGAAAAGCTATGGATTAGTCGCCCTAGGTGAACACGGGGAACTCGGAGGATTCGTAGGAGTTGTTGAAGCCATCGTAAACCCGAATGGCTCAGGGAAAGTACAGGTTGTAGGAAGCGAGGCGGGTGAAAGCATCGCCGCAAGCGCTCAAGATGCCTTCATCTACATCAACTCCATAACCGACTGGAAGTTCCGGAACTACGATGTATACATTGAGCTTGTAACACCGGCTAAGGGTATGGAGAAACAGGTTGTCGCCCTCGGCGTCACCAGGCCGCCGGTGTCAGGGCCGTCAGCGGGTCTAGCCATAGGTATAGCCATGCTCTCAGCTTTCCTAGAGTTTGAGGTAGACCCCACGGTGATCATGACAGGCGCCATAACGGCACGGGGTGAGGTGTGGCCTGTTGGGGGACTAGACTACCGTGGCATGGGCAAGATCGAAGCCGCCCTAGCTGATGAGTACGCCCACAAACTCCTCATACCGAAGTACAACTATGACCGCCTAGGAGACTTCGACACGGAGAAACTGCTTAAGGACAGAGGGATTAGAACCGTTCCCGTTCAAAGGTTCCTAGAAGCCGCCGGTGAAGCCTTCGCTGGGTATCCTTCGGAGGCTCAGATTCTAGAGAAGCTGCGGCAAAAAGGTCTTACGATCTGATACGCGTTTCGCTTTAGAAGTCTACTACAATAAGGTTCCATTTTTTTACTTACAAACATATTTAAGTTAAGCTACGTCTTCAGTTGATGGGTCTCCACCAGACTCCTTTCGGATACCCATGCAGACGGACCTGACAAAGGCTGGGTGTAAACGCCCCCGATGAGGGATGGTTAACCCAAACATGGGACAAGCCCTGCAAGGCTGGAACTGGAGCCCTTTACATCAAATCCTACGTCCCTAGCGTCTAGTCTAGGCTCATTCATGAAGAGTCTATGCTGTAAGGATGAAGACTGTGCCGAGGATGACGAAGACTAGTGCGGTGAATACCTTTACGTATCTTTGAGGTATGCGTTTAAGAAGCTTCACACCCAGTGTTAAGGCGATACCTGTTGCGAGGAGAAATGCGAGCATAACACCTGTGAAGACCTGTAACGGGGCACCGTATTCAGCGGCTAAGGCTAAAACAGCGAACTGGGTTTTATCACCCATCTCCATCAACACGACCATGGAGAAGGAGGCGATAATACCGATCTTATGATTCCTACGCTTCGCAGGCTCAGCCTCCTCCGACCTAAGGGTGTAGAGTCCGAAGAGGATGAAGACGATGCCGCTTCCAATCTTTAAGAGGGAAATGGGAAGCAGGGAAGCGAGGGCTCCGCCGATTAGCACCCCAACACCGTCGACGAGGGTGAAGGCGAGCATGGTCCCCGCGAAGACGGATGCCGGTCTATGCCTTGAACATAAGGTGATCGCCGCGAGCTGAGTCTTATCCCCAAACTCGGCGATGGCTACGACCCCGAAAGAGGCTATGAGGGGAGTCAAGTCCATAAACCTTGGAATGAGAGGATTATGTTAAAAAAGTTTGTGTACTGCAGCTGTGGAGTCCATTCAGGTAAAGCATATCTGTGTCTTATGTGAAGATTATAAACTGGTCACGTACATCGGGGAAGCATATGCATGATCGGCGCCTTCTACGTCCTAGGTATGTTTAGTTAGGTGATAAGGTTGAGGAGGTTTCAAACTGTTCGGGGGATGAGGGATTACCTACCCTCTGAGCTTAGGAAAAGGAGGTATGTTGAGGCGGTATTACGGGAGCTTTTCAGGCTTTACGGCTATGAGGAGGTTGAAACCCCGACGGTTGAGCACTACGAGTTGCTCGCCGCGAAGGCTGGAGAGGATACGCGGAAGGCTATGTACGCCTTCAAAGACCTCGGTGGGCGTATGGTGGCTCTGAGACCTGAGGGAACGGCGCCCATCGCGAGGCTTGTAGCCACCAAGCTTAGAACTGCTCCTAAACCCCTGAGGCTTGGATACATCTGGGATTTCTACCGCTACGATGAGCCTCAGCTTGGGAGGTTCAGGCGGTTCTACCAAGGAGGCTTCGAGCTTCTCGGAGCCTCTAAACCCGAAGCTGACGCTGAGGTCCTAATCTTAGCCATAGACCTCATTAAGCGTCTTGGATTCAAAGCCTTCTTCCTCAAGGTTGGCAACGTAAACGTGTTAAGGGTTATCCTCGCCACTGCGGGGCTTGGCGAAGATGACCAGAACTTTATCCTCGGCTTAGCTGACAAGAAACGGTATGATGAGGCCTTAACGAGGCTGAGGGAGCTCAAGGTACCAGATCAAACCGTGGAGCTTGTCTCAACGCTCTTCAAGACGCGGGGTTCAAGAGTGGTGGAGGTTATAGAAACCGGGACGCGTCTGGTAAAGGATTATGAGGGTGCGGTGAAGGCATTGGAGGCTTTGAAAACCGTCGTAGGCATTGCGTCCACAGTTTTCCCAGACGTCGAGTTCCACGTTGACTTAGGCTTCGCGAGGGGATTAGAATATTACACAGGCTTGATCTTCGAGGTCTTCGTTAAGGGCTTAGACATCGCCGTCATAGGTGGTGGGCGATATGATAAACTGGTTGAACTCTATGGAGGGGAAGTAACCCCAGCCGTAGGCTGTTCACCGGGTATAGACAGGATCACCATTGCCATGGATAGGGAAGGGCTTCTCAAGTTAGAGGACGTCGTGAAAGGGGTCTACATTGTTCCTACAAAGAGTGAGCTCTTAGGTACGGCGATGTCGGTTGCTTACAAGTTGAGGGTGGAAGATTTACCTGCTGAGGTTGAAGTTGAGGGGAGAGGAGTAAGTAAAGCCTTAGCCTACGCGAATTCCAAGGGTTTCCCCTACGTCATCATTCTAGGCGCTGAGGAGATACGTGAAGGTAAGGTTATTTTAAGGGATATGCGTGTTAAAAGCCAGAGAACTCTAAGAGTAGAGGAGTTAGCCGAGGCTACAAAGTCAGAGTAGCACCGTCTCCAATGCTTGCTTCCTCTTCACTGGCTACGGTGAATAAATAGAGTACGTACATCGGTTACGTGGCTTTAGACGCCTTATACTTAACATTTCTGACCTTCTGTAGAACGTCAAGCCATATGGATAAAAGTGCGCTAACCTGTTGAAGCTTAGCAGCGGTCTTCGCTTCTTTCAACTCCTCGTTAATTTCCTTAATCTTCAGCAGCACGGTTTCCTCAACGTTCACTAAGATAGGAAGCGCTGTAACCTCCTGGATCTCTTCATCGCTTTTCACGAGTATCACCTTTCTACCACATTGGGGGCAGGAAACTTCACCTCTGAACCTGAAGAGGGGGACATGGCAGTCTGGACAAGTTTCTTGAAGCATGGTCGCCCCAGACTTTAAAAGCTCAGCCATACGCTTAACAGAGTCACTCAAGCCTAAGCGCCGCCTGAAACGTGTGGGAAAACCTTCACGCATCTTAAATCAACGTTAGACGGTTCTCGGGTTTAAACCTTTCACATACGCCGTGTCTAAATCTTTCATATCAGAGAACAGATCCAGTGGTTTCAGGGGGCTTTACGAACCTACTTCACGGTTGCACACCGCAAGCTGAAAACCGTAATGTTTTCAGCTCAAAGCGAGGACGTGGGTACTTCTCGAGGCTCTTAGGGATGCGGTTGTGCAGAGAAACAGTAAACTCTCCCCAGAGAGGGGTATTACACCAGCATCCTTTTACTCCATGCCTTTCCCAACCCATCACTTCAATCATCCGAGTTTCCCAACGGTTTCCACGCTGTCAGTATCTTAAGGAGGACGAGCCAGAACAGGGTGTGGTTGATCGAAAGCCCGCATCTTAGACGAGAAAGCTTTATAAGAGGGGAAGCAGTTGTGGGGGGCTTACAAACGAAGGTGGTATGGATGATTAGAGCATTGGAAAAGTCCATCGTTGCCGTTACTTTTCTCGGCTGCACATCATCGCTGATACTTTTCCTGTACGTTATCCTTTTAGGACTGTAGATCATTAATTTTTAATAACTGGTAACTTGATGGAAGAAGCTGTTTCCCTATAGTAAACCGTATTTTTTGAACCTTTAAATTTCACCTCGCTTAATACTGTAGGGTGGTTACGGGGCTTCCACGTATATGTACGACGACCTTGCTCTAGGAGTCTGGTTGGTTTGGCCGCGAAGAAAAAGAGGATGGAGGAGTACGCTGAGAAGGTTAAGCAGGCGGTTGAGGTTTTACAGGTTATCGCCGCTGATACGACAACGCCTCGCAACATTAGGCGTGCAGCGAAGGAAAGCATCGACCAACTTCAATCTGAGAGTTTGACGATAGCCGCTCGGGCTACGAATGCCATGGATATTCTCGACGAGATCAGTCAAGACCCGAATATGCCGATCTATACAAGGACGCGTATATGGCAGGCCATTAGTTACTTAGAGGGGATTAAGGACTAAGAATGAGACTAGGCTTAGATGCTCCATCCTCAGGTCTTGAATCAACGTTAGGACCGTTATGCTTAGCTTACAGCCTAAGCTAAGTGTTAGAGAATTTAAGGAACTCAGTCCTCTCAGCTGCGCCTCATCCCTGATATCCTAGGCGCAGAGTGGTTTATGCAAACCCTTAACCCTATATTTTTATCTAGGAAGATGATCACCTTAATGATGCGCATCCCCGCTGCGAAGGGCACGTTATGAAGCTTGAGTTCATGGAGATACCGCGGTATGTGATGATGGGCGCCAAGGCCCTCACAGAGGTTTCAACTGTTTATCAACGACTTGGCTTAGCGAGGGTCGTTCACATCGTCTGCGGGGCTACTTCCACGTGTAAGGTTGCGGAGGAAGTTGTTTCAACCCTTAACGGGGATGGGTTTAAGGCTTCAAAAACCGTCGTCGACGCATCTATGATCACTGAAGTAGATGTGAAAACCGTCCACGAGAACGCTAGGCTCAACGGGGCTCAGTCGATCATAGGCGTCGGCGGCGGTAGGGTCATCGATGTAGCGAAGCTGGCTGCGAGTTGGCTTGGCATCCACTTCATCAGCGTCCCAACCTCCGCGGCGCACGACGGGATCTCCTCACCCTTCGTGAACTTCCTCCTCCGCCACTTCGTTAAGGAGAGGATGGGTGAAGAATACGTCCGTCCCCAAGCCCCTGTAGCCATCATCGCTGACACGGATGTTATCAGAAAGGCACCTCATGATATGCTCGCCGCGGGGTGTGGAGACCTCATAGCTAAGCTTACCTCCGTAAGGGATTGGCAGTTGGCTTCAAGGCTTAAGGGTGAGGAGTACCACGAGTACGCGGCTTCCATGGCCCTTATGGGGGCGAGGTTGGTTAAAAGCTACGCGGATTCTATTCACAAAGGCTCAGAGGAGGGGACGCGGGTGGTTGTTAAGGCTTTGATCGGCAGCGGGGTATCCATGAGCATAGCGGGAAGCAGCAGGCCGGCGAGTGGAGCTGAACACCTCTTCAGCCACGCCCTAGACCTCCTCTCCCTTAAGTACGGGTTTAAACCCGCGAGGCACGGGGAGCAGTGCGGCGTAGGCGCCATCATCATGACGCGTCTACAAGGTGCAAACTGGGAGAAGGTTAGGGACGTCCTGGAGCGTGTGGGAGCCCCTACCTCCGCTGAGGGGTTGAGGCTTGAGCCTAAGCACATCGTTGAAGCTTTAACCCATGCCAAGGAGATTCGACCTGACAGGTACACTATCCTATCCGAGAATAGGCTGAGTGATGAAGCGGCTGAGAGCCTCGCTGTGGAAACCAGGGTTATATAACGGTTTGGAAGGGTGAGGCTTAATAACCCTGCTGAAGGATTCCTGCTAGAAACGAGCATGAAAGCCTCAAGGGGATACCTGGTATGGGGTTGAGGAAGACTGGGAAGGAAACCTTTAAAGTTGATAAGTTTAAGGAGTTCTCGAAGTGGTATAACAGCATCATACGGGAAGCCGACCTGGTTGACGACCGCTACAACGTGAAAGGCTTCATCGTTCACAAGCCCTGGTCCATGGTCGCCTTCAAGCATATCTACAGGATCTATGAGGAAGCCTTAGAGCGTAGGGGGCATCTCCCAGTTCTTTTCCCAACGCTCATACCTGAGGAGAACTTCGTGAAGGAGGCGGCGCATGTTGAAGGCTTTAAAGCTGAGGTTTTCTGGGTTACCCACGGCGCAGACCGTAGGCTCAGGAAACGTTTAGCCCTTAGACCGACTTCGGAAACAGCGTTCTACCAGATGTACGCCCTATGGATTCGAAGCTACACAGACCTACCAGTAAAGACCTACCAGTCATGCACCGTTTTCAGGTATGAAACCAAGGCGACGAAGCCGTTGATGCGTGGAAGGGAGTTCCTATGGATTGAGGCTCACGACGCCTTCGCTGATGAGCTGGGAGCATACGCTCAGGTGGCTGAGGATATGGAGATAGCTGAGGAGGTCATCTACGGGAAGCTGGGCATACCCTTCATCTTCTTCCAGAGAGCGCAGTGGGACAAGTTCGCCGGAGGCGTTAACACCTACGCCGCTGACTGCCTCATGCCCGATGGGAAACTGAATCAAGTAGCGTCAACGCATTACCTAGGCCAAAACTTCTCTAAAGCCTTTCAAATCCAGTTCGTCGACGGGGATGGGTTTATGAAGTATGTTCACCAAACCTGTTACGGTCCTGGAATCTGGAGGATCATGGCGGCGCTCATAGCCATCCACGGAGACGACGACGGGCTCATCCTACCCTTCATCCTCGCCCCCGTTCAGGTCGTTATCATACCGATCCGCGGCAAGGGAGGCAAAGAGGAGAGGATTCTGGAAACGTGTAAGGCGTTAGCTGAGAAACTTAAAGCGGAGGGGGTTAGGGTTGAACTCGACCTCAGCGAGAAGACCCCGGGAGCGAAATACTACTACTGGGAGATGAAGGGTGTCCCCGTAAGGCTTGAGGTTGGAATCAGGGAGGTCGCCGGCGGCTTCGTCACCCTCTTCAGAAGGGATACACGGAGCAGGGAAAAGGTTAAGGTTGAAGATTTACCTGAGGGGGTGTGGAAAGCCGCGGAGAGCATAAATCAAAACCTGAGGGAAAGGGCTGATAGATATTTAACCGCGAACATAAGGGAAGCTCAGACCTTGGAGCAACTCGTCAGCGTCATGAGGGAAAAGGGAGGCATCGTGAAGGTCCCCTTCTGCACCATAGAGTTAGGTGGACGGGGATGCGCGGATAGGATAAGGCAGGAAACGGGTGCTGAGGTTAGGGGAACCCGTTTTCCCCATGAGGAGCATCCAGCCGCGGATGCCAAATGCGTTATCTGCGGAAGGAAGGCTGAGGTCTACGTCTACGTAGCTAATGCATATTGACGCTTTTCGCTGACTATATAAAAAATAAAATACCATAATTCAGAGAAGAGGAATGAGGGGAAGTGGTGGGCAGGATGGGTTTTGGCTGATCTTATGGGGGGTTAGGAACATCGTGGGAAGAGCTTTAAGGCTTGAGCAAATAGGCTTTGATATCGGATGCGTTCATACACCTATCGATATTTAGAAAGCTCTAGGTCCCCGTAAAAATAGGGGAACAGTTATAGTGAAGTTGGCTGAAAACTTGAAGACCATAGTGACCGTAGCAGGTGGTCTGAATAGGGTAATAGCTCATTTAATTGTTAAAGCGGGGTTTAGGATCGTGGTCGTCGGGTCAGCTATCACCAAGGCTGAGGATCTGAGGGAAACCACCACTTTAATCGTTAATGTTATAAACACAGTTTCACAATCCTTGAAAGGTGTGACGCCTTGAGTTCCTTTCACACAACCTTCGAAGAGATCCTGGACGGAATGAGGTCGGCTTTAAGTCAACTAGACCCGTTGCAGGTTGAGGGAATGCTCAACCGGCTTCTAATCACGAAGGCTAGGGATAAGAAGGTTCTCATCGTTGGGGCTGGTCGAAGCGGGCTTGTTGGAAGAGCCTTCGCCATGCGGCTTATGCACCTGGGCTTCGACGTTTACATCCTAGGGGAAACCATAACCCCCGCTATAGGTAAAGGTGACCTGGTGGTCGTGATCTCAGGTTCCGGAAGCACAACGATACCGGTTACAACAGCTGAGATCGCCAAGAAAATGGGAGCCAAAGTCCTCGCCATAACTTCCTTCGGCGAATCCCCTCTTGGAAGAATCGCTGATCAAGTGGTTGTTTTAAGGGGTAGGGAGAAGACGGCGAGGGAGGAGGAGTACTACTCACGGCAACTCTTAGGGGAACATGAGCCCTTAGTCCCCTTAGGGACCTTCTTCGAAGACTCATGCATGGTTTTACTCGACGGCGTCGTAGCGGAGCTTATGAAGCGATTAGAAACCTCTGAGACAGATATGAAGTCCAAACACGCTACGATTGAGTGAAAAATCTATCTCCTCTGCAGTAACTTAAGAGTCTATCTTTTTAAAAGGAAAACTGAGTTCTAAGTTTATGGATACATGGTTAGCATATACTGAGTAAGATTAAGGAGACTCAGGCACTTAAATGCATGAGTTTAGGCTTTTACAAGCCTTTCTTTAGGCAATGCAATCAGGCATTCTGTTCCATTGAGCCCTTCGTTCATATACTGATAATTAGAAAAAGATGGTTGGGGAAAGCTTAAATCATACAAACATCGGTAATAGGTGATTCAGTGAGGCTTTTGAATAGAGTAATGACGATGAAAAGAAGGAGTAGATTTTTAGATAGCGTAATCGCACTCTTTGTTTTGCTGACGGCAATATGCGCGGTAAACGTTTCAATAGGAGGTGGAGCCGCTACTACTAGAATTCCCTGGCCCATGTTTCACCATGACCTTAACCATACAGGTTATACGTTAAGCCGTGCCCCGAGGATACCGACATTGATTTGGAATTACACAACGGGAGGCAGGATCTATTCCTCGCCAGTTGTGGCAGATGGCATGGTCTTCATAGGATCGTATGATAATAAAACCTATGCGCTAAATCAATCCACTGGAGCTCTCATATGGAGCTACACAATGGGGAGCCAGGTTTTTATGTCCTCGCCTGCTGTAGCTTATGGGAAGGTTTTCATAGGATCAATGGATGGGAAGGTTTACGCCATAAACCAAGCAACAGGAACCCTAGCGTGGACCTA
>Ga0209314_10000476_pt1 | contig 17924 bp, 16 predicted proteins | sample I19B2metaG_FD_184146 | JGI IMG/M metagenome (GOLD analysis project Ga0209314, IMG submission 184146) | Lake sediment bacterial and archeal communities from Gulf of Boni, Indonesia to study Microbial Dark Matter (Phase II) - ​I19B2 metaG... | ecosystem: Environmental > Aquatic > Freshwater >... | reverse complement strand
ACTCAATGAAATAGCAGCTGACCTCTTGGGAAAGTCGGAGAGAGACTCGACAGAGAAGAGAAACGACAGAGCGGCCTACAAGGCCGCAAGGGCGATGGGCCGAATGTGCCTAGAGCTCCAAGATCTTCTTTCAGCACCTGCGCTCGGGGACCCTCAGACTTACGAGGGATTGAAGCAGTTCAGCGATGTATCTACAAAGCTTGCAAGTGACGCTGCCCGAATTCGCGACAGATGGATCGGCTCCATCCGCCCGTACCACATCCTTGACATGATGAGCTTGAACGCCTCAATCGATAAGTTCCGCCGGCTTGGAGAGCAAGCTTGGGAAATCTTCAGCAAGGAAGGGGGCTTGCTGCATCGCCTTGAGGAAACACGCAGCAGGATAGGGAAGATCGAAGAGTTCGACAACCTGTTGAAGAAGCAGCTCTCAGAACGCGATCAGGTGAGAGACGAAATCAAGAAACTCGAACCACAAATCGCGGATGACGAACTTGAAGTGCAAAGACTTGCGACCGACCCAAATATCGCGGAGTTGAAGAAGATCGACAACCGACTAAAGGGACTCCGAGGAGAACTACTAGCTTCAGGCTTCAGGCGGCTGGGAAGGCCCCTCCGAAAGCTCGAGGCAATGGCCGGCAGAGGTGAGTACCCGATTCCGCCCGAAGTCAGGGAGAAGCTGTCCGAGTACCTGAAGCGACCCTTTACCACCTTCGTTCATGAACCAGAAGAGTATGCTTCTCTGAAGTCCGTCCTGAGAAACTTGGAAGGCGCTGTGAAACAGAGGAAACTTCTCTTGAAACAACGTGAGGAAAGGAAAGTCCTGGAAAAGATCGAGAATGTCACTGAGAGGAACGTGTTGGACGGCATACATCGCGAAGCCACGGTTCTTGTCGCTGAACGAAGGAGGCGCCTACAAGACCCCGAATGTCGCGAACTGGTTCGCATGTACAAGAGCCGGAAGCAAGATCTGAAGAGCCTTCAGTCGAAGCACGCGGACCTTCAGCATCGATCAGAGCTGCTTTCAGAGAAAGTAGATACACTGAGAAAAACCTTGTCTCAGTATGAGCGAGAGACAGAGCTCTTTGCAGGAAAACTTGCCAAGAAGCCGGTGCATATCAAAGTGGATGTGGCCGATCTGCCGGCCTAAAGAAGGATTCTCACCTTCTTCCTACCAACCATCGCTCGAAGTAGTGCCTTTCCAAGATCGGAATCCTTCGAGACACGGATCCTGCTCTTCTTTCCAACGGTAGCGGAAAAGAGGTACTCATTGTCGACGTAAACGTTTGCGACTTCACCTACATGCTTCTTGTCAAACTCCAGCTCGATCCTGTTTCCTACCTCTGTGGTTTTGAACTGAACCTCGGTTCCACCCGTTGGGGTCGCTGGCTCAACGTCAATGTGAATCCCTAGAGATTTCTCCAGCTTCGAGATTGTGGCCCCCTTCCTCCCTATCAAGAGCGGGATCGATTCGCGGTCTACTCTCAAAACGGCCTTGTTGTCGGATACGAACGTCACTTCAGCGGCGGGATCAAAGCGACGGACATCTTGCAGGACCCTTTCGGCCGCCAGCTTGCGAGCTCCAGACACCTGCGGTGTAACTTCGGTCACCGGAACTATGACGTTCTCCTCGCCAAAGGTGTACATCTCATACTCGAGTTTGTCGGTTTCGAAATCTCTGACCTCTACAATCGGTCGAGCCAAGTCAGCCTCAGTCATTCCCGTTGGAACCCGCACGACCAGCTTGAGGCAAAAGACGTTGACCACTTCACCATAGCGGATGAAGATGATTGTGTCGATGATGTGAGGAATCATGCCCAGCTCGACACGACCGATGAACCTTTGCACTGCATCTATGGCATCTGTGGCATGTACAACTCCTATCATGCCAACTCCCGCTAAGCGCATGTCAGCGAAAATCTGAAAGTCTTTCGTCTTCCTTACTTCATCGAAGACTGTGTAATCCGGCCGCACTAGAAGCAATATCTCCGCAGTGTTTTCGAAATCTCCCTCCAAGGGACCGTATTGGGTGATCTCAGGGCTCACCTGAAGGTCCCGCGGCGATTCGAGAGTCTTCACGATCTTGTTCTTACTGAGATAGAACTCGGCAAGCGATGACGCGAAGGTCGTCTTTCCCGATCCTGGAGGACCCGCGATCAGGATTCCTTCAGCTTTCGAGTCTAATCTCTCCATCAAGCTCTGCGACAGTCTGTAGTCCTCTAGACGGAGCGTAACAACTGGTCTCACGATTGTGACTTCAAGGCCGTCTGAGAACGGAGGTCTGGTGATTGCTATTCGGTACCTGCCAAGCTGTATCACGGACGCGCCGGACCGTCTTAGCTCGATGAATCCTTCGTCGCTGACGTGTGCTGCGTCATCTATCTGTTTGATGATTTGCTCAAGCTCTTCGTTGGTGGTCTGCCGATCTGATATCTTGACCAGTTCGAATTTCCCAGGCTTCCCTCGCTTCGCTAGCGGCGAGGTGCCCTCCTTGATATGTATGCTAGACGTTTCTGGAGTGAAGAGGTTCTCAAAGATCAAGCCCTCCGTCTTCACCGGAGGCGCCGAGTAGAGCACTCTGAGGCCTTGAACTTCAGCCACAAGAGCTTGCACGTAGTCAGCCGTCACTAAGGTGGCATTTTCTTTTCTGGCAACATCTATTATGATCGCGTCTAACCTGCCACTTCTCGCCAATTTGATTTGGTCCAAGTCTGGCCTGGAACCCAAGAACGTGAGCTTGGTATTCTTGGCCTCGCACAGGGCTCGGAGTTTTTTGAGCTCGGCCAGGCCTGTGTGCCCTACATCTCTGCCCTTTGATGCTTGCGCCTGTAGCTCGTCCAAGACAGCATACGGTATGATTACCTCCGCTACGTCTCCTCTTTCCAAGATCTCAGGTATCCGCCCGTCGATGATGGCTGAGGTATCGGGCACCAAGCGCTGACTTGACGACATTTCCCATCGAACGTAGCAGCAGCCCTTTGGTGATAAAAACGTGCCTCGCGGATCAGTGCGGGCACAATCAGAACGGGTAAATATGACAAGCGCAACCTGCTCCGAATGAAGCGGCAAACCTTGGTCACAGTTGCTACCGAGCCATCCATTCGGCTGGAACCGGTGACGCCGGTTAGTCACACACAGAGCCTTTGCCCTGAGTGCTTGACGACCCTAGCCGCGGAGGTCTACGAGCAAGGAGGGAAGATATGGATCCGCAAGAGCTGCACACATCATGGAGAATTCAACGAGCTGTACTGGGGATCGGCTGATCTCTACCGGCGAGCGAAACGATACGCTAGGGATGGGAGAGGCGTCGCCAACCCCTTCGTGACCAAGCAGGAGCCCATCTGCCCGGTTGACTGCGGCCTCTGCAATCTACACATGAGTCACACAGCGCTTGGCAACATCGTCGTCACAAACAGGTGCGACCTCAACTGCTGGTACTGCTTCTTCTTTGCTGAGAAGGCCGGCTACGTCTACGAGCCATCCTTGGAGCAGATTCGGTCCATGGCTCGGTCGCTCAGGAGCGAGAAGCCAGTAGCCTGCAACGCTGTCCAACTCACGGGAGGTGAACCGACGCTTCGCGAGGATCTGCTGGACGTCATAAGAATATGCAGGGACGAAGGGATCGAACACGTGCAACTCAACACAGACGGCATTAGACTATCGACAGACCTTGCTCTCGCAGAGAAGGTCAGAAAGGCCGGCGTGAACACCATCTACATGAGTTATGATGGAACAACCCTCGACAAGAACCCGAAGAACCACAAAGAGGTCCCGCAAGCACTTGAGAACTGTAGACGAGCTGGTGTTGGTGTAGTTCTGGTTCCCACGGTCATCAAAGGCGTCAATGATTCAGAGGTCGGAAACATTATCCGGTTTTCGCTCAACAACCTAGATCCCATTAGAGGGGTCAACTTTCAGCCGGTCTCAATCGTTGGGAGGGTTCCCGAGCGAGAGAGGGAACGCTTCCGGATCACCATCCCGGATGTCATGATGAAAATTGAAGAGGATTTCTCAGGAGAAATATCACGCGATGACTTCTACCCAATTCCATCATGCATGCCATTCAGCAACTTTGTTGAGGCCTTGACAAAGGAGCGAGAGTACGAACTCTCAACGCACTTTGCATGCGGGATGGCAACTTACGTATTCTTGGACGACGGCAAGATCATTCCGATGCCGCGGTTCGTTGATGTGGACGGGATCTTCGAATACTTGGACGAAAGGGCAGTTGATCTTCGAGGAGGCGCCAACAAGTACACGGTAGGCCTGCGGCTTCTCTACAACCTCTTCACGAGGTTCGTTGACAAGAGCAAAGCTCCGAAAAGGCTCAACCTATCGAATATTCTGTTCAACGCGCTTCTAAGACACGACTACCGATCACTCGGCGTGCTTCACCACAAGAGTCTCTTCATTGGTCTGATGCATTTCCAAGACCTATACAATTGGGATATTGAAAGGGTCAAGCGTTGCACAATTCACTATGCGACTCCCGACAATCGGATAATTCCGTTCTGCACTTTCAACGTGATCCCAGAATGGTACAGAGACAAAATCCAAAAGGAGTACGGAATGCCAATCCCCGATTGGGAGAGGAAGACCGGGCGCCAGCTTACGGACGACTTCTACCGGAGGATCCCACAGTCAGGGCCCCTCCATGTGGCACACCCCAGCTAGGGTTTCGGCCACGTTGGTTGGACCTTCGCCGTGTCTTCACTACTCCTATTCAAGAGCATTGACGACCTTTGCCATGAGTTCAGCAGGAAGCGCTGTTCCCTTCCAACCGACAAGATCTAGGCCGACGATCTTCAGATAGCCAGCACATAGCAGTTCGCCATCGGATTTTCTTTTGATCTCGAAATCGTATCTCATCATCTTCTCCGTCCTTTGCTCAAGCCTCAGCACGACCGTCACAATGTCTCCGAATCTGGCGGGCGCTTCGTACCTGCAGAATGCTTCCACACGTGGGATAGCGATCTTGTACTTCTCGTTCAATTCCTTGAACGAGAAGCCAAGGGACCGATACAGTTCCTCTTCCGCCGCCTCCACGTATCTGAAGTAGTTGGAGTAATGAACGACTCTCAGGGCATCCGTATCCACCCAACGAACAGGAATATCGGTCTTGAAGACCATCCGCTGTCACAACCAGGCACTCACCACATCAAGACAACTATGGGAATAATGTTCGCATTTTTGTTCTTTCTAGGGAGCCCCATTATCCAAGTGGCCGTTGTCGAGTAGCTCGCGAAGCAGCTTCAGCGAGATATTTCCACCACTAATTATCAACGCTAGGTTCTCTCCTTTTTTCGGCTGATAGCTTTGACCTAGCGCGGCTATTACAGCCGCTCCAGAGGGCTCGATCATCAGGTGAAGTGTCCGTAGGGCCATCCTCGTGGCCCACCTGATTCTCTCATCCGATGTCAATAGGACATCGTCGACGTACTCTTGAGCTATCCGAAATGTGAGTTGCCCAGGCTCTCCAGGAGCAAGGCCGTCGGCGATCGTTGCGGAGTCATCCAACCTGATCGGCTTCCCCGCTCTCAGCGACTCGTACATTGACGGAGCTCTATCCGATTGAATACCGTACACTTTCGTTTCGGGCTTTCCTTTCTTCGCCGCTAGAGAGATCCCTGAGATGAGCCCGCCACCTCCGACTGGAACCAGAATAGTATCTACGTCCGGTAGGTCCTCCAGTATCTCGAGCCCTATGGTTCCCTGGCCTGCGATTACTTCAGGGTCATCAAACGGGTGCACTAGTACAGCTCCTTCTTCTTTCTGTATCTGCATCGCACGAGCGTATCTCTCGGCATGAGTTCGGCCTTGTTCCACGACTCTTGCGCCTTGTTCTTTGATCGCCTCCACCTTCTCTTTCACCGCGGACGTTGGCACAACGATTGTCGCCGTTGTTTCCAGCAGTCTGGCAACATATGCAACTGCGAGGCCATGGTTGCCAGAGGAAGCCGCCACGACACCACGACCTAAAGTTGCGCTGTCGATGTGCAACATCTTGTTTGCTGCACCACGTATCTTGAAGACTCGAATCGGCTGATAGGATTCTAGTTTCAGAAACACATTTGCGTTGAACCGGCGGCTGAGAGCCTCATTCCTGTATAGCGGCGTTCTGTAGGCGATGCCCTTTATGGCCTTCGCCGCTCGCCTCACGTCTTCTATTGTGGGAATAGGTGCCCGAAACGAGCTGTCCATTCGACTACACCGAGATCTAGCGTTCTACCTTGAAGCCTATCTTCACGACTGCCTGATAACGCTCGATCCTATCCTTCGCGATCCTTCCTCGTAGCGACACCACTTCAAACCACTCCATTCCGCGTACCGTCTTGCCAGCCTCTTCAACGGCTTCCCTGACAGCGTCAGCGAAACTCTTAGGCGACTCTCCGACGACTTCGATGTACTTCCAAACCAAACCGGCCACCTCCATCAGCGGTACGCGTGCCGCAAGACGATAACTGTTTTCATTGCAGCATTTCCTTCGCGTTGAGAGGAGCAACAATTCGGTAGCGCCAAGTGGTACCGACGAGTCAAGTCGCGGCGTTTTCGGCCAGCAGAATTGAACTAGTAACGGCAACTCAGAAATAACTTGGCATTCATTCGCTACGTAGCCCGGCAATAACCGGACGGTGCACAGCGCTTGAGTGGTCCAATGGATATTGAACTGGTAGTCATCGCGATTGCGCCCATCATGTTCTTGGCGTGGTTCATCTACACTCGGGACAGATATGAACGAGAGCCGCGAAGGCTGATCGTGAAGACCTTCGTTGCAGGAGCCACCCTGATAGTGCCGGTCATATTTGCTGAACTGATTGGGGGCGTGTTTTTTCCCGCGTCCACGAACCCTTTCACTCTGTTCCTGCACTTTCTCCTTGCAGTAGCGCTCGTAGAAGAGGCATCGAAATACGTGGCTGTTCGTATCTCTGTGTACGGGTCGCGTGAGTTCAATGAACTGATGGATGGTCTGGTATACGGAGCCATAGCTGGACTAGGATTTGCGGCCCCAGAGAATCTGTTGTATGTGTTGAGTCGAGGAGCAGCACTTGGAATCATCCGCGCGGTCTTATCTGTTCCGGGGCACGTGCTTTGGGGGTCGATCATCGGGTACTATCTCGCCCAACAGAAAATCAAAGCTGCCAAAGGTGCGGGACTGACAGGCCTATCACTGGCGGTGATCCTGCACACCACGTTCGACTTCGGTTTGGTTGCGACGGGCACTCTTCTTGGAATCGTGATCGCAGTTCTGGTCGTTGCCGCGGGATGGGTGATCTTCTTCAGATTCAGAAAGACGGCCCTGGCTCTTTCTCCGTTCAGATTTGGAGCCGAGAGCCCTCCCCCTGCGCTGATGGCGACCAAGTACTGCATCCAGTGCGGAGCCTTGATTCTTGCCGACGATAAGTTCTGCCGGTCGTGCGGAGCCCAGCAGCAGTGACCCAGCCATGGCGAAATAACTTGCGGGCCAATGCGAACGATTCGCACTGCAGACAGGATATCAGAGAAGACGACATCGAGCTAGAAGCGTGGTAGCCCGGGGGAGATATTCGGGTTACGGCTTGAACCTTTCGAACTCCCGTCGGCGGGTTTCCTCTCGCGAGGCGAGAACCAAAGCCCGCTATGCGTAGACGGAAACCGTCTTCCTTTGTCCACTACAGTCGGCGGAGCAGTCGGCTCCTCCACCGGGCTGTCGGCCCCGGGCCGAGCTACCCCCGGTCTTTGCCGTTGCTATAAATCCTTCATTCAGAGCTTCAAAGGAAGTAAGAACTACACTGTCACGGGAGCCCGAATTTGAACCCCTAGGGAAGGAGTCATTTTGTGTACCGTTTGCGTGCGCGCCGAGGGAATTGGAATTGGTTTTGCGTGATAGGATCTAACTGCTCTTATCTAGCGGCCTCTTTCCATGACTTCACAGCTTCTTCGTAATACCCATGAATTGCACGGTAGCCCAGCTCGACGGAGATTTTGCTTAGCGCCCTGTCCCTTTTCTCGGGCGTCGCTTGACGGAAGGTTCTCCTCACAGCTTCGATCGGTTTGCCCCTAACTTCGATCTCATCCAGGTTAATCGTTCCAAGCCGCTTTTCGGATGCCAACCTCAGATGCTCGATTGAAGACGGATCGATGCCCATGACGGCTGCGGCGCAAGCGTCTGTCGAGACAATGTTGTTCCCGGCGATCACTACTCCAAGTTCCACGGGATCTCCCTTGAACGGGCCCTCCCCTTCCATCCCTATTGTGCCGTCGATCATGGTGAGACAAGGTTTGAGAGCTGAAGCTATATCGACTATGACGTGGTCCAGCCTTGGATGGTAACGCGATTTCTTTCTCTCAGGCAGTATGCCGAAAAGCACTTTCATCCCAAGGGTGACGACGGTACTTCCATGTGTCTTCATCACGGGCATCGCGATAATGGCATCTGCATCGGCCACCGTCTTGTTCACGTTCAGACTCTTGACCGCGTATCCGTCAGGAACATCGATCTTGACCATGTCTCCACGGGATAGATTAACCACCTCAGCACCATGTTTCATGGCTACCTCGCCGATCTTGGTCTCCGGCAGCATCACATCGGCCGTATACATGCAAGAGTCAGCATCGCCCACGGAAACTGCCACATTCATGCTGCTCAGAAGCTTTACCATCGACGCGACAACTGCCGTGTTGGTGAAACTGCCTGGCTTTCCAGGGACGCCTCCACACACGTTAGGTTTTATGAAAACCCTTTGACCCTCTTTCACGTACAGGTTCAACCCGCCAAGTAGCTCGACCGCTTCCCTAACCATTGCTTCAGGGTCGTTTCCCTTGACGATTGATACTAGAGACAAGCTACTGGAACTCACCTCCTTTCAGATCTTCTTCATTTTCTGGGGATTCTTGTCATCGCGCCCCTCCCCGGCGCTCCCGTCAAGTAGAGAAAGCGTCGAACTCGAAACAGGCAGTCAGTGAATCTCAGAAAGCCAATACAGTACGGGGGTCGTTCAGGATAAGGACTTTATCCTCACAGAAGAACTCCTTCAGTTCTTCCCCTTTCACAACCAGTCGTTCGTCGCCGTTTCATTCATTTTCTGTGTGTGGGTCAGCTGGTGCGAGCATCGTGAATTGAACTCCGGTTTCTGTGTGGGTCAGCTGGTTCGCACGCGAAGAAACTGACTTTCTGACCATTGCTAGGTGTTCGTCGTTAGGGAATCTCGCCTTGTAGAATCTTGACCAGCTTGGGCAAGTCGATGTTTCCGCCTGAGACCACGCAGGCCACGCGACCCGTTCCAGCCTTGCCCGAAAGCGCTGCCGCAACTGACGATGCCCCAGCTCCCTCAGCGATGACACGATTGCGCTCAAACAGCAACCCAATCGCTGAGGCAATCTCGCGCAACGACACAACAATGGATCCCTCCAGTAGAGGCTTGACAAGCTCCCACATCTCAGAAAGAACATTCTCAGCCCCTATACCATCCACGAAACTTGGAATCCGCCTAACTGCCCGCGCGGAACCTGCGGCGAATGAAGCTGCCAATGGTGCCGCGGTTTCTGTTTCGCAAGCATATACTCTCGTATTCGGTTTCCGTCCTCTAATCGCGGTTCCAATCCCGGCGGTCAGTCCGCCTCCCCCGAATGGAATGATTACAGAATCGACGTCTGGGAGATCTTCGAGAATCTCAAGACCAATCGTCCCATTCCCTGCAATCATTCTACGATCACTGAATGCATGAATGAACGCGCTCCCTTCCAAAGGAGCATAACGGTGGGTCATCATGACCTGCCAGAACTCTGCCCAAGGCAGTTGGATGATACTTGCACCAAACCGCTTTATCGCTGATAGCTTCGTTTCCGGAGCAGTGTCAGGTACGATTGCGGTACAGGGGATTCGATTCCGACGCGCGTGCCATGCGAGAGCCTGCGCCATGTTTCCTGCGCTACAAGTATACACTCCTTGGTCGCGTTCATGGCTAGAGAGCAGAGCGATCGCATTTCCAGCCCCACGGACTTTGAAGGATCCGGTTGGCTGAAGATTCTCCAGCTTGAGGTAAATGTCGGCTGGCGCATCGTCAACACCAAGATGAACCAAGGGAGAGCGGAGAGTTGACTCTGTGATGCGCTCTCGAGCCTGTTCGATCTCGTCAAGAGAAATAGGATTCATTTAACTACAATCATTCTTGTATGGCTATCTTTCATGCTCTCCGGCTGACATCAAGTAAGCTTGAATGGTCTGCCCTCTGCCAGCGTGCTCTGAGGGATCTTCTCCTTCCATTTTCGTAGGAAAGCAACATCTTCCTTTTCCTCCCTCAGATCGTCGGGGAGCATGTGCGGGATCTCATCGATTATCGGGTACCAACGACCACACTTGGGGCATACGATGATGCCTGAAACTATCTCGTCCTTCTCCTCAAAAACATGAAGCTCCAACGGGTATGCCTTGTCAATGGGGCAAGCGAGTATATCCATCAGTCTCCTCTTCAACTACTCTCCTCCAGACCATCAACACACGAGACGCTTCTCTGGGTTTATTGATTTGCCTATTTGGACCAGAGCCCTCTGCCGACGCCTCTATAGACTAGACCTACTTTCTCGATGTCTTCTGGTTCAAGCGTTCCCGTGCAGTCGACTACGACCGAGTTCTTTGACATATTCGCAGCCAGATCAATCGCCTTGATCGATCTGAATTCATTGTGACTTACTGCCAAGATTGTGCAGTCGGCGTTCTCTAAGGCGCCTGGAAGCGTTGGCTCCGCGTGAAAGCCCATCCGCTTCAACTCGTCCGGAGAATACAGCGGGTCGTATATGCAGACCCTGCCCCCGCGCCTCCTCAGCAGCCCAATGAGATCAACCGAAGGGGAGAGTCTAGTCTCCTTCACGTTGGGTCGATAGGTGATTCCCAGAACTGTGAACCTTGACCTCTTCACACTCCTGCCGCAGATTCTCAGCCCTTCTGCCGCGAGCCTTAGGACGTGACTTGGCATCTGATCATTTGTCCGTCTTGAATCCATGACGACCCTCAACTTCGCCTTCTCAGTTTCAGCCATCAGAAGGTACGGATAGACCGGAAGGCAGTGCCCGCCGACACCAGGTCCAGGAAGTAGCAGATGTGAGTGGGGTTGAGAATTCGCTGCTCTCATTGCTTCGAAATAGTCGATTCTGGCTTCCTCGCAGTAGAGTGCGAACTCATTTGCGAGAGCTATGGTGACATCTCTGTATATGGTCTCGAAGAGTTTCGACGCTTCAGCCGTCACAATGTCTCGAGTCTTGATGAGTTTTCCATCAACAATACATGACAGCACAGCAACCGTCGCGTCGAGGCTTGCTCCGTCGACTGCGCCCACAACTCGTGCGTACTTCCGCATGTCAGCAAGTCCCTGGCCTCCCATCGCTCTGATTGGGCTATAGGCGACCCCGAAGTCTTGTCCTGCCTTCAGTCCTGAATGTTTCTCGACTGTAGCCCTAACAACTCTGTCCGTGACTCCGGGGCCGCATGTACTCTGAAAGATCACAAGGGAACCGGGACGGATTCCTTTGCCGATGTCGACGCACGCCTCCTCCACATGCTGATAGTTGGGTTTCCTGTGTTGGTCGACTAGTGTAGGCACCGTAATTGCAATAACGTCACTCTTCGACGAGGCGTCGATTGTGTCTGTAGTTGCCGTCAGCTTGCCTGAGCGCGTTACTTTCGCAAGTAGCTCAGGCAACCCCTTCTCGTTGATCGTTGGTTTTCCGGAGTTTATCGTCTTGACCAGAGATGAGTTCTGATCAGCCCCGATGACACGCGCGCCAGCGTCAGCGAAGAGACATGCGAGAGGTAGCCCCATCCAGCCCAGCCCCACCACGTTGACGGTGAAATGTCCGGCCTTCAGCTGTGAGGGAATGTTGACGGGGTCTGTGGTCATGAGCGTGGATGTGGGCACGTAGAAACACCGGAGGGTACGGTCGAATCGAAGGCGTATTTAGAAGTATCTCGCCCTGATCCCATGCTAGGGAACTGAACGGGTAGGTGGCTATGAGAACTTGGGTTGACGTGTTGACACCAAAACAGGCGAACCTGTTCTCCGTCTTGGTTCGAAGACTGAGGGAAGACGGACACGTCGTCTATGCTACGACCAGACATTACCGGGAAGTTCAGGAGCTCCTCCACTTGCGCAGGACCGAGGCAATGGCTATTGGAAGGCATGGCGGCGCTGATTTGTCAGCAAAACTCACCGAGAGTTCGAAGAGGATTACAGAACTCACAGAGTATGTCAAAGGGAAGAAGCCTGATCTCGCAATCTCTTTCTGCTCGCCTGAAGCCGCCAGAGTGGCGTACGGGCTAGGCATCCCGCATTATGCTATCTGCGACTCGCCACATGCCGAGGCAGTCTGCAGACTCTCAATCCCGTTGTCGAGGAAGCTGTTCACCCCAAGAGCGGTTCCAAAATCAGCGTGGAAACGATATGGCATAGCTCCGCTCAACATTGTTCGGTACAACGCGCTTGATCCAGCTGCATGGATCCGTGCATACGCTCCAGGTGCGGATCCTAAGAGCGTTCTAGGATTGGATGAAGGAAAGCCGATAATTGTTGTGCGCACTGAAGAAGAATACGCATCGTACATTCTCCAACTTCAGAGACCGCGGAATAGCATCGTCCCAGGCCTCGTCAATCTACTGGTGGAGTTAGGCGTCCAAATCGTTGTGCTGCCGCGATATGATGAGCAGATCAAGTTGCTGACAAGTGAGCTGTCCCGTATGGCTATTGTGCCAGCTCGCGTGATCGACGCGATCGGCTTGCTATCGCGATCTTCCATCTTCATCGGCGCGGGAGGAACCATGACCGCAGAGGCGGCGCTGATGGGAGTTCCAACGATCAGCTGCTATCCTTCCGAGCCCACGTACGTAGATAGATACCTCCTCAAGCTGGGGCTTGCTGAGAGAATATTGTCTCCCGACAGGGTGGTCAGCAGGGTGCGGAGGCTCCTAGCGGATCCCAAACTCGCGGACCGCCAACGCAAGAAGGCAAATCACGTCTTGGCGAGAATGGAAGATCCCGTGCGCGTCGTCATGGCTAATCTTGGTCCGTCTTGACGATGCCAACGGACCGCCAGAAGTACCAGTCAGTAATCGTTTTCCAAAGGCGAAGCCAACCGTATGCCAACGCCAGAGCTAGAAGAATTCTGAGAATGTCCGTGACAATGCGAAACTCCGTCAGCGAAGACGGAAGGATGAACATGACGAATCGAATCAAGAGGAAGATTCCAAAGATCACGGAAAGACAGACGAAAGCGACCAGTCCTGTGAGGGCGAATAGTCGCACACTACAACACCTCGGGAAGGAGAGACGCTAGCACAGCTAGCGCAGATGAGACCACTGTTAGCAGTAGCATTATGTGTACGATCTGCCGCTCGTGCAACTGCCCCTCAGCAAGGATGAGCCTCGTGAGGGTCACTGGAGCATCTTTGTCCGCAGTCGCTTCCAGCAATCCGTCATCCCTCAGTCTGACTGGCCGTGACCTCACCTCACGTCTTTCGTATAGTCGCCCAATAGACGCAAGGCCGTAGAACGCATTCATTATGTATAGTGCCAGGGCCACAATCGTGACAGCCTCAATGCTACCGATGACTGCTAAAGCTCCAACGGCAGCTCCGACCGCCAAGCTTCCTGTGTCGCCCGCGAATACGCGAGCAGGACAACGATTGAACAAATAGAAGGCAAGCAAAGAACCGAGCAGTGCCAACGCAAGGCTGGCAGCCGCAGCCTTTCCTGAGAGAGCAAGCACTACTCCGAGTGCGAGTGAGACGATCACGAGGGTTCCGCTCATTGAGCCGTTTAAAACGTCGAGCATATTCACTGCGTTCGCCGGAACTGCAATCGCAAACAGAATCAGGAACGGATACAGGATTGTCAGTCTTATCGTGCCCACGAGCGGGAAAACCGGGTGGGGATCGTAGGTGCCTAAGAGCAGGATCGGAGCCGCCGCGATGGTTGTCAAGACGGGCTTTAACCTCGGGCTGAGCGTTCTGATGTCGTCGATCACTCCTATGGTTCCGGCAATCAGTACAGTTCCGAGAAAGGCCACAATCTCTCGCGAATGCACGCTTAGTAATTGTGATGATGCGAAGGCAGCCACGGTGAGGCCAGCAAGGATCGACAGTCCGCACATTTCAGGGATCTTTGGCTTGTTGAGTTTGTGGATGTCAACTCCGACCACGCCACGCTGTTTCAACCAAGTGGCAAGTGGCGGAATGGTGAGATAGGTGGTGACAAAGGCGATCACAGAAACCGCCAAAACCGCGACACTCGAGCAGGGATCAAGCATCACGGCTCTTCTCTTTGATGATCTCGTTGATTATGCCCTTGTATTGATCTGCTAGGCTTCTTGCTGCGCTCGCAGATTTGGCTTCGGCCATCAGTCTGAAAATCGGCTCTGTGCCACTCGGCCTTAACAGAATCGAAGTCCCGTCCTCGAAAAGGATCTTGACGCCGTCGATTGTTTCGGGATTGTATTTGCTCATGCGCTCACGCAGCGCATCCAAGACCTGCTTTTTCAAGTGATTTGGACAGGGAAGCTTCTCCTTCGCAAGCTCGTAGGAAGGGAGCGCTGACAAGAGCTTCGAGAGCGGCTGCTTCGATTTCACCAGGATGCCTGCTATGAGCGCTGACGCCATGGATCCATCCCGCACTGCGATGTGTGGCGCGTAGAAGATACCTCCATTCTCCTCAGCACCCAGTTCTGCGCCTATCTCTATCATCTTGTGGGACACGTCGACACTTCCGACTCTTGTCCAAACGATCTTGCCGTTTCGCGCGTCAGCGATCTCTTTGATGGCTCTTGACGAACTGACCGGTGTTACAATCGTGCCTCTTGACTTGGTGGACCAGTAGTCATCGGCGATCAGAGCCATGCTTCGGTCACCCCAGTGAGCCTCTCCGCTTTCGTCTACGAATATGGCTCGGTCTCCATCCCCGTCTAGAGCGACACCAAAATCGGCTCCGGACGATCTCACCAAGCCCGAAAGCGAACCAACGTTCTCAGGTCTTGGTTCGGACGGCCTCCCTGGAAAGGTTCCATCGACATTCCCGTTGATGGTCACTACACTGCAGCCCAATTCTGACAAGAGAATCGTCGTCGTCAGGGCTGAGACCCCATTCCCAGGGTCGACGGCTACTTTCATACGTCTTGATTCAATAGCCGAGATATCCACCTGCATCTTGATCGAATCGAGGTATTCACGAAGCCCTGTCTCTGCTTTCACCACGTCTCCTACGCGATCCCACTCCGCCCTCCTCCAAGATCGGCTGAAGTAGATCTTCTCGATCTCCAGCTCTTCGTTCCTGTCTGTCTCGATGCCGTCTGGCGCGATGGTCTTGATGCCATTGTACTCCGGAGGGTTGTGGCTTGCAGTTACGGCTATGCCGCCATCAGCTCGCCAACCGCGCGTCAGAAAATCGATCATAGGAGTCGGAGCCTGACCGATATCATATGTCTTGCACCCGACAGAAGCTAGGCCGCCGATAACCAGATTCCGAAGCGCTGGACTGCTCGTGCGACCGTCGGAGCCCACAACCATCTTTCCTGCCTTGAAGAAAGTGCCGATAGCCTGAGACAGTTCAAGGACCAGCTCAAGTGTCAGCTCTTTGTTCACAATTCCTCTAACGCCGTTTGTGCCGAATAGACGTCGCTCGTCCAGTGCTGTCATCCTAGACCACGTGTCCCGGGCTCGCGATGTCTTCATCGACCTCTTTGTAGGGATGGACATAGACATCATGCGCAAGGCGGACCTTGTCATGAATGTACGCGTGGCCAGCAATCACTGATCCGCGATGAATCACTACACCGCCTCCTATTGTTGCAGAGTTGCCGATCACGGCCCCTTCGACCGAGGATTCGCTGCCTATCTCTGAGTCATCGAAAAGTATGGATCTCGCAACGCGCGCGTTTCTGCGGACTCGGGCGCGGCGACCTACAATCGTAAGAGGTCCTAATATTGCTCCGTCCTCCACAGTCGCATGATCGCCCACGATCGCTGGAAAATCCAGCTTCGCCGACTTGGAGATCTGCGCGTCTTTTCCCACGATCGCTTTGCCACTTGCTTCACTCTCAAGCAATGTGAAATTTGCGTTTCGAAAATCCGAGATGTTTCCGATGTCGAACCAAGTTCCCGAGTGAACGTACCCTGAGAGTCTTCCCTCGCCGGCAAGTGCAGGAAACACTTCACGTTCGATTATGACCTTTCTTCCCTTCGGGATGCGATCAACCGCCCCGGGTTCCAATAGATAAGCTCCAGCGTTGACCAACCTGCTCGGAGCGTCGGCCAGTTTCGGCTTCTCGACAAACTCTCTAATCTTCGAACGTTCGTCCAGCCTTACTACTCCGAACGGCGTGGGGTCATCCACTTCGTGCAGCGCAACAGTGGCGAGAGCTTCATTGGATTCGTGTAGTCTGCTCATGGCGCCTAGGTCGATTTCGGCGAGTATATCGCCGTTCATCGCCAGCAGCCGCTCAGACTCGTAGTACCTGCGAGCGAACGCGATCGGCCCCCCGGTTCCCAGAGGGGTCGGCTCAAGAGAGTACCTGATCTTGACGCCATGATATTCTTCCCCGAAGTGTTCTCTGAGCTGATCCGCGAGATAGTTCACAGCCAGAATAGCCTCGTCGACGCCAAACGACGACAGATGCTCAATTGTCCGCTCAAGCACTGGTCTGCCGCACACCGGAAAGAGGAGCTTCGGAAGTGCGTAGCTTAAGGGCCGGAGCCTAGTCGCGTATCCCCCAGCCAAGATCAATGCTTTCAGTTCGCAGCACCACAATCAAGGCATCATAATGCGTATCGGACGAGAGCATGCGTAACGAGACGGAGTAGGGTTTGAGAGGAGTATACACTTTAACCATTCGCTTGCGCCGTCCATGCAGAGTCAGAATTGGAAGGCACGTGTCATCAACTCTCAAGAAAGGGTTGTATCTGTACACTGGCTCTGCGATGGGTCGCGGTTCAACCTCATTGGAAGCGAGAATCCGACGCCATTTGAGACGAGACAAGAAACAGTTCTGGCACATCGACCGGATTCTTGCGTCCAAGTCAGCGCGGGTCCTCTCTATCGTTTTCGCTAACTCGACCAGCAAAGCAGAGTGCAGAATCAACGCTGCCCTTCTCAAGCACCCGAATCTCAGAGTCTTCCTCAGGGTAATTGGTTCCTCCGATTGTCGATGCGAGTCCCACTTTCTGATGGCAACAGGCTCACTGCGCTCGTTGCAGCAAGAAGTCAGATCATGTTACGTGAGAATGGGATTTGGCCCACACGTTCTGAAGAGTCCTAATTTGACGAGTAAGACCCCGTTCCATAATCTGATCCGAAGGGAAACGCTACGAGAGAGCGGATTCGAATGCTTTCGTCAATGATCCGTCAATAGAGATCAGGACAATGCGCTTCAGGGTGGTCTCCTCAGACAGGTGTCGCCTGATCGCTCCGATCATGGTCTTCGCTGCTTCCTGAACCGGCACTCCTCCGACTCCGGTTCCCATCCCGGGAATTGCAATGCTTGACAGCCTCAGCTCCTTTGCCAGGTTGAGCGCAGCCACGGTGGCTTTCTCAACGCTCGTCAGGTCTGTGCTCATCGCAGGTCGTATCATCGTCGGTGCGTGAATCACGTACCTAGCTCGGAGTCTCCCGGGAGTAGTAGCAATGGCTTCGCCGATGGAAATTGGTGCCCTCTGAACGGCCTCTTTCTCAATCGTCTGGCCGCCGACTCGCTTGATCGCGCCGGCCACTCCCCCTCCCATTATTAGTCTGCTGTTTGCTGGGTTTACGATCGCGTCTGCCTGCGTCTGCGTGATGTCGCCTCGCTCAACGAAAACAACACAGTCTCCGATTCTGAACTCGACCAATCTGATCTGCTCGAGCAAACCGCGCTTCCCAGTGGATTACCTTTGCTTGAACAAGACTTTATCGTTCGGGTGATTAGGTTGAGTC
>Ga0209314_10000474_pt1 | contig 17944 bp, 15 predicted proteins | sample I19B2metaG_FD_184146 | JGI IMG/M metagenome (GOLD analysis project Ga0209314, IMG submission 184146) | Lake sediment bacterial and archeal communities from Gulf of Boni, Indonesia to study Microbial Dark Matter (Phase II) - ​I19B2 metaG... | ecosystem: Environmental > Aquatic > Freshwater >... | reverse complement strand
CTCATAAGGCGAAACTCCACACGAAGCCATAAGAGTAATCAGCATGAACGCGAACGGAAGTTCGTCGTCAACAGCTTCAGCGGAAGCAAATTTTAACTTCAGTTTCAACTAGCGCTTCACCTCGATTCGAGAATCTCGTTGTACGCGAGTTCTGGATTGCGGTAGAACTTGCCGAGGAAGGTTGCGATGCCGCGGTAACTTCTGATGTTCTTTTCCAGTAGGTATTGTATGACTTCTTTCCGCCTTTCAAACTCTTCAATCACGTAATCAATTGGAAGGCTCCACTTATCAGATATTTTGCTGAAAAGGTAACTGTTGGAAAGGTCTGCGCGATAGGCTTCAGCGGTGTTGTCCCAAGTGAACACATCGTGAATTGTACCTGCACTTACTACTTCAGAAACTTTTTCAAACTTCCTTTTCGACGCAGCTTTCCCATAATTGATGAGAACTGGAGCCTTTACATGCTTGACTGAAATCACGCAGTTCATCAAAGGTATGATTGTGCCTGGAATGTTCATCGGTGGCTGAGTTAACCTTTTAATCGCTGTGTCTGCGTCTTCAGCGTGCATTGTGCATAGTCCACCGTGACCTGTTGCGAGGGCTTGGAAAAGAACGTACGCCTCTTCACCTCGAACCTCTCCGACGATTATCCAGTCAGGCCTGTGTCTCACCGAGTTCTTTATCAGTTCATATAACGAAATTTCGCCACTGCTTTCCAGTCCGAACCCTGAACGTGCAATTGTTGAAATCCAGTTTTCTCTTAGAAGGTTAACCTCCGCAACCTCCTCAACTGAGATGATTTTCTGTTCAGGATGGATCATCCCAGCAATAGCGTTTAGTGCGGTAGTCTTGCCTGCGCCTGTTGCCCCAATGATTATTGAGGAAAGCTTATTTTCAATTAGAAGCCACAGATAGGTGGCAACGTCGATGCTCATAGTGTCATTGTTAATAAGATCGATAACTGTGTATGGGTCTTCACGGAATTTCCTAATCGTAAAACTTGTTCCAAGAGGCGTAACCTCTTTCTTGTAGTATACAGCAAGCCTGTGTTTACCTGGTAAAGTGGCGTCAACAGCTGGGTAGGCTATGCTGACATGTTTTCCAGCCTTGTGAACAAGCTTCATGACAAAGTCGTCGAGTTCTTCCTCGGTTTTGAAAGAAAGGTTTGTCTTAACGTTCTCGTATTTCCTGTGCCAGAGATAAAGGATCTTGTTAACTCCGTTGCAGCCGATGTCTTCAATATAGGCGTCTGCCATCAACGGGTCGATTTTGCCGAAACCTGCAATTTCGCATTCAAGATAATGCGTTACCTTCCTTAAACCAAGGCTGGACAAATCCTTAGTTAATCCGCTGGCTTTCGCCATGATTTCTGGCAGCTGCCTTCGGAAAGAATCGATCGGACTTTCCTTTTCATTTGGCGCCTGAAGCTTGGCTTCTAAAATGTTTTTTAACTTTATGAAAACCTCTTTTTCTTGGTCGTTCAGAGGAATCTCATCAATAATGTAGGACACTTCACCTGTATTCTTGTCTTTAATAATTAAAGCGTAAGAGAACGGCGGCTTCAACGGATAATTTTCAAGCGCCTCAGCGTTTTCCTGAATTCTACTAGCTTGAAGCTTCAGGGCGTCAACTAGCTTCTCTACTGAGGCGTCCTCTTCTTTCTTTTCTTCCTTTTTCTTGGGCTTTTTCGGTTCTTTCTTTTCATTCCTAGACATACGTTTTTCACTCCCTTCGGCTAAGCGTTATCTGAGGGGTTGAATCGTTCATCGTACAGTTAAGCTGAGCCAGCTGATATCCTCCTTCAAACGTTCCTGAAGCGTAGACTTTTTTGGGCAAGTAGACGCGGTACTCTTGTTCGCCATCCATGGAGACGCTTCCAAATGCCCCTTCAACCCACGCAGCTGAGGAGTCGTTGCCAATTCTTATCCAGTAGTCTTGGTTTCCGATTTTTAATGGAAGGCTGAAAACCACGCTCAACGTGGCGTTGTCTTCCGTTAACATGGCTAAAGCGTCCACAGCCTTTGATGCCACTTGATTAAGAATTTCCTTAAGCTTATTACCCTCCGAACCCTGACCCAGAGAATTCACGTACATTGAGAACGTTGCTGTTAGGATTATGCCCACTGCAGCCAAAGTTAGAAATGATTGAAGGTAATCCACCACGTCTGTGGGCACTACGTCTTCACCTCCTCAATTTCAACGTTGCAGACAAGCGTTTCCACTCTCACAACGGTGAATCCGACTGAGCTGGAAAGTGGAAGATTGACTGTTCCTTCTTTGCCTTCTATTGTTGCCTTGACCTGAGCGTAAGAAAATTCTCCCGTGAGATTGTAGTCCCTAGCTTCCGTCGTAACGTTTACGCAACGAACCCGTAAACGGAAGCTGCCTGTGAATTGCAGATTTTCAGAAGAGTTAAGGTTGACGATGAAGATTCTCACAACATTCACTACACCCGTTTCCGAAGTGTCCAAGAACGAAATTGCCAACGGGCGATATCCGAGGTAAATCTCTTGGCTGTCTCCGTTGATTCTTATGTACATCTTTGCTAAGCTTTGAAAACTTTGGTTGATGAGTGGTTCCTCACCGCCTACTAGATACAAGTCTGCCTGCCCGACGTCTGAATTTGGCATTTCGTACCTAACATACCCAATTGGCGAGTTGAAAACCACCTCTGAGGTTAAGCCTAAAGTCACGTTTACGACTAAGTCTCGCAGTTCAGGTTTTGTCTCAAATTCTCCTCCATATCCCTTAAAACTTTGAACGATTGAGGAACTGGGCGACCAAGCAACCGAGCTGATCGAATCCTCAAACATCAACATGTCTTGCATTACTGCCGTGTAGTTTAACCTGCCAGCTCTGGCGTTTACTGACGACATGGCAAAATAGTAGGTGGCGACAGTGAGGAGTGTAAAGGAAAACAGTAGGAAAGTCAACGTTATGGGTGTAGCCAACCCCTTGTTCGCTTCTACAAGACGCATATTTCCTTACCTGATTTCCGACTTGATTGAAAAAGGGGAAGCAAGCACGCTCAACTTTTCATTCATGGCTTAAGCGGTCTCTGCCGATTTCACGTTGCATTCAACGTAGTACTGCGCATTCTCAGTGAAGATCGTGATGCCGATTGAGTGGCTGACATCTAACGTAACAATGCTGTCTGGGCTTGTGATGTAGAGGATTACTGTGTCGCCAGAAGCCAGGGGTAAGTCTGTGTCATCTGTTGTGAAGTCTCCAACTGTGCTACTTGTGTATAGGAAGTCAGTCCAGCTGTGGGTTTCGTTAGGGCAGATAAGCGAGGTTGAAATTGGAGTACCCCTTCTTAAATAGTAAATAGTTGACCATTCAGATTCAACTCCTCTAACCTGAACCTTATCGAGAACAACGTCTCTTCCGCCGACATTATCCACCGCAATCGCTGCATATGCAGTGCCGTCAGCGTAGACCCATACAGCCTGTTTAGAGAGTCGAAGTTCCTCTTGCTGGGTTCTCGTTGAAATAATGTTAATGGCGTACATTGTTACAACGCCTGCTAGGAGGACGGAGACCACTAGTATTATCAGAGTTGTTACCACTGTGCTGAGCGCCTTGTCGTTCCTTGCTAGGCTTTTCATTTCTTCGTCACTGAGAAAAAGAAGGACGGAAAAGATGATATTTTGATTTGTGCGTAGTAGCCATCTACACACAGATAGAATTAGCTCTACCCAACATGAGAATAGACCCGTTTCGCATAGGTCTTCCAATCTCAACTGAGTCAGAATAGCGAAAAACAATATTAATAGTTTCAGAAGGCAAAACACTAGTTATTTTTACAGATTCTAAACCAATATTTACTCTACGCATTCAAAGACACGCCACAATATGCTGGTCTAACCTTCCATTCACGTCATTAACTTACGATATAGTAAAAAAAGAAGGCGGCAAAAGAGAGATAGAAAAAAATGAGGCTGAGGGATTAACATAGCAGGTATAATTGATCCTTATTTGCCTCAGCAAAACTTGTTTTAGCTTAAATTATGTTTTATCAAAAAAAGAAAAAATGGGGGATGTTGAGCGCGCTCAATCAGGCTTATTTTTGGGTCTAGACTGTTTCTGCCGATTTCACGTTGCATTCAACGTAGTACTGCGCATTCTCAGTGAAGACCGTTATACCAATGGTTGTGCCGATGTCATTCACGTTTATGCTGTCTGGGCTTGTGATGTAGAAGATAATCGTATCGCCAGAAGCTAATGGTTTGTCGTTGGTGTCGTTACTGAAAGTTGCAGACGATCCTGTAGCATATGTAAAGCTCTTACTCCAATTTATATCTGCATTGGGGCAATTGAGCGAAGCGGATAACGCGCTGGACCTTCTTGTGTAGTAAACACCGCCCCAACTAGCTTCGACACCTCTTACTTGTAACTTGTCGATGACTACGTCTCTTCCGCCGACGTTATCTACGGAAAGAGCAGCGAAGGCAGTGCCGTTAGCGTAGACCCATATGGCTTGTTTCGTGAGTCGAAGTTCTTCCTGCTGGGTTCTAGTCGAAGTGATGTTGATGGCGTACATTGTCACAACACCTGCTAGAAGCACCGAAACCACCAGAATTATGAGGGTTGTCACTACTGTGCTGAGCGCCTTGTTGTTCCTTGCTAGGCTTTTCATTCTTTTTTCACTGAGAAACAGAAGAGCTGAAAAGATGATATCTTGGTTTGTGCGTGGTGGCTTTCTACATACAGATAGTACCATCTCTGCTTAAACGTAGCAATAGACTCGTAACACAGGACTCTTAGTATGGACCTTAGGTCTGAATCGTTAAAAACATATTAATTGTTTTTGAAGGTGCCATACTGGTTACTACTGTAGATTTCAGACCAATATCTACGTCACTCATTTGCCAAGACACATCTCCAACAATGCCTCAGCAACGTGTTTAAGAAGCCGAAAACTGAAGCTTAGTTTAGGTAACAACCTTCAATGTTCTCTTGTTACCGCTAAGGGTAAAAAACGAAGTTTTCAGTATATTGACCAAGTCTTTTTGGTTTGTCCATAAAGCTCGTTTGCCATTTTTTCCATTGGAGCTCTCATTATTAAGGAACAGCAGAAGATGGTTTTGAGAGATGACGAAGCTCGGAAGCTCCTTGAAATCAACACAGAAGAATTTGTCCTCTCCCAACTTAAGTTTCTTAACTATATAAGAGCTCCTTGTAGACAAGTCTGTTAACAAATGGGTCTCGATTCTGTTAGATTTCTCTGATAAACTGTCCAAAGCTCCGGAATAGAACATTTGAAGAAGGTTATCGTCTGAGGCAGCGATCAATACCTCGTCCTTAGCGTTTTCGATTATCTCGTTAACCTTGATATGTATTTGATTTCTCCCTTTCAACACCTGAATAAACTCGTCGAAGACATCAGAATCCTTTGTTGGAACAGCGAAAATGCCCCAGCTATTCAGAATTTTTTGTTTTTCACCTTCAAGACCCATTATCCTTTGCTTCTTTTCTTGAATCAGGTTTTCCAACGCTTTGTCGATGGGAACCGCTGCGAACTTTATCGGCTTCTCAAGTATGCGGACAGCTAAGCCTTTTTCTTCAAGTCTCCTTAATATTTTGTAGGTTTCCGTCCTGTGAAGCGATAGAGACCTTGAAACATTATGTGCCTTTTGATCTCCAAATTTTGCGAGGCAAATGTATACTTTCGCTTCGTTTTTCGAAAGCCCGAACCTTGAAAGGGAACTGCAGAACTCTTTGAACTCCGAAAGGCCTTTTAAATGGGATTTCAGGGTATTCATGTTTTCGAAGAATCCGTTTTCCTCATCTTCTTCAGTCACATCTGCGAGAATCTCGCTTTTTTTGGTCACAGAATGCTTTGCCAATGTCACTAAAATATTCACCGCGACTAAACGTTGCCTTCTATCCGGAGCTTTGTAGCTAAGCATCACTCGAAAAAATATTAAATAGATTGTGAAAAGTCAATTCGAACTAATAGTTCAGACCCTTACACAGTTTTTAGACTTCAGACTTCTTTTCAGGCTCAGTCATTTGGCTTTTTGCTGACGATGTTATCAGGTCTGGAGGAGGATGTGGAGCGTTAATTATGCTAGATAAAAGAAAAACAGAGGCGAAGATGCGTTCATACACTCTTTCTAGAAGATTGGGCACTTTCGTGTCAGGATTGGTCTGTAGAAGTTTTTCCACCACATCGTTTCCGCCTGTTACTGTCACTGTTCCAGTTATGTCGAACTTTGCGATGTTCGGCTTTGTGCTTATTGCCAGAGCAAAACTGAATGAAGCCTCTCCTGTTCCCCGTTCCATTTCTTCCAGCTTCACGTTGACATCGAATTCAGGCTTAATATCGTCTCTTCTCGGACCTTCCATCAGAGCCCCTGCTAGATCAACCAGTCTAACATCTATCGTCACTTCGTCGGAGCTCATTCGCGCATCGTATCTCCTACCTTACGTGGTGGAATAAATGGTTCTTCGGACGTCCTTTTGAGTATAGATGGTTTCTAACTACCAATTTCCTTTTTGTGTGTAGGGAGATACTACGTACTAGGGCTTAAAGAGAAAAATCGCCAAAAAATGGTTAACGCGGTGCTTAAGGGTTTATGTCTTCTACCGGAGGTAGCGACAAAAAGAAAGTCGGATACGGAAGTCACCAACTGAAAAGTGTTGCTGCTAAACATTACGTAGAAACCCAAATTAACACGAAATTCAACGGCACCAAACTCAGCCTCCTAATCAGAAAAACTATGGCTAGACCTGAGCTTCTAAAAAAATACGGTGTAGACAAATATGACTTACATCCAAATTACGAGTTTTCTGATTATGTGAAAGACATGATTCCCTCAAATGTGCCCGAATTCATTACGCCTCCAGGTAAGGACTACATCAAACAGATGATCAGAGCTCTGTTTTATTTTAAGCAGTGCGCGTTGATTGGGCCAAGTGGCACTGGGAAAACCCATGTTGTTTATTTTATCGCTGAAATCACTGGATTGCCGATTTGGGAAGTTAATTGTGGTCTGCAAACGTCCACCTATGACCTTTTCGGAAGATACATTGGTCTTGGAAAGGAAAACTGGATTGATGGCCAGATAATCTCGTGGTGCAGAGATGGTGGCATCCTTTACTTGGACGAGGCTAACATGATGAAACAGGACATTGCTGCTCGTCTAAACCCGATTCTGGACACGCGGGGCCACATAGTTCTCACTGAAAAAGACAACGAGGTTGTGAAACGGCACGATTTCGGCTACGTCATTATATCCATGAACCCGTTTTCCAGCGAGTTCATTGGAACAAAGCCTCTGAACGCTGCCTTTAGAAGGAGGATGTCGGTTTGGCTTACATTCGACTACCTCAGTGTGGGCACCAACATTTCGAAGCAGGAAATTGCCTTAATTCAGAAAAGAAGCGGGGTTGACGAGGACAAATCTGCACGAGTCGTTCGGGCTGGAGCTGAACTTCGGAGACTGTACCAGACTGGTGACTTGCCGTACGGTCCGTCTCCTGGTGACTTAATGAACTGGGCTATTCTGATTGCGGATGGAAGTGACCCGATTACCGCTGCTAACGAAAGCATCATCGGCACCACAAGCGACGACCTTGAGATTCAGGACACTGTGAGACGTATAATAGCAACGTATTTTTCGTAGGAACTCTTTGGTGGCCTACTCTTGAAGCTTTACGAGTCAGCTTGGTACCTCGCATACGACTTAACTGGAATGGAACAGGACGCGTTGAAAATACTCATACGAGACTCGATACCATTCCCGTTTCTAACGAAGGATGAAAGTGGTTATGTTTTATGTTTACCAAATTTGCGGAAAGTGCAAGAAGATTTTGCTGAATACCAAGGGATGCTTCTAAATCTTAACGATGAACTTCATAACGAGATTATATGGAGCCTTTTCAAGTCCTCAGTCTACTATCTTTGTCTGTACATTGTGGCCTCGAACACTAATGCATACGTGAACTGCCTTAGAGGTAAGGATGAATACGCTGCATTGAATGCGATTAACATTGTTGAGGACGCGATGCTAACGGCTTGCATCAAAGCTTTTCATCAATCGCTGTTGCCTGAAATTATTTTCGCAGACGCTGTCTCGTACTTGCTTCTTAAGCCTGCTCAGCTCATCCGAAACGAAGCTGTCAGACTGGCTGCTTCTGTTCTTTCTTATTACAAGACGGGAATGGTTAAGGGCTCACTACCTGAAGGAATGCTCAGGGACACAAAAAACATAGTTGATGCGCTTAGGGCGTTAGAGAACGAAACAGCAAAGGCTTATGCTGAACAAAAAATTCCGTCGAATAGTAGAAACATCAAAATTGAGCCTGTGAATGATGACCTTAAGACACGAGTCTTCTCAGAAGTTTACTCAACTCTTTTGAAATATTCAAGGATTATTCCTGAGGTTCCTTCTTTCCTTTACATGAATCATCCAACTAAGACTTCGGTTTTTGCAAACAACGTAACTGTACCCTCACAGGACGAGGTGTGGACTGTTTTCGACGAGGTGGTTCGCAGACTTGGGGTCAAAGTCAACCTAAACAAGAACGCTTTACAGAATGATTCGATACAGAACATTATGGATTGGATGTCGAAAGAAAGGAAAGCGGAGAAAATTCTTGAAAAATATAAGCTCACAGGCGAGGACACGCGTTTTAAGGATTTCAGATTTCCAGAGGAAGACTATACCGAGTTCTTACGGCGTAAGACGAACCATTCTACAACAATTAGACGCATCACAAACAGATTGTCAATGCTCTACAATGTATCTGGTGACGATTTCAGGCGAGAGGCGGGATTCATAGACCTTCAAGAGGCTATACAGGTAGTAGCCAGTAAGAGTAGGCGAAGCGACATCTTCATGGAGGACACCTTGCGGTACAGAGCGCAAACATGGGCGATACTTGTTGATGTGAGTCTTAGTTTAAGACAGTTCGCAGGTGAGGTTAAAGACATCGTTTTATGCTTAACAGAGGTTTCTCGGAAACTGTTTTCTGAGAACCGTTCTTTAGGAATTTTTGCTTTCGACGACAAGTTTTATGTTGTCAAAGACTTCTCGGAGAACCACGGCAGAACTATTTCTGCGAGAATAGGTGGAATCGAACACAGTGGCATGACCTACATGCCTGACGCAGTGAAGTTAACTGCAAGGGTATTGGGAAGCCAGTTTGAGGTAGAAAAAATCCTTATCGTGGTTTCTGACGGCTACCCAACCGGGTACAAGGGCATCGTCGAAGAAGCCAGAGAACAGGTTGCAGAAGCCATAAGAAAGGGACTTAATGTGATCGGAATCGGAGTTGACAGTAAAGGGATTAAAGAGTTTTTCCCGACATACTGCATAGTAAGGACACCTTATGAGCTTATGAAGAAGTTCGCTGACACTTTCTTCCAATTTTCATAAATGATTTGTCTTAAGGATAAAATAATCTTTTAGGAGCTGCTCTTTGCTTATTGTTTGGCTTCGGGCTTTGGTTGCTCCGGTTGACTGCTTGCAGGTGCCACTGTATTGATGTCATGTTTATCATCAGCTTGCTTTTCAGCTTCTTTTGCGGTTGCTTCTTGTTGTTTGAGAGTTTCCTGCATTGCAGCTATGGATTCCATAGACGTGGAAAGAAACATCTCCACTTTGATTTTTGGCGGCATTTTTCCAGCGGGTTCTATGATTATTTTTTCAGGAGCGCCTTCAACGAGATACACTGAGTATGTTATGTCCGAGCCTAATCCGCTTTTTTGCAGTTCTCCAAGTAAATTCTTGGTTTCTTTGAGCCGTTCAAGCCTGTTTTTAAATTTGTCCACAGCCTCGAAGAAGATTTCAGCCTTACATTGCTTCTCAGCTGAGAACAAAAGACCCTTGTAATTGTACCATTCATCGGAAGTGGCGGTTCCCTTCTTTTTGCCTCCTTTCTTGGTACTGGTTTGTTTAGCCAGTCCTTTTTCGCGGAGCTGTTTTTCCAGCTCTTCAGGGTTGCCTCCTTGTTCTCTTAAGAGTACGCCTAGGCTTTCGTTGTAGTCTTTTAGATAGCCTTCGTACCACACGATTCCTTTGTCGACAAAGGAGACTATATCACCTAACGAACGGAAGCTACGGATCTCAACTGGGAAAACCTTGTTCAATCCTTACATCCCTGACTGAAGCCCAGGGTTCAAGTTGCCAGTGGCTGTCTTTTGAAAATGGTGGGTCATTGCTGGGGAATTAGGACCTTCTTGACCTTGTCCTCTTGGAAGTCTCCGATGGGCTTGTCCTCTTGGGTTTCGAAGGGTCTTTGGATGTTCTTTAGTTCCTCATTAACCATCTCGAGGAAGTTGAGGCGTACGCTGACCCGTTTCATGAAGAGGCTGACTTCTTCTCTGAGCTTCGGTATTAGAGCCCACACAACCATAAGGATCGTTTCAGGCGGATAATTTTCTAGGGATTTGGATTCCACCTTTCCGTCTTTCTGCACTACGATGAGGTGGCACTGATTGTTCAGGATCAGCTCCTTGGCTTTGTCTATGTCTGGGACTGTTTTCTGTGGCAGAACAACGGACAAATCTAACTCTGTCATGATTTTGCTTAAGTAGCCACATATCTGGCTGACCATGCTTGACTCGGCAGTTAGGTATTCGCTGAGTTGCCGGGCGTCTTCAGTTATGACTTTGAGGAGTCCGCTTAGTTTTTCGCCAACTTCCTTTGTTTTATTGTCGTCTATTTCCTTGTCTTGGAAAACTGATGCATAATCAACTATACTTTCCTCTTCGGGCAAATGAGAATCACCTTTTATGGGCTAGCCGTTAACGTTTTCTACAGCTTTAAGACAACTTATGAAAATTTGTGCATACATCAAAGAGACACACACTTTGACTTGAAACAAATTTTAGGGAAGATAGTTCCCAGATTCAAAATTTAGAAAGAATTCCGTATGACTATGCCTTGTCAAATCCCGCAGACACAATTAATGGGTGTGTAAAACCTTCAATTACGAAGAAAACAGTCACAGGTATAGTTGAGAACGAGGTAAAGTCGGGAAGTTTACAGCTTGAAGGCCACGCAAACTCAAAAATTATGTCCCTTTCATTCGCTGAACCAATTTCTATTGGAAGTGCATGTTCAATTGGTGGGTTGAGTAATGTTCCTTCTGGAATGGAAACTTGAAGTGCAATTTTCAAAGGTTTTAAGCTAATATTCCAGATTGAAACCTCGAATTTCGTTTTTCCTCCCTTGGTAATTGTTTTGCTTTCTTCTTTAACTATTGCTTCCAAACCCATTTCTTTGCATGAAAATCCAGATATCCTTGGCATAGTTCCTTCAGAAGTCTGACTTGGCTGTCCTTCAAGATATAACTCAATCTTCTCTTTAGTTTGAGGGTCTCTCAAAGACATTCGGTACAGCATTCGTTCATGGAAAATAACTTTTGATTCTGACACGGATGATTCCGCAAATGGATGTCTCTTAAGAAATTCCGATATACAGCTATTTTCAGAGAATCGGAAAAGCCATGTGTGACCCCTTTCTATGGCTGGGTCGCCTAGAATTGCTGGTTTGAAACTGAATTTTGAGTAAAGTCTGTGAGAAGGCAAATTCCCTACAGGATCAGCCATTACTGACATTATGAAACATTTTTTGGAAGATGCTATTTCAATACATTTTTGCACTAGGCTGGAGCCTACTCCTTGACCTTGGTAGTCAGAGTGGACATAAAGATTGATGAGTTCTGAGTAGGGAGGATAAGCTGCTTCAAGGATGACTCTACCAACAACCCTTTCATTCATCTCTGCTACGAGATAATGATCGTACCATTCTGGTTCTTTAGCAGTCCTTCGTAAACTTTCTAATGCTCTTTTTCGTTTATCCTGATTGTTGATGAGTCCAACTTGGGTGAAAATATCCGCTACATCTTCAGCATCTTTTTCCCTGAATTTTCTTACTATAATTTTATTCAACGCTATTTCTTCTGTCCAATAATTTCTTCTAACAAGTAGAAAGAATTTTTTAAGCAATAAACCTATTTTCTTATTTTTACTTGGATACCTGCTCTTTTGATTAGGCTTTGGATGATGAGCACCACGATTGCCGTGGCGACAACTGCGACAGCGATGATGATTGTAGACCACGGAAACTGGGATGCAACTGAAACCGTGAATTCTCTTACGTCAGTGCTAAATTCGTTGCTTTGCGCCTGAATCCGGAGAATGTAGTCTCCCACGGCGAGGTTGGAATCCGCCGAGATGCGAAGGTTAAAGTCAACGTCGCCTTTAGCCTCGAGAAATGTGTAATCCAAAGGCGTTACGAGAATGTTGGACAGCCCAGTTGAGTTCACAATCAGCCTTAACCCGGTGACTGGGGATTGACCTGAATTGCGAACCGTGACGATGACGTTTATTTTGTCTCCTTGGTAAACCTGAGGGCTAACAGGCGCTATGTCCACTATTTCAAGGAGGTAGCTGGCAACGATGTTCGTGAAAACCTGAAGGGAAACCGTGATCTCTTCATCCTCAGTTAAGGCTTCTATTCCGATTGTGTAGTTGCCCTGATCTACGATGCTTGGAGGCTTAACGTTCAACATAGTCCAAACGGACGCTCCAGGGCCAAGCGTCAACTGGCTTACAGAAAAAGTGATGTCCCAAACCATTATTGCTGAGGTTTTCTTAATAGAAAGGAAAATATTTTCAGTTCGCGGTCCGTCATTCACAACCTTTATCGGAAAATAGGTGTTTTCGCCTGTTAGAATTGTTTGGACTCCAATTGGGCATTCGAGACTTATCTTCCGCGGCACACGTTCAACCGTAACCGTTAACCCTTGAGACGCAGAAGCGTAGTCGCCATCAATGTTCACCCTAAACTGGAAGTCTCCATAAGCTGTTTCCTTTGGAACATTAACTACCAGAACAAGGTCAACTGACTCGCCTGATGCCACGCTTACTGAACGGACTTTGTTTTCCTCAACCAAGAAGACCGCTGTCCAGTTTGTAGGCAACCCTGGATTGCTGATGTATAATAGGTAGTTGTCACGGTAAGGTGCACCGTTTGTTACGCGAAGGCTGAATGTTAAATTGTTTCCAGGATAGGTTACCTGCCAATCGATTGGACAATAAACGTCAATCTCGTATTCTATAATGGGAGGGCTTTCAACTGTTACTGTTAACAGGCGGCTTGCTTCAGAGTATTCGCCCTTTGCGTACGCCGCGAACTGGTAATCGCTAGGAACAGCGTCTTCTGGCACAGTTACCTTCAACGTAAGGGTTATTGACCCATACCCTTGCACGCCGACGCCTCTGACTCTTTTGTCCTGCACGTAGAAATCTGCTCTCCATCCTTCAGGAAGCAGTGGATTTTCTATCGTAAGGACGAAATTGTCGTAATAGTAGCTTGGATTCGTCAAAGTAAGCTCAAAAGTTATCACCTTATCGGGGTATGTGACCTGCCAGTAATCTGGACACCCCATCTCCGTCGTGTATTGCTGCGCAAGGCATACTGAAAATGGTTGCGCCATGGGAGCCAAGAGAACTAAGGAACAAACTAAAATCAAAAACTGAAATTGCCTATTCTTTATGAATCTTTTAACCATTCTCGTTTTCGCTTTCATTTCAAACATCATTCCTTGTTTCTTTTAAATCAATTTGAAGCTTTTTTTATGTCACGTTTTCAATCTTAAGTTCCTGAAACGGATTTAGCATCCGCGCTTCCAAAGGTCGTTTATCGACTACATAGCACTCGATTTTTTTGTTTCTAGCCGCGTAGGTGGCTAACGCTGAAATCACCGCCGTTGGCTCTCCTGAAATGCAAACCACGTCAGCCCTAGAGACGACATCTTCAGCCACCTTCATAACGTTTGCCACATTGAACGGATCCACGTGCGAAATGATGAATCTCGGTATTCGGATGCCTTTTGTTACTAGGGCTTGCTTGAGGGTTTCGAGTCTCTGCTCAACGTCAAGCTGGGTTGCGACGATGTAAAGTGTAGTTGGGTTGTAGGCATTAACTAAGTTGTAGAGCTGGCTTAAGGTCGAGTCGTAAGCTGTTGCCACCTCGAACGTCATGGCGTTCCACTCAAAGAGAAGCTTCCTAACAAAAGAAGCCGTCTCGTGGACTGCTTCATCTAGCTGTGTAGGCAACATTGGATTACAGTAAAGAATTACACTGAACTGCGGACCGTCCCCTGGTTGTATGACGAGTTTGTTATCTGTTTTTCCACCCTTCATGATGAAGTACTCGAAGCCTATTTTTCTAATCGTCCCCTTTTCCGTTGGTTCCTCCTCAACTCCAAGTTTACTGACAATGCTTTGGGAGTAGTCCTGTATCCTTCTAAGCACAAAGCCTGTGAATGAATCAATCTCCCGAGGCATCAGTTTAAGGGGCAAGTCAACAACGTAGGGTTGACCGATTCTTCGTGGCTTCTCGTTTTCCCCAATCCGCCACTTCCTTAAAAGCGAAGGAGTAACCATCGTTGACGCCTTCAAAGACGGGAACAGCGCAGCCAGAATCGCAGTGGACACTGAAAGAAAAATGGCTATCAGACCCCATTCAGCTGAAGCCTTTTCACGTACCTCAAGAGCGCCCAGTATCGAAGTTGAAGCCAAACGGTAGCCTGAAATTCCTAATAAGTATCCAAGTCCTCCACCTATGATTCCGATTATCGCGGCTTCTGCGACAAACAGTGTTGCGATGTGGGTTGGGTTCAGCCCAATTGCGGAAAGTGAGGCTATCTCGTCTTTTCTTTCTTTAACCGACCCAATCATGGATATTGCGATGTTCACCATTACCAGCGACATTAAGAGAGGAACCATCCCCATTCCCTTTTCTTCTGTGTATCCTCCCATTTCTTCCATGTATAGCGAACCTGGATGGGACACGTAAACCTTATACTCGTATGTCAACGCGATGATTTGGCTAAGGGTGTCGCAGTCCTCAGGGTTTTTCAGCTGAACCGTGACTCTTGACGTGGACACCCTTGAAATTGTTACAGCTCTATCATAAGTTAATATCATCATGATGTCTCCGCTACATGGGACAAGTGCACCAGTAAATGGTTCAATGGCGTATGGAACAATTTGTGAACCATCAATGTCGTAAATTTTGTCCAGCTTGTTTGAGTCATAGAAGCCTCTGATTATGAACTCCTGGTCGAAAATGAAAACTCGGTCTCCAATATCTACGCTTAGGTCTTCCTGCGCTGTAGAAGAAATGAGTACGCCTCTGATGTCATCGTCCTCCAAATAGTTGCCTTTAACAATTATGCTGTCAAGATTGTTAAGGGCAGCCTCGTGGCTTGGAACTACCCCGAGAATGCCAAAGATTCCCATGGTTTTTCCCGAGGTTGAGGTTAACTCGCCAAGTGGAGACATGAGGAAAACTGGCTGATTCTCCGCTTTTTTAGAAACTATAGTCACATTGGGTTGGGATTCAAGCCACTTTAGGAAGGAGTCTGGAAGTGTGACGAACGTAGTCATTCCTTCCTCTGGCTCATCTCTCACGAGAATAGCGTCAACGGGGTGAACTGGGGTCAGTTTCAGCATTTTCAATCCGTATCCTGGTGATATTGAGGTTAACGTTATGAAGCCGAAGACAAGCACCATGATGTTAACGAGGCTTAGCGTTGTTCGCAGACTTCTTCTTCTAAGGTTGCGGCTGCCCAGAGAAAACGCTGTGACAAAAGCGCTTTTTATCTGGATTGAACGGTACTCGCTGGGTTTTTCTCTGCGCAGTATGCGTGGAACCGCTATTGCAGCTTGGCCTACAATCAATGCGAGAACTGCTATCGACGTGAATGTTAGCCTAGAAACAAGGTGGCATCCTGGGTAAATGTAATAGAAGAACACTACAAGCAAGACGTAGAACGCGGACTCAATGAGCGGGATGATTGGAAACGCGAAGCTTCTTTTTCCAGCAAGTATTTGCAGGCTGCTTTTCCTTTCTGAAACGAGGTAAGTGGCTGCCACAGCGACGAATGAAAAAAGAAACAACAAAGAAAAAGCTGACTGCAGACTTGTGTCTATCAGTCCCAGAAGAAAACTCTTTGATTTAACAACCATGAGGTAAGCGTTACGTGTCTTGGCAAACGATTCTGAATAGGATCCTTTGTTCAAAAGGAACAGTGCCTCATTAATGGACGAGTACGAATTCAAGAGGTCTCGTTTTTCAATTTCGACAAGGAACCCGGCGTCTAGGCATTCCTCAAGTAGGTAGAACGTTGACCCCATTTGGTTCTTAACGAATTCGATGTTTGTAAGTGTCGTTGTCTCCTCCAGGTTGAAGTGCAGAAGTTCCCCTTGAGACAACTTGAAATAGCCAGTTTTCTCGCTCACAATAAAAGAACGCATATAGTATTTTGGGTTGCTAGAGGTTGAACTTGTGCTTTCGAACTGCGCTGAAACGCTAATTCGCACCTCAAAGTTCGCAGGAACTACCACGTATCTCTCGTCAAAACCGAGAACTCTAAACTCGCTATAAGTTCCATAAGAAGTAATAGGTCCTGCCCAATTGTAACTTGGTGATGAAAGAGTCGAGGTTGAGGACGTGGGTGGAGACAAGGTTGAAACTGTGGGCAAAGATGTAGTTAATTCAATTACATCGAAGGAAATAGGTGAATGGGCTGGTTTATTGCTTTCAACGTCCCGAATTTCGCCTTCCATGTAGATTGAGGCGCCCTTTATCAGAACAAATTGCCTTGTTGACACCGAACCGGGAGAAAGAGTCACAAGCCACCTTTCGGGAACATAGTCCATTCCAGGGGTCTGCGACAAGTCGTATGAGACCATAACGGTAAATTCACCGACTGCCCCAAGATCCATATTGAATCTTCCAGCTGCATCTGTTTCAAAAACTTCTACTTTCTTCATGTCATGCGTTGAAAGGAGTGTAACATTTGCACCCGCGATTAGATGACCATCTTCGTCTGTTACCACTCCCACAATCTTTGCACTTGTTTGTATAGCATATGACATTTGAGCATTGACTGCTTGGATTCCAGTTACAACTAATGTGACGATGAGGAGGACGACGACTATTTTCATTATTTGTCTGATGACTTCTTTCCCCTTTATGCGCAATTTTCAATAAAATCCTCTACATTTAGGTAGTTATATGTTTATTGAGTTTTTCCGAACTTCGCTTAGGCAAAAACAGCAACTACAAAACAGACTGGTTTAGAGGTATATGTCAAGCAGCCGCCTTTTGTCCAAGATGAAGATTATGATGGCGCTTACCACGAACTCAACGATCAAGTAACCGCCATTGTAGATTGCAGAGTAAACCACAGGGTTCATGCCTTCAGGCGCATACATCCAAAAGAACCACACACCTGAGACAAAGTGCGCAAGGAACCTGCCAAAGATCGCGACAGCAACGCCAACTAACGGATACTTACGGAACAACCCAGCTAAACCCAACGCCCCGAAAGCTAACGGATAGTCAATGATAGCCTGCACAGGGTCAACAATGTAAGACATTGGGCTTAAAGCCATGTCAACCAGCCCGTAAACTGCCCCAGCTTCAACTCCGGCTCGTAGACCCCGTCTTAAGGCAAACCAGATGATGGGCACCATTCCTGCGATGCTTACGGAGCCTCCTTGTGGAAGACTGAAGTGTGGCAAAAAATTCTTTAAAATCATGGTTAAAGCAACTATGACTGTTCCTTCTGCGAGAACCTTAACGTTTGACGAAACCTTACTCACTACGCATCCCTCCGCCAGTATTGTCTGGATCAGGTTCAAAGGGTCAACGGTCCACTCAACCGTCCTCTCAGCCAGGTCGAACCCGGCTCCCCTCAACAGCGAAAATAAAAACTCCCAATATATAACTATTTTGACACTTTAATAAGTGAAAGACACAAAATGGTCCAAAAATTTTGTTTTGTTAAAGATGGCATTAGGTTTTTATTGTTTATATACATTTTTTCTATCTAATTGACAGTGAAATCCTTGAAGACAGGTAAGATTATCTGCCAATTCATTGCTAACGACGGGCGCAATGTTATCCTAAGG
>Ga0209314_10000473_pt1 | contig 17948 bp, 25 predicted proteins | sample I19B2metaG_FD_184146 | JGI IMG/M metagenome (GOLD analysis project Ga0209314, IMG submission 184146) | Lake sediment bacterial and archeal communities from Gulf of Boni, Indonesia to study Microbial Dark Matter (Phase II) - ​I19B2 metaG... | ecosystem: Environmental > Aquatic > Freshwater >... | reverse complement strand
TGCAACTAAGTATTTCGGTAATAAATCTTAGCAGGCATTACCCCTATTGACGTAGTACATTCTGGGAACATTTTTCGTAAATCGAAAAGCCTGAATCATGTTTGGAGCGTTCTGCTTGTCAAGGTTTTCACGCATTGACTCTCCGCTGCCTTACCGAGCTTTTCGTCGTCTGTAACAAGGGTTTTGTTAAGCCTCAGCGCTTCGACTAGATAGGCCGCGTCGTAGTATGTTATGCTGAGCCCGCCTGCCATGTTGAGGATGTCAGCTCCTAACTCTTCATGTTTCAACATGACCACATCCATTGCCCGGAGTATCGCGAAGATAGAGCTTAGGAGTTTCGCAGCTTCTTCTGGAATGATTCTTTTGAGCACGAAGCATTCCCTCCACACGGCGTTCCCAACCTCATAGTAGGCTAGAGATATCGTGGAGCTTTCCCAAAGCATGTCCAGAGCCTTCCCCCGAAGCTCTCTAACAAGTGTGAAAATACTACTAGCGTCGAAGAGTAGGAGGGGGCGGGTCAGCGTGCCTCCCTACCTTCACGAACAGCCTTAACAAGCTCGTCAGCCGGAATCTTTTGGAGAATTTCCCCCGCCTCCTCAGCGAGCTCCCGAAGCCTCTCCTTCTCCGCACGCTTAACCTCCCGCTCCAAAGCTTCACGTATCAGCCCACTCACGTTTACCCCTAACATGGCCAGCCTCTTCTTAAGATCTGCCGGAATTTTTGCGGTAACTGTAACCTGCCCACCCATTCAGTATCACCAAAAAATAATACCAAGAGAGTATTATATAAGAATATCTGAATTTAAGTTCCGCTGCGTCTCCGCAGAGAAGAATAGCCTCAGCTGCGAGTACGCCGAATCCTCGTCTACGCTCTTAACTCTTCAGCGCGCTCGGGTATATGAATCAACGATGACCTGTTCAGGGAGACCCACGTCAAATATGAGATATGAGTCCATAGAGGGAGACGTAAAAGACCACGAATCCCTAAAAACCGCCTTCAAGAAGTTGAAACAGTCTTCGACCTCGCGGGCATAACCAGCGTGCCTCTATCCTAAAAGAAGGAAACTAGAACTCCAAACAAGATACACCCTAGACGACGGAATCAAAGAAAGCGTATCCTACGTTGCTGCCACCATCCCGAACACGAAAACATCTCAGGCTGGGTTTAATACTAAACCAAGCATCCCAGCCTCCTCATTAGTCAAGAGCAACAAAAGCCCTATACGAGTAGCAGTTACATAACAGAAAGACCCATTTGTGTTTCATAACCACACGGTTAACGGCCGACTAGGGCTTAGTTAAGGACTGGATTAAGTTTGCCCAATTCCATATTCAATTTTTCCATCATTTTTAGGCCCATTTGAAGCAGGTGGTTGGTCTCACCTTTAGTTATACGAACTAGTTCCCCAAGTCTCCTTCGTTCGTAATAATGTGTATAGCAATGCCGAAATTCTAACATCTGCCTTAGCTCAGTGCCATATTGCTGATAGGTCGGATAGAGATTAAGGAATACCCCAAGTTTTGCCGCGTAGTCGGCCGGAATAGAACGTTGCCTTAAAGAGACTAGGTGAGACATGCACACGTCTAATCCGCCATACACTCTTGCAATAACTCTGTAGAGTTCGAAGTCCCTCGGGTGGGACTTATCCTTGATTGCTTCCCAAGATTCTTTGGCAGCGTTTACTGCTGACTCAGCACGATCTCTGATCCATGAACTCAAGGTCTCCTCTCCCAATGTTTGATCTTTTCTTTTATCAACCTCAATGGCATGGGTTTAATCTCAATTTCTTCCGTATTGTAAAGGTAGTCTAAGAATCTTAACTGAGTCAAAGCAAAGTAGCAAGTATCCTTCTCAATTTTCTCAGATTCGAGCGGAAGCTCCCTTAAATTGCGGAGGGCCTCATGTTTTAAAGCCGTTTTTTCAACATCGGACAGCCTCATAAAGAGCCTTCTCATAAATTCTTCAAGATATGGAAGCCCATCTTCCATCTTAATTTGGATCGGCTCTTTAAACCTCAAGCCAGCCTTAAATTCCAATAGTTTTTGATAGCTGGCTTCCAAATCTTCCCCAATAATCCTCGACGCTTCTAAGCCATCTCGGGTGAGATGTTTAAAATGATACCCAGCTAGAATGCATGCAGCTCTCTTCGACACGGCAATCATGCCTCTCATGACCGTGAGACGTTCAATGGCATATGAAGCATCCCTCATGTTTAAGGCAAACGGACGAACCACATGGCTATATAGGTCGGGAATAATATTTTCAGCTCTGAGATCGCCTTCACTCGCCTCAAGCCTAACCTTTCTAAGTAATGGATGCCCACATGCAACGAGTTGAATTGGAGCAAAGAATCCCTTCTTAATCCCCTCCTCAAGCTCACTTTCCCGCCAAACGTCAACCCCAGCATGACAACCATCTATTTTAAAGGAAAAGTCAAGTTCAGCACCCTCTACAATGGTTCCAGAAACAATCGCCAGGTCCAGATCACTAACGCCATGCACAAAATCGTTAGTACCATATGATCCATGCAGATATATTTCAGAGACCTCCTTTCCATATGGAACCCTTCCAACGATCTCCCTAACCTTTTCCTCGATTAGTGAGAACAGAGGGGGAAGCATATACTCTAAATCTAAGAGATCCTTGATTTTCTTACCCACTAAATTATCTACGTTTAACGAACACAATATTACGCGACCCTTCCTCTGCATCTTTACGATTCCAAGCGCAGCCAATTCATGAATCAATTCAAGAGTAGGCTTAAATGTAACGCCACTCTGCCTTGAAGCCTCAGACATTGTAAACAACCTTTCGGGATTTTTAGCGAACAAAACCAGCAACTTAAGTGAGGCTTCCCGCCAAATTATATTTAGCGCACTCATAAATAACACCTATGTTCTCAAGTCTATAATATTATGTTCTCATAAATATAGGTCTATGTACCTAAGTATATAAAAATTCCTCCGTTTTGCAACCGCATCTAGTACGCTTCCTCAGCCGTTGAATGCGTGAAGGGCGCTAAATGTTGCATAATCGTGACCAAGTGTGAATTCAAAAGACCCTTACTCATTAACGGAAAAAGAATCTATGACTCAAAGCGATTCAGCCTAAATCTGATGTATGTTTTCTGTTACGAACTAGGCTAATTGTTTTAGCATTTATGATTATTAGGTTTGGCGTAGACTTTGCTTTCACTTATTCCTAAGCCTTCAGCTGTTGTTTTGAGAAGTTTTTTCTTTTTCAGCGGCTTCTTTCAGCAAACTATCGACCACTTCCATGCCATCTTCAGGATATTCGAGGAAGATCTCTAAATACTCTTTTATTTGCTCCTTGAAGATTGTGTCAAATACATAATCAAACAAGGTGAGGGTTTCATGCTTGCCAAGCTTCTTTGCACCCCTTGCCTCCATATAAAACAACGCTGCACACGTGTCTCTGGCCATCTCCAAAATTTTTCGCAGTTGACTCTTCAAAAAGACCTCTTTCTCTTTTCCCTCAAGTTGCTCAAGCCTTTTTCGAATGGTCGCCGCTATCGGTTGCATCGATGCCTCTTTTCCCTCCTTGAGAGCCCTCTTAAACGGCTCCCAAACATCATCGTCCTTGACTTGAACCCGATACCACACCTCAGCGCCCTCCGCTCCCAATCGGGCCTCTTTGATGACGCTTCCCTCCTCAACCATCTGATCCAGAACCTGCTTCAGCGTTGTCGGACCCCAACCCAGCTCTCTCAGGTTAGCCTTAAGGTGTTTCCAACGAGCTTCTCCACCAAGCCTAAGCAAGAGCCGATACACGCCTGCTTTCCTCACGAACCCGCTTCTAAACCGACCTCTTCCCAAAGCAATACCTCAATACTATTCCAGTATCTTTATATATGAGTAGTACCTTAAAAACCTTGCCCAGACCTCAACATATTTGGATCATATAGGAGACCCCCGGGGGGTAGGCTATGCGCACACAAGCAGAGAAAAAGCCGCCAAGCCTCGAAAAGGCAGAGTCCCTTGACAACCTGATCTCCATAGAGTGGGACGTCATCAAAGACCTGAAGAAGATGCTGCGGGACCCAGAGCTTTCAGTGGCCGAGAAGGTCCACGTAAGCAACAGCATAGCCTACCACGTCGCCTGCCTAAACAAGCTTCTAGCCCAAAAGGGTGAAAGCCCAGTCAGCGACGCAACCTTGGGCACCTTCATCCGAGACCTCGAGCCAAGATACGCACGCCGCGTCACGTTGGAGCTTAAAAGATGGACGAGAAGGCTTTCGTTGACAAGGTAGTTGTCGACCTCCGTTTCGCCGCCTCGGTTTCTGAAGGATTGATGCAGAAGCCAACAGCTCTGAGGCAGCTTTTAGCCCACCCCCAAGTGACACGAAAGCTTGTAGAAGACCCTGTGTTCTTCTCTGTTTTAATGTGTGGGGACAAGTGGCTTGTCGACGCAAGAGACCATCAGAAGTTACTTCGAGACATGAGTCCAAGGCAAGTGGCTGTTTGCGGTCGAGGCTGGGGCAAATCCCTGGTTTTCAGCAGGAAAAACCTCTGGCTCATCTATACCAAGCCGAAGATTGAGAGCCTCATCATAAGCAGCACACAACGCCAAAGCATGATCATGTTCGATTACTGCTACTTCACCCTTATGGCTAACCCACTTATGCGGGAAATGATTCAGCGACCGGGAACAACACGCACAGTCATAAGGCTGAAGCCTCCCTTAGGAGGCAAAATTGTGGCCTTACCCTGCTCACCCGACAAGCTGAGAGGCTACCATCCCGACTGGGTTTTCTGCGACGAGGCCAGCATAATCCCGAGCGAGATGATAACGTCGGAAATTATGATGATGCTCACCAAGCCCAACGCCTGCTTAGTTATGTCTGGAACACCCATGGCCTTTGAACACGTCTTCCGCAAAGCCTTCCTGGACCGTAAACGCTACTCTGTCCACCACTGTCCCAGCTACTCGAGCCCACTGGTCAGCCAAGAGCAACTGGCCGAGTGGCGTGAAATGATGACGAAAGAAGAATGGATGCGCGAAGTCGAGGCAGTCTGGATGGAAGTATTGCGCACGTTTTTCCCAATGGACCTGATAGTGAGCTGCGTGGATCCGGAGCTCGGCAACCCCGACTCCCCAAACAAATACATCGAAGACTTAGAGGAAGTAGGTCCCTCGCGATTAAGGGGCAGATACTTCGGAGGCTTAGACTTGGGCAAACAAGTCGACTACAGCGTCTTAGCGGTTGTTCAGCTAACCGAGAAGGACGAGGTGAGGCTTGTGCATAGGAATCAGTTTCCTTTAGGCACGCCTTACCCCGACGTCATTGCTCACGTGGCCAGAGCCCACCAAGTATTCGACTTTGAAGGCTTATTCGTGGATAAGACGGGCATAGGCGACGCCGTGGTCGACGAGCTCCTCGCCCTCGAAATACCAAACGTTAAAGGGGTTTTCCTCACCGACATCGAGAAAGAAAACATGCTGAACTATCTGAAGTTGCTCATGGAGAAAAACCAGCTTAAAATTCTCGGCGACGACACACAGCTAATAGCCCAAATCAACGAACAGCAATATGAGTACTTGAAGCCTAAAACAGCCCAAGAACGCATCCACCTCAAGTTTTGGCATCCCCAAGGCAGACACGACGACCAGCTCTACGCCTTAGCCCTAGCATGCTACGCCAGCAAAGAAGCCGAGCCCACACCAAGACTCTGGGTGATTCCAAGGTAAACCCGCTGGAAAAACAAAACATAGCAAATGAACCAAAAACGGGATTTTGCATAGGGCATCACAATCCTTTGCGGAACTCGCATATTTCGTATCTCATTCTGCTTTTGGAAGACGCTGACATGAACGAGCATCCGTTGGAATATGATTAAGAAGTTGTGTTTCTAAGTTAAACAAATGAAGATTCTAGGATATTGAAGCAAGCTCCAAGCCATCCACCCAACTCTTATCGGTATTCTTCACCTTCAAAAAAGTCAACCAACTAAATGTACATAGAAAAGTCTTATTTAGAGCCTTTTTCCCTCCGCCTCTAATCAATCCATAACATATAAACCTATAGGGACAGCCAAACACAAATCAAGCTTTGTTAAAAGGCTTCTATGTTTAGCTGATTCCTTCGACATCAGGTCCTATTTTTTGAGGTATCCCTTTACTTCATTAACCAGAATTTTGGCATCGTCGATTATCCCTCTAGCCTTCTCCTGAGTATAATATTCCATGGGAGTTAACCACTTTCCAGCTACCTTAAGAGGATAACGTGCGTGTACAAGTTCCCTCTGTATCTCTCTGCCCCTGCCAATCAACTGCACATACTTTTCTTCCTTTAGCAATTCTGGCTTCACTCTCCTGAGGACCGTAGCCAACCCGCTGATTGCTCTATGATTTTTTGCTTCATCACCTCCAAGCTCAAGAATCATAGCATTCGCGGCACTTTCAACAGCCATGGAAGCATGAAAAACGGCGGAATCGTACTCTCCTGCGTAGAAACGCTTTTCTGCCCTAGCAAGGTTCACTTCAGAAACTCTCAACAAAACTTCTACTTTGCTTTCAACCATATCCTTCCCTCCTCCAAGTAATCGTGGCTGCGCTTAATTTCCTCAACTCTATCATGCAAAATCTTAGCGAACTCACCTGTTTTATCAACCAAAACCTCACAGCCCTCAGCAAGCCCATAAATAATGCCGCTCTCACGCGAGTAAACATTATCCAAAAAATCTTCCTCCGCCAAAATTAGTGGCTCAATCGTCATATGATACATTGATTCCAGCTTCGAAACTTCAGAAATTACCTCCGGTTTCACCTTATCCACCGACTCACTCACAACAATTATCATGTCCAAATCGCTGTATTCATGTGCATTTTTCTGAGCCACGCCACCGAAAAGAACAATCGCTCTAACAAAACGCAGTCTTGCGAGCTCAGCCGCCATTCGTTTAGCTTGGAAAATCATATACAAACTTAACTCATAAGCAGAAACATCCAGCTCCCCGCTTAAACCATACCACCTACCCCTCTTCTGCACAACCCCCTCACGCTCCAAATTTTCAAGTTTGATCGTCAACCACCTGTCGCTCAACCCAGTTTCCAACCTCAACTCGCTATAAGTATGCTTTCCATGCTTCAAGGCTAACACAATTCTTCCTTCAGGGCTTAAAGAAACCAACTCCACTTTTCAACCTCCTGTGAATGGTAAGTGATGCCACGAATAAAAACTTTACTAAGTAAAGCAAAAACACCTCAGCGTCACTCAAGGTGCAAGAGAAAGCCAATAAAACTGCTTCTTGCTTACACCCGAAGATAACATCCAAATCACCATTACACCAAAAATCGAACTCCGATACATATAGCAGGTATAAAAAAGCAGGTATAGAAGCATAGAATTAACGCTTGGTGTACCATCTCGTCTTGAGATCTTCTATTTCTTGGAAGTGAGGATCATCTGAGACCAGAGGGCATCCATGAATTTGAGCCGTGGCCGCGATTACGCTGTCAACCATCGGTATTCTATATCTACTCCTAAGCTCCGCACCTCTCACCGCCTTCTCATAATCTACGTCAACGATGGTAAAGTCTCTGCGTAGGGTCTCACTCCTTAAGGTTGCAACCTCCCTACCCTCTCTTTCCAGATTGATACGATGTATCTCGTGAATTGTCAACGCGGAAAGCATCCTCTCTCTGACCAACCTAAGGTCTTCCTTAAGCCTTCTTAAAAACTCCGAATCCTCTGAGTAGAAATACTCGATTAAGAAGCGAGTGTCGTACACGCTCCTTTCAGGCATCTTCCTCCCTCATCAGGTCTAACATTCTCTTCAACTCCCCCACATCACCCTTTCCAGCGCCGCTTCCCGCGAGGTCAAATATGCTCCGAAGCTTCCTTATCACAATTCTGCCCTCATCCTCCACGACTTCAACCTTTGAGCCCTCGTTTATGCCGAACTTCCTCCGTATCTCCACAGGTACAGTTATCTGCCCCTTCCTAGTGACCGAAACCTCAGTCATACTCATCCAAAGTAGTACTTATAAAAAGTAATACTTAAGCCTTTCACTCTTACCTCCATCCAGAACGAGGGCATCCCACCTCAGAGTTGTCTCCTTAACCTCCCTCATCCCGACCAGTGTACACCGATTAAAATAAAGAATATGCGAAGGAAAGGAAGCCAGTAGAACAAAAGCTTCAACTATGCCTCAAAAGAGAGATTAGTTTATTTGGCGCCTTTAAGGGACATTTCAAATCCATAAAGTAGGTACTTGAAAGCTAAAACGCTTAGTATGATGGAGGGAATAGCTATAAGGGTCGCAGCAGCCATGAGATGTCCCCAGGTGAATGAATATTCTCTTATCAGCCAGTTCATTCCAATCGACACGGGATATCGCACTTCTGAACGTATAAGAGTTAATGCAAACATGTAATCTAACCAAACAGTTATGAAAGTGAAGATCGCCACAGCGCTGACGGCAGGCCTGCTGAGAGGAAGAATTATACGGAACAAAACTTGCCATCTCGACGCGCCATCCACAAATGCCGCCTCCTCTAACTCAGGCGGTATGTTGCTGAAATATCCCCATAACAGCCATAGAGATAAGGGAAGAGCGAAGGTCGAGTCAGCTATCGCCAGACCAATCAACGTATCGAACGCTTTTAGGTAACCGAAAATAAGCGCCAAGGGAAGAGCTAGGACAACGGAAGGTATCATGTAGAGAAAGAGTGAAAAGGGGCCAAATATTCTTAAGAACATGTATTTTCGGCTAAACCTCGTGGCCACGTATGCTATCATGACGGATACTGGAATATTTATTAGTATGCACAGAGTTGCCACCGTTAAGCTGTTCAGATACCACTGTGTAAATAGCGTCTTTGAGAGGACAACATTATAATGGGATAGTATTATTTCTGTGGAAAACGGGATCAGAAAGCCCTTAAGCAAAACAGCGTCAGGAACCACTGAGGATAAGAACATGCATGAAATGGGATAAACTGTGTATACAAGGGCTATAATCAAGAAAATGTACATCGCGGTTTTCTTGAGAAACTCTAGTTTAATTCTAGATTTTCTCATATATTGTTCTAGAAGAGCTTGGAAAAGTTTATAAAACGAAAGCTCATAATTGTTATAACTCTCTTCCACGACATGAATTATACCCATTAATAAAGGAGGTGGTGAGCATGCTCCCAATCGACGCAATTTTAGAGGCTCTGATGGACGGGAAATGGTACGATCTAATCGAGATAGTAAGAAAATTCCGACTTCACGAGTTTACCATTGGAATGATTATGAGCTTCCTAGCGCAATACAACTTTATCGATTATGACACGCAACGTCAAAAAGTAAAGCTCACCCACTCGGTGCTCAACTTCCTTAAGAAGATTCAACGCATCGAAAGGGAGGAGCCCTAAACAGTTAGGAGGGCTCTAAGGTTTTGATAGGCTTGGAGGAAGGCTTGCCCCATTACGTGGCTTCCACCGAAGAGGCACACCAAATATCAAAAGAAAAGTAGCCTTCGCACTGTTTCATAAAACTGTGGGCAATGAGCCATTTTTCTTATCTGAGCAATTATGATTTTGCTGAAGATATTGTCTCTACTTTGAATTTCTCCTTTATCTCCCCTCTTTTATTTTATGGAAAGGGTTTTAAGTTGTTTGGACCCATTCCATCTTGGTGTTTGTACTCGTGTGTGGTGTTCGACCCCTCTGGTGTAAGAGGGAACCGCGCGGTTAGAAAATAGATGAGTGTAAGCGTAACCGAACAGATCTCAATTGAGTTTTTGAAAGGGCGTTTTCCAACAGAAGTCATCAACCCTTATGGCGAGGTTTTAGTGATTCCTTCTAGGCATTTTCAGCGCGGTTATGCATGCATGAGCAGACCCCACCGAGTTAGCGAACACGAAGTGGACAGACATCAACCTACAAAACAAGACTGTAACCATCAATTATCCCGTTAAAGGCCATAACCCCAGAATCCTTCCCATATCCGACGAATTTCTAAGAAGACTAAACACCATACAAAAAAAGCGCGAACGTCCCTTCAACATCAACAACGTGTCAACAGGGTTCTATCAACAACGCAAAAATATTGCTAGAAAACTGAACAACCCACGCATAAAGACAATGAGCCTAACTACCTTTCGCCATTGGAAAGGCACCATAGAATACCATAAGACAAAGGACCCCTACCACGTCAAAAAACTTCTAGGCCATAAAAAACTCACCAGCAGAGAAGTCTACATAAACCTAGACCAAGCCATCTTCGAGGAAAGCGACGACTTCACCGTTAAACTTGCCAAGACTGCCGAGGAAGCTTGCAAACTCATCGAGGTTGGATTCGAATACGTCACCGGCGAATACCACGACGGCGGAAAAATCTTCAAGAAACGAAAATAAAACTTAGTGGTTTAAGCAAATAATCATTAGTTTCAGCCAACACTCCCACCAGTTCCTTTATCCTTTGCGCAAGAATTGTTAAATACATGCTACTCCAACTTTCTCTTGAATCCTAGATGAGGCAATCGAAATGAGTGAGGAACCTCCTCTAGCAAAAAAGAAATACGAATATCTTGAAGACCTCCCGGGTATAGGATCAGCAACCGCCCAAAAACTACGTGAACTGGGGTTCCACACCGTGGAGTCTCTAGCCACCGCCACAGCACGAGAACTGGAACCAGCCGGCATAAGTGAAAAAAGAACGCTGGAAGTCATCCAAGCGGCACGATCATCTATTGCCCTCTCCTTCATCCGAGCAGACGAGCTGCTAAAAATGCGTCAAAACGTCCTACGCTTAACGAGTGGAAGTAAAACTATGGACGAACTCTTAGGAGGAGGACTCGAAACACAAACCATCACCGAGTTCTACGGAGAGTACGGAAGTGGCAAGAGTCAAGTATGCCACCAGCTATGCGTGAATGTGCAGTTGCCGCCTGAGAGAGGAGGGTTGAATGGTGGGGCTCTTTACATCGACACGGAGAACACCTTCAGGACAGAACGTGTTGTTCAGATGGCGCAACACTTGGGATTAAACCCAGAGGATATAGTTAAGAACATTGTTTTCTCCGAGGCGTACACGTCGGACCATCAAATGTTCCTTGTGGACAACGCAGATAAGGTGATTAAAGAAAATAATATTCGCCTAATTATCGTAGATTCCTTAACTTCCCACTTTAGAAGCGAGTATCTTGGCAGGGAGGTGCTGGCGGAAAGGCAACAGAAACTCAACAAACACATGCACAAGCTGATTCGGTTGGCTCGCGCTTTCAACGCTGTTGCCGTGGTGACCAACCAAGTGATGGCTAAGCCGGACGTTTTCTTCGGCGACGCAGTTCATCCTGTGGGTGGTCATATCGTAGCACACACGAGTCACACACGCATATTCCTGCGGAAGTCTACGCGTGGGCCAGTGAGGGTTGCTCGTCTTGTTTCCAGTCCATATCTACCTGAAGGAGAAAGAGTGTTTAAAATTACTGAAAATGGGATAGAGGATGTGACGGAGGAAGATCAGCGAGGACGTTGAGATGCCTGTCTCGTCAGTCTTTGTAACTCGTTTTTTCCAGCTAGTGACGAAGAGACAGTTTACTGAGGCAGAGCGGGTTCTGGAGCGGTTGAAGAAGAGGATGCAGAAGACAGAATGGAACCGAGGGTACTTTCGGGCTCTCCGTGGGATACTATTAGCTCGGAAGTCAAACGACGATCGGTATGCGTTTCTTTCAACCTTGAATTTTAATGATAAGGAGGTGTTGCAGAATTATCGGCGTGAGTTTTTAAGGAACGCCAGGGATAGAATCCATGCGGATTACGATCGCGGCTTCTTTTCAGCTTGGGCTGATTTTATGCGGGTTTTGTTGAAGATGGAGACTATGGAGCCTGTGGGAGAGAAGGCGCCTAGTGTGGATAAGGGAAAGGCTTGACTCTGGGTATGGTGTTGTGAATAAAACTTCTTGGTGGTGCGCTGACTAGAATTTTGTTCGCCACCGCCATGCGAAAGGGAGTTTGTTTTTGGGTTCCGAAGGCAGATCGGGTTTGGAAATTGGGCTGTTGTGTTTTGCTTAAAGAAAAAATTTTGGAATAGCCAATTTAAGGGAGGAAACATCAAAGACTTTATTGTGGCCCAATTAAATATAACTGATTTATTCATTGTTTCATTTGAAGCCCTGGGCTACTGGACGAAAGTTCCGTGCAACGCGCGCATTACAATGCTCCCTCTATTACGCCAATGGACAGAATATAGGTTATTAGGGCTAGGATGTAGAGCAAGGCTTGTCGTGGAAGGCTGTAAAGGAACTTTGAATCCTTATACAGCTCTCTGAACCTGGGCCGGATAACGAAGAGGCAAAAAAGAATGGGGACGACTAATGGTGGTGAAAATAGGAACAACAAACTAACTATTATGTGCAAGGGACTGCCGGTGCCGCCCGGCGATGGTTGCCCGGCCAGACGTCGTAGAGGTATGACCGTTCCACCGAGTAACATGATGTCTGCCGTGAGAATGAACGACGCATAGATCCAGGCAAAGGACTTCAGAACGATCTTAGATTCCATTTTTCTCGCTAAATAGCTCCAGAGCCAAACAGTGGCCAGCACCACCATCGGAAAAACCAGAACTCTCACCAAGGTTAAACTCACTATCTCATACGGCTTGAGTGGATAAAGCTCCGGAAACTGGCACAAGGCTGCAGCGATCACAGCCAAAATTAAGACAAGCCAGTCGAAAGCCTTGTCTATCTCGGGCTCCATCCCCATCACTTCACCCTATTCTGTTTTTCAAACTCAAAAAACTTTCTTCTCGTTAACTCCTCTATCAGTTCAACCAAGACTGTATAGTTAGCTGGCAACATCTCCATTTTCACAGATTTATTGCTGACCTCCCTTACATTGATTATGAGGTTGGCGTCGTGTGCATACTCCGGCTGTTTTTCATAAAAGGTTGAGGCATAATGCAAATGGGAGGGATCGGTTGCGTGAGACAAGAATATGTTTACTCCCTTTCCTTCAACCCCTTCTTGGGCAAACTGAGCGGATAATCTGCAGTTAAATTTCCTCTTGAGAAAGAAACCAGTAGTTAAACGGATAGGCTTGGATTCCCCTTTTTCAACCTCAACTTCGAACCATTTTCTGGTTGGAGGTAGGTCAAACTTGTATCGGAATGTTTTGAACCCGGTGAGTAGGAAGTAGAGGAACATGAAGGCATAGGCTGAGGTATCGAAAAGGGTAAACGTCAAGTATTCAGTTGGGGACCCTAAAATCTGGGATCCGTAGGCACCAGTGTCCCATGGATAAAAGAGGGGCACTGCACGCAAAAAGTAATCTAAAACTACGTGACCCATGTATGCTACTGCTGAAAGCAGGAACAAGCTTCGAAACGAATAATCTGTCTTCAGGAAAAATAGGACGCTCATTGCTGAGAGAAAAACTAGGACGGCCAGGAGGTTGTGGGTGAGTAGTTTGTGGTAGTGCCATCCAAGGATCGGCACCAAGAGAATATCAAGGTCGGGTAAGGCCCCGCTTAAGCCAAGCAACACAAGATGCTTATTTCTAATCCTTATTCGTTTGGTTAAATCTCTTAAAAAGTCAAAACACATGATTGTCAGGAACAGATGGGTGATTAAAAGAGGCATTGGAGTGTCCCCGTAATTGTAATGCGACAGTTTGTATATTAAGAAATCGATGAAGGAAACCAGCTACACGCGACTAAACAACTCTTATAACAAGAGCCTTAAAAAGCTACTCAGGGAAGGCCCCATGAGCGGAAGATACGTCGCGATAGCCAGAATATATAATAAAGCCGGTTTTAGGCGACTAGCTAGGAACTTTGAATCTTTGTAAATTTGCTTGTACTTAGGCTGGATCGCGATGGCGTAAAACAAAAAGGGTATGGAAAAAAACGAAACGGCCATCATGGGCATCCCCCAGAGGAAGGGTGGGCGCGGACCAAAGAAGTAGTAAATAAACGGAGGAAACGTAACGTACACGAATACAAAGATGAGTGTCAAGAACATAAAAGATGAATAGAACCATGCATAGGATTTTAAAATTATTTGGAGCGCTCTTCTTTCTGTTAAGTGACTAAATAACCAGACAATAACTAACACAAGTAGCGGAGGAAGAAGCCCCAGGGCCACAGCCTTTTTCACTTCCATGGTCTCCGGTAAACCAGTCAAGACTCCACTGAGTGTACTCAGAATCAAGACAAGCCAGTTAAAGGCTTCATCTATCTGGTTGCTCATAGCCACGCCTGCTATGATTTTTCATTTTCATTTTTCATTCTTATCGTTTATGGCCCGAAGGACATATAAATGAACCGTAGGCTATCTCCTCTTTCAAAATCAAGAGATAAATTACCTTAACATTCAGTCTGTTAGGGTTCTTCTAAAATTGATGCTCGCGTTATGTGCTTTTGAAGTTTAACCTAAGATCCGAACGTGAGCGAACCTATTGTGTCCTAATGAACAGGCATTTGTTAGGTAAAGCATTTAAGAGAACCTCTGCGATCTTTAGGTCTTCAGGTGTGTTCACGTTTACGGCGATTTCCTCCCTATCAAGAACGAACGTTTCCTCTTCTAGCTCTTTCTCGTCGATGCGCCTTCCATCGATTACGTTTATGCCCGCTGGAACCAAGCGCCTTCCTCCCGTCTCAAGGATGTAGTCCGCTTTTAGGCCTAGTCTTTCTCGTGTTTCAGCTGGAACAGCCACGGTTAAGGCGGGTTTACCACATTGCTCATAACGCCCCACAATCTCGTCGATGATCTTGCCCGTGACTAGGGGAAGGTCCGCTGAGATTGTCATAACAGTGTCGAGCTTAAGTTTTTCAACAGCGTACTGCACATCGGATACATAGTCTTTTCCGGGCGTCTCCAAAACTTCAACCGAAAACTTTTCCAACATCTTGGCTGTTTTAGGCGTGTGCCTACTCACCGCAACCACAACCTCGTCCACTTTCTCAGCGCTTTTTAGGGCGTCTAGAACACGCTTGATCATAGGCTTGCCACAGACATAGAGCAAGGGCTTTTCTTCTTGAAGCTTCATGCGGGTGCCTTTACCGCCAGCCATCACCAGCGCCGTTATGCCCATCTCACCACCGCCAGAATGGCGACTAAGGAAGCCATGCGGGCGAGTTCGTTCATTGCCCCCATCACGTCTCCAGTCACGCCCTTGAAATGCCTGTTTGAGACCCCCACAATGATCAAAGCGGTAACTAAACCCATGACCACTGCGGTACAACCCACAATTCGCAACAGGAGTATTGCTATTCCAAAGGAGATGATGAGCGCAGTTGTTAAGCGAAGATTCCGGTATCGGCCATGCATGGCGTTGATGAAGTATGTGTTCATTCCCGTATGGGCGGACCTTCCAACCCAAGCTCCGACCACCATGGCAAGTTTTGCTGAAACCTCGGATACTATTAGACTTTGAACGATGATGTTTGCTTTCAGTCCAGCAATACAGAAAGTTGTTGTCAATAGGGTTACTAACCCCATTGCTAAGCCTCCGGCTCCTGTCTGCTGGTCGTGCATGATCTCAATCTTCCTTTCTGGTGGACCATGGTACATTATGCCGTCTCCGAAGTCCAAGAGCCCGTCAGCGTGATGGAGCCCAGTCATTAGTAAGATGAAACCTACCGTTAGGATTCCGACAACCGTGGCTGGAAGAGCGTGAAGAAGAAGCCAAGCGATGAGTCCAGCTGATAACCCTATGAACGCCCCCACCATTGGGAATAGAAACATGTAGTTCGCTGCGTCGGTTAGGCAGTCTTTGTCCATGCCCACCGGGATGACCGTGAGGAAAGCCACGAGATTCTTTATCTCTTTAAGCATTTCGTTGCATCACCTCGACCCTAATAAATGCTCGTAGTTTCTCTCAATCTCCCTAAGCAAAACCTCCTTTGTTATGGAACCCCTAGACTTGACCATGGCAGCTATGGCGGCACCTCCAGCGCCAACCCCTTCCTTCACCACACCCGCCTCGTACGCCTTCAAACCGTCAAACCTGGACTGGCCAAAGTCCAGATCAGCAGCCAAGATCGGGACATCAGCGATTTGGGTGATTATCTCCTTCAAGTCAGCCGTTTTATCAGTTACAATCCATCTGGTGGTCCCGACCGCCACGTTGTTTAAGACATCGTGTTCTAACGCGTTTATGACAGCAAGAACAGCGCCTATTTGAGTCCCACCAGCCATCAAAACTGGAACCTTGTTGGCCGCTCCGAGAACCAGCCCTGCAAAAGCAGGCACCATGGGATCTCCAACGCACGAAATTGCTTTCATAGGATCGTTTGCCAAGGCGCCAAATTCTACATCTGCAGCCTTCAAACCAGCTTCAACGGTTTTGATCTTAAGTTCATGTGGGTTACCCGGCATACTACTACTGACTTTTCCCCTCGCATCTACGCCCATCGCTAACAGAACGCCAAGCGCCGTCGTCGTGCCACCTGGAATGCTCTCGCCGACTACAAGATAATCCGCTGTCCTGGCTAGGCTTTCTCCGGCGATCCTCGCCCCTTCCAAGACTTCTTCAACATCGTCCACGGCCTTTCCCGTTCTTATGTCTCTCCCCGGGCTTCTCCCTAAATCCAAAAAGGGAACGTGAGGCTTTACTTTCAACCCTCCGCTGGCCACAAGGGCTGGGATGTCCGCCAGCTTAAGGGCTGACATGGTGATTAAGGCAGGTGTCGGTATCCCTTCAGGTGTCACAGGCACGCCTGGAATGCACTTACACCTTCCTAGAAGAAGGAGCTCAACATCTGCAGGCGGCGTGTAGTTGGTCAGCTCGGGGTACTTCCCCGCCGCGGATATGCCCGGGATCTTCGCTGTTTCCGTTGTTCCTATGGTGCAGATGAACAATGGGTTTTTACCCTCCAATCGTTTCAGGAAAGTTTCGCCCTTATTTTCTTCGTGAACCAGCACTATGTCACCAATCTTCTTCATCCTTCTAGCCTCAGACGGTTATTTTTCTTCCGTTTCACATCTCAAGATATCCAGAAGCCAGAACTTCCAGTATCCCTCTATTAACACCCTCTTGCTATCCAATATTTTTATGCGTCTCTTGAAGATGGGGCCATCTAGGACCAGCGTGTGGTACTCGCCCCATTCACCGCAGATATGAACGTTATGCTTGCTGTGGAGCTTCCGCAAATCCTCAAAAAAACTCCTATCTACTTTTCGTCCTAACCATTCCTCTCCAAATATATCGGCTTTGGTATTGACCACAATAGCCTCGAAGCCTCCATCTATGAAATCGGTTAGAATTTGCTCGGGGTTAAGACCCCAAAGCGGTTCTATGGAGGTGATGCCCACCTCGCTGCAGACTCTGTCAACCCAATCTTTATGTTCTTGAACGTCGATGTCGCCAAAGACTGAGCCTTTTACGCCCATCTGCTTTAACTCGATCATAACAGCCTTGAATGCTCCCTCGTAGGTGTCCCATGTAACTTCTCTCTGAATTAGCGGGATTCCGATAGCTTGCGACTGAGCAACCATCAATTTAGAGTCTAGCCCATGGTACATGCACCTTTCATCCTTAGATACGAAGTTCAAGAGGTGAGAGACTTCAAAACCCTCTAAAATCGCCTTGTAGCACGCGAAGCAACTCTCCTTACCGCCACTCCATGATACAACAACCTGCATAGACAACCACGCCTAAGCTAGTTAACCGACTTTGGCATCACCCACTCTTGCAATACCTTGATTATTCTAGGCGCGACTACCGTAAATAAAACGGTGTTATTGATAACAGCCATAACTATTGAATGAACTCCCATTATAAGAACGGCTATAATCGGCATATTGAAAAACCATGCAAACCAAATATTTTGAAGTATTTCACTCATCAAAGTTAGAGTCACTGCCGTTACGCCTAGTAACGTGACGCTTAGGTTATCCTTGAAGCGACGAAGCACTCCTCCAGCGAAGCCAAGTAGACCGATGATCGCTGCTATGAAAGGCGTCCAAAGCCCAGCCCATGTGAACAAGTCAGAAAC
>Ga0209314_10000472_pt1 | contig 17967 bp, 23 predicted proteins | sample I19B2metaG_FD_184146 | JGI IMG/M metagenome (GOLD analysis project Ga0209314, IMG submission 184146) | Lake sediment bacterial and archeal communities from Gulf of Boni, Indonesia to study Microbial Dark Matter (Phase II) - ​I19B2 metaG... | ecosystem: Environmental > Aquatic > Freshwater >... | reverse complement strand
TGCTCATCTCGTCACCCCCTTTCCGCTAAGGTTTGAACGCGCTCAGACGTGTGGGTTCGGGCCTGGTCAGGCGATGAGATCCAGGCGCCCCGGGGCGCCCCGGCTGCCTGACCTGGCGGTCACGAATTCCGGCTGGGCCGCCTCCTCCCGGTAGCGTCCGTATCGAGCCGTTCTGGCCTGCCAGGCTTGGGCCTGAGCCTGGGCCTGCTGACCCTGGCCGAGGTCCTGGTGAGCCGAGCCTGTGCCCAGCGAGACCGAGAACTGCTCCACCCGGAAGCCCTGGTCCTGCAGAGCCTGCTTCAGTTCCGGCAGGTGCTGCTCCAGGATTTCCCGGACCTGGCCGCTGACCACGTGGAAGCGGGCCGTAAGCTGGCCGCCCTCCATGGTCACTTTCAGGTCCACCGGCCCCAGATTCTCCGGAACCAGGTGGATGCGGGCTTCCGTCCTGTCACCCTGCAGGGTCACCTTCACCCGGCTGATGACCTGGCTCAGGATGTCCCTGGGCTGGTTCAACTCCGGAGCCGGTGCCGCCTGCGGCGCCCGGGCCGCCGTGGTCGGTGCGGGTGCGGTCTGCTGGGGGAAGGCTGCGTTCCCGTCCGGTCGGACGGTCGCCGCCTCTCCCTGCTGGTCCTTGCCCCCCTTCTCACGGGTGTCCAGGCCGCCGGACGTCTCCGCCCGGCCCTGTTCGGACTTCGCTGCCGCAGCCTGCCTCAGCGGATTGACGCCGTTGGCCGTCGGTCCCGTCACCTCCGCCGCAGTCTCTGCCGCGTCCGGAGCCTGTGTCGGGCCCTTCGTGCCTGCGACGCTTTCGGCCTTTGCGGCCTGCTGCGCTTCCGCTGCTGCCGCAGCGGGGAGTCCGGCCTGGGTCTCAGATGCAGTCTTGGGAACCCTGCCGTCCACCTGGACGGTTGATTCCGGCCCTGCCGCCGGCCCGACCTGTTGATCTGGCCCGACCTGCTGGTCAGGTCCGACCACTGCCGCCCCGCCGGCTGCCTGGTTCGACGGCGCCGCCTCCGCCGTCCTGACCTGCAGGGCCTCGGACGGCTTCACTGACGGGGCCTCTGCCTGCTGCGCCCTGGCGTCCCCCCCCTGGGGCAACGCCTCAGGCTGCGCGCCGGCTGCCGCCGGAGCCGCCTTCAGCCTGGCGGGCTGAGTGGAGTCGGAAGGCGCACCGGTTTCGGCCTGCGGCAGGTCCTGCACCGGCACCGCGCTCAGCTCCGCGGACAGCGGATTCTGAACACCCTGGCCTGCTGCCTGACCCGTGACCTGGCCTGTCGTGCCGGCTGTTGCGGCATCGCCGCCCGGGCCCGCACCGCCACTTCCTCCGACCGCGACCGCCTGGCCGCCTGCCGCAGAGTCCACCGCCGTCCCGCTCACCGCCTGCAGCAGCACGGCGGCGAACAGGGCTCCTGCGGCGCTCTCCGCCAAGGCCCCCGGTTTGCCGGCGGACCTGGCGAGACTCTGGGGCCTGGATGCAGGGGTCCCTTCCATGAACAAAATGGCATTCATCATGATTCACCCCCTTTCGCCCAAGACCTGGGATCTATGAGAAACCTGCCGGGGCCGTTGGCGCCGGCAAGAGTGCTGACGACATCAAGGCGTGACCAGGGTTCGGATGCGCCGCGTCAGTTGGGCCGCGCGGGCCTGGTCCAGGGCGGCGAGGATCTGCGCCACCTGGTCGTTGGGCAGGGCCAGCAGAATGGGCACCACGTCATCATCGCTCAGCCGGCTCAGGATGGTGGCGGCGCTGGACGGCTTCATCTCGCGGTAGATGCCGGCCAGCCTCTGCGCTCCGGCCAGAGCCGCCTTCTGCTGGTCCAACTGCAGGCGCTCCTCCGCCAGGGACTTGGCCAGCCTGTCCAGCTCGGCCGCCCGGGCGTCCAGCTCCGCCTCCGTGGGGGCCGGCGTCTTGGCTTCCGGCTGCTGCCCCGCGGGGTCTGTCGCAGGCGGCCCTTCGGTCAGGGGTGGCCCTTCGGTCAGGGGCGGCGTTTGGCCGGCCGTGTCGGACGGCAGCAGCCGGCCCACCAGGGGCAGCTTCTGCAGGGACGGCAGGAGCTTCGGCCAGTAGAACCAGCCCGCAGCCCCGAGGCCGGCCAGAAGAATCAGGAGCAGGAACCACAGCCAGCCCTTCCCCCCGCCCTTCTTGCCGGTGGCCTTGCTGGTCGCCTTGCCGGCGGCCTTGCCGGCGGCCTGCCCCGTTGCAGGAGCCTGCCGGGCCGGGTCGACCTTAGGCGCGGTCACGATGCGCTACCCTCCCGGCTGGACCGTCGCAGGAACCCCTGGGTTCCCACCTCGTCCAGTTCGCGCTGCTCCTGGCGGCCCGCCTCGTACCGGTGCTGGCGCCAGCGGTGGAGACGCAGGTCCTCCAGGGCCTGCTCGGACTGGCGCTGCGAGACCAGGCGGGCGCGGGCCGCGTCCACGTTTTCCTCCGCCTGCTTGAGCAGCCCCTGGCGCAGGGCCACCTCTTCCACCAGCCGATCCAGGTAGCGGCGGGTCGCCACCACCTCGTGGGGGCGGATGCGGCCGGTCTCCAGGTGGATCAGCTTGAGAGCCGTGGCCCGGTAGTCCGCTTCCGCCTGGCGCAGGACCAGCAGGGCCTGATCCCTTTCGGAGACGGCCCTGGCCAGTTCCTGTCGGGCCAACCTGACGCGGGTGCTGGAGACGCGCAAGACGGTGGCCAGGGTGAAACGAAACCGCTTCATGCAACGTCCCTCCTCCCGCTAGGCCGGTTCCTGTCCCGGCGGAAATAATCGCACCAGTTGCTGCACCGAGTCGGGATAGAGCGCCTCGTGGTTGGTGGCCTGCCTGAGGAAGGCGTTCACCGGCTCGATCATGGAGATGGCGTAGTCAATGCGCGGGTTGCTCCCCGGCTGGTAGGCCCCAATGTTGATCAGGTCCTGCGCCTCGCGCATGGTGGCCAGCACGGACCGCAACCGCCCCGCCGCCTCCCGGTGCTCCGGCGAGGTGATCTGGGGCATGACCCGGCTGACGCTGCCCAGGATGTCGATGGCCGGGTAGTGATTCTGTGCCGCCAGGTCGCGGGAGAGCACCACATGCCCGTCCAGAATGCCGCGCACCGTATCGGCCACGGGCTCGTTCATATCGTCGCCGTCCACCAGGACGGTATAGAAGCCGGTGATGGAGCCGCGGGCGGAGGTGCCCGAGCGCTCCAGCAGCCGGGGGAGCAGCGAGAAGACGGAGGGCGGGTAGCCCCTGGTGGCGGGGGGTTCGCCGGCCGCCAGGCCCACCTCGCGCTGCGCCATGGCCAGACGCGTGACGGAGTCCATCATCAGGATCACGTCCAGCCCCTGGTCGCGGAAGTTCTCGGCGATGGCCGTGGCCACCAGGGCCGCCTTGATTCGCACCAGGGCCGGCTGGTCTGAGGTGGCGACCACCACCACGGACCGCTTCAGGCCCTCGGAACCCAGGTCGTTCTCCAGGAAGTCGCGCACCTCACGGCCGCGCTCCCCGACGAGACCGATGACGCTGATGTCGGCGGTGGTGTTCCGGGCGATCATGCCCATCAGTGTGGACTTGCCCACGCCGCTGCCGGCGAAGATGCCCAGGCGCTGCCCCTTGCCGCAGGTGAGGAGCCCGTCCAGGGCACGCACGCCCACGGCCACGGGGTCGGTGATGCGGGGCCGGTCCAACGGGGCGGGGGGCTGCGACTGAATGGGCGCTTCCAGCTCCACCGCCCACGGCCCACCGCCGTCCATGGGCCGCCCCAGCCCGTCCAGCACCCGGCCCAGCATCTGCGGCCCCAGGCCCAGGGTGAAGGTGCCGCCCAGGGCCTCCACGCGACAACCGGGGGCGATGCCGCGCATCTCGCCGATGGGCATCAGCACCACCTGGTTGTTCTGAAAGCCCACGATCTCGGCGGGCAGGGTTCCGCCCTCCACAGTGTGAATGAGGCAGAGGTCGCCGATGGCGCCGCGGGGCCCCTGGGAGCTGATGGCCAGCCCCGTGACACCCGTGACGCGACCGGCCAGCAGGAAGGGATCACTCACCCGGGCGGCCGCGTTCAGCTCCGCCCAGGGCAGGTCGAGCAGCTTAGACATGGCGCACCACGCGGGTCAGAGTCTGGCTCAGAGCGCCGATCTGTCGCTCCACCCTGCCGTCCACCGTGCCGGCGGGCGTCTGCACCTGCACGTCGCCGGCCTCCAGGTTGGCGTCCGGGACGAGCCGCAGCTCGCCAATGCCGTGCCGGGCGGCCAGTTCCTCCTGCCGGGGCTCCAGTGACAGGGCGGCCGCGGGCGCCAGGCGCAGGGACGCCTGGTCCTCACCGCGGACGCGCGCCAGCGCTTCATCCACCAGCGGCAAGACCCGGCTCGGGTCCTGCTCCAGCTCCTGCCGGACGACCTGACGCGCCACGGTGAGGGCCAGGCGTACAAGCTCCTCGCGCGACTCGGCGAAGAGACTGTCGCGCTGGGCCAGGGCGTCGTCGCGGACCCGCGCGGCCTCCTGCTGCAGGGCCTCGGCGGCCACGCGGCCCGCCTTCAGTCCCTCTTCGTAGCCTTCCTTCCAGCCGGTCTGACGGGCTTCGTCCACCAGGGCCTGCGCGCCGTTGACCGCCTGGTCGATGAGCAGTTCGGCCCTCTCCTCCGCCTGACGGAGCACCAGGTCCGCTCTGGCCTGGGCCTTCGCCAGCATCAGGTCGACCTGCTCCTGAACGCCGGACCCAATCAGAGGCTGGGCGGCAGGGACCGCCTGGGCTGAAGCGGCGCCGAAGGCGGCGGTCAGACCGGCGGCCGAAGGGCCCACCGTGGTTGTCTGGCTAATCATAGCGACCTCGCTGTAAGGAACGCGGCCGCCGGCAACCACCCTCGGCCGGGCGGAGACCGCAGCCTCGGGCCGGGTTGAACCGGGCTGACCCTGTAGGCGGTACGCCTTGATGATTTTAGACAACGATCTCGTCGCCTCCACCGCGGGCTATGATGATCTCGCCGTCTTCCTCCAGCTTGCGGATGATGTTGACGATCTTCTGCTGGGCTTCCTCGACGTCGCGCAGCCGCACCGGACCCAGGTAGTCCATGTTCTCCTGCAGATTCTGCGCGGCGCGCTGGGAGACATTGATGAAGATCTTCTTCTTGACCTCTTCCGAGGCAACCTTGAGGGCCATGGGCAGGTCCTTGGAGGCGTCCACCTCCCGCAGCACGCGCTGCACGGAGCGGTTGTCCAGCAGGACGACGTCTTCGAAGAGGAACATGCGCTTCTTGATTTCCTCGGCCAACTCCGGGTCCTGCACCTCCAGAGTCTCCATGATGGTCTTCTCCGTGGTGCGGTCGACGCGGTTGAGGACTTCCACGACGGCCTCAATGCCGCCGGCGCTGGCATAGTCCTGGGTCATCATGGAGGAGAGCTTCCGCTCCAGGACCTTCTCCACTTCCTTCAGGACCTCCGGCGAGGTGCGGTCCATGATGGCGATGCGCCGCGCCACGTCCGACTGCCGCTCCGGCGGCAGGGCGGAGAGCACAACGCCGGCCTGCTCCGGATGCAGGTAGGCCATGATCAGGGCGATGGTCTGCGGGTGCTCGTTCTGGATGAAGTTCAGGAGCTGCGCCGGGTCCGCCCGCCGAATGAAGTCGAAGGGCCGCACCTGGAGAGATGCGGTCAGCCGGTGCATGATATCGATGGCCTTCTGGTTGCCCAAAGCCTTTTCCAGCAGCTCGCGGGCGTAGTCGATGCCGCCCTGGCTGATGTACTCCTTGGCCAGGGCCATGTCGTGGAACTCCTGCAAGACGCGGTCGCTGGCGTCGGAGGAGATGGCCCGCAGGCTGGCGATCTCCAGCGTCAGCTGCTCGATCTCCTCTTCCTTGAGGTGGCGGAAGATTTTGGCGGCGACGTCCGGGCCCAGGGCGATGAGCAAGATCGCCGCCTTCTGCTTGCTGTTCAGTTGAGTGGGAACTTGCTGCACGCGTGGCGTTGGCACCGAACGTCACCTCCCTCCGGTTGGCGGCACGGAGACCTCATTCGTCTTGGAGCCAGCTCTTGAGGAGCGCGGCCACGTCTTCGGGCTTGGTCTGGGCCAGCTTCTCCACTTCGTCGCGGACTCGTTGGCGCTCGATTTCTTCCGGTGTCAGCTCCCTGGGCTTCTCCTGGACCAGGGCGGCGAGAAGCGCCGCCCCTTCAGCCGAGCGCGCGCTGGCAACCGCCTCCGCCCCCTGCAGCGCGTAACCGCCGCCGGGCATGCCTGCCAGAGAGGGCTCCAGGCCGCGGCTCCGGCGACGCAACAGCGAGATGAGGGCCAGCAGGACCAGGGCTGAGCCGGCGGCGATCCAGATCATCCGCGTCTGAGCCGCCTTCTCCTGCCGGCTCTGGTCGAACTCCTTCTGAATAGCGGTGGCTACAGTATTGTCAAAGGGGATGGCGGTCACGGAGATCTGGTCGTTGCGGGTGGTGTCCACGCCGATGGCGGCGGCCACCATGTCGTGAACGGCCTTCTGCTGGTCGGCCCCGAAGGACTTGTCCTTGGGCGGGTTGACCACCACGGCCACAGACAGGCGGCGCACGCTGCCGGGAGCCACCTGAACGTGCTCCCGCACCTCGCTGATCTCATAGTTCTTGGTGACCGAGTTCTCTTCGCTCTGCGAGCTCCCTCCGCCCCCGGCGTTCTGATACGTGGGAGGCGTGGGCAGGTTGGGGTCGGTGCCCACCACGGTGCCTGCCGGCTGGGTGCCGTTGAAGCTCTTCTGCACCTGCTGCATGCTGCGCAGGACGCCCTCACCGTTGGCCAACGGTTCGAAGAGCTGCTTGTCCTGCGTCCTGGTGTCGAAATTCAGCTCGGCGGTAACCCGGGTGGCCACATTTCCCGGCCCCAGCACCTCCTCCAGCAGCGTCTGCAGGCTGCGCTGCAGTTCGGACTGGAAAATCTTCTGCTGCTGAAGCTGCGTGGCCGCCGCTACGTCAACCGGCAGGGAACCGGGGTCGCCGACATCGGGCGGGTTAAGGATGCGTCCATGTACGTCGGTAACGGTGACGTCGTCAGGCTTGAGCCCGTCGACGCTGTGCGAGACCAACTGGATGACACCGCGCACCTGCTTGGGGTCAAGCTCTACGCCCGGTTTGAGCTGAAGAAACACGGATGCCCGAGCCGACTTCTTGTCGCTCAGGGCAAAGGGGTCTTGCTCCGGGAGCACGATCATGACGCGGGCATTTTCCACCTCCGGCATCTGCCGAAAGGTCCGTTCCAGTTCCCCCTGAACGGCCCGGGTATAGCTGACGCGCCGGTCGAAGTCTGTGGCGCCGATCTGCGTCTTGTCGAAGATCTCAAACCCGACGCCGCCGCCCTTGGGCAGGCCCTCCGCGGCGATGGCCCAGCGGGCCTGATAGACCTGCTTCGCCGGCACCAGGATGCTGCCGCCGTCCGGGCCGGCCTTGTAGGGAATCTTCTTGTCCGTGAGCTTCTGCGCGATGGCCGAGGCGTCTTCCGGCGAGAGGTTGGTGAACAGGGGGGAGTAGTCGGGCTTGCTGGCGTAGGTGACCACGACGGCCAGAGTGGCGGCCAGCAGGCCGAGGCTCAGCAGAACCGTCGCCCTCTGGCGCAGGTTCAGGCCGGCCCACCGCTCCCGCAGGGACTGGCCCATCTTTGTCAGTTCGCCCAACCCGTTTCACCTCCGCCTGCGGACGTGCTTCTTCCAACCCGTTACACCAGCAGGTTTACAACGGCAGCCGCATGATCTCCTGATAGGCTTCCAGGACCTTGTTGCGGACCTGGACGGTCAGGTCCAGGGCCAACGTGGCCTTTTCCGCCGCAATCATGGCCGTGTGCAGGTCCTGTGCCTGCCCCGTGGCCACCTGCTGCGCCGCCTGGTCGGCGGTGGTCTGCAACTGAGCAACCTGGCTGAGCGTATTCTGCAGCACCTGGGCGAACGTGGGGCCGCTCTCCGCCCCGGCCGCCTCCGGCCCGCCGGTCTTAGCCGCCGGCGCCGCGCCGCCCAGAGGCGGCAGAGGCCCGATCCTGGAACCAAGGGGTATCAGCTTGAGAGGATCCATGAGGTTGCCTCCTCCCGTCAGCCGGCTGTCCTGCCGGCCGACGCCGTCCCTAACGGCCGATCTCCAGGGCCTTCAGAGCCATGCTGCGCGTGGCGTTGATAGCATTGACGTTGGCCTCGTAGGCGCGGGTGGCGGTGATGAGGTCCACCATCTCCGTCACCGGGTTGACGTTGGGCATCTGCACGTAGCCGTTGGCGTCCGCATCAGGATTGCCCGGGTCGTAACGGGAGCGGAAGGGTGTGGGGTCGTCCCAGACGCCGGCGACGCGGACCCCTTGGCCGGTCGCTTCAACGCGGTCCGGGCCCTGGCCGGCAGAGGCCAGGTAACTGTCGAACGATGGCAGGCGCTCCTCGAACACGGCCACCTGCCGCCGGTAGGGCTGCCACCTGCCGTCCGGGCCCAGTACGGCCCGCGTGCTATTGGCATTGGCCAGGTTGTTGCTGATGACGTCCTGGCGCAGCCGCTCGGCCGTCAGGCCGGAGGCGCTGATTTCAAAGGCTCGGAAGAGGCCCATCGCTTACCGTCTCCCCTCGAAGATGGCGGTACGGAGCCACTGAAAGCGCGTGTTGACCTGAGACACCAGAGCGCCGTAGACCAGCGAGTTCTCGGTCAGGTCCGTAATCTCTCGTTCCACGTCGACGTTATTGCCGTCATTGCGCCCCGCTGTGCCGGTCTCCCGCACGACCTGGGGCCGAACCGCCAGGGCCGGGTCCGCTGTCTGCAGGCTCGAGGCCGCAGCCGCCGAGACGCCGAAGTGCCTGGCGTTGGTGGCCACGGGCAGGAGCCGCGGCGTCGCCGGGTTTGTGCCGTCCAGGGCCTGCTGCAGCAAGCTTTCGAACACCACGTGGGAGGCCTTGTAGCCGGGCGTGTTGGCGTTGGCCAGGTTGTTGGAGATGACCTGCTGCCGCAGCGAGGCGGCGTCCAGGCTCCGTTCCAGGGCCGCAAAGGTCCGAGAATCAAAGATCTGGCCGCTCACCCTCAGACCCCCTTCGTGTCCTTCTGACAAAATTCTCCTCAAAGGAATTGGTTTCGACGCTAGGGGTCAAATTCCTGTCGCCCGCTCCCTCCTTTTCTATATTTTTCTTGGCCTAGAAAATCCCGCCACAACGGGCTTTGCCCGGGGTCGGCGCTGTCCGGCGGGCCCCGCCGGGGCAGCGAAAGGCGCGCCGCAGATTGAGTTGCGGCGCGCCTTCTCAGCGTTTCCCTACCAGGTCGGAACCGCCCTCGGCGCGGCCTCAGCCGGCCAGAGACAGGCGGGCCTTGAGCGTGGCCGGCACCATGCGGATGGACTCCAGGCGTACGTAGAGCGGGTGATCGACGTTGATCTGCGCTTCGTCGAAGGCCCAGGTGTCGGCGGGAATGTGCAGGGCCAGGAGGCCCAGTTCCAGGGCGGGCCGGACGTCCGAGGCGGCGGAGTTGCCCACCACCACGCAGCGTGCCCTGTCGCGTGCGCCCATCAGGCGACGCAGTCCGGCGGAATCCTTCTTTGGCACCACTCTGACCTCGTGAAACCGGTCGGCCAGGCCCGACTCCTCCACCTTGCGCTGCTGTACCTCTCCGTCCCCCGCGGTCCAGACAATCAGTTCATGTCCTTCCTGCCGCAGCAGGTCGAGGGTCTCCGCAGCGCCGTCCACCAGGGGCTGGCGCTGCTCGTACGGCCAGTTGGCGATGGCCCGGACGCGTTCACGCTCATCCTGGCGCGGGCGCCGGCCGGCCCGGTCGCAAAAATGCTCGTAGCAAGCCACCCAGGCGGACGGGTAGCTGTCCCGTCCCAGCCCCACCCGCCTGCTCACCTTCAGGTCAAACTCGGATGCGGCCAGCAGGATTTCTTCCACCGGGCGGCCGAACAGCCCCCCCAGGTAGTGTCCGTTGCGCTGGTCGGCCTCGCGGAAGAGGTGGATATTCAGGGCGACGGTGTCGTCCCAGTCGAAGAACAAATGGCCGCGATACACGGCGTCCCCCCACCCCCAGGCTCGTTCTTGTCTGCTCGCGGCGGCCGCCGCGAGTAGACCCAGTCTACCACGGCCCGAGGCGGCTGGGCAATGACGCCAGAAAGCATGAACCCCCGGCTGTTACCGCGGCCGGGGGTCCTTGAACCGAAGCCTACTCGCGCCCTTCTACGTGCTGCTGCGCCTGCATGTAGGTCGTCTCCACGTGCCGCCGGTGGGCGGTGGCACGCAGACTGTGTTCGTGCTTCTCCACTTCCGTGGGGTTCTTCAACTCGGCGATCTCCTGGCGCTCTACCTGATGTCGAACGCTGGGAGGCAGGTCGTCGTGGCTCATGGTCACACCTCCTCCGCCGACTGGCGCAGGCCCAGCTCGTTGTTGATCGCCCGCACACCGTCCACCTCGCTGACGGCGTCCTCCGCCTCCCGCCGTTCCTCCGCGCGGTCCACCCAACCGCTGAGAGTCACCCTGTTGTCGCGTACCGTCGTGTCGATGTGGACTGCGTCCAGACCGGCCTCGCGCAGGACCTCCTCCACGGCGTTGTTGACCGCCACATCGTCGGGGGCGGCCGACTCCAGGCGCACCTCGGAGCGGACGTCGCGCACACCCCGCGTGCCGGATGCAATACGATAGGCCTGGCGCGCCTCGGCCAGGTTGTCGACGCGCCCCATCAGGGTGACGCGCCCTCCGTCCACCTCTGCGCCCAGGCCCGTACGGGCCAGGCGGCGGTTGACCTCCTCGCGGATGTGCTCATCGGTCATAGGACCGTCCATGGCTACCGTTATGCCGTTCTCGATGCTGCGGACCCCCGGCACGTCGCGGGCGATGGCCTCCGCCTGCTGCCGGTCGGCCAGCACGTCCACAATGCCGGACAGCTGAATGACCCCATCCTGGCACTCCACGTGAACGTCCAGACCCGACGACTCCGTTCGCCGCAGCAGGGCCTGCTTCACGCGGGCCGCAAGTTCCCCGTCGTTCAGATCGCCACCTCCTTCTGCTATATAGTTTGCCCGACTGCATGCACACTCTTACTCGGTCAACTTATTATGTAATGCATCACGAGCAAGGAGGGATTGTCCCTATGAACGGTGTCAGAACCACCAGCGGCGTCGACCTGAGCACACTGCTCCTGGCCCTGCTGGCCCTCCGTCCCGGAGCCTTTGGGGCCTGCCCAATCTCCGCCGGCCTGCCCTTCACCACCACCGCTGTTTGCGTCCCGATCTCCTCGCTGGGAGCCTTCGGTCTGACCGGCCTCGGCGGTCTCGGCGGTCTCGGCGGTCTCGGCGGCCTCGGCACCCTTGGCACCCTGGGGGCCCTCGGCGGCCTGGGCCTGCCCCTGACCGGCCTCAGCGGCCTGACCGGGTTGGGAGGCCTCGGCCTGGGAGGCCTCGGTCTGGGCGGCCTCGGCCTGGGAGGCCTCGGTCTGGGCGGCCTCGGCCTGGGAGGCCTCGGTCTGGGCGGCATCGGCCTGCCGCTGGGCTGCGGCGTGGTCTGCTGAGCGACACCAAGTCCATCCGGTTCTTCCAGCCAGAAGGCCCCGGCCGTGCCGGGGCCTTGGTTCATTTCCGACCGTCACCGGGCCGGCGAGCCGCCGCGGGGCGGGCGGGTCTGGAAGGTGTTCTTGACGCCGGAAAAGATGCCGATGGCCAGGCCCGCAGCGATGAAGCCATCCTTGACGGCGGCCACCATGTCGCCCCCAAAGGCCAGGGCGTTCAGAGCGTTGAACCCCGCGCCCAGAAACACTGCCACCAGGGGCAGGAACTCCGACGGCACCCACCGCTTCAAAACCTGCACGACGGCCATGACCAGCCCGACGACGTACTGGGTATCCAGCACGGCCCGTCCCTCCTTCCGCACGGCCCTGTCTTGCCTCCGGTTCATGGATACGAACCGGGCCGCCGGCATATACCTGGGGGGCGGGTCAAGTCGCCGGCGGTTGCAGGGCCTACTTCGGCGCAACGAAAAGGACCCCGGCCGGTCCGGGGTCCTTCTCACGTCAGAGACTGGTGCTGAGGCGCTGGCTCTGCCACGGGTCGCCGCGCATGTGGTAGCCGTTCTGCTCCCAGAAGCCCGGTTCATCCTTCTCCCTGAACTCCAGGCCGCGCACCCACTTGGCGCTCTTCCAGAAGTAGAGGTGCGGCACCACCAGACGCAGGGGCCAGCCGTGCTCGGGCGTCAGGTCGCGCCCGCCGGCACGGTGGGCGAAGATGACGTCCTCAGCCAGCAGGTCTTCCAGAGGGAGGTTCGTGGTGAAGCCCTGCTCCGCATGTACCATGACGAAGCGTCCTTCCGGCCTGGGCCGAACATGCTTCATCACCTCGCGGAAGGGAACGCCCTCAAAGTCCATGTCCAGCTTGGACCAGCCGGTCACGCAGTGAATGTCGCGCTCGACGCGGACTCTGGGAAGAGCCATGAATTCTTCGTAAGTCCAGCGAACGGGCTCCTCCACCAGGCCGAAGACCCGGAAGTCCCACTGACTCAGGTCAGGGCTGGGGACGGAGCCGTAATGCAGCACCGGCCACTTCTCAGTGACACGCTGCCCTGGCGGAACGCGGGGTACGGACGATGACACGGCCGCAACTCACCTCGCAAGCTTGCTTTTCACCATCATACCACAGGGCCTGCCGATGGGAGGAAACCCCTTGACTCTTTAGCAATGATAATATATAAAAAAGTATAGGAAAAGGCTAGCGCTCCTTCCGGAATAGGGGAAATCCAAAGCGGATACTCTGGAAGCGCGGCTGGACCGACCGGTGGCGGAGAACCCCGGACACCCAGCGATTACAGGAGGATGATTGGGAATGGCTCAGTACGAACTTCCGCCTCTCCCGTATGATTACAATGCTCTGGAACCCTACATCGATGAGCAGACCATGCACCTTCACCATGACATCCATCACAAGGGCTACGTGGACGGCCTCAACAACGCCGTGGCCAAGATGGCCGAAGCCCGCGAGAAGGGCGATTTCGCCCTGATCAAGCACTGGGAGCGCGAGGCCGCGTTCCATGGCTCGGGCCACTTCCTCCACAGCGTCTTCTGGGCCAACATGGCGCCGAAGGCCGGCGGTCAGCCGAGCGGTCCCATCGCCGACCAGATCAAGAAGGACTTCGGCAGCTTCGAGGCCTTCGTGAAGCACTTCAGCGCCGCCTCCACCGCGGTGGAGGGTTCCGGCTGGGGCCTTCTGGTGTGGCAGCCTCAGGGTCAGAAGCTGGAGATCCTCACCGCCGAGAAGCACCAGAACCTGACCCAGTGGGGCGTCGTTCCCCTCCTGGTCCTGGACGTTTGGGAGCACGCCTACTACCTCAAGTATCAGAACAAGCGCGCCGCCTATGTAGAGGCCTGGTGGAACGTGGTCAACTGGAAGGACGTCAACGAGCGCTTCCAGAAGGCCCGCGGCTAGGTCACAGACGGGGAACAAAACAATCAAGGTCACAAAAGGAACCCCACGAAATTCGTGGGGTTCTCGGTTTCCCAGAATCGGCCTGTTTGTCACTTTAGGAACAAGCATCTTCGGGCGGACAGGCCGCCCGCGAGCAAGTCCACTACCCGCCGTAGGTTTCCGGCGCCTGCGCCAACTCCGCCTGAATGAGACCCAGCAGGTCCGCCGGAGTCTTCACGCGCGCCCAGCCCCGAATGCTGTCCAGCATGCGCTCGCGCTCCGTGATAGGGGGCGCGCCTGGGAGGGGGGCGGCGTCCAGGTCCCGGCCCTGCTCCGACACGTCTGAATCGTTGGTGGGCCAAGGATTTCGCTGTTCGTCCACGACGGGGCACCTCCTTGGAGTCCCATTGTACCACAGGCACCAGCGGCATGCTAGGCGAGTGACGCAATTCCTACAATGGGAAAAGTGACTGGCCTGACAGGGGGTTTGGAGACCACTGGTCCCACTGCCACGGCCTGGCCATCCAGGACGAATTTGCCCATCGGTGGGTGGGTTCATGCACGGGGCCAGGCGACGAGAGGGCCCATCGCGGGTGCTGTCAGCGCAGCCCCATCGACCGCATGACGTCCAGCGCGACGTCCGGCCTGTCCGTGATCAGGCCGTCAGCGCCCAGGGTCAGCAGACGGCGCATCTCCTGCGGGTCATCCACGGTCCAGTAGTGAACCTTGACGTTCCGGCGGTGCGACGTCCCCACCAGCCCCTTCTTGGCCAGGTCGATGCCGCTGCTCTCCTTGAGCTCGTAGGGGATCTGAACGGCGTCGGCCGGGGCGTGATACTGAAAGCCCAGGCCCAGCTTCCACTGCACCACCAGGCTGAGAATCTCCTTCTTCGAGGCGCCCGTGGCCACATCCGGCGCCGCCTTGCGAAAGGCCCTGATGGCGTCGTCGTAGACGGAGACCACCAGCACCTGTTTGGTCATGCCCAGGCCGTGAACCAGGTCCGCCAGGGGCTGGGCGATGGGCTGGTCGCCCTCCTTGATCTCGATGTTGACCCGCGCCTGAGGGAAGGTCTTGAAGACCTCCTCCAGGGTCGGAATGTGGATGCCCTGTCCGCGGTAGGGGTAGGTGGCCCCACCGTCCGGGGTGAAGCGGTACCCGGCGTCCAGCTTCTGCAGATCGGCCAGGGCGAAGTCGCGGATTCGCCCGGTGCCGTTGGTCAGGCGGTCGACGGTGTCGTCGTGCGCCACCACGATGGCGCCGTCCCGCGTCAGGTGCACGTCCAGTTCGAGGACGTCCGCCCCCATCTCCAGGGCCTTGAGGAACGAGGGGATGGTGTTGGAGGGGGCATAGGCGGAAGCGCCCTGGTGCGCCAGGATCAGGGGATGGTCCGAGGCCAGGTAGGGCTGCGGGACTCGGGGCGATGCGGTGGCCCAGCGCGTGAGGCCGGTGAGGAGCAGCAGAGCCGCCACGATGGCGACGACCTGAAGCCGGCGGCGACGGGGACGAGCCGCGGCGAGCGCAGTCTCGGTCATGTGCATCACTCCATAAAGACGCGATAGGACGCCAAGCCAATTCGCTCCCGTCCCCTCCCGCAGCCGGCCCTACATGACCAGGCCGCCGTTGGGACTGATGACCTGACCTGTGACAAAGGCGCCGCCGGGTCCCACCAGGAACAGCACGGCGGCGGCCACCTCTTCCGGCGTGCCCAGCCGGCCGAGGGGCGTGCGCTCCGCCAGTTCGCGGCGGTCGTCCGCGGTCAGGTCGGCCAGCATGTCGGTGTCGGTAGCGCCAGGGGCCACGGCGTTGACCGTGATGCTCCACGGGCCCACCTCCTTGGCCAGAGCCCGGGTGAAGCCCAGCAGGCCGGCCTTGGCCGTGGAGTAGGCCACCTCGCCCGCCGCCCCCACCAACCCCCAGATGGACGAGATGTTGACGATGCGGCCGCGGTGCGCCTCCATCATGGGCCGCAGGGCAGCCTTCGACAGGTTGAAGGACCCGCGCAGGTGAACGGCCATCAGCCGGTCCCAGTCGTCGACGCCGGTGTCCACCAGCAGGGAGGACAGCGCCGTGCCGGCGTTGTTCACCAGCACGTCCAGCCGGCCGAACTGCTCCAGGCAGCGGGCGACGGCGGTCTCCGCCGCCTGCGGCTCACTGACGTCCCCTTGCACCGCCAGGACATCGGCCCCCAACCGGCGTGCCAGCCGGGAGGTCTCCTCGGCGCCCTGCCGGTCCTGCCGGTAGTTGACGGCGACGGATGCGCCCTCTGCGGCCAGGGTCAGGGCGATAGCCCGGCCGATGCCGCGGGAGGCGCCGCTTACCAGGGCAACCTGCCCCTGCATGATCACAACTGCTTCCCCCACTCGGCCATGGCCTGCAGGATGCCGGCCAGAGAACGCCCACGGTCGGTCAGTTCATACTCCACGCGGGGCGGAACCTCGGGGTACGGCCGCCGCACCACCACGCCCCTGGCCTCCATCTCGCGCAGACGCTCGGACAGGGTCTTGGGGCTGACGCGGCCCAGCGATTGAAGCAGGTCGGTGAACCGGCGGGGACCCGCCAGCAGGTCGCGGATGATGAGCACCATCCACTTCCTGCCGATCACTTGCAGCGTCGTCTCGATAGGACACTTCTCCTGGTCCACAGAGGCCTGAGTCAAGCCACCCCTCCTCCCCCCGGGTCGGGCCCGGAGTTCCTGGCCTTGGGGCTCTGCGCCGAAATGAAGGCGCCCGCCCCATCCTTCTAAACTGCGCCGGGAATCTCCTCCCTGGCGCGCCGGATCGCCCTGCTGTGGTACAATAGGGGCAAATTTGCCTCAGGAGGACAAAGTCTTGGCAACCATCACGGTCACGCCTGCCGCTCAGGAGCGGCTGCAGGAATTCATCGCCAAGCAGCCCGGCCCGGTGGCGGGGTTGCGCGTTCTGGTCCGCGGCGGTGGCTGAAGCGGTTACCAGTATGGCATGGCCCTGGAAGGGCAGCCGGGTCCCGACGACCAGATTCTTGATGCCGGCTTGATCAAGCTTGTGCTGGACCCCTATAGCCTTGACACTCTGGACGGCTCCGTCATCGACTTCGTGGAAACGGCTTCGGGCGGCGGTTTCACCCTGACCGGGCCGGAGCAGGGCGGCTGCGGCTGCGGCGGCCACCACCACGACGACGAAGGCGGCTGTGGCGAGGGGTGCTCCTGCTCCGGCTGAAGCCACAACGTCCCTGGTTTTCCCAAGCATTGACTTTCTAAATTTGGCGACCTAGAATAGAGCCTAGAGAAAGCAGATGCGGGCAAACGGGAGGAACAGGGATGAACGTTACGTTGACGGAGACGGCGGCCGGGCGGCTGCGCGAGATCATCGCCTCCAAGCCCGAGCCCATCATCGGCCTGCGCCTGCTGGTTCGGTCCGGCGGCTGCAGCGGCTACACCTACGGCATGGCTCTGGAGCGTCACGCCCGCGAGGATGACCTCGTGGTGGAGGACCAGGGTCTGAAGATCGTGGTCGATTCCGGGAGCGCCGAGTTCCTGGAGGGCGCGGCCATCGACTATCAGGAGTCGCTGATGGGCGGCGGGTTCACCATCAAGAACCCCAACGCCGCCAGCACCTGCGGCTGCGGCAGTTCGTTCCGCACGGCTCAGAAGGCGGGCAGCCCGGACTCCTGCGGCTGCGGCCACTAGTCGCCGACGGCGGCGCACCATCAGTCAGAAGAACAGAGAGCCGAAGGCCATCGCTATGGCGATGGCCTTTTCTCATGCAGTTCCTCCAGCGCCAGAGCAATCTCATGGCGAGCCTGCGGGTCGTCCTCGACGACCAGAGCCCGTTGCAGGGGAGCCTCCGCCTCGTCCGGCCGGACGGCGCCGCGCCGGACCAGCTCGGCCAGAGCCCAGGCGGCGTGGCCGCGCATGACCGGGCGTGAGTCGGCCAGGGCGGCGAGCAGGTGGGGCAGAGCCGCAGGATCACCGGTGTTGCCCAGGGCCACCACGGCGTTGCGCTGCAGGACGGTCTTGCCGCGCCAGCCGGCGGCGCCGCGGGCGAACCAGCGCTGGAACTGGCCGCGTGTCATGTGCAGCAACTGCACCAGGTTGGGGAGGCCGCCCACCTCCGGGTTCGGCTGCAGGCCTGGATCCAGGGTCGGCTTGGCCCTGACGTTGTGGGGACAGGCATCCAGGCAGTCATCGCAGCCGAAGACGCGCAGACCCAGGGCCCGCCGGTACTCCCGCGGCAGGAAGCCCTTGAGCTGCGTGAGGCTCGACAGGCAGCGGGCGGAATCGATGACCCCGGGGGAGACGATGGCCCCCGTCGGGCAGGCGATGAGGCAGCGCTCGCAACGGCCACAGGTGCCGGACACGGGACGGTCCGGCCGCAGCGCCACGTCCGTCAGGAGTTCGCCCAGGAAGACCCAGGAGGCGAATTCCCGCGTGATGAGTTGGGCGTGCTTGCCGTACCAGCCAAGGCCGGCGCGCACGGCCACCGCCCGGTCCAGGGGCGGCCCGGTGTCCACGTGCACCTGAACCGCGGCACCCGGCACCTGCTGCTGCAGCCAGCGCCCGAGGGCCTCCAGTCTGGCGTGGAGGAACCGGTGATAATCCTCCGCCCCCCGGGCGTAGCGGCTGAGCCGGCCGCGCAGGGGGCCGGGCTGCGTGTCCTGGGGGCCGGCCGGC
>Ga0209314_10000471_pt1 | contig 17981 bp, 23 predicted proteins | sample I19B2metaG_FD_184146 | JGI IMG/M metagenome (GOLD analysis project Ga0209314, IMG submission 184146) | Lake sediment bacterial and archeal communities from Gulf of Boni, Indonesia to study Microbial Dark Matter (Phase II) - ​I19B2 metaG... | ecosystem: Environmental > Aquatic > Freshwater >... | reverse complement strand
CATTGATCTCGAAACAGCTAGGAAGAGATCGATTCAAATCATTTCAACTCCGGCAGCGCCAACGACGAGCGTGGCGGAACTTGTTATCGGACTTATGCTTGCAGCACTTCGAAGGATCGCCTACGCGGACAGAGCAATCAAGGAGGGCAGGTGGACCAAGAGCGAGATGATGGGTTCAGAGCTGAAGTCTAGAACTGTGGGCGTAATTGGCGCAGCAGGGCGCATTGGGTTCGAGGTTGCTCGCACCCTCGTTCTGGGTTTCGGTGCCAAGGTGATAGGGTACGACGTGATCGACCTAACCGAGAAGGCCAAGCAGGTAGGCTATAGGGTCGTTTCAGAATTGAACGATCTTCTCATGGAATCTGATATAGTCACGATTCACGTTCCATACATGCCCTCGACCCATCACCTGATCAACGAGAACACCATCGGCCACATGAAGGATGGCGCCATTCTGATTAACGCCTCTCGCGGCGACGTCGTTGACGGACAGGCCCTGTTGAGGGCTCTCAAATCAGGTAAGTTGAGAGGGGCAGGCTTGGATGTGTTCCACAAGGAGCCTCCTGTCGACGATTGGGAGAAAGAACTGACCCTGTTACCAACCACGGTGTGCACTCCGCACATCGGTGCTCAGACCGTTGAGTGTCAGCGACTCGAAAGCATTATGGTCGCTGAGGAACTCATCCGCGTACTCGGGAGCTAGGTCGTCATGCAAACGATCTCATGCCTGCACTGACCACATGCATCAGGATGAAAAGGCCTTTATCCCAATCCGATTACGAAAAATCGCCCGGTGGTTGGATACCACTTGTCAGTCACGACCAAAGATTTTGAGAGATTGTCGCTAAAGATAGGGAGAATCACGGCGGCGGATCCGATCCCAGGAATGAAGAAGATAATGAAAGTCCTAGTGGACATCGGAGACCGGACCGCCCAAGCCATCGCGGGAGGAGCTGAATACTACGAACCATCAAGCCTCGTTGGAAGACATGTAGTCGTATTGACAAACATGGAGGCCAAAACCATCGCTGGAGTGAAATCGGAAGTCATGTTGTTGGCTGCAGACCTGCAGGGCAAGCCGATATGGCTTACCGTTGGAGAGGGTGTCCCACCCGGCACGAGGGTCCGCTAGCATTCACCAAGACTGTCCCAGGTCCACTCTCGCTCGTAGTTAGTAGTCTCAGTACTCTATGAACTAATAATCCATATTGCCGCTCACGGGCCATTCACGCCGGATGTGCAACTATTGGATTTCAGACTCACTCCTCAACAGGAACTCTTTAGGAAGACCGTCAGAGGATTCTGCGAGGAAAAGGTCTTTCCAAGATCCAGAGAGATAGATGAGAAGGCTGAAGTGATTCCTGAAGAAATCATCAAGGAGATGGTGGAACTAGGAATTTTCGGCGTCACAATTCCCGAGGAATATGGAGGCTCCGCAAGCCTCGGGGAGGAAATGATCTACGCCACACTCGCCGTCCACGAGGTCGCCCGAGGTGAACTTTCGATGTCGCTTCCAGTGTATACCTTGCTGAATCTAGGCTGGAGCTACTTGGTCGTGAGACATGGGACAGAGGAACTCAAGAAAGAACTTCTTCCAAACATTGCTTCCGGGAAATGGTTCATCGGGATCTCCACAACCGAACCTGGAGGCGGATCCGATCTAGCGAACATCAGGACCACGGCAAAGAAGTCAGGCGATGAGTATGTCATCAACGGAGAGAAAACCTACATCAGCGGCGTTACTGAGGCAACTAAGAGGGGAGGAGGACATCTAACTCTCTTCCGAACAGCCCCGGAACTTGGAACAAAGGGAATGACCTTCGCCTACATCCCCGCTAAGCTGCCAGGCATCTCTTACACTCTCTTCAGAGACATGGGGCGTATGGGACTATCTACTGGGGGCTTCACTTACAAAGACATCAGAATTCCGGTCAAGTACGTGCTTGGCCAAGAGAATAAGGGATTCTACGTCAACATGGAAGGCTTCAACGTAGCCCGAACCCTCGTGGCGAGCGCGTGTCTCGGCGGTGCCGAGAAATGCCTTGAGCTCGGAGCGGATTACGTGAAGCAGCGCGTCCTATTCGGGAAACCGCTTGCAAAGTTCGAGGGGATATCATTCGAGATCGCCGAGGACTTTGCGGAACTTGAGATGGTGAAGAATTATCTGCTAAGAGGAGCCTGGATGATCGACCGGCACTACAAGGATGGAAGCTTTACCAATAGGGAGATCAACCAAGCAATAGCCATCTGCAAACTGAGGGCGCCTCTCCTAGGTGTCGAGATAGTGAAACATGCGATGATGTACCATGGCGCCCTAGGGTACAGTAAAGAGAGCCCTCTGGAGATGTGCATGCGCGGCCTCATGTCGTACGTAGTCGGAGCGGAAGGCGGAGCGAACATCATGAAGATAATCATAGCTCGTGAACTTATGGGAGAGGTAGCAATTCCGTACCGCTAATTGATCAGGAAACCTCCACAGCCTGCCACACGCCAGAGCAAACACACGATAATCTAACATGGCTACGCGCCCCATTCCTAGCCTGGGGAGATAGAACGTGGAACGGGTCGACGTAGCCGTCGTAGGTGCGGGGCTCGCGGGCTTATCCTGCGCGTACACCCTCTCCAAGGCTGGCTTGGATGTCTTGGTCGTCGAGCGAGGTGACTATCCGGGCAGCAAGAACGTGACCGGCGGCCGGTTGTACATGAATCCTGTGCGGCGGTATCTCCCGGATATCTGGGACGATGCCCCCTTTGAGCGGTACGTCACCAAGGAGCGACTGACCATGTTGTCTGATGATTCATCGCTCACACTAGAGTTCCGTTCAAACAACTATACTCAGCAGCCACATCACAGCTACACCCTTCTTCGACCGATCTTCGACCAATGGCTTGCTGAGAAGGCTTCCAAAGAAGGTGCAGCGGTAGTATCGAAATACAAGGTTGATGGCCTTCTGCGGGAAGATGGAAAGATCGCGGGAATAAGAGCTGAGGGTGAGGATATTGGTGCAGATGTTGTTGTCGCGGCCGATGGGGCCTTATCTTTCATCGCTGAACAGGCCGGACTGCGCTCGAAGCAGAAGCCTGAACACTTCGCCGTCGGTGTGAAAGAAACTGTCGAATTATCCAGAAAGGCGATTGAAGACAGGTTCAACCTGAAGGGAGACGAGGGTACCGCCCAGCTATACTTCGGAAGCGTAACTAGAGGCCTGACTGGGGGAGGATTCCTTTACACGAACCGAGAGAGCATCTCGCTCGGAATTGTAGTTGGGATAGGTTCATTGATGGTCAGCTCTCAACAGCTCGAGAGCTTTGAGTTGATGGAGGACTTCAAGAAACGGCCGGAAGTCGCAGTCCTCATTGACGGGGGTGAGACTGTCGAGTACTCAGCTCATACGATTCCTGAGGGAGGAATCAAGTCGATGCCCAAACTGTACGCTGATGGCATGCTAGTTGTGGGGGATGCAGCGGGGTTGGCATTGAACATGGGAATAATAGTGAGGGGTATGGACCTCGCCATCGCCTCAGGAGTGATGGCGGCCGAGACTATCAAGGAAGCAAGGAAAAGAGACAACTACTCATCCCAATCATTGGCATCCTATGAGACGTTGTTGAAGGAGTCGTTTGTCATGAAGGATCTTCACACCTTCAGACATGTCTGGAAGATTCTTAACAATGCAAGGCTCTTCGAGAAGTACCCGCGTCTAATCGGTGCTATGCTGGCAGATCTCATGCTTATCGGTTCGGACTCGAAACCCAAGTTTTCGTCGATAGTCATGAGGCATGTCAGAAAGAACCTACTCAACCTGTCAACATTGAAAGACGCGCTTGGCTTACTCCGAATATAGAGGTAGTCAGCTATGAAAGTAGACGAGAAGCTCGGACGAAATGTCATCAAAGTCGACAAAGAGGGACATATCATGGTCAACCATGAAGTATGCCGCACAGAGTGCAAGCCGAAATATTGCGTCTTCGTATGCCCGGCGAAAGTATACTCACTCGACCCGCAAGGCGACATTCACATCAACCCCGACGGATGCTTGGAGTGCGGAGCCTGCGTTATTGCGTGTATGGAGGAGGCACTAAGCTGGCACTACCCCAAAGCCGGCTTCGGAGTCCAATACCGATTCAGCTGAAAGGAGTGACATGATAATCTTCTTGAAAAGAGAGATTGTAGCGACAGTTGGAGTAAGAGTGATTGCGCGTAATAGCATGTATGAAACAAGTCGTTGACCTTCAGCAAATTAGAATAAGACGCGACACTCGCGAACCGCTGCTTGAGGGTTTGCCTGTACTCTTCGGTGACATGGACAAGAATGCTCTCGAGGAAGCGGTGAAGATCAAGGAGAAACACGGAGCAAAGGTTACTGTTCTCTCAGTTGGCTCGCCCAAGCTCAAAGAGACTATCCTCGAGGCACTCGCGATGGGCGCTGATGAAGCATGCATAGTAATCGACCCCGCGTGCGAGGACTCCGACACCGCGGCCTCAGCGATGACGCTTGCCTCTGCGATCAAGAAGATCGGTTCATATGACCTCGTACTAGTTGGCGAAGGCTCCGCTGACAATTATTCAGGACAGATTGGATCTCGATTGGCTGAGATAATGGGTATTCCTCAAGTGACCTACGTGAGAGAGCTGTCGATCGAAGGCAATACCGTCACAGCGGTCCGAGATATGGAGGATGCACTTGAGGTCGTGAGAGTCGAAACTCCACTAGTGATCTCGGTTACGAGCGAGATAAACAAACCGCGAAGAGCCCCACTAGGACAAATCCTACGGGCCTCTCGGAAACCACTAAACGTCTGGACTCTGAAGGATCTAGGAATAGATGCCAGCAGAGTTGGCCGGTCTGCGTCTCACATTCAAGTTGTCAGTAACTTGGCGCCCGAACAGGAGAGGAAAGGCGTCATCTTCGACGGAGATTTGGATGAATCGGTTGCAAAGCTCGTGGGCGCGCTTCGGAAAGAGGGTTTCCTTTCATGACAGCAGGGATCATGGTGGCTTCCGAAACCGACCAAGGCGCCTTGGAGCTTCTAAGCAAGGGTCGTGAGATCGCCAAGGAACTAGACGTAGACCTCTCTGCACTCGTTCTCGGAAGAAGGGCGGACGATATTATTCGACAATACTTTGAGCATGGCGCGGACAGGGTCTTGCTGCTTCCCACCAACAGCCCGAACACAATCGACGCTGAGACATTCACACATGCAATATTTGAGGTCTCGAAAGACAATGCACCAGACATCATCCTACTGAGATCAACCCGCTTAGGCAAGGAGGTCGCAGGACGCGTGGCAGAGAAGCTTCAAGCCGGGTGCGTTACCGATGCGATTGGTCTAACTACGAAAGGCCAGGAGCTTGTGGTCGACAGATACGCCCTTGGTGGAAATACGATATCATCGGAAATGGTTAGAACGAAGAAGAAAATCATCTCAATCATGCCCGGAACTTTCGAGATCAGACGTGCCCCGGTGGATGGAAAAGTCGAGACTCTTGAAATCAAAATTCCATCCAGCCGCGTACAGTTGATGGAACGCAGAAAGAAAACTGGTGAGTTGGTCAACATACAATCCGCTGAGACTCTTGTCTGCATCGGGAAAGGGATAGCAAACAAGGAAGACCTTGCAGTGGTCAATGAGCTATGCACTGTGCTCAAGGCAGAACTCGGATGCACTCGAGCATTATCTTCGGACTACCATTGGATCTCAGAGGACAGGATGGTAGGAATCTCAGGCAAGAGATGTCAACCGAAACTGCACGTTTCGATCGGTATCTCTGGACAGATCCAGCACACAGTCGGAATCCTAAGCTCGGAACTGATCGTCGCAATAAACAAGGACAAAGAGGCGCCGATATTCAAGATAGCTGACTATGGAATAGTCGGAGACCTTTATGAAGTCATTCCAAAACTGATCCAGAGCATCAAGACACTGGGCAAGTAGCTCGTCTCATCACCACTCAAGACTGTTTCACTGAGCCACGAGAATAGCTCACGAACAGTTACGTCTCTTGTCCTCAACCCTGTCGCTTTGAATTTAAATAGGAAGTATCGGTTTGGTTGCGGTACAGCCTGTGAACATGAGACGAGCAGTGCTAAGAATTGCGAACCGCTGCAGTCATCATCTTACTGTTGATAGCCGTTTCTGCTTGCGCCACTCCAATATCGGGAACAGAGATCACTGTGACTGTCGAGAAGGAACAAGTACGAGTTAACATGGTTCTTTCCGTACATCAGAATATGACTGACCTCCCGAACCAGACTAGCACGCTCACAGCGACTCCGGACTCGGACATCTACTCCTCTTTCACTGATGCCGTGAGGAAACTAGATCCATCTACAAGAATCTCTGACTTGACGTTAAGGGTCAACTCTACTAGGGCTTGGCTGAACCTGACAGCGGCGATGAATGTCACAGGTGTTACTCACACAAGCGGGGACCTGTCCGTTGTAAATATGACGTGGAGGGCTTTCAACATGTCCGCGGATCTTCAGACAGGAAACCTAAGCTACAATGCGATAGGGAAGAAGTATCTGCGACCCGTGGTCGACTTCTATGTCAACGCTAGTATGTATGAAGCCGATCCGAATGCTACGATCAAAGCGGTGACCTTCTTCGTCAATGGGACACAGAGCGTCGCCGGAGCTGACGCCGCGAACCATGTTGGAAATACGACAGTCTTTGACTTTCGCTCCTTGGGTGTTCCTCTTGAACGATGGACCAGAACGTATAGCGTTTCGAACAATACAACAACTTGGCGTTTTGCGCCTGGATCCGTTCTAGCTGCGTTTGTAAGGGCGCAGAAATTGAACCAGACCTTTGAGATTTTCTCAGATTATTCCTACAGCGCTGAGATTAGTGTGTTGGGTTTGGCTCGCGCCTCCGGAAACTCACTTCTCATTGACTTAGGGACAGGGGAGAAGGAATGGATTATGTCAGGCGTTGTTGTTCTCGCGATAGTCTTGGCAATGGCTGCCCAAATCCTGTTTAGGATGAAGAGAAAAGCTGCAAGGCTCGGCAGAAGATAGGATTATGCACTAACCGCGAACTCTCTCTCTAGCCATCTTCTCAAGTTCAGCGATATCGAATAGATCTTTGAAGTATTCTTTCAATACTCCAAGATACTCGGAAACCTCGTCATCAGTCATGTACTGGAACATGTAGTCGCCTCGGTATGGCGAGGGCCTTCCTTCTCTCGAAATGAACTCGATGTGCATGAAGGGGTCGCCTCTCTTGATCGTTATTGGTTGTCGACTGTTGTTTAGATTGACCAGCTCTAGCGCAAGACGGCCCACAAAGCCGCTGTGGACTTTTGCTGCATTTAGGAAGGACAGTCCCATCCTGCCGTACTTGCTTCTCGCGGTCAAGTGCGAGACGTAGTTGGGTGGAGTGAACACAACCTCATATGATATGATGTTGCGGTGTTCAAGATAATGCAAGGTTGTTTCGTCACGGACTGTCAAAATGTAGCCATCACCATCCATTAACGCGAAATCGAATGGGTAAATGCACTTGTATGTCTGAATCAGTTTCGTCAAGGGTTCTTTTCCGGCCACACCCATTGGCATCTCCCTGCTCTTTACTTCAGTATTTCCTATTTAGCATTCTAGAATTGAGAGTTTCCAGTTATAGTCGCGTTCAATTGTGCTACGAAGAATTTTGTTCCACGCATATCCTGTTGGTGTCCCGTGAGGTTCAGGGTTATGCTCGACTCTTTTCCAGCTTTCACAGTGAACTCGACGCTGGCAACAAGTTCGCGCGACTCTAGTTCTAACTTGGTCGTCGTACTGTTATACGCCCATGTCACGTTTGAAACTTCAACGCGAATCGAGTCGTAGTTTCCGAGCGGCAGATCGTTCTTTCCGAGCGCCGAAGTTGAGTTTGCTAGAAATACGAGGTCTACGGTTCGCGAGCGATTTGAGATAAGCTCCCAACCTTCGTGATTTGCTTGACCGGCCTGATGAGCCCAGAGATTGTCAATAGTGACGTATACATGCTCTGCATCGTCTATCTTGGATGATCTGATGACGACTGATACGGTGCCAGTTGAGAGGGCTGGATAGATGAGTATGACCAGTAGGGTTACGACAGAAACGGCTGCGACAATCTGCTTTGAGTTCACCGCAAATCAGCGCTCGCCTATACATTCCGTTTTCTTATAAGCGTCTTTCTCAGAAGACACATGAAAACGTAAGGATCCTACACCGGTGCATATTTTGAATCTCGACGAACTAACGACCGCGATTGCGAAGACCGAACTAGTCTACTTGAAGGAGATGATGCTAGCACGAGCTGATGCTAACGCTCTGAAGGTCCTTCCGGAGAAGCGAACGCACGCCTATCTGATGCTTGACCGGACTATTTTTCACCCAAAGGGGGGAGGCCAGCCTTCTGATCGTGGCATAATTCGCTCCGCCGAGCTCACGTTGAACATTAAGAAGGCTATCTATCACCGGGGCGTCGTCGTTCACTGGGGTAAGATACTGAGTGGAACGCCCAGCACCGGTTCCGTCTCATGTGAAATTGACTGGGACTTTCGATACTTGGTCATGAGGAGGCACACTGCCGCGCACTTGCTAGATCACTGCCTCGCCACGGTAACCTCGAGACGAGTGGAAACAACTGATTCGTGGCTGGACGAACCCTGCTACGTCGGATACAAGGGCGAAACCCCTGACCAGCGGACGTTGCACGAGGTCGGGGATCTGGCGAACGCGATGATATCAGCTGGCGCTAAGGTTAAGATCGCCTTCTTGGAACCCGATGCAGCTAAAGCTATTCTTCAGAATGCTCCAAACATCGAACGGTTGCCAGATCTGCAAGAGATTCGTACCGTAACGATATCGAACTGTGAACCAATTCCCTGCGGAGGGACGCACGTCGCAGACATCAACGAAATAGGAAAAATCTCGGTATTGAAGGCCGAGGAGATGCCTTATCGAACCTTCCGGCTCCACTTCTCAGTGCAAAGCGATTGATTGTGCGGAATTCAACGGCGTGTCTTGGTCAAGCGGCCAAACCTCTTCAAGACATTCTTCGGCGCACGCTCTACCAAGAGCCTCTTGCCCGAAACTCTCACATATAGTTTAGCGGATCCTTTCGAAAAGGGGAAGTTCGAGTCAGTCGTTAGCTTTGTCGGGAGATATATCCTCGGCGATTCGTAAACCCTCCCGTTCTCCATCCTCTTCTTCGTTATCACGAAACTTGCCACAGCTTCTTTCAAGTATAGTCACTTCCGGTTCAAATTGAGGTTGATTTTGCGACGGAAATCTCCTATAGCTGTTGCAGTCATCGTTCAATCAATTTCGCTGGCCTGGAGTGCGTGACGCAGGCGCTCTCGTGGCAATGTTTAAAGGGGCAGTGCCGTGTGGGTTGAAATTCGTCGTGCTCTGCCTTTGATCCATGTCAACATCTTTGTGACGAGTATGTCTGCGGAAAGGTTCTGGGAGATTGATAGACCGCTTCCCCCCCAAGTGCAGATAGGTGTTAACATTAACATGCTTGACATTGACCAGCGAGCTGACGGATCATTGGAGGCGCCGTTCGTCTTTACAGTGAACTTCGTCCCCTCAATTGCTCAGATAAGCATCAAAGGAAAGGCGAAGATATCTGGCGAGAGTGAGGAGACGAGGAAGATCATGGAAGAGCACAAGACTCAGAAACCGCCGCCCATTCAATTGATCCAGGCGGTTTCAAGTACTGCTATGGCCGACGCCATTTTGATCTCGAGAAGTCTGAACATCCCACCGCCTCTGCCACCTATCCCTCAACCTCAGACCGCGCAGGCACCGAGCAAAGCAGATACGCGGTATACTGCCTAAGAAGCGGTCCAAAAAATTGGACAGTTAGCCAAGACTCAAAATTGGAGTCTAGTTGAGTTTCTTCGCAACTAGGTAGTTGTCCCAATAGGACGCTAGGTCCCTGAGCCTGTTTGCAAACTGTACGCTTAACCTAGTGGGCTCATTACGATATTTCTTCTCGAGAAGCCCGCTCCTAAGCATCGCCTTATATGTATCGCTCAGAGTCTGTGCGCTGACCTTTACTCGCTCTAGGACCTTGTGGTGAAGATCCCTGAGGTACAGGGGTCGCTTCTCGTCAACGAGTATCTGAATGATTGCCTTTGCAACGCTCTGCTTTTTTATGCTATGCGGGAATAAGATAGAGCAGAAGATGTCTAAGTCCACAATCTGACTCAATGTCGAATGCCTATCGATCTTGGGGAATACCCATACCCATCGCTTCTGCCGTTCAGCGTAGTAATCCTCTCTAGGAATCCTCCCGATCCTTGACCGATCTAACACGAACGTCTGCCTCGATCGGCTTGTCATATGAAACCCAAATCGCGGATGCCGTCAGAGAAGAAAGCGGTTCAGAACACAAAGCGGGATAGAATTCCTGAGTCTCTTCCGTGAAATTCGCTCGAACAACTCAATTCTAATACTATTTGGGTTATGGAGATTTTCCGGTGCAACCGACAATCTCTGGAGGCGTTCAGAATTGGGGTCTGCTAGCGGTGAAGAATCATCACTTCCTATGCAACGGTTTCGAAGACTGATGAATTCTGACATGATTTAGAATTCATGACCGATGAATGCTCGTTGTTACGAGAGCAAACGCCGCTCAGGATCCATCAGATTATGGTCTGGAGAGTAGCTCTTGTTGGGTGAAAAGTTGCCAGCAAGATCATGCTCTTACCTTCACACAACTTCCAAGGTTATTCTCGCACTCTTCTTCCGGCGAGTCCCTTTTCGAACGAGTTTTGGCAGTAGCGATCACATCGCATGTCATCGCTGCGGAGATAAAGACGTAGGGCGTCAATTGATCGATTCCAAGATAGAGGAAAGAAACAATCTTCGTCTCGTCACATGTGAGAGGAAACTGCATACGTGTGTGCGTAGGTTTTGCCAAAGGAATTCGTGGTCCTCTTCCACGGTTACGACTGCCTCCGTAACGCGAAAGTTCTTCGTCAGGCACCGCAACGTGAGCGTGAATAAATGGTCGTCCCTCTTTCATGCTTATGATTCCAGAGCAGGACACAACCTTCAGCGGACCACTAATCGGAATACTTGCGTATCGCCCGTCACCGACAAAATCCCACATTTGCCTTCGAAACACCCCCAGTGCGACAGAACTTCCGGCAGTAGTCTCAGCGTCAAGCGATAATCTGCCAAGACGTTCCAGTATGTCGGCACCTTTTCGAAAGCACTTAACGACGACGCCTGAGATACTCCTCTCTTTCAACCGTAATCATTGCTGGCAATGCGTACCAATTATTAGTTGATTCATTCGTCAGCCACACTCACAACACGTTAGATACTTACCCCCTGATGATCTGACTCTCATTTCCCTTCCCGCATCCACAAAATTGGATCGTCGCTGACCTCTCCACTAAATCGGAGTGCCAATCGACGATCCAGATAGGGAATGTTTTTGACGGAATTTCGGGTTCAGAAGGAGTCGGAAATTGAGACGGAATCTCTCCCGGGCCTAAGAAAAATGTGGGGGAAAGGAAAGATGCGAGAAGGAGAAAGAACACGAGAGAGGACGATGCGCGGAGGAAGAAGCGCGGCAGGTTAAGGGAGAAGAAACGGAGGGCTAGGGCCCCGCCATGAAACTACGGAATGGCTAACTTGGACAGCTATCTGGGATGGAGGTTATCATTTTCAACGTACACCCCTCTTTCATCGATCTTCAATTGATTTGGATGGACAGTAATCGGTGGGATACATGCAGAAAGGTGCCAAATGGAAGGAGGAGGGACTGAAGAATGGCATTCGGAGGTTACATGGAATGTTGAACTTGAGTCACGGAGAAGAAATATTATGCTCGGCCGCCAATAGTCTATCGATAAAGAGGTCAGTGGGCTAGTCAAGGCAGGCGAGCATGCACACGGCATAATTGAACGTCGGAGCTATCTAACCATGGAGAAAACGAGTCGCTGCATCATATGTGGGCAAGAACTACAGTACGTATTTGGCAGGCCTCGAAAGCTTTGCGGGAACAAGTTCTGCTACCTTGAGTGGAAAAGACGGAGGTATGCGAATCTCCAGCTGATCGCCAGGAGTAGGCGGCTTTCGGCTGTCGACTTCGAGTACGCAGAGCCTATCTGCTTGTGTGGAAGCGATCGATTTGCGTGGACGATGGAGGGAGTTTTCTGCATGAAATGTGGACTTCAGGAGCCTCTTTTCTCGCTGGAGCCATGGGTCCCAGCTGAATTCGCGCCCAAACCCTTGTGCACGTGTACTCCGATCTGCAAGCAGTCCGCTGCCTACAAGCTTTGGGCGTACGTGTAGGAGCGACTTTCTGCCCATCTAGCGTCGCATATTATGAAGTTTTGATGTATGTTTCTGCGGCAGTGGAACGGCTCTTTAACAGAACTTGAATTCGAATCGTTTTGAACACATTATTCTACGAGCCTTCCCTCGCGATCGATCCGTCCACGTCTTATGCGTGTCGAAGAAATAGGTCGTCCATCCTCTGCAAGGATAAGTTCAATCGGAACGATTGCAAGCGACTTCAAGCCGTTGGTCTTTCTCATCGAGTTGATTTCGTAAGCCGTCTTGATAGTTCGCCTACTCACAACCAGAGCTTGGATGTGTGGGTCTTCTATTGTTGGTCCGTAACGGTCGTGAAGTGGTACAATCTCAGCTCTAGACCGCAATTCCCATCGAGAGAGCAATCGCGCAAGGTCTCTCTCCCTAGTCGCGTACGGGTCCACTTTGTGAGGTTTGTGGAGCCTACGTACAAATTGATCGCTCGTTATTCCAATTATTACTTTGCGACCTACCGCGAAAGCTTTCCTGAGCAGTTCCCGATGTCCTCGATGTAGAGCGTCGAATGTGCCCCCTATCGCGACAAGGGCCAATTTTCTCTTTATTCCTTCGGTCCTCTTAGTGCCACTCGTGAGCGTCGCGAGCCGCGCCAAGTGCCATGCAACGTTTTCTGACTTCCAAGTTAGCACATTTAGTGCTTTGCATTACGTCATCCCATCAAGCGGGCGCCTCGGTGATCGAGCTTTGTAGCAAAGGTTGTTGCCGAAGAAAATGACTTTCGAACGGCTCTCAAGATCCGAGTTCCCTTAGAATCTTCAGCCACTCCGTGAACTGCCTTTCCAATCATGTTTTGAGCCACTCCGACTGCCCCTCCAGACATCATTGTATCCATCACGCGTGTTATCTCTGGTGTTTGGAATTCTGCTTCTTTGCTGAAGGCTCGAGCCTTCAGCAAAAATGTGGCTAAGTCGGGCCGTCGACGGATTGACTTCATTGCTCGCTGCGCGGCGGGGTTTACTCTGGTTGCTATGTCTGCTTGGGAGAGAGCGTTACGTGTCGGAATCGGTCCCAAGTAAACACAAAGTATCAGATGATCTTCGGGGAAGCGTAGTCTGTCGATCAATCCTATGCCTGGAGCTCCGGGTTCGGTCACCAGAACAAAGCCACCCAGCAAAAGAGCCGATGCTGTTCCCAACCCAGTTCGGTTCACGACTTCGGCTATGTGAGTGATTCGACCAATCTCGTTGAAGGTTATCGGAAATCCAGCTGCATCCACGAGCGCCACACATGAAGCCATTGTTCCGGCTGCGCTAGTGCCATATCCAGCAGCAATTGGAACGCTTACCTTTATGTCGACTCGCACATCGAGCGTGAACTGAAATTTTGCCAACAGCTTCTTGAGCGCCCAAATCGTGGTTCGCGCTTCGGGCGCCGGTTTCGAGTTTATTCGTATCTGAATCCGAGACTTAGAGGACTTGCGAATTAGCACGCGTGCCCGCACACCACGTGCAATGGCGAAACCACCGCCTCTCGCCCCGATCCTTTCCGGATCGGTGATCGGATTTCCGTTCCTGTCCGTGTCGCAGATTTCGAAGAAACTCGAAATGCCAGCGGGACAGATTGCCTCCGCCACTGGCAAGGAGCTGGGTCCACCCTAACGGGGTTCGGTTTCCGTAGAGCCCACGCCTGCTCGAAGACTTGGAAAGGCTGCCCTGCAGGCGGCTACAACTGGAGGAGTTAGAATGACTAGAAATGGGATCTCTGAGAAGTAGTTCGAACCTGTGACCACTAAGATGAATGAGGCGGCGAGTGGTTTCGTGCCGAGTAGTAGTACAGCAGGCAGACCAATTATTGCACTGTAGATAACAATTCCCAAGCCGATGATGAAAGTCCCTACTGCAAGCCCGATTGATGCGGCTATCTCAAAGTCGGCCCACTTGTTGCGAAGTATTGTGAGCGCAATAATTGCGATTACTGCGATCAAACCTGCTAGGCCAGCTAAGTATTGAGGACTCTGAAAACCAGCGGTGCCGAACAAAAGGTAGATTCCGTATGCCAGTGCTAAAGCCAGGATCGGCTGAAGAAGTAGGCTTATTGCCAGAAGGAGGCGTTTCTCAGAACCCACGGAACTTCTTTGTGTTAACCATCCAATGATGAAGAAGCCGATGAAGTTGGACGGGACTCCCACAAGCAGACTGAGAAGTGCGTCATGGTGACCATAGATCGTATCCGCCAAGAAGATTCCGATGGCAGCGCCAATTCCGCCAACCCAAGGGCCAAATAGTACGCTAAAGGTGGCGGGAACGAATACCTGTGGCCAGAATCTTACCCCGAACACCAGAAGAGGAAAAGCCAACCAGAGGGCTCCGACTCCAGCATACAGTGCCGCGTTGACGGCGGTCGTTGCAAGTTGGAGAGAAATGGGCATTCTGCGATTCATAGCACTTCTCCCTTTCCCAGACCATGCTTGCCTATTCTAGTTTTACCTTGCACGATTGTTGATGATGGCGTTGAACCGATCCAGCTTGGTTTACGAAACTTTAAGATACGGCCGCTTACGTGCTTTGAGTCTGTAGCCCGGTGGTGTAGTGGTCAAACTCACTGCGAGGGCTAGGCATAGCATTGGCGCCAGAAAATTGCCACTAGACGGCTCTGGATCCCCTCCACCAGAGGAGATACCTGCCGACGGGAGTTCGAAAGGCTTCTGCAGCAGCCCGAAGATCTCCCCCGGGCTACCATTCCTACGCTGTAACTTGTACCGTTTTGAGTTGTGTGGAAGTCTCTGCTGTCAACTCTTCTTTGAGCTTGTGCTTCAATGCTTTGAGCAGTGTGTCCATATGGCTTGTTTCAATGCTCGTTCCTATGACGGTTCTGTGAGGCTTCTCTAATGCTTCTCTTGTCAGGATCTCTTCTGGGTCGAGGCCGAAGGATCTCACGATTTCTTTCAGGTTCTGGATCCTGTTCGGTGTAGTCTTCTGTGCTATGCTTAGGCCTGATGCTGCGTGGATGCCTCTTAGGAATTCTACGCCTTTCATTTGTATGTCGTGGTATCTTCCCTTGGTGATCTCCGCCTCAACGTGGACATGAACTGGCGTCGCATCCCTTTCTAGGTCGTGCCGTACGTGCCTGTAGCGAAGCTTGCAGAGGGTTCCAATCCTGAAGGCGCCTAGAGCAAGCATTGAAACGATGACCTTTCCCCTGACATCTGCCAAGTCTATGAGGCGGAGATCACCCCAAGTTGAGGCAGGAAGCCTCGTAGCCGTCTACCAAAATGCCAAGCCGTTGGTCAGCAGTCAGGGCATCGGTCGCAGTTGCTCGTGCCTTTCGCAAGAAACAATTCACAGCAGCATGAGCAGTCTAGCCGGCGTCCGTCCTGGTCATAGCAACCCGCAGGTGTTTGCCTACGCACCTCATGATTGCAGATGGGGCAAACCTGCTTCTCGGTCATGCCATCCTTCCTCCGCGTGGACACGAGGATCCATTGAGACACGGTTCCATCGAAGACAAATCGACTCTTAGAACCGCATGGATCTATCGGAGACCACTGTCGGCTGAAACTGCCGCAACTATCTACAGTGATACATATGTTCCGGCACAGAAATTGGCTTGAACTTCGATTCCCAAATTGAGATTAGAGGTGATTCGAATGGCTGTCAAAACTTCAGTGAGGTTGTGCCAGAGAAGAAGAGCTTCAACGTCAACGTGAAGGTGTCCTTCGCGGACCTTGTGGGAAAGATTTTCACGGTGCTCAACTGCGAGGTGTTTCTTTCAAAGTTCGAGGGCTGCAAGGAGTTCGCAGTCATCTTGCTGAAATCGAATGGAGACGAGATGATAACCACGACCAGCTCCCGAGTGATAATGGATCAACTTGCGAAGATCAAACAGGAGCTCCCAGTGAAGGTTCATCTGGAGGAATAGGTACTTCTACCACTGAGGAGATTTGCGCAGAAGGGGATTCTCGTCTCAGGGGCAAGCGGTCCTGGAAAGACAATCGCAGCCAAGGTCATCGTCGAAGAATTGCTCGAAGACGGGGTCCCTGTCCTCGGGTTCGACTACACTGAGCAATGGGAACGACTGCTGGAGAAAAACACGAACCAGGAGATGCTTGATCGTTACGCTGAGTTCGGTATGCGACGAAGCCCGAAGGACTTCAAGGGAAAGGTCGTCGATTCGATAGGTCAGCTGGATGATTTGTTGGCTTCTGCGAGTGTCACGATAGTCGACCTCTCTGAGACCTACGACAGCGCAGAGAGGGTCGACGGGGCTGGGCGTATGCTGGATCACCTGCTTGAATATTTCTAATTCCAGGAAGATTCGGACGATCTCAGGCTGCTAATCGTTGTGGAGGAGGCTCACCTTTGGACTTTGAAGGACATACCGAAAGACGCCTTACGATTCCTGGACAGCGCGGTCAGGCTGCTCAGGAAGAAAGGTGTTGGTGTCATGCTTGTTTCACAGAAGATCAGCGACTTCGATCCAGCTATGAGGTCAGCGATGAACATCAGCATCCTGTTCAGAACGAAATACGAAGGCGATCTGAAAGCAATCGCGAGAATGCTTGGAAGTGAGATGTCCGAGATCGTTCCGAAGCTGCCAGTGGGCTATTCGGTCTTTCATTTGGCAGACATAGGCGACCCATTCGTGGTTGCTTGGCGGGCAACGTATTCACAGCCTTGACTTGCCAGTTGGTTTGGTGAGACCACCATTCGTAGGGCCACGGAGGTCTAGGGCAAACCTAAATTCACCGCAAGCAGAACGTCAATGCTGGGGAAAGAAAGCTAGGCGATCTTCGGGGATTTCGTTTGACGATAGAAGTTGAGATCAGGGAAATCAAGGAGATGCTGGAGAAGCTGAACAGGAGGCTGGATGCACTCGTCCTAAACCGCGAAACTCTGGCAATGATGGCAATATCACAGGAGTCCTTAACGGATTTCTTGACAGGTGAGCCGGACCTCTACTCGGTGAAGGACGTGAAGGTAGCCTACAAGTGAAAGGCAAGATAGTTCTGATACCGTTTCTTTTCTTCACCGATCTACAAGCACGAAACTGAGACCAGCACTGGTCCTAATTGAAGGCGAGAAGGACTGCGTTGTCGCCTTCATCTCGTCAAGAGTGCCCACGGAGCCTTCATCGACTGAAGTCTTGATACGCGAAGATCACATGGAGTTTGCTGGGACGGGACTCAAGAGAGCCTCTGTCGTGAGGCTCGACAAGGTCGCAACGGTCTCAAAGAGCCTGATGCTAGGTGAAATCGGCCAGATTGGAGAGTCTCTTCGAAGAGAAGTCAATCGCAAACTTCTGAAGCCTACCAACTGTAGGTGCAGTATCTTCAACCCCTGAGTTGACGCGAAGGCGGTAATCTGACCCCATGGTCAATACGCTTGGTCCACCATTGCTGAGTGCGCTCAAGAAGGGTCAGATCACTTCTTTTGAAGCTGGTCAGGCTTCCCTTGAGCAATGGACGCTAGGTCATTTGAGATCTGAGATCCCGCTAGAGCGTGGAACCACAGACGAATACGGCAAGCGCGTTGCCCAGATGATTCTACTCGCAGACCGCTCGTTCTGGATTGAGACCGCTATCGAGACGATCAAGCACAAGGATCCTGCTGGCCGCTCGAATCCGATGCTGGTGCTGCCTTGGAAGGAACCGCTCGACGTCGAATGGATCATAGACCAATTCACCTGCATCGAGATGGAAGAGCACGAGACCGTCAG
>Ga0209314_10000470_pt1 | contig 17991 bp, 13 predicted proteins | sample I19B2metaG_FD_184146 | JGI IMG/M metagenome (GOLD analysis project Ga0209314, IMG submission 184146) | Lake sediment bacterial and archeal communities from Gulf of Boni, Indonesia to study Microbial Dark Matter (Phase II) - ​I19B2 metaG... | ecosystem: Environmental > Aquatic > Freshwater >... | reverse complement strand
GTGAAGAACCGGTGGTTAAAGTGAAAGAAGAGGAACGCAAGAAAGTCCGGTATAGCTGTGCCCCTTGCCGCCCCGGTTTTGGCGAGGAACCTCCACCCTGCATTGTTGCCTGCGAGACTCAGGCTATTTCCCATTCGGAGGGTTGGAAGCTCTTGTACGGTAAAGAATGACTTGGACTTCTACCGTGAGTATGGTTAATCTCATTATTGACGAAATTAAGGTCAATGTTGCCGAGGGAACGACAATTCTGGAGGCCGCTCTACAAGCGGGCATTTACATCCCTCATATCTGCTCGCACCCTGACCTACCTCCAGTAGAGACTTTAAAGCCCGCTGAAGCTGTTTACCGTGGTCAAACACGCATTGAAAACAAGAAGCCTGACCTAAAATATGATGGCTGTCAGCTCTGCATGGTTGAAATCGAGGGAAGGGATGGTTTACACCGAGCCTGTAATACCCCGGTGGCAGAAGGAATGGTGGTTCACACCAATACTCCGGAGGCTGAGGCATCCCGGCGTGACAGGCTCCTGCTCATGATGGCCAGACACCCACATGCCTGCCTCACCTGTGCTCAGAAGGAAGGCTGTGCCCGTTTCCCATGCTCTACAAACGTGCCAGAGAATGAAAGATGCTGCCCCAAGTTCGGCAACTGTGAACTACAGCGCATAGCTGAGTATGTCGGAATTAAACAGGAGACTCCTCGCTATATCTTTGGAAACCTGCCCATCATAAAGGATGAACCTTTGTTTGAGATGGATTATAACCTCTGCATCGGTTGTACGCGCTGTATCAGGGTGTGCCGGAATGTTAGGGGAGTTGAAGCTCTTGACTTTGTCTTTGATGAAGAGGAGCGGGTGATAGTGGGTACAGTAGGCCCTACGCCCAGCGAGTCAGCCTGCCGATTCTGTACCGCCTGCGTTGAGGTTTGCCCTACCGGTGCTCTACAGGATAAAGAGGAATTCAAGGAAGCCCCCTGCCTGACCTCCTGCCCTGCCGGGATAGACGTCCCCCGCTATGTACATCTTGTTAGCGAAGGAAAGTTCGCCGAAGCTGCCGCAGTTATCCGGGAGAAGGTACCCTTTCCCCGGGTGCTGGGCTATATCTGCCCCCATAATTGTGAGCTCAAGTGCCGGCGTGGGGAGTTGAATGAGCCGATTGCCATTAGGGCTTTGAAGAGATTTGCTACTGAAAACGACGACAAACACTGGAAGGATAAGCTAAAATCAGTTACTACTACAGGCAAGAAGGTTGCCATCGTGGGGTCAGGTCCTGCCGGACTTAGCGCCGCTTATTACCTGAGTAGGTTGGGACATTCAGTCACCATCCTTGAAGCGGCATCAAGACCTGGAGGTATGATGCGGACAGCGATTCCACGCTTCCTGTTACCACAAGAGGTACTGGATGAGGAAATCGCCGAAATCTTGAGTTTTGGTGCCGAACTCAGGCTGAATAGCCCGGTGGAGAATGCCAGTGAGCTCCTTACAGACGGATATGATGCTGCTTTGCTCGCCATTGGAGTACAGGTTGGAAGCAAGCTGCCTATTCCAGGCAATGACCTCCAAGGAGTCTTTGTTGGGCTTGATTTTCTCAGGGACGTCAGTGAGGGAAAGGATGTAAAGCTGGGCGGGAACGTGCTGGTCATTGGTGGTGGTGGGGTAGCTTGCGATGTAGCCCGAACTGCCAAGCGTCTTGGAGTCCCGCGGGTCGCCATGGCCTTTTTGGAGTCAAGGGAAACTATGCCGGCTCCTTCACACGACGCCAAACAGACAGAAGACGAAGGGGTAGAATACTACCCTTCACGCTCATTCAAACAGATTCTTAGTGAAAACGGGCAGGTAAAGGGTGTTGAGTGTCTCCAGGTGAAATGGATGAAGTTCGATGAAGAAGGCAGGCTGCAACTGGAGACAGTCCCGGATTCGGAGCATACTCTAGAGGCAGACACCGTCATTTTTGCCATCGGTCAGGCAATTAATAGCCAGTTTGTCGAAAGAAGTGGACTTGAACTCACCAGCCGCCGAATAATCAAAGCCTCACCAGATACTCTAGAGACCAACCTGAATGGTATCTTCGTCAGCGGCGATGTTGTCAGCGGGCCGGCCTCAGTCATTGAAGCCATAGCTACCGGTAGGAAAGCCGCTATCTCAATTGATATATACCTGGGTGGTGAAGGTCTCATCAAGGAAGAACTGAGCGAGGAGAAGGAAATCCCACCCTACCTGGGCAGGGAAGAGGGCTTTATAGAAAAAGCCAGGGTTGAGCCTAGTCTTCGCCCTGCTGGAGAGCGAATCCGGTGTTTTGAAGCGGTGGAACTTCCCCTGAGTGGTGAACAGGCTGAGGCTGAAGGTTGTCGTTGCCTCAAATGTGATTTGAGATTCGAGCTCAGCAAACCAATCTTGCCACCTCGCAAGGAGCCATGGCTCGAGTTTACGCCGGAGAATGTGAGCCGGGTACCGGAGGTAGAGGGTATCTTTCAACTGCTCGATGAGCAGGAGAACATCATCTACATCAAAGGAGCCATGAACCTGCGATTGGAGTTGCAGGCACAGCTAGGTCTTAATGAAAAGGCTCGATACTTCATTTATGAAGAAGAGCCAATGTATACTAAGAGGGAGAGCGAACTCCTTCAACAGTATACCCTGCAATATGGCGAGATGCCCGAGGGGAATCGGGAGTTCGATGCTCTTTTCTAGTAGGCAGAAAGGGCTTGATTATTGTGACAGACGAAACGTGGAAGAATTATAAAGAAAAGAAACATTCCAAGCCATCACCATTAAAAGGCATCAGGGTACTCGAGGTGTGTACTTTGGTGCTGGGTCCTGCGGGGCCAGGGTATTTAGCCAAGATGGGTGCCGAAGTCATCAAGTGTGAAATCCCACCTTTGGGGGATACCTCTCGCGAGATGGTTCCTTTTGGTTATTTCTTTAGAGGGCAGGCTCCGGGGTTTGTTCCTATTAACCTCAACAAGTACTGGCTAGGGCTGGATTTGCATAAAGCCGAAGGACAAGAGGTGTTTCGAGAACTAGCGGCTAGGTCTGACATTATTGAGGATAATCTGAGACCGGGGGTGATGGATAGTTGGAGTGTCGGCTACCGACAGATCAAGGAGGTTAAACCAGACATTATTTATATCTCCAAGACTGGCTTTGGTCACTGGGGAGAATATGCTGAGGAAAACAGGCCTTCCAACGATGGTGCTGCCCAGGCATTTTCCGGATATGCCTGGATGTCAAGTTTCCCGGGCCAGCCGCCCGTTAAGAATCGGCTATTTATCTGCGACAGTTATGGCGCCTTGATGGGTGAAGTGGCGGTACTGGCTGCCCTGCACTATCGTGAGAGGACAGGTAAGGGACAGTTCATCGAGTTATCACAGAGTGAAAACATTATGCGGGCAATGTCCTGGGTCTGGCCCTACCAGCAAATCACTGGCAAGGTAGCTATGCCCGCCGGGAACAAGGATGTATCAATATGTCCTGCCGACACATTTCTCTGTGCCGATGGTACCTTCGTCGCAATAGCTGCCCCAGCTCTGGAGGAATTCAGGGGCCTGTGTACCGCTATGGGCAGGCCGGAACTCGCTGAAGAGCCCAGATTCAGAGACCACCTGACTCGACTGCAGGAGAGAAACGCGACTGAAATTCTCAAGGTTATTGCCGATTGGGCGATAACCAAGACCTCCGCAGAGGTCGAAGAATTGGCCGAAAAGCATGGTTTCGCTGCATCTCGGCTATACACCGCCAAGGATGTTGTGGAGGATAAGCATTTCCGAGAGCGAGGCTTTATGACTGAGATTAATGACCCTCTCCTTGGCCAGTACCTCGAATATGAATTTCCGGTGATGATGTCCAAGAGTCCACCAAAGGTAAAATGGTCAGTGAGACCGGTAGGTTTTGATAATGAATATGTTATGGTGAATCTCTTAGGCAAGAGTGAAGATGAAATCAAGCGCTTGTACGATTGTGGTGCCCTGGGTAAATGGGCAGACGTGGAAGGACGCCGGCCACCACCTGGCTGGGATGGCAAGGCTGGGCTTATTCTTGCCAGAGACCGTGATGGAAAGGAGTAAAGGCAATTGAGATGGAACAGCCCTGGACAGACTGGGTGAAGGAGAGAGATGACCCTGGGATAGCACATACCAAGCCTGAGGCTCTGGATGATATAACCGTGTTGGACTTGAGCTATAAGAGTTACGCCGGGTGCTATTGTTCTTCGCTTTTAGCTGAGTTTGGCGCTGAGGTCTTAAGAATAGAGCCACCGGAGGGTGATTTCATCAGAACCTGTACCCCCTACGGCATGTTGTACAAGGGTGAAGGTCTTAACTACTTAACTGAGGGAAGAAATAAGTTTCATATTACCCTGAACCTGGAAAGGGCGGAGGGTAGAGAAATACTCAAAGGTCTGGTGGGCCAGGCTGACGTGTTAATCGAGACATATAGACCCGGAGTCATGGACGATTGGGGTATTGGCTATGAAGAACTAGCGGAAGTGAATCCCAGGCTGATATTTGCCTCAATAACGGGCTATGGGCAGTTCGGGCCCATGAGCCGGAGCCGGATGCCAGATTACGATAATATAACTCAGGCTAGATCAGGGATACAGTATACTACGGGAGAGGCGATGCCTGAGGGCAAGAGCTACAATGAATGTCCCTGGGCAGTTCCTACGAAGGCTGGCCCCTGGATAGGCTGGGCCCAACCGGGGACATTTATGGCTGTTGGTATCCTGGCCGCTTTGCACTGGAGAGGCATAACCGGAGAAGGACAGGCGCTGGATGTCGCCACGGCTGAGGCTTATGCCTCTTTTGATGACTATGCTACGTTGTGGTACCAGGGAGCTGGAGCTGTCTGTGAACGCTTTGGCAGCTTGACTACGGCTGCTTGGCTATATTGCTTTGCGCCAACCAAGGACGGTGCTGTTTTTCTTGGAGGCATAAGGTTGGAGATGTGGCAAGCCTTTGCCGACATGATAGGGAAATGGGATGAGTGGGGCGCGGCAAGTTGGACGACCCAAGCAACTTTTACGAGAAAGGAACAGCAATTGAAATGGGCACCGCTAATCTTTGCCGAGACACGCAAATACACTAATCAGGAACTGGTAAGCATGTCTGTAGAATACGCCAGGAAGGGCCGTTTAGCTCCCATTACCCCAGTGGTGGCTCCGGTCTGTTCTCCTGAGGAGACTATGAAAGATGCCAACTGGCTCGAAAGGGGGATTTTTACTCCGGTTAAGGACCCTCTTTACGGAGACCTCATTGTAGCTCAGGCGCAACACAAAATGACAGAAACGCCGGTAAGAACAAAGTGGGTATGTCGACCAGTAGGCTATGACAATGAGCACATCTACCTCAAATATATGGGGTTTGGTCCTTCCAAGCTAAAGAGGTTGAAAAAGGAAGGCACAATCTAGACGTTACCAAAACCACCTCGCATGAAGAAATGTGGTTGAAGATGTAAGAGTGGAGCCAGCGAAGAGAGTCGAACTCTTGACCGACGGTTTACGAAACCGCTGCTCTACCACTGAGCTACGCTGGCTTTGCCTAAGTATAGCACAAAACCCGGTAGCCGATAAAAGCTCTAGGCTTGAAGTCGTTTAGTAACCTATCCCCCTGACCCCCTTCCCCCCGACAAGTTCGGGGGGAAGGGGGCAAATTCATTTTAAGAGGGGCTACCGCCCCTCTTAGACTCCCCAGCTTGGAGATTTTGGATTTTAATGAAATCTTAATACTATTTTTATGAGCATATTAATTTTGCTCCCCTAAACTGGAAGTGTAGATATGGAGAACTCGAAGGGAGGGGAGCGTATGAAAATGACTAATGGCAACAACGATTTAGGCAAAATACTCAAACAGCGAAGAGTTATGATGCCGCTGACACTACACAAGCTGGCGGCGGTCTCAGGCATATCAACATCTCATCTCGGTCGCATCGAAAGAGGAGAGAGATTCCCCTCTGCCTCAGTCCTGCAAAAAATAGCTAAGCCATTAGGTTTTGAAGAAAGTGAGCTGTTCTCCCTAGCCGGTTACTTATCGCCTCGTCCAGTTGGTATCGAGGAGAAGAATCCCGATTACATCGGCATTGGGGGGCAATTAGACCCTTATGTCAGCAGGGTATTAAGCGAGAAGCCAGTTGAAGTGCAACACGCCGTTATTGGAATTCTGAGCATCCTCAAGAGCATTGCCAAAGCATATCAAGGGGAAGAAAAATGATTAAAACTGTTATCAGATGTCCTAACAATACGGTTATGGTATTTGATGAAAAGGGAGAACAAATCCCTGAATACCAGGGGCAGTATGACGAAGTAAAGGAAAGCATCTTGAAGGATGCTCCGCCAACTGCAGTATTTGGTTATCTGTCCGATTTCGAGCCCGAACTACGAGAAGCTCTAAAAGAGGAGTGGTAATCACCAAAGCCACACATTAACATCCAGAGTATTCTCGTGCCGTTCCTCGCCTGTTGTCATTAACATCTCAATCTGTCGCCAGACTTGACTATTATCTTTTTATTCACTATACTTAAGGTGCCTAATGGCACCTTTTTTGCTTTTATGACACAGTTGGCACAAAACCTTAGTGGAGGTATTAGTGGCCAAGAAGATTCTCACCATTGATGATGACGCAATCTTTCTTAGACTGGTTGACCAGGTCCTGAGCCGCCAGGGATTCGAGGTGCTCACGGCTGGCAACGGAGCGGAGGGTCTGAAGCTCTTGTTTACCGAGAAGCCAGATATAGTGCTTCTAGATGTAGCCATGCCCAGAATGGATGGCTGGCAGACCTGCCAACGTATCCGTGAAATTGCTGACGTGCCTGTTATTATGCTCACGGGCAAACAAAAGGCCGAGGAAGACATAGTGCGTGGGCTTGACTACGGAGCTGATGAGTACCTCTTCAAGCCGGTAGGGAATAGGGAGCTGGTAGCTAGAGTACGGGCAGTATTGCGCCGTATTGACTTGCCCTCTTCAACGGAAACAAAGCGAGAGGTTACCTACGGTGATGATTTCCTCACCGTGAATATCGCTGAGAGGAAGGTCACGGTGAAAGGAGAGCGGGTGAAACTGACCCCCAGAGAGTTTCGCCTGTTTGCTCTCCTGGTGGAAAGGGCCGGCCACATTCTCACTCACCGGGAGCTCTTGGAAAAGGTATGGGGCTGGGAATACACTGATGACCTGGATTATGTACGTATTTACATTTCGCATCTGCGTCAGAAGATAGAGCCAAACCCCCCTCTACCCAGATACATCATAACTGAACCCGGAATCGGCTACTATTTTCAAAAAGCCAGTTGATGCCGGAAAACCCCGTCCCCCGCCTGCCGAACAGATAATCGCCTCTCTTTTGAGCCGCTCCCGGAATAATTCACCTTGACTTATACGGTTCGAATAAGTTAATTTGGTTAAGCTGCGAAAGCGTGTTGGCGTAAGCCTTGAAGCTGGGTTAATGCTTGAAACAACGAAGAGCGAGGGAAGGAGTAGATAATGTCAGCGAAAGAGATAACCAAAAACGGTATATGTTATATGTGCACCGCCAGCTGCCCATCGAAAATACATGTTAGTAACGGCAAAGCGATAAAGATTGATATGGTAGACGCAAAGTCGGTGGCAGCCTGCCCTCGCTGGAAGGCGCAGCTTGACTTCATCTATCATCCTGAGCGCTTGAAATACCCGCTAAAACGCGCCGGTGAGCGGGGGACTGGCTATTTTGAGAGGATTTCATGGGATGAAGCGTTAGATATCGTGGCCAAAAACCTACAGAAGGTCAAAGATAAATACCGAGCCGAATCGGTGGCTTTCTGGGTTGCCTATACCAAGGAACCTCGCCCTTATTTCCATCGGCTGACGCACGCTTTTGGCTCACCCAACTACTGCACTGAAAGTAGCAGCTGTGCTTCTGCGGCTAGGCTCGCTTCCTATGTGACCTTTGGCACGCTTCCGGTTCCGTTTCCATCCCTGGCTAGGTGTGAGATTATCTGGGGAAGCAGCGTGCTTAATTCGATGCCTATAGCGTGGCAGGGACATCTTCAAGCGATGAAAAAGGGGCTTAAGGTCATTGTCGTCGACCCACGCCGCACCAGGATTGCTTCTATGGCTGATATACACCTTCAACTTCGCCCGGGTACCGATGGTGCCCTGGCACTGGGCATGATGAACGTAATTATTCGCGAAAATCTGTACGATAAGGAATTTACTGAGAAGTGGACGGTAGGCTTTGACGAACTGAAAGAGCTAGCCCAGCAATATCCTCCAGAGCGCACCGAACAAGTAACCTGGGTGCCCGCTGACAAAATAAGGGAGGCAGCTATATTATATGCCACTCAGAAACCAGCCCAAATAGTCATGGGCATCAATAGCGCTACCCACCATACTAACGGTGTGCAGAACCATAGGGCAATAATTATATTGCCCGCAATAACCGGCAATATCAAAGCGGTCAGCAACAATACTGACCTCTCCAATGCTCCGCCAATGAACGATATTACTCTCCACGAACTGGTGGAAAACATGCCGCCGGGTGTGGGGTCAGAAAGGTTCCCGTTATGGACTAAACAACAACGAGAGATGCAATCTAATGCTTTGGCCGACCAGATTGACAGCGGTAGTCCTTACCCAATCAAAGCCCTCTTCTCAGCAGGACTAGATGCACAGTTTTTCCCCAACTCTAACCGAATGGTCGAGTGCCTGAAAAAGCTTGACTTTATTGCCGTCACCGAATATTTTCAAACGCCCGGCACACGACTGGCTGATATCGTCTTGCCGATAGCATCGTGGCTGGAGCGTCACATACTCATCGCCGGTCGGGGAAACGAAATTAGGTTGATAGAGCCGGCCATTGCGCCAGTGGGCGAAAGCTGGCCGGAATGGAAAATTTACTCCGAACTGGCCAAAAGACTGGGCTTCGGTGAAAAATTCTGGAACGGTGACCTTGAGAAGTGCCTCAACTATATACTTGAACCTTCGGGCATTACCTGTGAAAAGCTAAAGCAGTATCCTGAAGGTATAAAATATGTGCCGCCCTCAAGACTGGAGAATTATCAGGAAAAGGAAGGTTTCCAGACCCCTTCCGGTAAGATAGAAATTGCCTCGTCCATACTGGCAGAACATGGTTTTGAACCACTTCCAGTCTATAAAGAGCCTCCGGAGAGTCCGGTGAGCCGCCCCGATTTAGCCAGGTCATATCCACTGATATTGACTTCTGGGGCTAGAGTGCTGGCTTATACCCATTCCCAATTCCGCAATATCGACCGACTTCGCAGATTAATGCCGGACCCGCTGGTTGATATAAACCCCGCCGATGCCAGCCCTCGTGGCATTCAGTCGGGTGATACGGTGATTATTAGTTCACCACGAGGTAGCATCAAGATGAAAGCCAATGTTACTGATACCATACTGGCCGGTGTAGTCTCAACACCGCATCACTGGCCTGATGAGGCCAACGTGAATTCACTTATCGATGACAAGAATCTCGACCCCATTTCCGGTTTTCCACCTTTCAAGTCACAGTTATGTCAGGTAAGCTCACAATGCCGGCTTGAATAACAAATAACCACATACTCCAAAGATATTCAATATCGCTGTTAAAGAACTTCGTTTGAGAATAAACGGTTGATTCTGGCTTTATAGTATCTATTAGTTTCAAGCCGCGCTTCGGTTAATCGGCATTACGGAAGAAGTTGCCCTCAAACAGTGACAGGAGTAAACTAGAAAAAGTAATTGGGCACTAAAGATTGTTTCCACTTTGAAAGAGCAAGGTTGCCGGGCAATGTTGAATAATCGAGATACAAAAAAGCCAAAGGTTGATGCCGACCTGATAAGTACCGAAGAGATTGTATCCCTGCCTTTCAATGAGGTTCTGAGTCGGCTAGATACTTCTTCAACTGGGCTTACTGCTGAAGAGGCGGAAAGGCGTCTGGAGACCTACGGTTCAAACCAAGTTGCCAGGAAGAAAAAGAGGTCCGTCTTCATTGAGTTTCTTTCGCATTTCAGGAGCCCGCTGGTCATAATATTGGTAATCGCGGCTATCGTGTCGGGCGCTTTGGGGGAGCTTGTAAACGCCATGATTATCCTTTCCATAGTTTTCCTGAGCGTCATTCTTGACTTTACCCAGGAATACCGGGCGGAAAGGGCTGCTGAAGAACTACGAAGAAGGGTGGCTACCACAGCCACTGCTCTTAGAAATGGTATCAAGCAGGATATCGAGATTTCGGCACTGGTTCCCGGCGATGTAATTGCCCTTTCAGCGGGAGATATCGTCCCAGCGGACGCTAGGATAATCAACGCTAAGGACTTCTTTGTTGACCAGTCCGCTTTAACTGGAGAATCGTTTCCTGTCGAAAAGACTGCCGAATCGGTAATAAACACTAATGTCACCGATACGGGCCTGTGGACAAACTATCTGTTCATGGGTACTTCGGTAACCAACGGCACGGCTATGGCGGTTATTACCAGGACTGGCAGCTCTACCCAATACGGGGAAATTGCCAGGACGAGCGCTGAGACAAAGCCTACGACCGAATTTGAAAGGGGGCTGAGGAGATTTGGTTTCCTCATCATGCAAGTGACCTTTTCCCTCGTTATATTTGTGTTTTTCATCAATGCTTTCTTCAAGCGCGGTATCCTGGAGTCCCTGCTGTTTTCCGTTGCCCTGGCTGTGGGCCTAACGCCGGAGCTACTGCCAATGATTCTTTCGATAAATCTTGCTCGGGGTGCCACTGCCATGTCCAAGAAAGGTGTTATCGTCAAACGTCTGGCATCAATACAGAATTTTGGCAGTATGGATGTTTTATGCGCTGACAAGACCGGGACGCTAACTGAAAACAGAGTCACCGTCATACTGCATGTGGATATGGAAGGCAAGAATTCAGAGAAGGTATTCCTTTACTCCCTGCTGAATAGCCGCTATCAGACCGGCCTTAGAAGCCCGCTTGATGAGGCTATACTCAAGTACAAAGAAGTCAATACCGACCATTACCAAAGGATTGATGAAATCCCCTTTGATTTCATTCGAAAGCGACTTTCCATCGTAGTCAGCGAAAATCATGAGACCATTATCATTACTAAGGGAGCACCGGAAGAGATTGCCAGGGTTACTTCGCACTACGAGCTTGATGAGAAAATATATGACCTGACGAGCGAGACCAGAAGTAAGATTGAACGGGAATATCATGATTTAAGTTCTCAGGGATTCCGCGTTCTCGGCGTCTCCTATCGGAAGGTCACGGAGAGCAAAGCGACCTATTCGACTGCTGATGAAAGCGATATGGTTTTCCTCGGTTTTATTGCTTTTATGGACCCGCTTAAGGAAACCGCTGGGGAATCTCTGGAGCTGTTGAGACAAGCCGGAGTGAAGCTCAAAGTCCTAACTGGCGATAACGAAATTGTTACCGGCAAGATTTGTCAGCAACTTGGCTTTCAGGTATACCAATTCCGTCGCGGTAGAAAATATGACGACAGAGCTGGCCACATTACGCGCACTATTGAAGTTGAACCAATCAATATTATTCGTAGCAGTGAAATTGAAGCTATGAATGATGACATCCTAGCGAGGGTTGTAGAGCGAGCTGATATCTTCACCCGGGTCACCCCGGCACAAAAGAACCGCATAATGAACGCCTTGAAAGCCAATGGGCATGTTGTTGGTTTTATTGGCGATGGTATTAACGATACACCTTCAATGAAGGTAGCTGATGTCAGTATATCCGTTACCAATGCCGTGGACATCGCCAAGGAATCTGCTGATATTATACTCCTACGTAATGACTTGAAAGTAATTAGTGACGGTGTGGTCGAAGGCAGGAAGACTTTTGCCAATACCCTTAAATACATCTTCACCACGACTAGCGCCAACTTTGGCAACATGGTGAGTATGGCCGGAGCATCCCTTTTCCTGCCCTTCCTCCCTCTCCTCCCCGTTCAGATACTGCTCAACAATTTCCTTTCCGACTTACCAGCGGCGGCTATCGCTACTGATAATGTTGACCTGGAGCTAATTGAGCAGCCTCGCCGTTTGGAGACCAGATTCATCCGCAAATTTATGATAATCTTCGGCCTAGTAAGCTCGTTGTTTGACTACCTCACCTTCGCGCTGCTGCTCTTTGCTCTCCATTTGCAGGATACACCCGAGCTTTTCCGCACTGCTTGGTTCATCGAATCACTACTGACAGAGCTATTTGTCGCTCTGGTAGTGAGGACACGGAGGCTTTCCTTCAGGAGTAAGCCAGGCAGGTACCTGCTGATTACCACCGTAGTAGTAGCTGTGGTTGCTTTTATCATCCCCTATCTGCCCTTCAGCGGATTCTTAGCGTTTGTTCCCATGCCACCCTGGCTGATGGCGGCTCTCCTTGGCATCACATTGGTCTATGTGGCTGCCGTCGAGGTGACCAAGAGGGCCTTCTACGCACATTCCTCCTAAAGCGAGATTTTGCGGAGGAATTTCGGTGAACAAACTGACTGAATGTCGAAAGAATTACACAAATTATGTAAATGCGGTTCTACCGGCGATATTCGAGCGTAGGGGAATCAGCGAGGTAGTAGCAAAAATAGCACTCGTGTCTATATCAAATGTCTGCGGCGGAAGAAATATAATATCACCCCGATAATAATAAGAACAATTATCAGTAACAGGAAGAAAATCTGAGGGCTACCCTTATCAACGCCTCCGTGGAGTGTTGCATACATGCCATAGAGACCGAAGACGACCAGAAGGGGCAAACCGATGGCAAGCATAATAGAGATGATGCGAATGCCGCGGTTGGCACGATAGCTACTCAGAATAAAATCAGCGTCTTTGAATACTTCAATAACTTCTCTACTTTCATCCAAGCTCTCACATATCTTGTTCATGTGGTCCATCAGGTCACTATAGTAGATAGTCAAATCTACTTTAGCGAAGCGCTTGAGCTTGTTTTCTAGCTCCATTAAAAGCGTGCGGGTCGGGAACATGACTTGCCGCTGGGTAATGATGTCCCGCCGTAGAATACTCAACACCTGAGCTGCCTCGATTTGTTCGCTGAAGACATTGTCCTCGATATCGGAGAGTAAGCTTGCGATTTTGTCTAGAACCGGGAAGTAAGAGTCCAATAATCGGTCAAGTATTTGATATAGCAGATAGCCAGAGCCGTGGCTTAAATAGTCCTGCCGGGTCTCTTCATTAAGCTCACACTCACGGAATATATCATCGATTGTTTTGAGCTCCGTGGGATGAAGTGTAATGAGGAATGTATCACCAATGAATACTGACCACTGTTTTCTTGTGGCTATCTGGGTCATCTTCTCATATACCTGGAAGTGGAAGATTATGAACAGATACTGCGGGTATTCCTCTATCTTGGAGAGCTGTCTAATACTGACTGAGTCCTCAAGGTCCATCGGGTGGAAATTATAGTGCGCCGCCAGATACTCTGTCGCCTCCTTTGTTGGCTGTACAATGTCAACCCAAGTCAGGTCTCCCAAGGTAATTGTCTTTAAATTTAATTGTTTCTCTTGTGAGTTTTTCTGAGATGCAACCATTTCCTATTCTCCCGACTTTTTTTCACTATATTCTATCACAAATTTAGATTATCAATAAGTCAGACAGAAGCCTATCTATGTTCTCAGGGGAAGGGGAAATAGTTTTCAAGACCGATAAAGTCGGTCTTTGATGCCCAATAATTGTTGACCCCCTAAATAGGCTTATGTTAGTATTAAAGCATTTCAACGAGGAGATAACTGTCAGGTTCTTATTGAAATCCACTCTATGTATCCAGCGACTATCCTGCGTCTTTTCTATTAGTAATTCTGCCTAGGGAAAGGAGTATATGCGAGTTGAAGAAGAGCTAGCCGAGCTATCTTCAGAAAAAGATATGCTCCTGACCATTGGGGTTTTTGATGGGGTTCACCTAGGGCACAAATATCTGATTTCACAGCTGAAGGAGCGTGCCAGGCAGCAGAACTTGCTTAGTGGCGTGGTAACTTTTCGCCAGCATCCTCTCGAGGTGCTATCACCTCAGACTGAGCTACCGTATCTGACTAACCTTGAGGAAAAGGTCAATCTGCTCAAAAAGGAAGGCGTTGAGGCAGTCATTACCCTGTCCTTCACTCCGGAGTTAGCCCAACTCAGTGCCAGCCAATTTGTCAGTCTATTAAAGAAATACCTTAGAATGCGAGGTCTGGTAATTGGGCCTGACTTTGCTTTGGGCCGAGACAGGGAAGGTAATGCTGATACCCTCCGCAAATTGGGACAGGAGATGGGCTTCAGCGTCACCGTAATACCTCCGGTAAAGATAAATGGTGAAATAGTAAGCAGCACCGCAATCAGAAATGCTCTGGCTAACGGCGATATGAAAAGAGTGGTTAGCCTGATCGGGCGTCCTTTCAGCCTTCAGGGGCGCGTAACCACCGGGGCAGGTAGAGGCTTGAAACTGGGTTTCCCTACCGCCAATTTGGAGATAGACCCCAAACAGACTCTCCCCCCGGAAGGTATTTATGCTACCTGGGCTTACATTGATGGTAAAGCTTACCAGTCAGTGACCAATATTGGCCGGCGTCCTACTTTCGGCGGTAACGGCCGCACCGTAGAGACTTATATCCTCGACTACCATGGTAACCTGTATGGGCGCGAGCTAAAAATTGAGCTCGTAGAACGACTTCGTGGTGAGAAGCGGTTTGACACTGTAGAAGAACTTAAGAAACAGATTACCGAAGATGTAAAACGAGGCAAAGCTGTTTTAGACTCCCGAACCAGAAAGTAGTATAAATGCCGCTTGGCTAAAGTGATTAATACTGATAAAATAACATAATAAAAGGAGACTTATGGAAGAGTTACGAATTCCTGGACCCACCCCCTGCCCCCCTGAAATTCTTAAGGCAATGACCAAGCAGATGATAAACCACCGGGGTGAGGAATTTGCCGGGATATTAAACGGGGTAACTGATAAACTGAAACAGATATTCCAGACCAAGAATGATGTTTTCTTGCTTACTGCCTCAGGGACCGGCGGCTTAGAAGCCGCCGTCGTCAACACTCTTTCGCCCGGTGACAGGGTATTATCGGTATCCAACGGTGTCTTCGCGGAACGCTTTGCCAATATCGCCCAGCGATTCGGTGCCGAGGTAACCTTTCTCCGCTTTGACTGGGGCAAAGGGGCTGATGCCGATGCGGTGCGTAAGGCTCTCCAGACGGAACCTAAAATCAAAGCCGTACTGGTCACCCATAATGAATCTTCTACCGGTGTGACCAACAACCTAGCGGCGATTAGCTCTGTCGTCAAGGAATCTGGTAAATTACTGCTGGTTGATGCTATCAGTAGCCTGGGGGCGATAAATTTGCCGGTAGATGACTGGCACTGCGATGTTGTGGTTACGGCTTCCCAGAAGGCATGGATGATTCCACCCGGTCTGACTATGGTCAGTGTCAGTCAGGAAGCGTGGCAGGCACACGCCAGCGCTAGGATGCCTCGCCTTTACTGGGACTTTGCCCAAGCCAAGAGCTATCTGGAAAGGGGACAAACGCCGTGGACGCCAGCCATATCCACAGTCTTCGCCCTATCGGTATCGCTGGAAATGATGCTAAAGGAGGGCTTACCTAACATCGTCGCCCGCCATGCCCGGGTTGGCAAAGCCGCCCGGAAGGGGATAAAATCGGTAGGACTATCCCTTTTCGCTGAAGAAGATTACGCCTCCAATACGGTTACGGCGGTAAGCTCTTCAGATGGACTTGACACCAAGAAGCTGCTCCGCATTCTCAGAGAGGAGCGCCACATCGTGCTCAGTGGCGGGCAACAGAAGTTAGATGGTAAGATATTCCGCATTGGGCATCTGGGCTGGGTAACTGAGGACAACATTGAGACAGTAATATCAGCCCTGAAGGTAGTACTGCCACAGGCAGGCTTTAGAGGTTAGTTTATGAAGATTCTAATTGCTGATACCATTTCGGAAGAAGGAATAGACATTCTCCGCAGTAATGCTGAGGTTGATACTAAACCAGGCTTGAAACCTGAGGAACTGCTCTCCATTATCGGCGACTATGAAGCTTTGGTGGTGCGCAGCCAGACCCAGGTAACATCCAAGGTGATAGAAGCCGGCAAAAAACTACTCATTATCGCCCGAGCTGGTGTGGGTGTAGATAATATTGATGTCGAGGAAGCGACACGCCGGGGCATAGTGGTCGTTAATGCTCCCACCAGCAATACTACCGCCGCGGCTGAGCATACCATTGCCTTGATGCTTGCTCTAGCTCGTCATATTCCTCAGGCCAATGCCACGCTTAAATCCGGGGTCTGGGAGAGAAATAATTTCATCGGTATCGAAGTTAGAAATAAAACCTTGGGCATCATAGGTCTGGGTAATATCGGCTCAGAGGTAGCCAGACGTGCCCGGGGCCTCGAGATGAAGGTGCTTGCCTATGACCCCTTTATCTCAATTGACCATGCCCGCAATCTTCAGGTGGAGCTGGTGCCTCTGGAACAGCTACTAAAGGATTCAGATTTTATCACTATCCATACCCCACTAACAAAGTCAACCAGGGGAATAATTGGAGCCAAAGAGCTGGCTCTGGTGAAGCCAACGGTTCGCATCATCAATACTGCCCGGGGAGGGTTAATTGATGAATCGGCACTGGTGAAGGCGATAAAAGGGAAAAAGGTAGCTGGTGCCGCCTTTGACGTGTTTGCCACAGAGCCTCTTACCAGTAGTATTCTCTTCGAAAATGACAATATCATTGTTACCCCTCATTTAGGAGCTTCTACCACCGAAGCCCAAGCCATGGTAGCCGAAGACGTAGCCAAGCAGATTATTGCAGTATTCAAGGGGCAGCCAGCCCGATATGCGGTCAATGCTCCCTTTATCTCGGTTGAAACTTTATCGGTACTGGCACCCTTTATCAAGGCAGCTACCATTGCGGGCAAGCTGGTCACCCAACTGGTTGAAGGACAGATAGGCTCTATCCAGATTAAATATGAGGGTGAGATTTCCAACTATGACACTAATGTCCTCAAGGCAGCCTTCCTCGGGGGATTACTTGAGGAGATAAGCGAGGAACGGGTTAATCTGGTCAACGCCAACATCATAGCTGCCCGGCGCGGCCTGACGGTGGTGGAGCAGAAAGAGGCTATCTGTGAGAACTATGCCAGCCTTATTACCGCGGCAGTTACCACTAACACCGATAGTGTTACGGTGGCGACAACCGTGGTTCGGGGCGAAACCCACATCGTACGCGTTAATGACTACTGGATAGATATTTATCCCAGCGAAGGATACTTCCTGTTCAGCGACCACCTGGACCGTCCCGGGATTCTTGGGGCCGTCGGTAAAATAACCGGTAACGCCAATATCAATATCAGTGCGATGCACGTCGGTCGCCTTAAGCCCAGGGGGAGGGCATTAATGATACTAACGCTGGACGAACTTCTACCAGAGGAGCAACAGCAGCAGATATTATCTGTCCCCGATATCTATACCGCTAAAGTAGTAAAACTGTAAGGGCTAACCTATCCCCCTAACCCCCTTCCCTTTAAAGGGAAGGGGGGAATTCTGTTTTTCGAAGGGGCTGACGCCCCTTCGAACTTTCCCTATCTTGTCATTGCGAGGGGTCGTAAGACCCTGTGGCAATCTCAATCAATTGAGATTGCTTCGCTCGCAATGACGCGAAAAGGCGTCTAGGAGGGGCCAAAGCCCCTCTTTTTATTATCTTTCCCCCTCTCCTTAAAAAGGAGAGGGGGATAAGGGGGGTGAGGTTAAAACAATCTCTACACCAGCCGATTGAAAACTAACCCCGATGGTGCTTTGGGATAAAAGTAGGTGGACTTCCGGGGCATCTTGTCACCGACATCGGCAATGGCTTTAATCACTTCCGGTTTGGGCGGGCTTAACAGCAAGGCAAGTTGGTATTCCTGAGTCAGCACCCTGTTTACGGCATCTGGCATATCATAACTGTAGGCAAGGCTTGTCTTCTCTTTATCGCTGCTCAGCGCCAGGAGCTTCTCCAGAATAATATGGTCAACAATACTAACATCCAGCTTCTTGTATAGC
>Ga0209314_10000469_pt1 | contig 18003 bp, 19 predicted proteins | sample I19B2metaG_FD_184146 | JGI IMG/M metagenome (GOLD analysis project Ga0209314, IMG submission 184146) | Lake sediment bacterial and archeal communities from Gulf of Boni, Indonesia to study Microbial Dark Matter (Phase II) - ​I19B2 metaG... | ecosystem: Environmental > Aquatic > Freshwater >... | reverse complement strand
GTCGCGTGGAGTTCACTACCGAGCTGATTGCCCCCGTCAAGACGATCAAAAATGGCTCAAGCACATCGTCTTGACGAAGAAGCTAGAGGGAACAGAAGTCGGCACATGTCCCGTGATCATGACTAAGCTTTTCCCTGAACCATGAATAGGCTAGATACGGCGTCTATTTGGCTTCATAGAACAGCGCTGTTCTAGGCTGTGGCGGCCGAGGTCCTCAAGAATCTTAGGGTAGTTCTCGATGCACTTTTGTACTAGGTGTAGATGTCTTCCCATCCTCACGCTTTCAGGGCTTACCTCGGTGGCCTTTCCGTCGACGACAACAAAGTGCTTAGAGGGAACGTTGGAACCGGTTACGAACGCAGCCTCATTCAACGCAGCGTGCAACATGAAGCAGTGGGGAGAGCCCTCCATCGTCAAAACCGTGATCTCCTTCGGGTTAGAACAAGCTATAATGGCCGCCAGCTTACCCATAACAGACCCAGTGTTCTCCGCTTCCGGGCAGCTGGTCAAAACCACTCGGCCTTCCTCGAACTTCCTATACACGTCATAGGAGACGGCTTGAACGCACTCGCCAACCACGAGTAGGGAGGCGTCTCTTAAAAACGGTGCCTTCACCCAAGTCTCCAGCAACTTCATGCGTTTCCACCAAGCTTGGTGTTTTAAATGAGCCATTCGCCGTTTTTCATGACCGGCTTTTCGTCGAAGTAGATTTTGCCGTCCTTCCGTAGGTCTTTGATCAGGTCCCAGTGGATGGCGGATTCGTTTTGGCTTAGGGTTTCTTTATAACCGTTTCCGAGGGCTAGGTGTATTGTTCCACCGATCTTCTCGTCGAAGAGGGTGTTTTTAACTGGCCTAGTTATGCCGTAGTTTAGTCCTATGCCGAGTTCCCCCACCCTCTTGGCACCTTCGTCGGTGGCAAGCATCTTCTCTAGGAACGCTTGATTTTTGACCGCCTTAGCATCCGTAACCACTCCGCGTTCAAATCTGAGGGTGATGCCTTCCGCCATGTTTCCATGATAGACGGCGGGTATGTCGAACCGTATGTGGCCTTTGACGCTTTCCTCCACAAGGCTGGTGAAAAGCTCCCCGTCGGGCATGTTAACCTTTCCATCAGCAACAACAGCGTTCCTACCCTTCACGCTAAATTCTAGGTTGGTGTCGCTACTCACGATCTTAACCCGGTCGGTTGCGTCCAAGGCCTTCTTGATCTTCGCGAGCCTTTGGGAAATCTCCCTCCAGTCGATTAAGCAAGCGTTGAAAACGAAGTTCTCAAACTCCTGCGACGACATCTCTGCTTCTTGAGCTAGAGCATCGGTTGGACAGTAGAAAATAACCCATCGCGTCTTTTCAACCCTCCAATCGGTTATGGGCTTCACAACCGTAAGTCTGGTGCTAATCCTCGCAGGGTCGATGCTGGATAGCTCCTTGACGTTGAAAGGCGCTTCTAAGGAAATGTAAACGTCCGTGTTTTTGATTTCAGCGAGTTCATGCTCAGGGAAAAATCGGATCTGATCATCCTTCGCATATTTGTAAAAGATGTAGGCTTTGCCGGGTAGTCCAGACCGAATCCAAGGATGGGCGCCTCGAAGCAGGGCGCATCTATACACCTCTAAGGCGAGGTCTTTCGCAAGCGGTTCAGCTCGTATAAGAACGCGCTCTCCGCTCTTAACCTCTGTGGAATAGCCCACCAGAAGCTCAGCGACCCTCTTGATTCTCTCATCGACCATTAAGGACACTCTCAGCAACGTTAAGGAATAACAAGATATTAGAAACTTTCCCCGTCGCGCACTCGTACAATTTAATCTGGTGATCGCCGACGCTAGGTTCCGTTTTTCACCAACCTTTTTCAAGTTTTTCATAAGCTAAGGCGGCAGCCTTCGCGTTCTTTTCCCCAACTGGTCCCGGCCACTCCTCTTGTATGGTTTTCACTACACTGTCGAGTTTGACCTCTTCGGTTGCTTTAGCGAAGGCGCCCAGCATCGGCGTGTTCAGCACAGGAAGCCCTGCGACCAACAGTTGGAGTTCAAGAGCGATTCCAGTAGCGTCCACGGTTGCCACTCGATATCCTTTGATGTTGAGATTCTCTGGTTCTTTCATCGTGTTTATTGTGATGATGCCGTCTTTCTTTAATCCCTCAGTAACATCGACAACCTCGAGCAACGTGGAATCCAGCAATATCACGTAATCAGGGTTGTAAATTTGACTCCGTACTAGGATGGGTTCGTCGGAGATTCGAGCAAAAGCCTTAACCGGAGCCCCGCGCCTTTCTGCGCCGAAAAACGGAAATGCTTGAACCCATCTGCCCTCCTTGAACGCCGCGCGAGCTAATAGCTCAGCTGCAGTCACGCCACCTTGTCCACCTCGACCGTGAATACGGATCTCCTTCAGCAATCATTTTTCCCTCTGGTCAAGAGATGATTGGTGTTTAACAATATTAGCGTTAGCGCTGGATAATGTTAGAAATCGATGTTGCATAAAATTTGGCGCTACAAAAGCAGGAGCAAGACTGTCAGAAGAATGCCGGAAATTGGAAATAGGGAAATGGCTAGCCTTTTGGCCTCATTGGCTGTTTTTTCAGCGAGAAGACAGAGGGTTTCTATCTGCTTTTCTCCAATAACCTTCACATCTAGGACTGTCTCTGTGCGCCACGACACTTCTGCCGGTTCCAGATCCTTTATCGCGCATACCGTAGCTTGTTTAATGTAGTCAATTAGTTTTGCTTGGTCCATTGCTTCGCCGATCGGATAATATCCACGCGCAGTTGGTACAATGCCATTCACTACGTGGGTGTCAGTTGTAAGAATCTCTCCCTCAACTACGCCGATTTCTTGGATTGCCGAGAGGATTCTTTCTCTAAGTTTAGATATCATGTTGTTTCCATCAATAGTTACGTATGCGGCTTTCTGATCACCGACCATAACTACAATCACGCTTATTCCTCCAGGTCCCATGCCCTCCTTTATGCCGAATTCTTTAGGAAAAACCTTTGCAACTCCAACTTCGAAGGGATATTGATGCCAGTCCCAGTCTAGTGTCTCTTCTAGGCTGCCTATCGCGGCTTTTCTGAGGTTCTCTACGACCTTGTTAAGATTAAACCGGCCCTCGATGCTGTTGTGAGCATCAATAACAATCGCGGAAGAAAGCCCTTTCCTTTCCGCTTCATCAACAATGATACGGTCCAGTTCTTGAGGTAGATCTTCCATTGTTTTAGGCGCGAGAGAGAGAGTAAGAAGGGCGCAGTCTCCAAATTTTTGGCAGCTTGCGCTTGCTTCATTTCGTTGGTTTCGCACGAAGGGTGTGGCTTTAGAGTCGAAGGAGGAAAGATTAATGGCGTTAAGAACCCCTTCTATAATCTTTTGATTTTGATTTTGCGAGGACAGATCGAGTTCATGTCCTGATAACCCATGAGGAACAGAAACTACACATTGTAGTTTACTCTCTAATGCGGCTTGAATCATGTAAGGTAGGGGGCTACTTCCAACGTTTTTAAAGGGACCAGGATGAAGGGCTGGGATAACCATTAACGCTTTTATCTTATCCTTTGCTCTGAACGCTAGCAAAGAAACCTTTACGTCTTGTTTACGACCAAACTTCTCAAGAAATCCTTCAAGAGGCGCGTTCACGTTCTCTGCCCAATTCGCCATAAAAGCCTTAAATAAGGAGAGAGAAGCTACCCCGAGGCTTCTCTTGCCAACACGATTCACAAAGAAAAGAAAGAGAAAAACAGTCAGCAGTGCGATGGGAATGGAGACTAAGAGGAAAAGGAGTAGATGAGTCCCCAGATGGTACCCTATAACAGAGTCCATGAAAAAGATGGGAGTCATGCACAACGCAGGCTGCAGGATAGATGAGGCGAAAGCTCTTCTAAGACTAGCAAATGATGTTGTAGAAAACACCAGCAAACGAAGAATAAAGGCCGCACAAAAACCTAAAGAGTAAAGTTTGATCCAAACACCTGGGTTTTTAATGGAAGCGCCGATGACACTACCAAGAAACAGAAAACCAAACCAAGTTAGGCAGGAAAAAAGGGAAAGGGCGGAGCAACGCCTTAAGTTAAAAATTGGGTCCGTTTTCATAAAACCACGGTAGATTATAAGGTCAGACACTGAGGTGATGGAAAAGAAGACTATGCCAAAAAGGGAGCCTACAGCAAAGCCGAAGTAGGAGGGAATTAATGAAAGGATGCCTACAATTCCGCTAAGCAAACATAGTACAAAAAGCGAGGCAACGATCCTTGCGTGAGATGGGAGTGTAAACAAAGATGAATAACGCTTAACCACTTTGCCCATGTACTTTTTCATTGAGTTATCGGAAGCCAAACTCGCATTCTCCTCACTAATAGTCACTAATAGATTTAGGAGATCAATTGAAAAAATTTGAGGTAATTAACGTATATGTTACAAAAGGGGAATGCACGCGTCCAAACATGCTGGAAAATACAGATAGGAGTGGAAAGACAAATTTTACATTAATCTGGGAAGATTTGTTGGGTTGTAGTGCCGATATTTCGCAGAAAAAGGAAAGAAAAATTGTCAAAAGGTGGATTGAACAAGTAGAAAGAGCTTTATTATGCGAACAAGCCGGCTTTGGAGGTAGGATAAAGTTTTATCCTCGATTTCTATAACATTTTGTAGATACCTATGTCCGAAGCGGGCCCGCCTCCAACTGTGTTTCATATACTGGAACGAAATATTGGACGAAGAATCGCGGTGATTCTAGACCCATCGTATGGGTTTGAGGGGACCTTAGCCGCTGTTATGCGGGAACCTCCCGGAATTTGGCTCTCCGACGCCGACGCGATCATCTTGCGTTCCACAATAGCACAGCCGATACCGCAAGTCGTGAGCAGGGAGCAAAGAAGCGAGGTATTCCTCAACCTCAACTCAGTTCAACGTGTAGAAATCTTGCATAAAACGCGATAATCTAAGCAATTGTTCAAAAGGTATGTGATTCTAAGGAAGGGGAAGCTTGCGCAAAGCGTAAAGCTGTGCTAGGATGCAAGCGAATATCAGCGCCACGGTTAAGATCACCACGAATTCGGGTCTCACCCTTATGCCCCGAGTTTCTTCTTCAAAAAACCGAAGCAAGCCAGCGCTTGCCGCGGGCACGGGGCTGCCCTTCTGACGTCTTTTATCTCTCCTGCTGCTCATAGGGTATTCTCCAAGTTTCTATTCACTATACACGAAGTTTCCGTTAATTAACGTTACGTACGTTGCGTCGATCTGAAACTTTTATCTGTTAAGGCACCTTCATATATGTGAGGTGGTTTCATGAGCTCTGTCCGTGAGTATTATGAAAAAACATTTGAGCTTCTCAAGCAACATCATAAGTGGTTTCAAGGAACCCTTCCGTTGATCGCGAGTGAAAACGTGCCAAGTCCTGCTGTGCGCGAAGCACTACTAACTGACTTTGGAAACCGTTACGCGGAAGGCTGGCCTGGAGAGCGGCTAGCAATCAGCTAGTTGCCCAGTTAGCGAGTTTATGCTGGATGCGTCTACATCGATCAAGTTGAGCTTATCTGCATCGAGCTAATGAAGAAGCTGTTTAACGCTGAGTTCGTTGATGTTCGTCCGGTCTCTGGTGTTGTTGCGAACTTGGTGGTTTACACAACGTTCACAAATCCAGGCGACATCATGATGGCTCTCTCCATCCCGTGCGGGGGTCACATCAGCATGGGGAAGAAGGAGCTTGGCGGAACCGCAGGCGCTGTCCACGACTTGGTGGTGGAATACCTCCCCCTAGACTACAAGGAGCTGAACATCGATGTAGATAAGACGAAGGAGAGGGTTAAGAAGCTGATACAAGAGGGGAAGCCTCCTAAACTGGCGATGTTTGGTGCCAGCGTTTTCCCATTTCCACATCCAGTTCGGGAGCTGGCAGATACCTTCCATGAGGCTGGCGCCACCGTTGCGTACGACGCTGCCCATGTGGCGGGTTTAATCGCTGGAGGTTGTTTTCAGGACCCCTTACGAGAAGGAGCTGATGTTGTTACCCTCAGCACTCACAAGACGCTGTTTGGTCCACAACACGGGGCGGTGCTGTCTTGGGAAAAATACGCGGATAGGGTCAAGCGAGCTACCTTTCCGGGACTAGTGAGTAACCATCATCTTCATGCGGTGGCTGGAGTGGCTATATCTTGCGCGGAGATGTTGGAGTTTGGTAGGGAGTACGCTCAACAGGTTGTCAAGAACTCGAAGGCTTTGGGTCAAGCCCTTTATGAGCGAGGACTCGACGTGCTGGCAGAGCATAAGGGGTTCAGTGAATCTCATGTGGTGCTCATTGACATCACGAAGTACGGAGACGGAGGAGCTATCGAAAAGGAGTTGGAGAGGGCAAACATCATCATCAATCGGAACCTGCTTCCTTGGGACATTAAGGCGGGTCGCCACTTCATGCATCCTGGGGGGATACGTCTCGGGACGCAGGAGGTTACGAGGTTGGGGATGAAGGAAGCGGAGATGGTGGAGATCGCTGAGTTCATCAAAAGGGTTGTTGTGGATAAAGAGGATGTGGAAAAGGTGAAGGGGGATGTGGTCGAGTTTAGGAAGGACTATCAAAGGGTGCACTATTGTTTTGAAGATGTCACAGAAGCTTACGAATACGTGAGGATACGGTGAAGAAATTCTTGAAGACCCCTATACCCGGGGGGGAGGGGAGACCTAGACATTTGTAGACAGTCATAGACAATGGGGACAACAAGTTGAGTTGAAAAATAAGTTTCTTGGTGGTGCGCTAAGATGGATTTTGTTCACCACCACCATGCTGAGGCGTGATGCTGTACCCATTATAATGGAGGTAGCACCCTAACTATAGACTCTGTTAAATATTGCGAAAGGTATAAAGGGTTTAGTTTACCGTCTAGAACTTAAGACGGGCCGGTAGTCCAGCTCGGCTAAGACGTCGCCCTCACGCGGCGAAGATCGCCGGTTCAAATCCGGCCCGGCCCACCAAGATTATGGCGTTAAATGCATATAGGTCGGTGTATGCATGTTAACTTGGTGTAAATTATGGGATACGTCAAGGTTAAGGCCACGTTAGGTAACGCCCAAAGGACCATGACTAGAGAGGTTGAGTTCATGGCCGACACAGGCGCTTTCTATACGATAGTGCCACCAACTCTAGCAAAAGAACTCGGCATTCAGCCCTCAGCAAGGACGAAATTGACGCTTGCGGATAAAAGGGTAATTGAAGCCGACGTATCCCTTGCATACATTAAAGTACTGGACAGAGAAGGAGTCTTCTTAATAGCCCTCATAGATGCCCCTGAACCTCTACTCGGCGCCACAGTCTTTGAGGGTTTAGGCCTAAGAGTGGATCCATCGACAGGGAACGTAGAACACTCCAGACCATATGGACTGGCAGTTCTCTACTCTATATAAAAGAACTAAGTGTTTAAAGACTGTTATCTATAGAAGAAGGTTAGGTTTCAAATTCGGCCCGGCCGATTTCATCAAATTCGTTATTTACCAGCTGATCAGAACCTAGGCGCTTTGTAGTTTTGTAATTTTTCCTATTATCGTTTTTGCTATATTTTCGGGTTGGGAAATAACGATTTATAATTTTGGCGATTAAAGTTTGTACGCAACTTACGTGGGAGTGTAGCAAAACGGATAAAAATGAGCTGGACACGGTTGCTGAGATACTTCGTGCGGCCACGAAGGGAGCGAAGAAAGCGGAGATTATGGGTAGGTGTAACCTCAACAACAAGGCTTTGGAAAAGTATCTGTACGTTCTGGTCACGCTGAACTTAATAAAAGTGGAGCAAGGGGGCGAGAACCTCTACCGAACCACAGACCAGGGACTACAATTGATGCGCACCTACTACCACCTGAAGGCGCTGCTGGGCGGCAAAACCTACGACCTTTTGTTGGTCCGTCTCTTAGGCCAGCTAATCGCTAATCGAAAGAAGGATGTTGAGGATGTAGGACGCCAACATCCACAACCGCAACGTTATATCGTTTAAATAGATCGGTTATGTTTTCGACCGGGTAGGTTCCCCATCGTAACTGCGTCGTAGAAGCAAACTAGGTTTTTAAGCAGTTCAGGGTTATCTTTCCTTTAGATGGTGCCTGACTTGAACTTGCTTTCCAAGGTTCGTTTAATTCGACCGATCAACTGCTGCATGATGGGCTTCGCGGTGTGGGTAGGGGCCTATCTCACGTATCCAAGGCTTTCTTTCCACGTTTACTCCCTCCGCCTTCTACTCGGATTTCTCACAGGATTTTCTTTGACTGGCGCTTCCATGGCGATCAACGACTACTTCGACCGCTTCATCGACGCGATCAACGAGCCCACGAGGCCCATTCCCAGCGGAGCGGTGAAACCGTTCGAGGCGCTAGTCTACGCAGGTTTCTTAACCCTTCTCGGCTTCGCTGCAGCTCTCATTTCTAATTTGTTGTGCCTTCTCGCGGCGGTTGTGGCTTGGATGCTCTTCTCCACCTACATAATAAAGGGAAAGCGGATGGGTTTTCTCGGAAATCTCATGGTGAGCGGGTGCGTAGCCACCCCCTTCATCTACGGAAGCCTAGTGATTGATCGATTTAACGTAAACAACTTTTTGTTCGCTTCGATGGCGTTTCTGTCCAATACCGGTAGGGAGGTGACAAAGGGTATCGTCGACGTTTCTGGGGATCGACTACACAAAGTGAAGACCCTGGCAGTCTTGAGAGGAGAGAGGACAGCAACCTATACGGCTTGCGCCTTCTACCTATCTGCGGTGGGTTTAAGCCTCCTACCCTGGGTTTCGGGACTAGCCTCCGCATGGTATCTAGCCTTAGTTGCCTTAGCTGACATCGGCTTTGTTGCGTCCTCTATTCACCTACTCAAAAACCCATCTAGAGAAACCGCAAGGAGAGTAAAACAAACTGTGTTAGTCTGGATGCTTCTTGGTTTAACTGCCTTTCTGCTAGGTCAAGCCTCGTGACTGGCATGTAAGACTTCCAGTTCCGCATACTTTCATCGATTAGCCTTTTAAACCGAATCCACATAGACGATTTCAAGCTATCCTTATGGATGAAGAGGAGAAAGCCTTGAGACTGGTTCGTTACCTTCACTCCAACGCGGAATCCTACGGTCTTTTAACCACTGAGGAAGAAATCATAGATTTACCAGCTCTTTCTGGCATTATGAAACGCCCTCTTCCCTCTAGCCTCCTAGGACTGGTATCCTTGGGCATGGAGGGCACAAGCGCCGTGGAAAGTTTGATGTGTGTTTTAACCGAGGATGAGAGGAAAGAGGCAGCCATCCCAATGAAGAATGTTTCCCTCCTGACGCCTTTGGCCTCGCCACCGAAGATTATCTGCTTAGGACTAAACTACCGAGACCACGCGGAAGAACAGGGAGCACGGATACCCGATGAACCAATCATCTTTTTCAAGCCTCGAACCGCCCTCATTGGTCCTGACGAACCGATACTACGACCCGGCTTCGTGAAGCAGTTGGACTACGAAGCGGAGTTAGCAGTCGTTATAGGGAGGAAAGGAAAAAACATCTCGGTCGCCGATGCAGAAAAACACATCTTTGGGTACACTGCCTTCAACGACGTTTCTGCCCGCGACATCCAATCGAAAGACAGGCAATGGACGAGGGGAAAAAGCTTCGACACCTTCGCACCCACTGGACCCTGCATCACCACCGCCAACCAAGTTGATAACCCACAAAATCTGCGTATCCGCACGAGAGTAAACGGGGAGCTGAGACAGAACTCGTCGACGAAAAACATGGCGTTCAACGTCTACGCAGTCATCCATCACATTAGTCGGGTTATGACGATAGAGCCCGGCGACATCATCGCCACCGGAACCCCAGCAGGCGTAGCCGTCTTCATGAAACCGCAACCAAGGTTTCTGTCGCCAGGCGACATAGTTGAAGTGGAAATCGAGAAAATTGGAACCCTAAGAAACAAGGTTATAGAAGAATAAGCGAGACGATTTAAAACCTGCAACGGTGTCCTTCTCTTAAATAGAATTCTAGAAGGTTTTCCGAAAACTTAAAATGAACAGGTGGTTCATGTTGATGCAGTGCCGAGGTAGCTCAGCCTGGGAGAGCACCCGGCTGAAGACCGGGTTGTCGCCGGTTCAAATCCGGCCCTCGGCACCGCGGGATAAACCCGCGGCATAGCTACTTTCTTTTCCGGAACAACTTTACTCCTTCAACTTCGCAGATATTCAAAGCCTAATTCTATCAGTTCAGTAGCTTCTTTGATTGATTTCGCTGTTCTACATGTGCATTCATCATATCAACATTAGATCGCAAAACTTGCGGCTTATCTCGTGAAATCTCCTCTTTCAAAGAGTAGGTAATGGTAGGTACTCATTGCCAAACTGAATGAAATAGCGGCACAAGTATAGGTGTGTAGACGCCAGCCGTTGCTTTGGTATTCTGCAATTGTTTTACCGACATCTTTGTGCTTTTATGCGTAGGAAACTACAGAAGGTCGAAACTAGATGTCTACTAACAATTCATAAAGCTTTTAAAGTATTGTTTAAGAATTCTTAATATACGGTATGAAGAAGTGGATAAAGGTGTTTGGCAAGAAGGAAACCGATAAACAAAGCAAAGTTGAGGAGCAAAGTGGCAAAGAGCAAGAACCAATGTTGATTTTACAAGAACTGAAAAAGGAAGAGGATGCTTTAGTAGAAGAGAAGCAAAACTTGGTGGCTCTCAAAGATAAATTACGACTTAAAACGAAAGAAGAAATTGAGAACAAAAAGAGAAACATACAAACACTGAAGAATGAAATTGCAGAATTGAAAACTAAATGTGAAGAACTGAGTAAATCGCTTAAGGCAATCACCGGGTAAGGTGATTCATGCGTTTCGTCCTAAATTGGGGTTAAACTCGGCTTTGAGAAGTCCAAAATCAAATACTAAACTTCCATACGTATTCTCTCTAGTTTTCATAGCTCCTCTTCTGTGGTATCTATACTGGATTTGTTATGACGTTTTCGTCTGGAATAAACCGTTGGTCGAAGTTAACTTTGTAAACTATTTTGGATTAATTCTATCGTTAACAGCAATTTCCGCTGGTTTTCTCATAAGAAAGAAGGGGAATAAAGAAACAAAACGGGTTCAACAAGCCTCTTCAAGGATAGATATGTGTTCACATTATTTTGGATACTTGAGTCAGCGCCCAAAAACAGAGGAAATCCCTACAGAATGCGTTACATGTGAAAGGGTGATAGCATGCTTGTCCAAAAAAGTTGAACCTCCTTAAAAACGTCCTAACACTTCATCACATTTTGAACCACGTTGTGCGTCTTCGAGGGAGTTAGTTCTCAAGGTATGAACCGCGGATATCATTGTTTGAAACAATCTATATGAGTCTCGTCCAGATTATACCTACTTACTTGCTTTTTATGGCGAAAACGTTTAATCTTCATTTAAGTCGTTCTCACACAGTGCATACAATTAGTGAAGGCTTCGGGACATGATGGATTCCAAAGAAAGAGAAGATAAAGTGATGACTTTAAGGGAGGCTGTTCAGAAGTTTGTTCGCGACGGGTGTTCATTGAGTCTTGGCGGCTTTTGTGGGCGAAATTCTCAAGCTGTAGCACACGAGATAATTCGCCAAAGGAAAGGGAATCTTACGTTTATTGATGATAGCCCGACGGATCAGTTGGATATGCTGATTGGTGCTGGATGTATCAAGAGAGTGGAAATCGCTTGGCATGGCGTATCGATCTTTGCCCTCGCTAGAAATTTTCGCAGGGCCGTCGAGGAGGGAGTCCCTCGTTTGATTGAGATGGAGGACTACTCTAACTACGCGGCTGGTCTGAGGTTTTTGGCGGGAGCAATGAACGTTCCCTTTCTGCCAACAAGGTCACTGCTAGGCTCAGACATTCCCCAGTACAACAAGCGAATAAAGATAATTGAGGATCCATATGACGGTGAGCCTATCGCTCTGGTTCCGGCAGCTTCGCCCGATGTGGCAATAATACATGTGCAACACGCTGATGTGCGAGGGAACGCACAGATATGGGGACATTTGGCGAACGATGAGAACAAGGCGAGAGCCGCTAAGCATACCGTAATAACCTGCGAGGAGGTAGTTCCTAAAGAAGAGATCTTGCGAATTCCTAACATGACGGCCATACCCTTCTATTGTGTTGATGCTGTGGTTGAGGTTCCTTACGGTAGCCATCCATGGTCTTGTTATGGCTATTACTACCACGATGTGATATTCCAGAGGGATTACGCTAAATACAATGAAACCTACGAAGGCTTCTTAGGGTGGCTAGATGAGTGGGTTCTGAGATGCGAAGCTCATGCCGACTACCTCAATAAGGTGAGCCAGAAAAGATTGTTGGAGCTCACAAAAATGGAAAAAGCGCTTAACAAGATACCTATTTAGAGGTGTCAAGATGGGAACAAGGGAATATGCAAAGGACTACAGCTTTGCGGAGCTCATGGCAGTTGTCGCGGCAAAAGAGGTAAGGGATGGCGAGAGGGTCTTCGTTGGAATCGGAATTCCCATGATTGCGTGTTTTCTTGCAATTTATACGCATGCTCCTAAAGCGGCACTGATCTTTGAGGGAGGCTACATTGGTGGTCGTCCGCCATCAGCTTGCACTGATGTTGGGGATAGCGCGCTAGGCTTTAGAGCCTCATATATAACAAGCTTATGGAGGACATTCAGTGATTTACAACGTGGTTATTGTGATTTGGCAATAATCGGCAGCGCTCAAGTTGATAAATATGGTAACGTAAACTCTACAGCAATCTTTCGAAACCGCACCTATCAAAACCCAATGGTTCGACTACAGGGTAGCGGCGGAGCAAACGATATGGTCTCCTCTGCACGGCGAACAGTAATCATGGTTAGATTAGAGAGACGACGTTTTGTACCTCGGGTTGATTACATAACATCTCCCGGCTACATTGATGGCCCCGGTACCCGTGAAAAGACCGGGCTAAAGGGTGGAGGTCCTGTGGCTGTAATAACGGACAAGGCAGTCTTCAGGTTCGATGAGAACACAAAGGATGCGTATCTAAGTGGGGTCTACCCCGGTGTGAGTGTAGAAGACGTGAAAAGTGAAGTGGGTTGGAGCCTTAAGACCGCTCGAGAGATAAAGATAGTTGAACCCCCGACAACAGAAGAGGTAAATTTCATCAGAAGCTACGACCCTACGAATGTGATATTGCGTAGGAGGCGTTTATTCGAGGAAGTTGATTTCTCATCTTGGGTTACATTAACCGAGAGTAACTGGCATAAGCTCATACGGCACTGTTCTCGGCGCCACTAAAATTATTAAATTCCGCTGCAAATTTGATGTGAAAGCTCCGTTTGTGTGGTAACCTTGTCTTCGAGAGAGCTGGTCCTTGAGGTGTTTCGTGGGAAAACTACTCGAATTCCTATATACTTTTGGCTTGGCGATCCGGTGCAAGAGGCAAAAGTGGGTGACATCGTTGGGGTTCGTTGCTGGTTTGAGGCTTTCGCAAACTTTCTGTACGATGGCGGGCCGTTCAAAAGAATAGAGTTAGACTATCATAAATGGAGTGAACAACTAAGTGTAGAGTCCTACGATTGGCCTAACCCTAACAGCGTTCGGAAAGAAGTACATCAAAAAATCAAGCAGACGGTTAAAATCAACAAAGGAAAATCTTTTCAAGCCGAAATTCTTGGACCAACCGAGTATTCTGAGTACAGTTGTAGCCCCGGACAAACTGAGACAGGTAGGCTTCTTGACCAGATATACCATCGATTCGACTTCGCAGTTCTTACAAAACTGAACCCGAACAAGGCTGAACAGATCCACGCTAGGTTCTTTAGAGTCGCATTAGCAGCAGCGGAAGAAGCAGTTGAACATGAAGCTATCGACTCTGTTCGAATCGCAGACGATTTCTGCTACTATCGCGGCTCTATCTATGATCCACAATGCACTAAAATCATAATTGAACGACAAGCTGAGCTTGCCAGTGCTATCAAAAGGACGGGGAAATACGCTGTTTTACACGCCGACGGAAACATCATGCCCTACCTTAACCAGCTGGGCAGGGCATTTGATGGTCTCCACCCACTAGACATATGCCCTAAATCGACGCTGCAAAACGCCTTTGCTTGGGCTTCGAAGCTTCGGGAAGTCCGAGAACTGCTGCCAGAAACCGTATTTTTCACAGGCATACCCATCGACCTTCTCTGCAACAAACAAGTTCACCCTAACGATTTGATTGAGGTGATGAGGCGAGTCGTATCCAACGTTGGACGTAGACGCTTGGTGTTGACCACGACTCACCGTCCATATCCCGGCTGGATTTTTAAAGATTTTGAAGAAAAGGTGTGGGCAATTAACGATTACATTAAAAATATGTAAGCTTCAGCTTCGCCCTAAATAGCCACCGAGTGTTGACTCGTGGCTTATTATTTTAATGGGAGAATCATGATGATTTTGTCGGTGTAGGTTCCGTCGGGCAATCTAAATCCATCTTTAATCTTTCCCACTTCTTGAAAGCCGCATTTTTTGTAAACTTGAAACGCTCGTTGGTTGGAGCCAAACACGGACAGCTCCATGACCCTGAAACCGTGTTGGCGGGCGATTTCAATTAACGCCTTAGTCAGCTGGGTTCCGATGCCTAGGTTTCTAAAACCGTCTTTGATGAAGATTCCATACACTAATACATGAGATTCTTTTCCTTTCTTTGGCTCGATGCTGGCTCCGCCCACTATTTCTCCATCCACTCTAGCGACGAGGTAAGTCATGCCCGCCTTCATGTGGTCGTGGTACCATTGGCGTTCGATCTCCAAGTCTATAATTTCTTCCTCCATGAGGAGGTATTGGCCCTCTTGAATCACGCTGTTCAGAACCTGAACCAGCTCAGGCAGATCTTCCTCCTTTAAGTCCTCAAACGTAACGAAACGCCTGTCCGCCAACTGAAATTTCTTCCGAATCATTTCCAAGCTTCCCGTGCTGTTGTTTCCTTAAGAAGAGTTTTAAAGGTCCTTTATTAAATTTGTAGTTTCGCAAACGCGTCTATACGCATTTTCTGCCTCAAAAGCAGAGCATAAAAGAATTATGTGGTAGAAATTCACAAATCTAAAATAGCGCGCGCTGTTCTTAAGGATTTACACAAAAATACCTGATCTAGAAAACCTTAATTCAAGGACCACTCATCAGAATAACACAGAATGCAAATGCGGCCGTAGTCTAGCCTGGTCTAGGACATCAGCCTGCCACGCTGACGACCCGGGTTCGAATCCCGGCGGCCGCACCATATCTCCCTTCCGATAGAAACTGCAGGTTATCATTCCTTCTCCTTTCCGAAAGCAGTTTGGTTTGGGTTTGTTTGCTTGTTTAGGCCTTTGACTGGGCGGTATTAATACTGGGACGGTCCTATGAGTAGGCTGGTGAGGCATTCATTTAGGCCAAGGATGGCCGCTCAATCTTTGGCTCTTAGTAAGTCAGCCATTTGGCCACTGCCAATCCGGACAGAAACAATAACTCGATCTTTCGACGTTGATTAGTATTTTTCTATAGTTCCGTATATTTGCCCAACTTTCAGAAGAATCAAATGGTGTATGGTTTTAGGAACATGGAGTGAACCGGAATTTTTGATTTTTTCAATGCATTGAAGTGTTCCGCGGTCGATGTCTTGGCCTAAGGTTAAGTGTCCGGTATTCTCGATTGAAAATCCTTTGCCCACTTCTTTATAGATTCCGAGGATATCGTCTTTTGAAATATGAACGGAGCCGCCTATCAGAAGGGTGTGAGTATCAGGATTTTTGCTTTCTCGTTTACCTTCGACCACTTGCCTCATTGTTTCGTTCATCAGCTCGCCTACTGTTTTTCCCTGCTCCTTTGCTTTGGCCACAAAATGTTGATATAGGGTTCGATCCAAACCTCGCATGAACACCGCTTTACTTCGATTTGCCAACTTTATCACGCTTTACAAAAGGCTTTGTATATCAAATCTATCAAGATATACAATCTATCTTATAAATCTTGCTAATCTTTAAATCCTCGTTTTGTCGTTATTTCTGTTGCTATGACTCAGTCTATCTGTCTAGGTTGCCGTTTCCTACTGTTTAATGAGAATTTTGCTAGGTGGGAGTGTACGCGTCCGGGCTGGAAACGCGTCGTCCAGAATCCGGGAACTCCCGACGATTGTCCTTTTTATCGACGGAGAGCAGAGGGCGAGAAGATTCGCATTGCATTAATCCAAAAATAAGGGAATTGCTGTGATTAGATGATGCAGCTTACACTCGGCATAAAAGAATTTGACGAATTTCTTGGCGGTTTTAAGCTTGGCCAGTTTACTGTTTTATATGGCTCTCGCCTATGTCAAGTTCTTTCAGAACTTTCTTGTGTCCGAGCCCAACTGTCTTGTGACCTTGGAGGATTAAATTCCAGCGTCATCTTTGTTGATGGCGGCAACATTTTTGACCCGTACACTGTTTCCTTTTTCTCACAACTTTACAGTCTTGACCCAGGGATGACGTTGCAGAATATTTTTATTTCCAGGGCTTTCACGGCTTATCAATTCGCTTCGTTGATATTTGAAAAGTTGCCGGAAGCGTTAGACAAATTCGGATCAAGACTCATCGTTGTCTCTGACATGACGAGCCTTTTTCTCGACCCGGATGTACCAAAGACTGAGGCACGAGACATTTTTAACCGATTGACAGTCTATCTTTCCGATTATGCCTCAAAAAGTGACATTATCGTTTTAGCAACACATGTTCCTCGCGTTCGCTCGAGAAGAAGCGTTTTCTTGGATTCGGCACTGCATGGCAGGGCTCACGTTTTATTGAAGTTACGGGATAAGCATGGCATTTTAAAATCTTCTTTAATGAAACACCCCACCATTACGCCGAGAGATGTGGAGTTTGCATGGAACACTTTTGGTAATCCGGTCACGTTGAAGGAGTTTTTGGAAGTGTAAACGTTGGGTAGAACTGTTGCTTCGTATCGGCAGGCATTGGAGAACGAGATTAAGAAATGGGAGGGGTTCCGAAGAGCGTTGAGGGCTGAGGATCGAGAGGCTTTCGATCAAATGATGAACGAGTGTCGACTGCATGCTTCAGCGGGTAGCATGGCGACACGACCAGTTCTTTCAGAAGCTATGTTTATGTCGATCTTATTAGAACAGCAAAAGGTGTTGCGGGAGATCAAAAGTAAGCTTGCTGCAATCGAAAGACGACTTAACCAGCCCAAAGAAGTTTAGAGGTTGGCTACTTGACCTCTACCCATCCGGTGAGGGAGAGACGACTCTATGGTTCATTGCTGAAAGCGGCGAAAGGCTGAGGCTGATCGATAGGTTTCAGCCCAAAATCTACGTTTACGGCAAGATAGACGATTTAGAGAGGTTAACGAATCAGCTTGCGACAAGCAAGTCGGTGGCGGCATGGCGATTCGTGGAAAAGTACGCAAACCTTACGGATTATGAAAGGTCAAAGGTGCTGGAAATAGACATTACTGACTGTCGTAGGATACCCTTTTTCGCTCGTAAGGTGCTGAGGCTTGGCGGGTATGAAAAATATCGATTGTACGATGTGGATGTTCCAGATACGCAGATGTATCTGTATGGTCGAGATATTTTTCCATTAGCCTTTATGGAAGTGGAAGCCAAAGGCAAGCAACTTTCATATCGTCTTTTGGATTCAGTGGAAAGCGAGGAATATGTTGTTCCACCTCTGCGGATTATGTGGCTAAGGGTGGAGGTAGCAAAAGCGGGGAAAATTCCTACCTTTGACGACTCTATTGGTAGGTTTATTTTGAAGTGCGATGAAGAAGACATTGTTATCGACCAAGGTAATGAAAAAGAGAAGCTTCTAAGCTTGGTGAGGGTTATTCGAGAGCGAGATCCAGACATTATCTTTACTAAGGGTGGAGATTCTTACCTGTTTCCATATCTCGCACGAAGAGCTTTGGTAAATTATGTTTTAAGTGACTTGATTTTGGGGCGTGAAGATGTCCCACTCAAGGCCAAACGTAAGCGTGGTATAACCTTCTTTTCATACGGTCGAGTTTACTTTAAGGCTCCATTGAGGAGGCTATATGGTAGAGTG
>Ga0209314_10000468_pt1 | contig 18004 bp, 31 predicted proteins | sample I19B2metaG_FD_184146 | JGI IMG/M metagenome (GOLD analysis project Ga0209314, IMG submission 184146) | Lake sediment bacterial and archeal communities from Gulf of Boni, Indonesia to study Microbial Dark Matter (Phase II) - ​I19B2 metaG... | ecosystem: Environmental > Aquatic > Freshwater >... | reverse complement strand
TCTAAAGGCTTGCCGTTGATGATAATAGTGCCACTGCCAGGTAGCAACCTTACCCTAGCAATAGCGGTCTTCCTTTTTCCTGTCCCGTAGAAATAGGCTTGATCGGTCATTTTGCCCTCCCTTGGGCTTCTGTTTGAGCTTGATGTGGGTGAGTATCTCCAGCATAGACATTGAGCCTTCTCAGCATGGCACGCCCCTGGCGATTGTGGGGGAGCATTCCCTTTACTGCATGCTCGATGAGGCGAGTAGGGTCAATCTCCATCATCTGGGCAAAAGTGGTGCTCTTTAATCCTCCAGGATACCCGGAGTGTCGGTAGTAGATTTTTCCCTCCGCCTTCTTGCCCGTCACTCGAACCTTGGCTGCATTTATTACTACCACGAAGTCCCCCATATCAAGGTGAGGGGAATACATTGGCTTACCCTTACCTTGGAGCAGCCCGGCTACCTCCGTAGCTATCCTGCCTAGAGTTTTCCCCGAGGCATCAATAACCCGCCAGCGGCGCTCAATGTCTGAAGCCTTTACGTTATAGGTTTTCATCTTTCCTCAGAAGAGGGTGGAAAGTCAGCATAATTAATTCTCATCAGGCATAAACCATGAGCTGGAGCGGTTAGTCCTATTGCCCCTGCTTTCCCCGAGCGAGCCAGTTCCCAGAAGGTCTCTACTTTCATCTTGCCCAAGCCTACTTCGATTAAGCCACCTACTGTATGGCGCACCTGATGGGGTAGAAAAGAGTTTGCTTCCATATCGAAGATTAGTAAATCCTCCTGTTTACTTACTTCAGCCTTATAGACCCGACGGTTGGTTTGACCACCGACCACCGAAGAGAAAGGGGCGAAATCATGCTCTCCAAGGAGGACTTGACAGGCATAATTCAAAGCCTCGATATCGAGGGGTTGAGGAACAAGATAGGTAAACCTTCGCATTAATGGAGAGGGGGTAAAGCTATTCAAGATATGATAGCGATATTCTCGGCTCAGAGCATCATGCCGAACATCAAAATCATTATCTACCTTATAGGCAGCCTTGATGGCAATGTCTCGAGGGAGGTAGAAGTTTAAGGCCTTAACCCAAGTCTTTGGGGGGAAAGCCGCCTGGGTCTTAAAGCTTACTACCTGCCCTCTAGCATGAACCCCAGCATCGGTGCGACTAGCGGCAGTAATTCGAATTTTCTCCCTAGTGAGTTGATACAAGGCACGCTCAGTTTCCCCTTGAATAGTGGGGGCATTAGCTTGATATTGAGAACCATGGTATCTGGTACCGTCATACTCCATAATCAATGCCACCCTAGTAACCGCTCCCAAATTAGAAATTTCATCCTCCTCAAGCCATCCTATTTCACTAACTCGAGCAGTGCCATAGGGGCTCCGTCACCCAGGCGAGGCCCCAGCTTAAGGACACGAGTGTATCCACCACTACGATCAGCATATCTTGGGGCAAGCTCATCGAAAACCTTCCCTACTACCTTTTTGTCGTCTATCATAGCCAATGCCTGCCGCCGAGCGTGAAGGCTGCCAGCTTTCCCCAAGGTGATCACTTTCTCCGCTATACCTCGAACCTCTTTTGCCTTAGCTTCTGTAGTAATAATCTTCTCGTGTTTCAAAAGTTCAGTGGTCAAGTTGTAATACATGGCCATTCTGTGCCCTGTAGGTCTAGAGAGTCTCCGTCCAGCTACTCTATGCCTCATGATCCTCTTCCGACCTTAAAGCTAAGCCTATTTCCTTAAGTCGCTGTTGTATCTCCTCCGCGGATTTCCGCCCCAATTTCTTCAATGAAAGAAGCTCTTGCTCGCTTTTTTCTAACAATTGCCCTACTTTACTAATTTGGTTCCTTCTTAAGCAATTGAAGACACGAGGTGAAAGTCCCAGTCGCTCCAAAGGCATCTCAAGTTGCTCAACCGGAATGGTAAGGGCAACGGGTTGTCCCTCACGCATCTCAGCGGGAGCTAAAGCAGTGGGGGTAAAAAGGGAAAGCTGCTCTGTTAATATCTGGGCACTTTGACTGACTGCTTCTGATGCTGAAATAGTACCGTCAGTCCAAACATCAAGGATGAGCTTCTCATACTCAGCATGCTCAGCAACCCCAGCCAGCTCAATAAGGTAATTAACTTTATGCACTGGGGTGAAGATAGCATCTACAGAGATTATCCCTATAGGTAGACCATCGGTATGAGTGGCTGGCAAATAACCCTTTCCTAGCATGACGTTGAACTCGACATAGAGCTTAGCTTCAACTGAATCAAGGGTAGCCAAATAGAGATCAGGATTGACAATCTCAAAATCCGCTGAGGGTTTAATATCCCGAGCATAAACCTTCCCCTCCCCTTCTGCTTCAAGAAATAGCTTCCCAGCTCGTTTGGTTATGGGACGCAGCCGTAAAGCTTTAACATTTAGCAGGAATTCCGTAGCATCCTCTTTTACGTGGGGGATGGTAGAAAACGCATGCTGTATCCCTTCAATCTTTACCCAAGTTACTGCTGCTCCCAGGAGAGAACTAAAAAGAACCCTCCGCAAAGCATTACCAAGGGTAATGCCAAAGCCCCTTTCTAAGGGCTCAGTAACAAAACGCCCATAGTTATCTTTGCTTTCCACGCATTCCACTTTTGGTGTCACAAGGTGGGACAAGCTGTCGCCTCCTTTTAAGGCTATCGAGAATAATGTTCCACAATCATCTTCCCATCGAACTTAGCCGCAATTTCATCATGGATAGGGAGAGTTAATACTCGTCCAGAATTTTTTCCCTTATCTAAGCTCAGCCAGCTAGGAATGACTTTAGAATCAATCCCCTGTAAAGCCTTTTTATAAGGTTCTTTTTTGATACTCTTTTCTCTCCAAGCAATTACATCACCCGGTTTAACCAGAAAGGAAGGAATATCGACTTTGCGTTCATTGACTATGATATGACCATGCCGCACCAATTGCCGTGCCTGATTTCGAGAGTCAGCAAAACCCAAGCGATAGACTGTATTATCTAGCCGCCTCTCCAGCAGTTGTGTCAGATTCTCCGCTGGCATGCCGGGGGCTTTTTCAGCCTTGGCAAAGAGTCGGCGGAACTGCTGCTCTAGTATCCCATAGCTATATCTAGCTTTTTGCTTTTCTCGAAGTCGCAACGCGTAGTCAGACAGCTTGCGGGGGCGGCGAGCCGCACGCTGCCCTGGAGGCGCTGTTTTCCTTTCCATAGAGCACTTAGGGGTGGCACATCTTTCCCCTTTGAGCATCAGCTTCTCGCCTGCACGGCGACACAGTCGACAAACGGGTCCAGTGTATCGAGCCATTGTCCCTTATACCCTCCTTCTCTTTGGAGGGCGGCAACCATTGTGGGGAACAGGGGTCACATCTCTAATGCTGGTGATATTAAGACCAGCAATTTGGAGGGAACGAATAGCAGCCTCGCGACCTCCACCTGGACCCCTGACATAAACATCAACCTGGCGCAAGCCCTGCTCCATGGCTCGCTTTGCTGCTGCCACGGCTGCCAGCTGGGCAGCGTAAGGGGTGCCCTTGCGTGAGCCCTTGAAACCAGCAGTGCCTGAGCTTCCCCAGGCAATGACATTGCCCGTAGGATCAGTAAGAGTAACAATAACATTATTAAAGGTGGAATGGATGTAAGCCCTCCCTTGCAGGATGGACTTTTTCTCCTTCCTTCTAGTCCTAGGTCTCCCCTTTTTCTTCTCAGCCATTGTCTTTCGAGCTTTACTTCTTGCCTAAGCCACGGCGTCTGCCTCTGCCAGCTACAGTCTGACGAGGTCCCCGCTTAGTTCGCGCATTGGTCCGAGTGCGCTGTCCTCGAACAGGCAATCTATTACGGTGTCTGATACCTCGATAACAGCCAATCTCTGTCAGTCGACTAATGTTAAGGCTCACCTCTCTCCTCAACTCCCCTTCCACCTTGCATTCCTTACCAACAAATTCACGGAGATGCGTGATATCTTCCTCAGTCAGATCCTTTGCCTTCCTATCGGGGTTAACGCCGGTTTGAGCGAGGATCCTTTTACTCACAGTGGGGCCAATTCCATAAATGTACTGCAGCCCAATCTCTATTCGCTTATCTCCAGGGATGTCAACACCTGCTATACGTGCCATTTGAATCCCCCTCTTATCCTTGCCTCTGCTTATGTTTAGGATTAGAACAGATAATCCTTACCACACCCTTACGCTTTACCACCTTACATTTTTTACAGCGACGCTTAATCGAAGCTCTAACCTTCACTACCTGTCTCCAAGATAGCTACTTGAAGCGATAAGTAACCCTGCCCCGGCTCAAATCATAGGGTGAAAGCTCTACCCGCACGACATCACCGGGGAGAATCTTGATAAAGTGACGCCTCATGTTGCCTGAAATATGAGCTAGCACTTTATGTCCAGTAGGTAGCTCAACACGAAACATCGCGTTGGGCAAACATTCCATAACCTTTCCTTCAACCTCTATCTTTTCCTTCTTAGCCATACGCCTTATTTATAGCATAGTGAGAATATCTGGCTCAGTATCGGTAATAGCGATAGTATGTTCGAAATGCGCTGAAAGGCTGCCATCAGCAGTGGTCACTGTCCACCCATCATCACTAAGCTTAGTGCTCCACCCGCCAGCATTTACCATGGGCTCAATGGCTAGGGTCATCCCCTTGTGAAGTAAGGGGCCTTGCCCGGGAACCCCAAAATTAGGGATCTGAGGTTCCTCATGCATCTCTCGACCAATACCGTGTCCAGTGTACTCCCTTACTACTGAAAACCCTCTGGATTCCACATAAAGCTGGATAGCTGCTGACACATCCCCCAGATATGCTCCATGTTTGGCTGCCTCGATGCCACTCCATAGAGCACCCCGGGCAACTTCCAAAAGCCTTCTCGCCTCTGGGCCGATCTCCTCTACTCCTACCGTAATTGCAGCGTCGCCTTGAAAGCCCTTAAAGATTGCTCCTACATCCAGCGAGACTATGTCCCCTTCAAAAAGCACCCGCTCCCCAGGGATGCCATGCACTACTTCATTGTTGACTGAAATACAAAGACAAGCCGGGAATCCCCGGTAGCCCTTAAAGGAAGATCGTGCTTTATATTTGGCTAACTCTTGAGCACAAATAGAGTCTAGCTCCTTAGTCCTTACCCCTGGCCTAATCTCCTTAGTTAATATTTGCAGCACCTTAGCCACAATCCTTCCCGCTTCTCGCATAATAGCAATCTCCTCAGGAGATTTGATAATTATACCCATTTCCTCCCTAGTTGAGCAATGCCAGTAGCTCCTTACTCACCTCTTCTATTGTTTTTTCGCCATCTATCTCTACCAAATTTCCCCTCTGCTGGTAGTACCTAATAAGGGGGGTGGTCTGAGCAAAATAAACCTCTAATCGCTTCTGGGCTGTTTCTTTATTATCATCTGGGCGCTGATAAAGCTCGCCGCCACAAAGGTCACACTTGCCAGCTACCTTGGGTGGAGAGGAGACAAGGTTATAAGGTGTCTCACATTGTCGACAAATCCAGCGTTCACTAAGGCGGCGAAGAAGCTCTTCTTGAGGAACCTTGATATAGATTACCTTATTAATAGCCTCCTCTGCCAACGCTGTATCTAAGGCTTGCGCCTGCTCCATATTTCTAGGAAAACCATCCAGGATGAACCCTTGGTTGCTCTCAGCAATACGCTCTAAGATCATACCTATAGTCACTTTGTCAGGAACAAGCAACCCCTTCTCCATATAAGACTTAGCTAGCTTCCCTAGTTCTGTACCTTCCCTTTCAGCTTGGCGGAAGAGATCACCGGAAGCTATATGCACCAAACCAGTGGCTCGAGAAAGCCTTTCTGCCTGCGTCCCTTTACCTGAACCTGGGGCACCCAAGAGAATAACCCGCATTTATTACCTGAGGAAACCTTCGTAGCGGCGCATTAAAAGCTGCGCCTCTAATTGCTTCATTGTATCTAAAGCTACACCTACCACAATCAATAAGGCAGTGCTGGAAAGTGCCACTACCTGAACACCCGTCGCCTGTTGAGCGATGAAGGGCAACACCGCTACTAGGGCTAGGAAAAGAGCACCACCCCAGGTAATGCGAGTCATTACTTGGCTAAGATAGGTGGCAGTAGTCCGCCCAGGTCGGACCCCGGGTATAAAACCACCCTGCTTTTGTAAAGTGTCAGCTAGATTCATCTGTTCAAAGATGACCATAGTATAAAAAAAGGCAAAGGCAATTACAAGCAGGAAATAGACCAGCCAGTAACTCCAATGGTCAGTCCAGTCCTGGAAAAACTCGGCTACACCGCCGCTGAAATAGCTAGCTACAGTTCCAGGCAATATTACCAATGCCATAGCAAAAATGAGGGGTATCATCCCTGCTGAATTCACCCTCAAGGGGATATGGGTTGAACCTGACTGCCGATACATCCTTCTCCCTCGGAAGACGCTCCGAGAGTAATGTACCGGAATACGGCGGTGTGCTTCGGTAAAGATAACAATGAATAGCACAGTGGCTAGACCCAGGATGGCAAAGGCAATCAGCCCCGCCATGTTTTCTCTTGCTGCAAACTGGCCGCGACCTATCATCTCCGGATAGCCAGCAACGATGCCGGCAAAGATTATGATGGAAACGCCATTGCCGATGCCTCGCTCGGTGATAAGCTCGCCCAACCAGACCAAGAATATGGTGCCGGCCGTCAAGGAAAAGATTATCGCTGCTGTAGGCAAAGCACCTGTTTGAGTGACGGCATCTTCTCGAGATAGAAGCACCAGTTGCGCATAACCCTGGAGAGCAGCTAAGGGTACCGTCAACCAATGGGTATAGAGGTTAATCTTATTTCTTCCCGCTTCCCCCTCCTGAGAGAGGGCCTGTAACCGAGGGATAATTGGCACTAAGAGTTGCATAATAATGGAGGCAGTAATATAGGGGTAGACACCCATGGCCACAATGCTAAAGTTCCGCATTGCTCCCCCACTGAATATATCCAGCATTCCTAGCAGTTGATTCCTCTCAAAAAGCTCCTCCAAAGCATCAAGATTCACTCCAGGGACGGGTATATGAGCTAAGAAACGAAAAGCTACCAGGATGCCTAGAGTGAAGAGGAGCCTTCGCCTTAGGTCGGGCAAACTAAAGGCATCTATCATTGCTTGAAGGAGCCTCGGCCTAGCTTGCCTTGGTTGCACTTCCTGCCTCCTTCACCCTTCCCCCTGCTGCTTCAATCTTCCTCTTGGCAGCAGTGGAGAACTTATCAGCCTTTACTATTAGGGCTTGGTTCAGCTCACCCATGCTCAGAATCTTCACCGGTTTCTTAGCCGATTTGATAAGCCCTGCCTGGAGCAACTTATCTCGATCCACCACACTGCCGGGCTTAAATATATTGAGCTTGCCTAAATTGACCAGAGAATATTGCTTCTTAAAGATGTTAGTAAAACCGCGCTTTGTGGGCAAACGCTTCACTAAAGGCAGTTGCCCCCCCTCAAAGTAAGGATGAATACCAGCGCCGCTGCGCGCCTTTTGCCCCTTCATGCCTCTTCCTGAATACCTGCCATGACCACTGCCCAACCCGCAACCGACGCGCTTTCTCTTATGTTTTGAACCTGGAGGTGAAGTTAGATCATTCTGCCTTACCACTACTCTTCCCTCTCCTCCACTTCGACCAGATGTTTTACCTTGGCAATCATACCACGAACTGAGGGTGAATCCTCATGTTTTACACTGTGATGCAAGCGGTGTAGTCCCAAGGCTTTAAGAGTCATCCTTTGGTCTTTAGCATAGCCAATATCGCTCTTGACCCAGGTAATGTATAGTTTAGTCACTCCTCCCTCGCCCTTTTGCAATTGATGGTGCCTTCCGGTCTGCCAGTACTTTTTCTGGTTCTCTTAATTGGCTTAGAGCAAGCATGGTTGCTTTAACTAGATTTATGGGGTTAGAGCTGCCTAGAGATTTGGTCAGGATATCCTTCACTCCAGCCACCTCAAGCACAGCGCGAACGCTGCCACCTGCAATAACACCAGTGCCCGGCGCTGCTGGTTTAAGCAGGACCTGAGCTGCCCCAAACTTAACCATTATTTCATGGTGAATAGTTGTTCCGGCTAAGGGGATGTTAACCAAATTTTTCTTGGCAGTAGTGCCGGCTTTTTGAATCGCCTGGGAAACCTCGTTTGCCTTGCCCATCCCAATACCTACCTGTCCATGGCCATCGCCAACTACTACTAAAGCACTGAACCTGAGGTGCTTCCCTCCTTTAACTACCTTGGCAACACGGTTGACGTAGATCAGCTTCTCGCTTAGCTCTTCCTTGGGTTCTACTTCTTTCTGCTCCATCTCTTCCCTGGGTTTAAAACTTTAGCCCTGACTCTCTAGCTGCCTCAGCCAAGGCTTTAACTCGACCATGATACTTATATCCATGTCGATCAAAGACAATCTGAGTTACCCCCGTCTCTGTAGCTCGCTTAGCAACTAATGAACCTACTAATGCAGCAGTTTTCGTTTTCCCTTGCCCTTCGGCTTTCAGCTCTGGATCAAGGCTAGAGGCACTAGCTATAGTGTGAGATTTCGCATCATCTATAATTTGGGCATAAATATGTTTTGAGCTGCGGAACACACACAACCGAGGCCTTGTTTGCTTTCTCCTTATCTTTTCTCTAACCCGGGCAATTCTTTTCTCTCGTAGTGCTCTAGGGCTACCTCTTCTACTCATGCTTTATTTCTTCCCTACTGCCCTGCCGGCTTTGCCAGGCTTAAGGCGAACCCTCTCCCCCAAATATCTAATCCCCTTACCCTTATAGTGATCGGGGGGGTGCACTCGGCGAATTCTAGCCGCTACTTCACCCACCAATTCCTTATCTATCCCAGAGACCTTAATTCGATTTGGACCCTCCGTTAGCAAAGATATACCTGGGGGAGGGGATATTTCTACCGGGTGAGTATAGCCTACCTGGAGCACTAAATTATCACCAACTTTTTGAGCCCGATAACCAACACCGACAGTCTCCAAAGACTTTTCAAAACCCTTTTCCACTCCTTCTACCATATTAGCCAGCAAACTGCGTGTTAGACCATGCAGGGCACGATAAATCTTTTGATCGCTGGGTCGAGAAACCACTAAGCTGCCATCTTTCAAAGCAATAGACATCGCTGGATGAAAGGAGCGATGCAATTCCCCCTTTGGCCCTTTTACAATGACCTCGCTCCCTTGGATGTCTACTGTTACCCCTTTTGGCAATGGAATAGGAAGTTGCCCTATTCTAGACATGGTTCATCCTTCTCTGGGTCACCAAACGTAGCATAGCAATTCACCCCCAAGGTGCTGTTTCCACGCCCGCTGTCCAGCCATTACGCCTTTAGAGGTGGAAAGGATGGCAATGCCCAAACCTCCATAGACTCGAGGGATTTCTGACCTCATCACATAGACTCTGAGTCCGGGCTTGCTTATCCGCTTCAGGCCCAAAATAACTGGCTGATTCTTGTCAGTATATTTGAGGTAGACCTTGACCATCCTTGCCGGTCTGCCCTTAAGTACCTCGTAATTCTCAATGAAGCCCTCTTCCTTCAAGATCCTAACAATGGCCAGGTTCATCTTAGACCAAGGCAACAAGACGAACTCGTGTCTTACCATATTGGCGTTTCTTATTCTTGTTAGCATATCAGCAATAGGGTCAGTAGTCATTTAGCTCACCAGCTCGATTTTCTCACTCCAGCGATTTCCCCCTTGAGGGCTAATTCTCGGAAGCAGATGCGGCAAAGCCCAAACTTACGCATATAAGCCCGAGGTCGGCCACATAATTGACACCGATTGCGCTGCTGAACCTTATATTTAGGAGGTCGCCGCGACTTCACAATCTTAGATGTCTTTGCCATTTTCCCTAGCCTTTCACAAAGGGCATCCCCAGGAGTTCCAAAAGACGCCTGCCTTCTTCATCTGAAAGAGCCGTGGTTACAATGGTAACTTCAAGCCCTCGAGCCTTATCCACTTTATCGTAGTCAATCTCAGGGAAGATCAGCTGTTCCCTCAGACCTAGACTGTAGTCACCCCTTCCGTCGAAGGAATTCCGTGGCACACCGCGGAAATCCCTGATGCGTGGTAGCACTGCATTGAGCAATCTATCTAGGAATTCATACATCCGTCTGCCCCGCAATGTCACCTTCATCCCAATGGGCATACCGGCCCGCAGCTTAAAACCGGCAATAGATTTCTTGGCCCGAGTGATGACCGGATGTTGTCCTGAGATAGTTGCCAAATCCTTTTCAGCCGATTCTAAAGCCTTTTGATTTTGAATTGCTTCTCCTAGACCAATATTGATGACAACCCTTTCTAATCTTGGTGCTTGCATTACATTAGTATAGCCAAACTCTTCCATCAGGGCAGGTACAACCTCTTGGAGGTATTTCTCCTTCAGTCTGGGTAAAACCTTCTTTTCCATAGCTAGTCAATCACCTCATGGCAGGAGGAGCAAACACGGACTCTCTTTTCGTCTAGAAAACGGAGGCCTACTCGAGCGGGACGGTTGCACTTGTTGCAGATTAACATTACCTTGGATACATGAAGAGGAGCTTCTCGCTCGATGATACCTGCTTGCCTTGTCGCCGCCCGTGCCTTGCTGTGCTTTTTAATCATGTTGGCACCTTCTACTATTAGACGGTTCTCTTTAGGGAAGGCATAGCGCACCTTGCCCTTTTTCCCTTTATCCTTACCACGGATTACCAGCACGGTATCGTTTTTGCGGATATTCACCTTTACAATACCTCCGGTGCCAGGGAGATGATCTTAGTGAAATCCTTCTCTCGCAGTTCCCTAGCTACAGGACCAAAGATACGAGTGCCTTTTGGATTATTTTGTTCAGTGAGAATTACAGCAGCGTTATCATCAAATCTGATATATGAGCCATCACGGCGGCGATAAGTTTTGGCAGTGCGCACAATAACTGCCCTTACTACCTCCCCTTCTCTGACTGACCCCCTGGGCACTGCCTGTTTCACTGCAGCGACAATGACATCGCCTACACCAGCATACCTTCGCCTGGTGCCTCCAGGCACGTTGATACACATAATAGTTTTGGCTCCACTATTATCAGCCACTTTAAGTCTACTATAAGGCTGAATCATCGGGCTGAATCTCAGCTACCTTCCCTTTAGATACTATTTCTATCACCCGCCAATGCTTAGTTTTAGAAAGTGGGCGGCTTTCCACAATTCTTACCATGTCCCCTACTTGACAAGCATTGTCTTCATCATGGGCTTTGAGCTTAACCTGGCGTTTAATGGTCTTCTTATACAAAGGATGAGGTTTACGTGATTCCACAGCTACCACTACTGTTTTATCCATCTTATCACTCACCACATGTCCCACAAAGGTTTTGCGTTTCTTATCCATAAAAATTGGCTCCCTATTAAGTTCCAATCAGTTCTCTCTGGCGCCTTATGGTCATCATTTTGGCAATCTTCTTTTTCACCTGGCGAATCTGGCGATGATTTACTAGCTGTCTAGTAGCTAGGCGGAAGCGGAGATTAAATAGCTCCTGGTGGGCCTCCTCTAATTGCTTTGTCAATTCCTCATCACTGAGGGCGCGAATTTCCTCTGCTCTCACTCCATCCCCTTAGTTACAAACTTAGTAGCAATAGGGAGCTTGTGGGAGGCGAGGCGCATGGCTTCTTTAGCTGCCTCCTCCTTAATCCCACTGACTTCAAAGAGTATCCTCCCTGGCTTAACCACTGCCACCCAGTGATCCAAGGTACCCTTACCACTACCCATGCGTGTCTCCGCTGGCTTTTTGGATACCGGCGTATCAGGGAAAACACGAATCCACAGCTTGACCCCGCGGCGAAGATAGTGAACAATAGCCCGGCGTGCTGCTTCAATTTGCCTAGCAGTGAGCCGAGCACTTCCTTGTGCTTGAAGTCCAAAATCTCCGGAAATCAGGGTATTGCCCGTCTGGGCTCTTCCGCTGATTTTCCCCCTATGCACTTTCCGATACTTTACTCTCTTCGGCTGTAACATCGCCTCTTACCTCAATCGGTTCTTCTATTATAGCTGTCTCTTCTTTTAGCTCCTCACCAGCTACTCTGGGTTGAGGGGTTTCTGCCTCCAGCTCCTTAGGCTCTGGAAGGATATCGCCCTTATAGATCCAGACCTTTATCCCAATACGCCCCAATAATGTACGTGCCTCGCAAAATCCATAATCGATGTCAGCACGTAATGTATGCAGCGGCACTCTCCCTTCACGAAAGGTCGCGGTACGCGCTATCTCGGCACCACCAAGCCTCCCAGAACAGGTTATCTTTATCCCTTTGGCACCAGCTTGCATGGTGCGAGAGATTGTCCGCTTCATTGCCCGACGATAAGCAACCTGATGCTCAATTTGACTAGCCACATTCTTGGCTACCAGGTAAGCATCAAGTTCAGGCTCCCGAATTTCTTGTATGTTTAGCCGAACCCTTTTTCCACAGAGTTCCTCCAGAGAATGCCTCAATTCATCTACCCTTTGTCCCCCCCGCCCAATGACAATGCCTGGCCTGGCAGTATGAGCAGTGACTATTATTTCATTTGCCCAGCGCTCGATGTCCACCTTAGAGATGCCGGCTTCTGGGCTCTCTGCTTCAAGTAGCTTATGGATGTGGAGGTCCTCTTGGAGAAACTCTGTATAATGCTTACCAGCATACCACTTTGAACGCCAGTCATTAATAATGCCAATTCTAAAGCCTGTAGGATGAACCTTCTGTCCCAATTACTCCTCCGTATCAACAATGGCAGTAATGTGACTTGAGTGCCTTAGGATAGGATTTACGCGCCCTCGAGCCTGGGGGCGAGCTCTTTTCAAGGAAGCCCCTTGGTTAACAAAGAGTTTCACTACCTTAAGCTCGGAGGGGGGGCTTTGATAGTTATTCTCCGCGTTGGCTGCAGCTGATTTTATTACTTTAGCTATCATCCGGGCTGCTGGAGTAGGGGAGAGGTTAAGGAGAGCCAAGGCTTCATCCACCTTTTTCCCTCTTGCTGTCTCTGCCACTAAGCGTAGTTTCCGAGGGGATATGCCCACATATTTGGCTACTGCCTTTACCTCCATCACTTTTGCCTCTGGCTAGCCCCTTCCTTTGTTACATGGCCTCTAAAAGTCCGAGTAGGGGCAAACTCCCCGAGCCTATGCCCTACCATATTCTCGGTAATAAAGATGGGCACATGCCTCCTTCCATCGTGCACAGCAATGGTATGTCCTATCATCTGAGGGACAACAGTAGAAGCACGAGACCAGGTTTTTATCACTGTTTTCTCCCCCCCTAGGTTGATCGCCTCCACCTTCTTCATCAGCTTTGCATCAATAAAGGGACCTTTCTTTATCGACCTTCCCATTCTCCTACTTCCTCTACTTCCTCCGTTTAACAATCATTTTATCACTGGTTTTGTTCTTGCGGGTCTTATAGCCTAAGGCTGGTTTGCCCCAAGGGGTTTTGGGATTCATCCCCCGGGGAGATCTACCCTCTCCCCCGCCATGGGGGTGATCACGGGGGCTCATTGCTGAACCTCGGACAGTGGGCCGCCGACCTAGCCATCTCTTACGCCCTGCCTTACCTAACTTTATATTCTGATGATCTACATTCCCCACCTGACCAATAGTAGCCAGGCAAACATTAAGGATTTTGCGCACTTCACCGGAGGGCAACTTTACCAAGGTATATCGATCCTCCTGCCCCATAACCTGGGCAGAGGTTCCAGCACTGCGCACTATTTGCCCCCCTTTGCTCGGCTGGAGCTCGATATTGTGAATCATAGTGCCCACCGGAATTTGTCCTAAAGGCAGGGTATTACCCAGCTTCAACTCTGCGTTGGGTCCCGAGGAGATAATATCCCCCACTGCTAAACCTAGAGGGGCGAGGATATAACGCTTCTCTCCATCAGCGTACTGAACTAAGGCAATACGTGCAGAGCGATTGGGGTCGTATTCGATAGCCAACACCTCAGCGGGGATGCCAGTCTTATCCCGTTTGAAATCGATGATGCGCAGCCTCCGCTTAGCTCCACCACCTCGATGTCTTACTGTTATCCTGCCTTGATTATTACGCCCCCCTTTCCTTTTCAAAGGCAAAAGCAAAGACCTCTCTGGCCCTTTTCTAGTAATCTCCTCAAAGGTGGAGCCAGTCATGCCCCTCCTCCCCGGGGAAGTAGGTTTATATACCTTGAGTGCCATCTTTAAACACCCTCAAAAAACTCGATCTTTTGCCCTGCTTCGAGGGTAACCACTGCCTTCTTCCAAGGGGATGTCTTCACCTGACGTCTCCCCACTCTTCGTGTCTTGCTAGGAACAGTTAGCACATTCACCCCCACTACCTTCACCTTGAAAGCCTTCTCCACTGCCTGTTTAACTTGGTGCTTATTAGCTTTCTCGGCTACCTCAAAAGCATATTTGTTTTGTTCTTGAAGAGCAGTATTCTTTTCAGTAATTATAGGGCGACGCAATACCTGGTAAAGATGCATTTTCTACTCAACCCTGTGAGGCAAGCTGCCTTCTACCCCAAGTCTGCTCAACCCGGCGCAACCCGTCTATGGTGATTACCAGGAACTTGTGAGAAAGGAGATCTACAACATTAAGTAAAGCAGCCGGCAGCGTTTTTGTTTTGGGTAGATTGCTAGCTGACTTAATTACATCAGTCTCTGGCTCAGCAGTAACAATAAGAGCTGAGGAATCTGCCCCTAGTGCCTTTAGTATGCGTGCCATCTCTGCTGTCTTAGGCTTTGTAAGCTCAAATTGTTCCACTACCCTTATCTCCCCTGCGGAGGCTTTTGCTGAGAGAAGACATCTCAAGGCTATGCGGCGCATTTTTTTAGGCATCCCCTTTCTGTAGCTCCTGGGATGAGGACCAAAGACTATCCCCCCACCCCTGAGCAGGGGCGAGCGCCTCGCCCCTCGCCTTGCCCATCCAGTATGTTTCTGCCGATATAGCTTCTTTGTGCTTCCAGAAACCTCTCCCCTTGTCTTGGTATCGACTGTCCCCAGACGAGCATTAGCTAACTGCCTCACCATCGCTTGGTGTACTACGGCTTCATTAAAAGGCACAGCGAAGATATTATCCTCTATTTCGATGTGGTTGACAACCTCACCCAAACTATTATGAACCGGAAGCTGCATTGCTACCGCCTTTAGTCGATTTTTTAATGACTAAGAGCTCATTTATAGCGCCGGGCACTGCTCCTTTAATTAAAAGAAGATTGCGACCTGGATCTACTTGAAGCACCTTTAAGTTACGCACGTTTACCCGCCTAGTCCCCATATGTCCTGCCATGCGTGTCCCCTTAAGCACTCTCCCCGGAAAGGTAGTAGACCCAACAGAACCAGGGGCACGATGGCGGTCTGACTGGCCATGACTCTTAGGTCCTCCGGCGAAGTGGTGTCGCTTTACTACCCCGGCAAAACCTTTACCTTTCGATATTCCTGTGATATCCACCCGCTCACCCTTTTTAAAAATGCTCACGTCTACCCCTTGTCCCACCTCAACAGACACGGGCTCATTGACCCTCAATTCCCTGAGGTACTTGAGTTGATGACCCACACCCTTAAGGTGTCCCTTCTCTGGAGAATTAAGCCGCTTGGTTTCCCCAAAACCAAGCTGCACTGCATCATAGCCATCTCTAGCTCGGGTCTTGATCTGGGAAACAAAGCAAGGACCAGCCTCAATCACGGTTACTGCCGCTAGGTTTCCATCTTCATCAAATATTTGGGTCATGCCTAACTTTCGACCTAGAATCCCTTTAATCTCCGCCATTATCTTTCCTTATAATTCCCTTATAACTTTATCTCTACATCTACCCCTGAGGGTAGGTTTAATCGAGTTAGAGCCTCGATAGTTTTGGAGGTAGGGTTAAGAATGTCAATCAGGCGCTTATGAGTCCGGATCTCGAATTGTTCCCTTGAGTCTTTATCAATGAAGGGGGAGCGGATAACACAGAACTTCTGAATGCGTGTTGGCAAGGGTACTGGCCCAGCCACTCGGGCTCCAGTCTGCTCCGCTGTCTCCGTAATCTGCACCGCTGATTGGTCTAGTATCTTGTGGTCAAAGGATCTCAACTTAATACGGATCTTTTGTTTTGGCATCTTACATTGCCCTCCCCCCAACAATAATCTGCTGCAGCAAAGCCGGGGGCAACTCCTGGTAATGATGGAACTCCATTGAATGGGTAGCCCTACCTTGGCTCAAGGATCGGAGTGCGGTGGCATAACCAAAAGCCTCTCCTAACGGAATGAGAGCGTGAACCACTCTGGTATCTCCTTGAACTCCAATGCCTTCAATATTTGCCCTTCGGGCATCGAGGTCCCCCAATATGTCACCCAGAAATTGCTCGGGAGTGAATACGTCTAATTTCATAATCGGCTCCAGAAGAATAGGCTTGGCTCGGCGCACCCCTTCCTTCAGGGCAATCGCCCCCGCCATCTTGAAAGCAAGCTCGGAGGAGTCCACTTCGTGAAAGCTACCATCATAAAGAGTCACCTTAATATCAACTATAGGATAGCTAGCTAATACCCCCCTCTCTAAGGTCTCCTTTACACCTGCTGCAACTGCTGGGATAAACTCTCTGGGTATAGACCCTGCCCGAATCTGGTTAGTAAAGGCAAAACCACTACCCCTCTCCCCAGGCTCTAGTTTAAGCATGACATGACCATACTGTCCCCGCCCCCCGGACTGTTTTATGAATCTTCCTTCCGCTTGCGCTGGCTGAGTGATTGTCTCTTTGTAAGCCACCTGGGGTTTGCTTGTCCTTGCTTCTACCCCAAACTCGCGCCGCATGCGCTCTAGTAGAACCTCCAGGTGTAGCTCACCCATACCTGAGATGACAGTTTGACCTGTCTCCTGATCATACCTTGTTTCAAAGGTGGGATCTTCTTCCGTTAGTTTTACCAAAGCATTTCCTATCCTGTCTTGATCGGCTTTAGTCTTCGGTTCAATAGCCATGGAGATTACTGGCTCTGGGAAACGGATAGCCTCAAGTAAGATAGGCTTAGCGGGATCACATAATGTATCACCAGTGAAAGTGTTCTTTAAACCCAAGGCAGCAGCAATCCCACCGGCGTAAACCTCATCCACCTCTTCCCGATGGTTAGCATGCATTCGGAGTAATCTGCCGAGGCGCTCCTTCTGCTCCCTGGTAGAGTTGAGTACCTGGGCCTTGGCTTTCACTTTCCCTGAATAAACTCTAAAATACACCAGCCTGCCAACAAAGGGGTCAGAAACTACCTTAAAGGCAAGGGCAGAGAAAGGTGCTGCTTCACTAGCTAGCCGGGTAGCCACCTTGCCCGTTTTAGGATGAGTGCCCTCAACTGGTGGCACATCTAAAGGCGAGGGGAGATAGTTTACTATAGCATCTAGCAGTGGCTGGATACCCTTGTTTTTCAAGGCGCTACCGCAAAGAACAGGCACAACCTTATTAGCCAGAGAGGCTCTTCGCAAGGCTACTTTTATCTCCAAAGCAGTGACGGTACGCCCTTCTAAATAAGCTCCCATAAGCTGTTCATCCTCTTCGGCCAATCTCTCCAACAAGATCCTCCGTTGCTCCCCAGCCTTCTCTACATAATCTTGGGGAATGTCCAGTTCAACAGGCAAAGAAGTGATATCTTCCGAAAAAGACCAGGCTTTGTTTTCTATCAGATCGATAATTCCCTCAAAGGACTTCTCTTCTCCTAAAGGTAACTGAATAGGTACTGCCTTGGCACCAAGAATCTCCCTTACCATAGTCACCGTGCGATGGAAATCAGCACCTACTCGATCCATCTTGTTAACGAAGCAAATCCTGGGAACTCGGTAACAATCTGCCTGACGCCATACGGTCTCTGACTGAGGCTGAACGCCTGCCACGGCATCGAAGATCACCACCCCTCCATCGAGCACCCGCAGACTGCGCTCCACTTCAGCAGTGAAATCTACATGCCCTGGGGTATCAATAATATTGATGCGATGCCCCAGCCAATAGCAGGTGGTAGCTGCAGCAGTGATCGTAATCCCTCGTTCCCGTTCTTGGTCCATCCAGTCCATTACCGCTGTTCCTTCATCTACTTCCCCAATCTTATAGGTGCGACCAGTG
>Ga0209314_10000465_pt1 | contig 18065 bp, 14 predicted proteins | sample I19B2metaG_FD_184146 | JGI IMG/M metagenome (GOLD analysis project Ga0209314, IMG submission 184146) | Lake sediment bacterial and archeal communities from Gulf of Boni, Indonesia to study Microbial Dark Matter (Phase II) - ​I19B2 metaG... | ecosystem: Environmental > Aquatic > Freshwater >... | reverse complement strand
CTGAGACGCCACAGACCAGAATGTGGTTTTGGGTGGAACCGGCGTGAAGGGCAGTTCCTTGACACGGCCTTGACGCCCCGGCTATTATCAAGAAGGAGATTGGGAGCGAAGGAGGGAACGCCGGGATGATGGCAGTTTCGGCGGTTCGGCAGAGCCGGTAGGATCACAAAGGGCGAAGTGCGCCCTTGTGGTCCCGGTTTTGACGAGAGCCGACAGCCAGCATCTCGCCTTCGCAGGCAGGACTGTAAGTATGCCGCGGGTGAGTCTGCCCGCGGTTTTGTATTATGTGCCGCCCTGGGCGGCTGCCGGGCGCCGGCTCTCGAAGACACGAGAGAGGACGTAACGAACATGGCCGTTTTGAGCTTGAACGATATTCATAAGTCCTTCGGCGGCTGGGACGTGTTGACGGGCGTCACCTTCAGCCTCAACCCGGGGGAGCGGGCCGGGCTGGTGGGCCGCAACGGGGCCGGCAAGACCACCCTGCTGCGCCTTATCGCCGGCCTGGAGGAGGCCGACCGGGGTGATGTCGTCAGGCCGGGAGGGACCCGGCTGGGCTACCTCTCGCAGGACCCCGACCTGGACCCGGAGGGGCTCCTGGTGGACGAGGTGGCCAAGGTGTTTCTGCCCCTCCGCGAGATGGAGCAGGAACTCCGCCGCCTGGAGCACGAGATGGCGGAGGCCGGGCAGGTCGCCCAGTCCGGGCGGCACGCCGGAGGCGACGGCGGCGATGAGGGCGGTGGCGGCGAAGCGGCGCGCCTGGAACGCCTGATGGCGGACTACGCGCGCCTCACAGCCCGGTTCGAGACCGCGGGCGGCTACGACACCGGCAGCCGGACGCGGGCGATTCTCTTCGGGCTGGGTTTCACCGAGGAGGACCTCGGCAAGAAGACCGGGCAGCTTTCCGGCGGTCAGCGCATGCGCGCCGGCCTGGCCATGCTGCTGCTCTCCGACCCCGACCTGATGGTTCTGGACGAGCCGACCAACCACCTGGACATCCAGTCGACGGAGTGGCTGGAGGACTACCTGCGCGGCTATAAGGGCGCGCTGCTGCTGGTCTCCCACGACAGGTACTTCCTCGACCGGGTGACCACCAAGATCGTGGAGCTGGACCGGGGCCAGACGCGGTCGTACCCGGGGAACTTCTCCGCCTACCGGGCCCAGCGGGATGCCGAGCTGGAGCAGCAGGAAGACGCCTACCGGCGCCAGCAGGAAGAGGTGCTGCGGCTGCGCACCTACATCCAAAAGTATATGGCCGGCAACCGCTCGACCATGGCCAAGAGCCGGCAGAAGATGCTGGCGCGGATGGAGCTGATCGAGCGGCCGCGGGGCACCGGCAGGGTGATGGGCCTGGAGTTCTCCGTCTCGCGTACCACCGGTGAGGAGGTCCTGGCCACCCGTGACCTGTCGCGTTCCTTCGGCGACAGGGTGATCTTCGACGGTCTCGATCTCGACCTGGAGCGCGGGCAGCGCCTTGCCCTGGTGGGCCCGAACGGCGCCGGCAAGACGACCTTCCTGAAAGTAATCACGGGCCAACTGGAGCCGACCGCAGGCAGCTATGAGTGGGGCGTGGGCGTTGAGTTGGGCTACTTCTCCCAGGACCTGTCCGGCCTGGACGACAGGCAGACGGTGCTGGACGAGATACTGGACGCCTCCGATATGCTCATTGGCGAGGCGCGGTCGCTGCTGGCGCGCTTCCTCTTCACCGGCGACGACGTTTACAAGCTGGTGGGCACACTCTCCGGTGGCGAGCGCAACCGCCTGGCCATGGCCAAGCTGATGATCTCCGGGGCCAACGTGCTGCTCCTGGACGAGCCGACCAACCACCTGGACATGGAGAGCCGGACGGCCCTGGAGGAGTCTCTGCTGAGCTTCCCTGGCACGCTGATCTTTGTCAGCCACGACCGCTACTTCGTGGACCGGCTGGCCACCCACGTGCTGGTCCTGGGCGAGGGCCGGCCGCGGTTCCATCCCGGCAACTACAGCGAGTATCGGGCCCGGCGGGCCCAGGACTCGGCGCCGGCGCCGGCCCAGGACCGCGCCCGGGACGCCTCCACGGAGGCGCGTGGCAGTGCGGGACGCCGCGAACGGGACCTGGAGAAGGCGCGCCGTGAGGCGGCCAAGCGGGCGGCTCGCCTGGAGGCGGACGTGGCCCGGCTGGAGGCCGAAAAAGCCGAGTTGGAGCGTCAGTTGGCGGACCCGTCCAACTACGCCGCCGATGGCGGCCGCAGTCTGGTGGCCTCCTATGACGCTGTCCGGGCCGACCTGGATCGCGTCTACGCCGAGTGGGAGGCCGCCTTGAGCGAGGCGGAGCAGGGGTGAGTCGACCCGGGGCGACGCGGCCCCATGGGAGCAGGGGTGAGATCGTGACCAATCGCGACGTGACCCACGTGCTGCTGGACATGGCGGACCTGGTGGAACTGAGCGGCGACGACCCGTTCAAGGCCGTGGCCTACCGCAAGGCCGCCAGGGCCATTGACCAGTACCCGGAGGACGTCTCGCTCCTGATGGAGCAGGGGCGCCTGCTGGAGGTGCCCGGCGTCGGCAAGGGCATCGCCGGCAAGGTGGAAGAGCTGGTTCGCACCGGGACCTTCTGCCTCTATGAAGAGTTGAAGGCCAAAGTGCCGCCCGGCCTCCGGGACCTGCTCCGGCTTCCCGGCCTGGGCCCAAAGACCGCGGCCCAGCTGCACCAGCGGCTGGGCGTCGACTCACTGGAAAGCCTGAAGGCTGCCCTGGACTCGGGCGCCGTACGCGACCTCCCCGGCTTTGGTGAGAAGAAGGCCGAGAACCTGCGCCACTCGCTGGAGTCCCTGCAGCACGTGGCCGACCGCACGCCCCTCGGGCACGTCCTGCCCTGGGCCCTGCCCCTGCGCGATACCGTCGCCGCCCTGCCCGGCGTGGAGAGGGCGGAGCTGGCGGGCTCCCTCCGCCGCCGCCGCGACACCGTGGGCGACGTGGACGTGGTGGCCGCCGCGGACGACCCTCCGGCCGTGCTGGCGGCCTTCGCCGGCCTGCGCGGCGTGGCCGAGGTGCTTGGCCAGGGCGACTCCAAGTGCAGCGTGGTGCTGGACAACGGGCGGCAGGTGGACCTGCGGGTCGTCCGGCCGGACCAGTTCGTGACCACCCTGCACCACTTCACCGGCTCCAAGGACCACAACGTGCGGCTTCGCGCCCGGGCCAAGGACCGGGGCCTGAAGCTCAACGAATATGGGCTCTTCCACGAGGACGGCTCGCCCGTTCCGATCCGCTCCGAAGAGGAGATTTACCGGGCCCTGGGCCTGGCCTACATACCGCCGGAACTGCGGGAGGACCTGGGCGAGGTGGAGGCGGCGGAGGAGGACCGGCTGCCTGACCTGCTGCGCCTGGAGGACATCCGCGGTGACCTGCATGTCCACACGCGCTGGTCGGACGGCCTGGCTACCGTCCGCGAGATGGCCCACGCGGCCAGGGACAGGGGCTACGAGTACCTGGCCATCTCCGACCACAGCCCGTCGCTGGTGGTGGCCGGCGGCCTGACGCCGGAGCGGCTGCGGCTGCAGTGGGACGAGATCCGGCAGGCCGCTGAGGAGCTGGGCTTCCCGATCCTGCGCTCAGCGGAGGTGGACATCCTCCGCGACGGTTCCCTGGACCTGCCCGATGAGGTGCTGGCCGAGCTGGACTTCGTCACCGCCTCCATCCACACCGGCTTCCGCCAGGACAGGGAGACCCTCACGCAGCGCGTCCTTCGCGCCATGGAGAACCCGCACGTGGACTCCATCGCCCACCCCACGGGGCGCCTGCTGGCCCGGCGCGAGCCTTACCTGGTGGATATGGACCGGATCATCGAGGCAGCCGTCCGCACCGGCACCTGCCTGGAGATCAATGCCTCGCCGGAACGGCTGGACCTTTCCGCCGAACACGCCCGCCAGGCGCGCGACGCCGGCGTCATGATCGCCATCAACACGGACGCCCACCAGGTGGAGACCCTGGAAGACATGTGGTTCGGCGTCGGCCAGGCGCGTCGCGCCTGGCTCGGTCCGTCGCAGGTGCTCAACGCCCGCGGCCTGCCCGCCTTGCTGGACTACCTGAAGATTACATAGAGCCCCTGTCGGGAGGGTGCTGAGGTTGGACCGAGCCTTTTGGCAGGACACCCATCTCATCAGGCCCGCCGCAACAGTCGCAGTCCGTTCAAGGTTACCAGGAGCGTGCTTCCCTCATGACCTACCACTCCAAGCGGCAGCGTGATGGAACCGGCCAGATTCGCCGCGACCAGAGCCATAATCACTGCCAGAGCGACCGTCAGATTCTGCTGGATGACGCGTAGGGACCGTCGTCCCAACTGAACCGCGTAGGGAATCTTGCCGAGGTCATCTGCTGTCAGAACAATATCCGCAGTCTCAAGAGCCACATCCGTGCCGGCTGCTCCCATCGCGATGCCGACGGTGGCCGCGGCCAATGCGGGAGCATCATTCACACCGTCGCCAACCATTGCCACGCGCCTGTAACGAGCCGTCAACTCCTCAACCACACGCACTTTGTCCTGGGGCAGCAGTTCGGCGTGCACCTCGTCAACGCCGACCTCCCTGGCGATGGCCTCGGCGGTCTGGCGCCCGTCACCGGTCAGCATGACCACGTGCTTTACCCCCAGGCGCTTGAGGCCCTCAACTGCATCCTGGGACTGGGAGCGAAGCGTGTCCTTGACGGCAATGAGCCCTCGCACCTGGGCATCTCCCACGAGTACCACCGTTTTGCCGGCGGCCTCAAGCCGTTTCCTCTCCAGAAGAACATCCGGTTCGACGTGATCGAACAGGTCCGGCTTCCCGACGCGCCACTCCGACCCGTTAACTTCCGCACGGACACCAACACCGGGAACCGACTGCAGGTTGGCCGCTAGTGCCGGTCTGAGGGAACGTCTCCTGCTCTCAGCTACGACAGCCTGCGCAATCGGATGCTCGGAGAGCGCCTCAATGGCGGCCGCAGTCGCAAGTATTTCATCAGACTCCTGACCAGGAACGGCTACAACATCCGTGACGGTGGGGCTCCCTGAGGTCAGGGTGCCCGTCTTGTCAAATGCCACCACCTCCACTTGCCCCAGGGCTTCCACAAACGAGGCTCCCTTGAAAAGGATGCCGTTGCGAGCTCCATTGGACAAAGCAGAGAGCAGGGTGGGCATCATCGAGGCAGCCAGCGCACAAGGAGAAGCAACAACGAGAAAGATCATGGAGCGGTAGAGGGCCTGCCCCAGACTCCACCCCAAGAGGAATGGCGGCAGGGCCATCATCAGCAATGCACCTACCACGACGACCTTCGCGTATCGCCGTTCGAATCGCTCAATGAAGAGCTGGGCCGGAGGGCGGCGCTCCTGCGCATCCTGGACTAACTGAACGATGCGGGCAAGCAGCGTCTCGCCGGCGGGGCGAGTCACCTCGATGCGCAGAGCCCCTTGGCCATTAATGGTCCCGGCGAAGACTTCATCCCCAGGTCCCTTTTCCACGGGAATCGACTCGCCGGTGATGGACGCCTGGTTGACGGCCGAGGCTCCCTCGATGACTGTACCGTCGGCTGAGATTCGCTCTCCAGGCTTCACCAGGACAACATGCCCCGCCCTCAGGAAAGAGACGGGGACACGCTGCTCCTCACCGTCCCGAATGACCAGCGCGTCGTCCGGGTTCATGGCCATCAGCGCCTTGATATCACGCTCAGTACGTACGCTGGCGTAGCCTTCAAGCGTTCCGCTCAGGGCGAAGATGAAAATGAGAAGGGCTCCATCAAGCCAATAACCAATCGCAGCTGCTCCCGCCGCGGCGACGACCATCAGCAGGTCTACGTCCAGCTCCCGCTCCCTGATAAGGCGTGCAAGCCCCTCCACTGCCTGTCTGTATCCGCCTACGCCGTACCCGGAAAGATACAGCAGAGCAGATACCCATGAACTGGCCCCGAACTTGGCCGCCAGCCAGCCAGAAACGATCAAGAGACCACATAGGGCGGTGGTAATGGCTTCACCGTGCTTTTCCCACAAAGACGAATCCCGATCCAAAGGGGTCTTCCCCCGTATCGCCATCGGAAACGACCTCCGTCCGCACCGCGTCTGTCATGTCCCCTATACCCGGAGGGGGAATAGACAGAACCAGCATAGGGGATACGCTCAGCAACCGTCAAGAAGCCACCTGCTTGGTATTGGCGCAATCCGTATCGATACTGATGTTTGACACAAGTAGGCGTTGGCGATAGAATGTGATCGACATCCCCTCCCCCTGGTGGGGGTATGAATTGGAGAGTGAGGCCATGTCGAACCATCCTCACCCGCAGAGTCCGGATGTCATCAACCGACTCGCACGCATTGAAGGGCATGTCAGAGGCGTCAAACAGATGGCAGAGGAAGGAAAACCTTGCTCCGCTATCTTGCTTCAGATTGCCGCAGTTCAGGCCGCCTTGCGCAAGGTCGCCCAGGTTGTATTGGAAGACCACCTGGATCACTGTGTATTGGGAGCGAACCCCGAAGACGCCGAGCAGCTCCTGGCAGAGTTGAAAGAGGCCTTGGCCCATTACGGGCGATAATCCGTGGGAGGGGAACAGCATGCACGAAGGACATCACGGTATCCTTGAGGATCCGAAGAAGAAGGGCAAGCAGGGACACGGGGATCATCAGCACGGTCACGACCATGACCATCCGCATGACCACGGGCACCCGCATGACCATGGCCACGACCATTCACATGACGAAGACCCGGTAGCGTGCCAGTCCTGCGAGAACCCGGCCAAGACCCGTTCACAGTCGGACATACGGATGAAGATCATTGCCGGGGGCATTGTTGGGGTGCTCATTGTCGGCTTCCTTGTATGGAGGTTTATCTAGTCTAGAGCTACTGGGGGCGATCCGATGCATGAGGGTACGCACGGCATCGTCGAAGCGCAGCATGTTCATCAGCCGAAGCCCAATCTGCTTAGCCGTTACCGAAAGTGGATCTTTCCGGGGTTTCTGCTGTTGACGATTCTGGCCGGATTGATCCCCGGTCAGAAGGCACTGCTGGGTTTCGACATCGCGCTGGTTCCGATGCTCCTAGGTGGCGGTTTCATCACCTACAACACGATTATAGCGACCTTGGAGACTCGACGGATCACAGCCGGTCTATTGGTCGTAATTGCGCTTATCGGGTCAGCCTATGTTGGTGAGTATTTGGCGGCTGCGGTGGTCGCCTTCATGATGATTGGCGGCGAGTTCCTCGAAGAGATCACCCTCGAAAAAACTCGAAATGCCGTCCGTGAACTGGTTCGCCTCGTTCCGGAGACAGCACTGGTTCTGCGTGCCGGTCAGTGGGTCGAAGTATCCGTGGAAGTCGTGCGGCCCGGCGACCGTGTCCTTGTCAAGCCGGGACAGCGCATCCCGGTGGACGGTAGGGTGATCGCAGGGAACGCAGCGGTCAACCAGGCGACGCTCACCGGGGAGTCCATGCCGGTCGACAAGGGTCCGGGCGATCCGGTCTATGTCGGGACGCTTAACGAGTCTGGCGCGCTTGAGATCACGGCGGAGAAGGTCGGCGAAGAGACTGCGTTGGGCCGCATCATCCAGGTCGTCTACGAGGCGCAGGAACGGAAGGGCCCGACCCAGCGTGTGGCTGACCGGTTCGCTGCTTACTTTACTCCCCTGATCCTCCTGATCTGCGCAGTCGTCTGGTTTGTCACCCAGGATCTCATGCGGGTCATGGCGGTCCTGGTTATCGCTTGCCCCTGTGCGCTGGTGCTGGCGACACCCACGGGCGTCGTCGCCGCCGTTGGCAATGCCGCTCGCCGTGGTGTCATGATCAAGGGTGGCGCCGTGCTGGAACTGGCGGGCAGGATTAACACCCTCCTGCTTGACAAGACCGGAACCCTCACTCTCGGACGGCCTGAGGTGGTGGAGATTACCGCCTTCGGTAGCGCCACTGCAGATCAGGTCGTAACCGTGGCGGCAGCGGCCGAGGAGCGGTCTGAGCATCCCATTGCCCGGGCCATTATGAACCGTGCCCGTACAGAAAGAGCCAGCTGGGACTCCGCCGACGAGTTTGTCCAGGTCTTCGGGATGGGGGTTCAGGCCTCGGTCACCGGGCACTTGGTCCGGGTTGGGAACCGCCGCCTCCTGGAACTGGGAAACCTGACCAACGCAGCCGACGGCCAACAGTTCCTGGAGGAACAGGAGCGGTCCGGGCGTACCGCCCTACTCGTAGCCCGGGGCAGCGAGATCCTGGGAGGGATCGCTGTGGCCGACACCGTGCGGCCGGATGCTGCGGAGGCGGTCCGTCGCATCAAGAAGGCCGGCATCTCGCAGGTGATCATGCTCACGGGCGACAACCCGGCCACAGCTCAGGCGATTGCCTCGCAGGTGGGAATTGACGAGGTCCGTGCCAACTTGTTGCCTGAAGACAAGCTGAAGGTGGTCGCCGACCTCAAAGCACAGGGGCAAGTGGTTGCCATGGTGGGCGACGGGGTGAACGACGCACCGGCGCTGATGACTGCCGACGTGGGGATCGCCATGGGGGCGGCCGGGACCGATGTCGCCGTTGAGTCTGCCGGCATCGCGTTGATGGGCGACGACCTCAACACACTCTCTGAGATCTTCAGCCTGAGTCGCCGAACCCTCGGGATCATCTACCAGAACATCTGGGTGTTCGCGGTGGCGGTTAACGCCATCGGTATCACCCTGGCATCCAGCGGCTGGCTGTCACCGATAGGGGCCGCCGTGGTGCATAATGTCGCTTCGGTCTTTGTGGTGCTGAACTCCGCTCGTCTGCTGACCTACCGGTCTGACCGGGCGCTGGCCCTCAGAGGATAATGGACTGGGAGCGGATCGGATGCGGGGCTGCAGACCTGCTGACTCGCCTCATTCAGGTACCCACCGTCTCCGGCTGGGGGCGGGAAACGGAGGCCGCACGCTTCCTTGCTGCTCAGGCAGAAGCGTGCGGCCTTTCCGCACAGGTCTATGAGCCGGTGCCCGGCTGTGGTTCCTTTGTCGCCACGTTGCGCGGACAGAGCGCTGAGAGTTTGCTTCTCCTGTCGCACCTGGATGTGGCCCCGCCCGGGAGAGAGGCCGATTGGCGGTATCCACCGTTTGGCGGAGTCTTGCGTGAAGGCGCAGTGTGGGGTCGCGGGGCAGTCGACGCGAAAGGTCTGGCCATCACCTGGCTCATGGTCATGCGGCTGATGGCAGCTCAACCGGCGAGAAAGTATGGACTTGTGATGGTAGCCACCGCCGGGGAAGAGGGCGGCACTCACAACGGCCTTCGGTGGTTGATGGAGCACGAGTACCTTCGGCACTGCAGGTGGGCGCTCGGTGAAGGTGGCGGCACTCCCATTCCGGCTGGGAGATCGCAAGTCGTCCTTATCCAGACTGCGGAGAAGGGCGTGCTTCGCGCCCGCCTACCGGTCGGGTACGATTCGAAGACGCGGTCGAGAAAAATACGAGCTCAAAGTGGCCTCGCCTATGAAGCCCTGAAGACTGGTCTCGCTGTGGCCCACGGCTATCCTGAATGGGCTGCGCGTTTCCTTCCGGATGGCATGCTGGCAGGGTCGACCCGGTACGGGATCGATCTACCAGACCAGAAAGCTCATACCTGGGAGATTACCAAGGAGAGGGTTCTGACCTGTCGGGTTTGCCCGGGAAGTACAACAACCCAGGTGATTGGGCGCATTGCACCGCTACTGGGAGTGGAGCCGGAGCATATCGAGATCCTGGAACAGGTGGAACCGACCGCTTCCGAGTTGTCGGGTCCGCTATACGAGATTCTGCAACGAGAAGTCTCCGCATTCTACGGGGGAGCTAAGGCTGGTCCTTTCTGCACGCCGGGTTACTCGGACAATCGGTTTGCCCGATCATCGGGGATTCAGACCTTTGGCTTCTTTCCACTCCCAGCAGAGGAACTGGTCGGCCAACATCAACCAAACGAACACATTACCACCGCTTCACTGCGCCGAGCAATCCGATTACTATATAACGTTACCCAACGCTTTTGCGTGTAGATTCCGGACATGGGGGAGCCACGCAACAGCGCATTACTACGAAGACCCCTTTTGGTCGCCGTAGCGGACGTTGGCTTGAGCGGCGCTCCCGGAACGTGTAAGATGGGTAGTGTGCCTGTCGCCTCCTGGCAAATCGTGCCGCACTACATCAACGCAGACCGTCTCCCGGCCGGACCCGGCCCGGGGGTCATAAGGAAGGAGAACCCTACCATGCTGGTTCCCGGACGCGAGATTCTGGACGCCGCCGACAAGGGCGGGTACGCCGTCGGCGCCTTCAACGTCCACACCATCGAGATGCTGGCCCCCATTCTGGAGGTGGCCGAGGAGAAGAAGTCTCCGGTGCTGCTCCAGTTCTCCCACGGGAGCCTGACCTTCATCGGCGCCGAGGCCATTTCGGTCCTGGTTACCCACGCCGCCCGGCAGGCCAGGGTACCTGTAGCCATCCACCTGGACCACGGCGAGGGCTTCGGCCAGATCATGCAGGGCCTGCGGCACGGTTTCACCTCGGTGATGATCGACGCGTCCAAGCTGCCTCTGGCCGAAAACATCGCGCTGACGAAGCAGGTCGTGGAAGCGGCCCACGCTGTGGGCGTCTCCGTCGAGGCCGAGATCGGCCGCGTCGGCGGCACCGAGGAGAACATCACGGTCAACGAGTGGGAGGCCGCCCTCAGCGACCCGGCCGAGGCCGAGGAACTGGTGGCCCAGACCGGCGTCGACTCCCTGGCCCCCGCCTTCGGCACCGCCCACGGCTTCTACAAGGGCGAGCCGAAGCTGGACCTGGACCGGCTGGCGGAGGTCAACCGCCGCGTCTCCGTCCCCCTGGTCATGCACGGCGGCTCCGGCGTGCCCGACCACATGGTCCGCGAAGCCATCAGGCGGGGCGTGGCAAAGGTGAACGTGGCCACGGAACTGAAGGACGCCTGGTCCCGGGCGGTGCGCGACACCATTCAGGCCAAGCCGAACGAGATCGACCCCCGCAAGCTGCTGGGGCCGGCGCGCGAGGCCGTGAAGGCCATCGTCCGGACCAAGATCGACATGGTGGGTTCAGCGGGTCGAGCTTGAGCTCGACCCGTTTCCTTGATCCATCGGGCGAGAGGAGTAGATGGGGTGCGGGTAGCCTTCGGCGGCGCGGAGTTCCCTTGCCGCGCCGTGGCCTTTGATAAGGACGGAACGCTGTTTGACAGCCACCACTACTGGGGAGTGGTGGAACGCCTGCGCGCCCGGGCCTTGGCCGACCTGGCGGGGGAGGCCATCGTCCCCCGGTGGCGCAAAAGCATCGGCGTGGGCTGGCACGGAGACCGCCTGGTGATTGACGTCGCCGGCCCCTATGCCGTCGGCTCCGTGCTGGAGGAAACCATCCTCACGGCCACGGTCCTGTACCAGGAGGGCTATGGCTCCTGGGAGCACTGCCGTGAGGTGGCGCAGGGTGTGTTCGGCCGCGCCGCCGATCACCTGCGCCCGGAGGAAGCCTTTCTCCCCCTGGACGGGGCGCGGGAAACGCTCCGGGCCCTGCAGGCGGCTGGGCTTCCCGTCGGCGTCGTTACGTCGGACAACCGGCGCCCTGCGGAGCAGGCGCTGGGACTGCTGGCTCCGGTCCAGGTCGATTTCCTGGTTGCAGCCGACGACGTGCAGCGGGCCAAACCGTTCCCGGACCTGATGCTCCGGGCCGCCGAGGTGACGGGCGTCGCCCCGGAGGCGTTCGTGGTGGTGGGCGACAGCATGATGGACCTGCTGCTGGCGAAGAGCGTCGGGGCCAAGGCCGTGGCCATTGTCCACCGCCACCTCTACTCGCCGGAGCACGTGGCCGGGCTGGAGGCGGCGGCTGATGCCGTGGTCGACTCCCTGCGCCAGATTCGCGTTGTAGACTAGGGTCCGGCGGTCGGGCCGGCGGCGAAGAGAACGCCTCCCGAACGGGTATCCTATCCGGGTACCGTCGGGAGGCGTTCGTGTTTGATCACACTGAGCCACATCTGGCCTTTGATGTACCGGACGATTGTCATGTACGCCGTGATCCTCCTGGTCGTCCGGCTGATGGGCAAGCGGTCCCTGGCCAACATGGCTCCCTTCGACCTGGTGGTCATCCTCATCATCGGCGAGGCCGCGGCCATCCCCATCCAGGAGGACGACATCCCGCTCTGGCACGGTATCCTGCCCATCCTCCTGTTGGCCCTGCTCGAGTTCCTGGTGACGCTGGCCAACCTCTACTCCAAGAAGTTCGAGCACATCACCCAGGGGCGGGCCACGCTGCTGATCAAGCAGGGGCGCATCATGTACCACAATATGCGGCGCGAGCACGTGACCGAGGCCGACATCATCAGCTTGCTGCGCGACCGCGGCGTGGAGAGCTTCAAAGAGGTCAAGGAGGCCTGGCTGGAGCCTAACGGCGCCCTGTCCGTGATCCAGAACCGGGCGGACCAGCCCCTGAACCTCAAGCTCTTCCGGCAGGCCTTTCCCACCGAGGACCTGGAGCGCATGCTGGATGCGAAGCTGCAGGAGTTCAAGGCGGAGGTACTGCGGTCGATCCGCCGGGACGCAAAGAACCGGCTTCCCTGAGTGGCCTGGGCGTCGGCCGTTCATCACCCTTGCCGCGCGCCCTTGGCCTTTTTGAAAGAAAGGAGTTGCCTGACCCCGTGACGAAAGGGATGGGGCCTGATAAGCTGGAACGGGGTCCCTGCCAGGGATAGGCCGGCCCGGGACCCGAACAACCCGCAACGGGCGGGCGGAAGGAGACCAGACGGCAAATGGCAGCGGAAGAGACCCAGTACGACGTTCTCCTGCTGGGGGGCGGAACGGGCGGCTACGTGGCCGCCATTCGGGCGGCCCAGTTGGGTTTGAAGGTGGCCGTAGTGGAGAAGGACAAGGTGGGCGGCACCTGCCTCCACAAGGGGTGCATCCCCAGCAAGGCCCTGCTCCGCTCGGCCGAACTGATGGCCACCATGAAAAAGGCCGAGGACTTCGGTCTCAAGGTGGGTGACGTGGAGCTGAACTTCCCCCAGGTGCAGACGCGGAAGCAGCGCATCGTCAACCAACTATGGAAAGGCGTCCAGGGGTTGCTGAAGAAGAACGGGGTCACCGTCTACGAGGGCACGGGGCGCCTGATGGGGCCCTCCATCTTCGCGCCGACGGGCGGCGTTTCCGTGACGCGGCCGGACGGCGAGACAGAGGTCCTGGCGCCGAAGACGATCGTCATCGCCACCGGCTCCAGACCGAAGCAGATCCCCGGCCTGCCCACCGACGGCGAACGGATCCTGGACAGCGACTCCGCCCTGGACATGGACAACCTGCCCGCTTCCATGATCATCATCGGGGCCGGCGCCATCGGCGTGGAATGGGCCTCGATGCTGTCTGACTTCGGCGTGCAGGTGACGCTGGTGGAGATGCTGCCGCATATCCTGCCCCTTGAGGACGTGGAGGTGGCGGAGGAGCTGACCAAGGTCTTCACCCGCCGGCGGCTCAAGGTCATGGCCGGGACGAAGGTCCTCACAGACAGCGTCCGCTTCGAAGGGGCGGGCGTCAAGCTGGACGTGGAGAAGGACGGTCAGCGCGAGACCCTGGAGGCGGAGAAGGTCCTGGTGGCCATCGGGCGCTCTGCCGTAACGGAGGGCCTGGGCCTGGAGAACTTCAACATCAAGGTGGAGCGCGGCGTCATTCGGGTCGACGAGCAGATGCGTACGGGCGAAAAGAACATCTACGCCATCGGCGACGTCATCGGCGGCCTCCAGTTGGCGCATGTGGCCTCCCACGAGGGCATCGTGGCCGTAGAGGCCATCGCCGGCCAGAACCCGCACAGCCTCGATTACACCAAGGTGGCACGGTGCACCTACTGCCGGCCGGAGGTGGCCAGCGTCGGCCTGACGGAACAGCAGGCGCGCGATGCCGGACACCAGGTGAAGGTCGGCAGGTTTCCCTTCCGGGGCATCGGCAAAGCCCTGGTCTTCGGCGAGCCGGACGGCTTCGTCAAGGTCATCGGCGACGAGGAGAGCGGCGACCTGCTGGGCGTCCACATGATCGGGCCCCATGTCACGGACCTCATCGCCGAGGCCGCCCTGGCCCAGTTCCTCAACGCCACCACCTGGGAGCTGGGGGTGACCATTCACCCGCATCCCACCCTCACCGAGGCCATCGGCGAGGCGGCTCTGGCGGTGGACGGCAGGGCCATTCACATCTAATCTGAGTCGGCAGTGCTCCGGGTGGACGCCGGTTCGCCCGGGGCCAACCCGCGCCGATTGCCGGGGGGCTCGGCGCCGGGCATTCTGGGGAGGAGTACGACGATGGCCGCCAGACACAACAGGCCACAGAGCCTGCGGCATCGAGACATTGGTCTGAGCGACGAGCAGGTCAGAGAGATGTACTATTACATTCTGCTCGGACGCGCCTTGGATGAGCGCATGTGGCTGCTGAACCGCGCCGGCAAGGTTCCCTTCGTCATCTCGGGTCAGGGGCAGGAGGCCGCCCAGGTCGGGTCCGCCTTCGGGCTGGACCGTGACCGGGATATCGTCTTGCCCTATTACCGGGACATGACGATGGTGCTGGCCTGGGGGCAGACGCCCACCGAGGCCATGCTCGGCTCCTTCGCCCGCGAGGGCGAGCCCTCCAGCGGGGCGAGGCAGATGCCCGGCCACTGGGGGTCCAAACGGCTCCGCATCGTCTCAGGCAGTTCGCCTGTGGCCACCCAGGTCCCTCACGCGGTCGGCCTGGCCCTGGCGGCGCGCATGCGGGGCGAGCCCACCGTCGCCTGGGTCAGCCTGGGCGAGGGCTCCACGAACCAGGGCGACTTCCACGAAGCGCTCAACTTCGCCGGCGTGCATAAGCTTCCGGTGGTGGTGTTCGTGGAGAACAACAAGTATGCCATCTCCGTGCCCGAGTCCCGGCAGATCGCCTGCGCCCACGTGGTGGAGCGCGCCGCGAGCTACGGCATGCCCGGCGCGCTGGTGGACGGCAACGACATGCTGGCCGTCTACGAGGCAGTGCGCGGCGCCGCGGAGCGGGCCCGGGCCGGCGAGGGGCCGACGCTTGTCGAGGCTGAGTGCTACCGCCTGGTGCCCCACTCCTCCGACGACGACGATCGCAGCTATCGCTCCCGCGAAGAGGTCGAGGAGGCGCGCAAGCGCGACCCGGTCGCCGTAGCGGCCTCCTATGTGCGCGAAGCCGGCGTGCTCAGCGAGGAGGAGGACGCGGCCTTGCGCGAGCGTATCCGACGCGAGGTGGATGAGGCCACCGAGGCGGCGGAGCAGGCGCCGCAGCCCTCCCCGGACACCGCCCTGAGGAACGTGTACGCGGAAGGGGGGGCCGGGGCTTGGCAGTAAAGTCCTATATCGACGCGGTTCGGGACACCCTGATGGACGAGATGCGCCGCGACCCGCGGGTCTTTGTCATGGGCGAGGACGTGGGCAAGCGCGGTGGCGTATTCCGGGCCACCATGGGCCTGATCGAGGAGTTCGGCGAGGAGCGCGTCATCGACACGCCCCTGGCCGAGTCGGCCATCGTCGGCGTGGGCATCGGCTCCGCCCTGGCCGGCCTGCGGCCCGTGGCCGAGATCCAGTTCGCCGACTTCATCTGGCCGGCCATGAACCAGATCATCAGCGAGGCGGCGCGCCTGCGCTACCGCAGCAACGGGGACTGGACGGTCCCCCTGGTGATCCGCGCCCCTTACGGCGGCGGCGTCCACGGCGGCCTGTACCATAGCCAGAGCGTGGAGGCCCACTTCTACCACAGTCCGGGCCTGAAGATTGTCATGCCCAGCACCCCTTACGACGTTGCCGGCCTGTTGCGCGCCGCCATCCGCGACGAGGACCCGGTCATGTTCCTGGAGCACAAGCGGCTCTACCGCCTGATCAAGGGCGAGGTGCCGGACGACGACTACGTGCTGCCCATCGGCAAGGCCGAGGTCAAGCGTCAAGGCGCCGACCTGACCGTCATCAGCTACGGCCTGGCCCTCCACTTCTGCCTGGAGGCGGCCGACGTCCTGGCTCAGGAGGGCATCTCCGCCCACGTCATCGACCTGCGGTCGATCAAGCCGCTGGACCGGGAGACCATCCTGGAGGGCGTCCGAAAGACCGGCAAAGTGCTCATCGTCCATGAGGATAATAAGTTCGGCGGAGTGGGCGCCGAGGTCTCGGCCATGATTGCGGAGGAGGCCCTGTTCGATCTGGACGCGCCCATTGCGCGCCTGGCCGGCCCGGAGATCCCCGCCATGCCCTACGCCCCCAACCTGGAGCGCTTCTACATGCTGTCGCCCGAGAAGGTGGCGGACGCCATGCGGAAGCTGGCGGCGTTCTAAGGGGTGGCCGGGGTTGGGCCGGTGTAACCCCCGACTGGGGTTGCCAACGCCCACGCGGTTGGGATACCCTGTCCGGCGGCCGCGCCTCCGGGGGGCCCCCCCGGGGGTTCCCCCGGGGGAACCTCTCCCAACACCTTGGAGACCTTAGGAAACCCCGGGCGTTTCCGAAGGTTTCCACAAAACCCCTGAATTGTGGAAACCCGCTGCCCGATCCCGGTTTCCACAAAACGCCCGATTCGTAGAAACCTTAGGGTACTCGCCGGGTTTCCTAAGGTACACAGCCCCCTCACCCCAAGGACCGACGGGCGGGGGCCCCACGATAGAAGGACCGGCCCCGTGCCGTGGGCCCGTTCTCTCGACAGGTACCGGAAAGGAGGTCCCAGGTTGGCCGACACGCCGATTCTCATGCCACAGCTCGGCGAGAGCGTCACGGAAGGGACCATCGCCAGGTGGCTCAAGCAGCCCGGCGAACGGGTGGAGAAGTACGAGGCGCTGGCCGAGGTCATCACCGACAAGGTCAACGCCGAGATTCCCTCGCCCGTAGCTGGTGTCATTACTCGGATTCTCGCCCCGGAAGGCGCCACCGTGGCCGTCCGGCAGGAGATCTGCCGCATCGACGAAACGGGCACAGCCGCCGCAACCACAGGGCCCGCCACTGAATCACGTGAGGCTGTGCCGGACGAGGCGACCTTTGCCAACCCGAGCGCACCGATTCTGCCGCCGGCAACAACGCCGGCAACGCCGCCAGCCGCGACCGCCGGCGCCCCTTCGTCAGCGCGTGCCGCGGGGCGGTACTCCCCTGCCGTTCTCAAGCTGGCCCAGGAGAACAACGTCGACCTGAGCCAGGTGGTGGGTACCGGCTTCGAGGGCCGCGTCACTCGCAAGGACATCCTGTCCTACGTGGAGAAGGGTCGCCCACCGGCGGGTCAGGCTGGGATCACCGCCGCGGCGGCGCCGCAGGCCGCAAAGGACATCGCGGGCCTGGAGCCCGGCGACGAGGTCATCCAGGCGGACGTCATCCGTCGCCGCATCGCCGAGCGCATGGTCCAGTCCAAGCACGAGGCGCCGCATGCCTGGAGCGTCGTTGAGGCCGATGTCACCGGCCTCGTCAGGCTGCGCCAGGCCCACAAGGACGAATTCAAGCGCCGCGAGGGCGTGGATCTTACCTACCTGCCGTTCGTCATCAAGGCGGTGGGCGAGTCGTTGAAGGAATTCCCCTGGGTGAACTCGTCTTGGAACAATGGTACAATTATTCTCAAGCGACGCATCGGCATTAGCCTGGCGGTGGCCACGGAGACAGCTCTGGTCGTGCCCGTGATCAAGGACGCCGACCAGAAGAGCATCTCCGGCCTGGCCCACGCCGTGGCCGACCTGGCCACCCGCGCCCGGGCCGGGAAGCTTACGCTGGACGACATCTCCGGCGGCACCTTCACGGTGGACAATACGGGCTCATTCGGCTCCATCATGAGCCAGCCCATCATCAATCCGCCCCAGGCCGCCATAATTACCTTCGAGGCCATTGTGCAGCGGCCCGTGGTTCGGGACGACGCCATCGCCATCCGTTCGATGGTGAACCTGTGCCTCTCGCTGGATCACCGGGTCCTGGACGGTGTGGTCGCCGGCCGCTTCCTGGAGGCGGTGCGGCGCCGGCTTGAAAGCTACGGTCCGGAGACATCCTTGTACTAGACGTTCAATGGCCGGCCGGGGCTCAACCAGCCCGGCCGCGGGCTCCGGGGCCGCCCGGTGAGCCGCTGTGCCAGCGGCTGTGCCGTGGCGGCCTCTCGCATCCGTGGCGGCCTCTCGCATCCGTGGCGGC
>Ga0209314_10000463_pt1 | contig 18071 bp, 28 predicted proteins | sample I19B2metaG_FD_184146 | JGI IMG/M metagenome (GOLD analysis project Ga0209314, IMG submission 184146) | Lake sediment bacterial and archeal communities from Gulf of Boni, Indonesia to study Microbial Dark Matter (Phase II) - ​I19B2 metaG... | ecosystem: Environmental > Aquatic > Freshwater >... | reverse complement strand
GGGTCGCTGACCGACACTGTCTGAGCGACGAAAAGGAGCTCGTGTCTTGACAGGCCCGAAGGGCAGGAGGTCGGGACTTGCGACGGACGAAGTCCTTGATTATCCCCCATTGAGGATAAAGAGGAGGTTAGAGATGGGTCGTTCAACAAAAAAAGGCCCCTATGTGGATGAAAAATTATTAAAGAAGGTGCAAAAAATGGAGCAGGTTGGTGAAAAAAGAGTAATTAAAACTTGGGCACGGGCCTCAATGATTATTCCTGAATTTGTTGGGTACACCTTTGCTGTGCATAATGGGAAAAAATTCATTCCTGTGTATGTTACCGAACAAATGGTCGGGCATCTATTGGGTGAATTTGCACCGACAAGAATATTTCGAGGTCATGGTGAAGCACATACTAAGGAAGCGACTGAACTTACTTAGATGGAAGCGATTGCTCGTGCACGCTATCAGCGGATGAGTCCACGTAAAATAGCGCAAATCCTTGATTTAATTCGTGGTAAACCGGTATCTAAGGCATACCAGATTTTGCAGTTTATCCCAAAAGGAGGGAAGTTGCTAATTGAGAAAACCCTCCGTTCGGCAGTCAGTAATGCGGGGAAGAATATCTCCCCGGAGAATCTTTTTGTTGAAACTGCATTCGTTACCCCGGGTCCAGCACTTAAACGCTTTCGTGCCGGTCCCATGGGGCGAGCAATGCCTTATAAACGGAGAACCTGCCATCTGACAATAATGGTTAGCGACAAAAAGGAGAGGATATGGGACAAAAAGTCACCCCAAAAGCAATAAGGTTAGGTTACATTGAAGATTGGAATTCAAAATGGTTTACTTCTTTTCGTGAGTTTCCTAAACTTATTGAAGAGGATTGGCGAATTCGCCGTTATCTTAAAGAAAAACTCAAGTATTCCGCGGTTTCTCGTATAAATATTGAACGTGCAGGAACCGATCTGTTGCGGGTAAATATTTATACTGCTCGTCCGGGTATAGTCATCGGGAAAAGGGGCACGGATATCGAAAATTTGCGCCGTAGTTTAGAAGAAATAAGTGGAAAAAAAATAATGGTCAATATTCTTGAGATTAAACAGGCGGAACTTGATGCCCAACTTGTCGCTGAAGGAATTGCCCTTCAGATTGAAAAAAAAATTAGTTATCGCCGGGCAATGAAACAGGCTATTGAACGGGCAATGAACTCTGGGGCCCTAGGGATAAAGGTGGCGGTGGGCGGGCGGTTAGATGGTGCGGAAATTGCTCGTTCGGTGTGGTTGAAAGAAGGAAGGGTGCCTTTACAAACATTTCGTGCTTTAATTGATTATGGTTTTGCCGAGGCAATTTGTACTTATGGTAAAATTGGAGTAAAGGTTTGGATTTTTAAGAAGGAACTTTTTAAAAAATTAAAAAAAGATTTACTTGAAGAAGCGAAGTTAGTTGAAAAAGAAAAAATTGAAGAATTAACTGAAAAAGAGGAAGAAAAAATTAAAGAGGAAAAAGATGTTGTCCCCAAAGAGAGTTAAATACCGTAAACAACAACGCGGGCGAATTAAGGGTATGTCCAAAGGTGCGATAAAACTCAATTTTGGCGAATACGGACTTCAGGCTTTAAAACCGGCCTGGATAACCAACCGGCAAATTGAAGCGGTAAGAATAACTTTAACCCGTTTTCTCAAACACGGCGGCAAACTCTGGATTAGGATTTTTCCAGATAAACCGTATACAAAGAAACCGGCAGAAACACGGATGGGTAAAGGTAAAGGTGATGTGGAAAGTTGGGTGGCGGTAGTTAAACCAGGAAGAATTATGTTTGAATTGTCCGGTCTTCCTTTTGCTGAGGCAAAAGAAGCAATGCGTTTAGCGGCAGGTAAATTACCAATTGTCACACGTTTTATTAGCCGGGAGGTGCGTTGACGCTAAAACGCTAGAATATCCGCCAAATCGCTAAATCCTGCCGAAGCGCTAAAAAACTTTTGCGGTTTTGCGGAGATTTTCTTTGGCGATTTCGCGGTCACTCGGCGTTTTTGCGAAAGTAAAATGAAAGCGAAAGAATTACGCGAACTTTCTAAAACCGAATTGGAAGCAAAACTCAGAGAAACAAGAGAAAAACTGTTTCGCTTGAAAATCCGGCATAAGAGCGCCGGACTGAAGAATCCTTTAGAACTGCGTAATTTAAGACGGGATATTGCTCGGATTTTAACTATTTTCCATGAGAAATAATTGCAGTGATTTTTCGACGGTGATTACGGTGATATTGTCAATAATAATTTAGGAGGTTATGACTTATCACTGTAATCGGTTCTTTCAATCTGTGTAATCAGAATTTTAAAAAAAATGAGAAAAATACGTGAAGGAACAGTAATAAGTGACAGAATGAATAAAACGCGTGTAGTTTTAGTTACCCGTCGGGTGCCTCATCCTTTGTATAAAAAAGTTGTCCAGCAAGAAAAAAAATATTATGTCCACGATGAAAACAATTCTTCTCACGTTGGTGATAAAGTGAGAATTATTGAATCGCGTCCTTTATCCCGACTTAAAAACTGGTGTTTACTTGAAATTTTAGAAAAAGCAAAGTAAGTGGATAAAAATGATTCAAGAACGTTCAATTTTAAATATTTGCGATAATTCTGGAGTAAGAAAAATCAGATGTTTCCGAATGCTTGGAGGAACTAACCGCCGCTATGCCCGTTTAGGGGATGTAATTATTGCTTCGGTCCGGGAAGCGTTGCCTACAGCAACAATTAAAAAGGGTGAAGTTGTCCGTGCGGTAGTTGTCCGTACAGTTAAAGAACAACGACGCAAAGACGGAACTTATATTCGCTTTGACGACAATGCAGGGGTAATCGTTGATAATCAAGGTGAACCTAAAGGGACGAGAATTTTTGGTCCGGTGGCAAGAGAATTACGCGAAAAAAATTTTTTAAAGATTCTTTCCCTTGCCCCGGAAGTAATCTAATCACGAATGGGCACGAATAAAAAACTCACGAATGCTCACAAATATTCGTGTGAATTCGTGATTCTTTAAATATTCGTGGAATTCGCGTTTATTATATGTTGACCATAAAAAAGAAAGATAAAGTTTTGGTTATTTCAGGCGACGAGAAAGGGAAAAAGGGTGAAGTATTAAAAGTTATTCCCCAAGAAGAACGGGTAATTGTGAGTAAAGTGAACTTGGTGAAGAAACACACTCGTCCTACACAGACGACACCCGGTGGAATAAGAGAAATTGAGGCCCCGCTGCATATTTCTAATGTGATGCTTATCTGTCCAAAATGTGAACAACCGACACGACCAAAATTTGATTTTCTCAGTGATGGGAAGAAGGTAAGATTTTGCCGCAAATGTGGCGAAATGATTATCTAAATACAATTTAAAATGCAAAACGCAAAATTAATCCGCCTGAGGCGGATGAATTTTTAATTCCCGAGCAAAGCGAGGGTGAGATGGCAAGATTAAAAGAAGCATATAAAAAAGTAATTATTCCGGAGATGATAAAAAAATTTGGATATAAAAATCCCTACCAAGTTCCGCGTTTAGAAAGAATTTTGATAAATGTGGGTCTATCGGAAGCAAAAGATAATCCAAAAGCACTAGATAATAGTATTCAGGAATTAGCCTTAATCACTGGACAGAAGCCACAAATTTGCAAAGCAAAGAAATCTATCGCTAATTTCAAGTTGAGAAAAGGTATGTCAATTGGTTTAAAAGTAACTTTGCGCGGGGAGCGGATGTATGAATTTTTTGACCGTTTAATCAATTGCGCAATTCCAAGGATCCGTGATTTTCGTGGTTTAAATCCTAACAGTTTTGATGGCCAGGGCAACTACAACTTAGGCTTGAGCGAACAGCATATATTTCCAGAAATCGATTTATCTAAATCAGATAAACCACGAGGAATGAATATTACTTTCGTCTCTACTGCAAAGACCAATGAAGAAGCAAGGGAACTTTTAAGTTGTTTTGGTCTTCCTTTTCGTAAAAAATAAGCGCTAAAGCGCGAAATTCCGCCAAAGCGCCAAAAGTTTTTCGTTTTTAGCGTTTTGGCGATAAGTTATTTTTTGCGTTTTTGCGGAGGAAATAATGGCAAGAATTAGTTCAACAGCAAAACTTAAAAAAGAACAAAAATTCTCCGTCCGGTATCGCAACCGTTGTCGCCTTTGCGGTCGACCACGAGCATTTATCCGCGATTTCGGTCTTTGCCGAATTTGTTTCCGAACATTGGCTCATCGTGGAGAAATACCGGGAGTAACCAAGTCCAGTTGGTAGTAACCAATGAATCCGCCTGAGGCGGATGAATTTTTTAATTCCGAGCAAAGCGAGGCTATTATTATGTCAACTGATCCAATTGCTGATATGTTTACAATTATCCGTAATGCAAATCGTGTTTTTAAAGAAAAAGTGGATATTCCAGGTTCAAAATTAAAATTAGAGATTGTTCGCGTTCTTAAAGAGAAGGGTTTTATTTCTAACTATAAATTTATTGAAGACCGCAAGCAAGGAATTTTGCGTATTTATCTTAAGTATACTCCTGAACGACATCAGGTGCTTCAGGGCTTAAGAAGAGTTTCTAAACCCGGGCGACGAATATATTCTGGTTGGAAAGAATTACCTAAGGTATTTAATGGTTTGGGTTATGTGCTCGTTTCTACTTCTCAGGGTGTCCTCACTGACGACGAAGCACGAAAGAAAAAGTTAGGTGGAGAAGTAATCGGTTGTGTCTGGTAGCAAGCAATTAAAAATGCAAAATGCAAAATTAAAAATTGAGGTCTTCTATAAATTTTTCATTTTTAATTTTTAATTTTGAATTTCTGAACAAAGTGAGAACAAGATGAGCAGAGTTGGTAAAAAACTTATTCCTATTCCTCAAAATGTAAAAGTAAATGTGGAAAATAATTTATTGAAAGTATCCGGACCTTTAGGTGAATTAGAACATTTTTTCCCTTCAGGAATTCAAGTGCAAATTCTTGATGGACAAATTTCTGTTCAACGGAGCGGAGATGCCCCCAAATTGCGTGCGTTACATGGGTTAACCCGGACACTGATTGCCAATATGGTTCAAGGGGTAACTGAGGGATTCAGCAAATCCTTAGAAATAACTGGTTTAGGTTACCGGGCACTGGTAGAAAAAGATAAATTAATTCTCCGCGCGGGTTACAGCCACCCGGTAGAATTTCCCTTCCCCCCAGGTATACAAATTGGTGTGGATAAACAAATCATCACGGTTAAAGGTATTGATAAACAATTGGTTGGTGAAACCGCAGCACGGATTCGGGCAATAAGACTGCCTGAACCATATAAAGGCAAAGGAATTAGGTATTTAGGTGAGTATGTGCGCCGGAAAGTAGGTAAAGCTGCGGTAGCGGCGGTTAGTGCGAAGAAGTGACCCTTCAACTTTGTTCAGGGTCATCCTGAGCGATGGTTCGACTTATGCTCACCATCGTCCTGAGTTTTTCGAAGGACGACTGGAAGGAGTCGAAGGATGAGAACTAAAGAAGAAAGATATCTTTTCCGTAAGAAACGGGTTCGAGAAAAAATTTATGGTACTGCTGAACGGCCTCGTCTTTCAGTATATCGTAGCCCGAAACATATCTATGCACAAATTATTAACGATGAAGAAGGTAAGACTTTAGTCAGTGCCTCAACTTTATCTCCGGAATTAAGAAATAAACTCAAGATAAAGGGAAAAATTGCTGCCGCGAAAGCGGTGGGCGAGCTGATTGCCAGAAAGGCTAAAGATTTAGGAATGAAAAAAGTTGTTTTTGATCGTGGCGGGCGAATTTATCATGGAAGAGTTAAAAGTTTGGCCGAAGGGGCAAGAGAAGGGGGGTTAGAATTTTGACCGACTCTAACGGATTAAATTTACAAGAAACGGTTGTGGCTATAAACCGTGTTGCCAAGGTGGTTAAAGGTGGGAAAAGGCTTTCTTTTAATTCTTTAGTTGTGGTTGGGGACAAAGCCGGGCATGTCGGTTGTGCTCTTGGCAAGGCAAATGAAGTTCAGGCAGCGATACAAAAAGCGGCAAAACGGGCAAAAAAAAATTTAGTTTCTGTACCGCTTAAAGGCACGACCATACCCCATGAGATAATCGGTAGATATGGTGCAGGTAAAATCCTTTTGAAACCGGCGGCGCCGGGCACCGGAGTAATTGCCGGTGGAGCTGTCCGTGCAGTCCTGGAGGCGGCAGGAATAAAAGATATTTTAACTAAGTCTTTAAGGTCAAACAATCCTTTTAATGTGGTTTATGCGACAATGGAAGCATTGAGGAATTTACGCACAAAAGAAGAGGTAGAAAAATTACGTGGACTTGAAACTGGGCCAACTTAAACTAGCAGAAGGAACAAAAAAAAGAAAAAAAATTATTGGTCGTGGTAGAGGAAGTGGACACGGTGGTTCTTCAACACGGGGGACGAAAGGACAGCGGGCGCGTTCCGGCGGCGGTCCTCGTTTCGGTTTTGAAGGGGGGCAGATGCCCCTCATTCGCCGAATTCCGAAACGTGGTTTTACCAATCCTTTCCGGAAAGAGTATGCGATTGTCAATTTAGAAATTTTAGAAAATAAATTTTCTCCCGGAGATGAAATTACACCTGAAATCTTGAGAAAATTGAATATTGCAAAAAAGAATTTACCAATAAAAATCCTTGCCCAAGGTAATTTAACCAAGGCATTGAAAATCAAAGCCCATAAGTTTTCCCAGACGGCAGAAAAAAAAATTCTTAATCTGGGCGGGACAATTGAAAAATGTTAAAATCTTTTACTGACATTTTTAAAGTTCCAGAATTAAAACGTCGTATTCTTTTTACCCTTGGCGTATTGGCAGTTTTTCGTTTAGGAGTAGCAATACCCGTACCGGGAATTGATGCTCAGGCATTGAAGTCATTTTTTGAAACACAGAGGCATACCCTTTTCGGCTTTTTAGATATGTTTTCCGGGGGGGCGTTCAGCAGGCTTTCTATATTTTCTTTGGGGATAATGCCTTACATTAATGCTTCAATCATTATGTCTTTATTGCAAACAGTAGTTCCCTATTTAGAAAAAATGTCCAAAGAGGGCGAATTGGGAAGAAGAAAAATTACCCAATTTACCCGATATGGAACAGTGCTTTTGGCTGCAATTCAATCTTTCGGGCTTAGTTTTATGATTATCCAGATGAAAGCACCTGACGGTTCAATGGTAGTACGTGTACCTTCTTTAGGTTTCCAAATTCTTACTCTTCTAACTTTGGTTACCGGAACAATCTTCGTGATGTGGCTTGGAGAACAGATTACCGAGCAGGGTATCGGGAATGGTATTTCTTTAATTATTTTTGCGGGCATAGTCGACCGTTTACCAGCAAGTGTAAAAGATTTATTTCGTCTTTTAAGTATTGAAGAAATTTCGCTTTTTCAAATTCTTTTTCTTATTGTTCTGGTATTAGTAATAACCGGCTTGGTTGTCTGGGTAGAAACTGGACAGCGGCGTGTGCCGGTACAATATGCGAAGCGGGTTATTGGACGGCGAATTTACGGTGGACAGAATACCTATTTACCAATAAGAGTTGATCAAGCAGGTGTGATCGCAGTAATTTTTGCCGTTTCTTTATTATCCGCACCTTTGACTGTGGCGCAATTCTTCCCTAATCTACCGGTAGCAAAAAAAATTATTGAATGGTGGACACGGGGACACCTGCTTTACGAAATTATCTACGCAGGGCTGATTATCTTTTTCTGTTATTTTTACACTTCAATAGTTTTTAACCCTAACGATTTAGCCGAAAATATGCGTAAATGGGGTGGATTTATTCCCGGGATACGTCCGGGAGAAGCAACCGCAAAATATATTGAAAATATTTTAAACCGGATAATTTTAGGGGGTGCAATTTTTGTTGCCGCAATCGCTATCCTACCGGATTTTTTGCGTGCTTGGTTTAAAGCACCGTTTTTCTTCGGGGGAACTGCCCTCTTGATTGTTGTTGGTGTTGCCCTGGATACTATTGGGCAAATTGAATCACATTTGATCATGCGTCATTACGAAGGTTTTGTTAAAAAAGGACGAATTAAAGGTCGTTGGTTTAACGTCTAAAATGAATATAGTTTTTCTTGGTCCACCGGGTGTTGGCAAAGGGACACAGGCAAAACGCATTGCTCAAGAGTATAATTTGGACCATATCGCTACCGGAGATATTTTACGATCAGCGGTAAATAAAGATACCGCCTTAGGAAGAAAGGTTAAAGAAATTATGAGTCGGGGTGATCTTGTTCCAGATGAAGTGGTTTTTAGTTTAGTTAAAGAGCGACTGGCTAAAGCCAGTTGTCAGAAAGGATTTCTTTTAGATGGTTTCCCGCGAAATATTTCCCAAGCGGTAGCACTTGGAGATTATCTAAAAGAAAAAAAGAAAAAGATTGATCATGTTGTTTATTTCGAAGTTACCGAAGAAGAAATTATTCGTCGGCTTTCGGCACGGCGTATTTGCAGTTCCTGTCAGGCAAATTATAATTTAATTACCCAACCACCAAAAGAAGAAGGTATATGCAACTTTTGTGGAGGTAAACTTATTCTCCGTCGTGACGATTATCCGGAAATAATTCGTGAACGATTGAGGGTATATCAAAAAGAAACTACACCTTTAGTTGAATACTATCAAGCAGAAGGTCTCCTTAAAAAAATTAATGGTAACGGTAAAATTGAAGAAATATATCAAGGCTTGAAAGAAATTTTTTCCGAGAAAAATTATGTTCGGAATTGAACTGAAAAACCAATGGGAATTAGAAAAAATTCGTCAGGCAGCAAAAATCGTCAGTCAGGTGATGCTTGAGTTGAAAAAAGAAATTAAACCGGGCATCTCGACAGAAAAATTGGACCGGCTTGCTTATGATTTGATTCAGAGTTATTCTGCTCAACCGGCCTTTTTAGGTTATCAGGATTACCCGGCAACAATTTGTGTCTCCTTGAATAATGAAGTTGTGCATGGTATACCAAGCCCGAAAAAAATTATTAAAGAAGGGGATATTGTTTCTTTAGATTTAGGTGTTCGTTATCAAGGGTTTTACGGTGACATCGCCGCTACTTTAGGGATTGGTGAAATTAAAAATAATGCAAAAAAACTTATTCGGGTGGCTCGGGAGGCGTTGAACCGAGCGATAAGTAAGATAAAAGTAGACAAACATATTGGCGATATTTGTTGGGCAATCCAATCCCATGTTGAAGGTAACAATTTTTCGGTAGTACGGAATTATTCCGGGCATGGTATTGGTAGAGAGTTACATGAAGAACCACAGATACCCTGTTTTGGTCGACCGGGCAGCGGAGTTCGTCTTTTAGCGGGTATGGTTTTGGCTGTTGAAACAATGGTAAATGCTGGTGATTGGAGAATAAAAGTTCTTCCTGACCGTTGGACAGTGGTAACCAGTGATGGTTCTCTTTCGGCACACTTTGAACATATGGTTCTTGTCACTAATGGTCAACCGGAAATACTTACTAAGCACGAATGAATACAGACTAACTACACGAATTCGTGATTAAAAAGTTATGGCTAAAGAAGAAAAGATCGTTGTCACCGGTAGAGTGGTAGAAGCATTACCAAGTACAATGTTTCGTGTTGAAATTGAAGGAGGACATAAAGTTTTAGCCCATCTTTGCGGCAAAATGCGGATGCATTACATTAAAATTTTGCCCGGGGATGTGGTTAAAGTAGAACTTTCACCATACGATTTAACTCGAGGAAGAATCATTTACCGAGAGAAATAACAAGATAATTAAAAATGCAAAATGCAAAATTAAAAATTGAAAACCAAAGAAATGAATTTTCACCCTTAAATTTTTCATTTTTAATTTTAAATTTTTAGTTGATTGTAAGATGAAAGTACGTGCTTCAGTTAAATTAATCTGTAAGAAATGTAAAATTATCCGCCGGAAAGGTGTTTTGCGTATCGTTTGCTCTGACCCTCGACATAAACAGAGACAAGGATAAAAAAATTCAAAATTTAAAATTCAAAATGTAAAATTAGTCAAAGGAGAAAATAAATGGCAAGGATTGCTGGTGTTGAGTTACCTAAAGATAAACGTCTCGAAATTGCTCTTACTTATATTTATGGTATAGGGCGAAATTTAGCGGGTCAGATCCTCACTGCTACGGGTATTGATCCAAATATAAGAGTAAAAAATCTTAGCGAAATTGAAATAAGCAAACTGAGCAGTTACATTGCCCAGAATTATAAAGTTGAAGGTGACTTACGACGCGAAGTCCAGGAAAATATTAAACGTTTGATTGAAGTTAGCACTTATCGGGGGATACGGCATAGACGAAATTTACCCTGTCGTGGTCAACGGACGCGAACTAACGCCCGGACTAAACGTGGTAAACGAAAGACAATAGGTGCAGTTAAGGCTAAGAAACGACTTGCAGAAGAAGTAAAAAAAGAATAATAAAAAGGTGTTTAAAAAATGGCAGAGATAAAAAAACGAATCAGGACGAGAGTTTATACCGGATTAGCAAAGACTTATATTCGCTCTTCATTTAATAATACAATTATCACTGTAACCGATGAACGAGGCAATACACTTTGTTGGTCATCAGCCGGCAGTGCCGGATTTAAAGGGACAAAGAAAGGAACACCCTTTGCCGCACAGATGGCCGCTGGGCAAGTAGCAAAAAGGGCACAAAGTTTAGGAATTAGACAAGTAGCGATTTTGGTTAAGGGACCGGGGGCAGGTAGGGAGACAGCAATTCGCGCCCTGCAGGCGGCGGGTTTAAATATTCTCTCAATTCGGGACATTACCCCGATACCACACGATGGTTGCCGCGCACCGAAACCACGAAGGGTATAGTTTAGTTAATTAGTGAATTAGGTAATTGGTAATTTCCGCCTGAGGCGGATCCGCCTTTGGCGGAAATGTAACTTAAGGAATGTGAGGAGAAAATGGGACATTATGTAGGTCCGAAATGTCGACTTTGTCGTCGGATTGGTGAAAAACTTTTTCTTAAAGGTGAAAAGTGCAATACTAACTGTGCTTTGGATGGGAAAACCCATCAAAAACCACCCGGGCAACACGGTGGACTGAGGCAAAGGAAACCATCAGTTTACAAAATAAGACTTTTAGAAAAACAAAAATTGCGCCATATAACGGGTATTTCTGAACGTCAATTTCGTCGTTTTTTTGCTAAAGCAGAAAAAATGAAAGGGATAACTGGAGAAAATCTTTTGTGTCTTTTAGAATTGCGCTTAGACAATGTCCTTTACCGTTTGGGATTTGGCTCTTCAAGAGCACAAGCACGGCAGTTTATTCTTCACGGACACATTAAAGTTAATGAACGCAAAGTAAATATCCCTTCTTATCTTCTTCGTCCCGGAGACCGGATTGAATTACGACCAAAACTGCAAGATAATATTTTTATCCAGCATGCTTTGGAAGAAAGTGCAAAGAGGACTTTACCTTCCTGGCTTAGTTACGAGCCAGAAAAATTCACCGCTAAAATTCTTAAGTTCCCGGAAAGAGAAGAAGTCTCTTATCCGATAAATGAGCAATTGATTGTTGAACTTTACTCCCGATAATATTTCATTTACAAAAAGTTATTCGTGGACATTCGCAAATTTCTTTCATTCGTGTCTATTCGTGATTAGGAGGTAGGGAGAAATGAAATATCAGGATTTAGTTTTGCCAAAAAAAATTGAATTTGATAAGGAGAAACTTACCGATGTTTACGGTAAATTTGTTGCTGAACCTTTTGAGCGTGGTTATGGACATACTTTAGGTAATTCTTTACGTCGTCTACTCCTTTCCAGTATTGAAGGTGCGGCGGTTACAGCAGTGAGAATTAAAGGAGCGATGCATGAATTTTCTACTTTAAAAGGGGTAAAAGAGGATGTTTTAGGAATATTACTTAATCTTAAACAATTGCGATTTAAGGTTTATTCTCCCGGTCCGGAAATTCTTCATTTAAAAATGAATAAACATAAAGGCGAAATATATGGTAAAGACATTCAATTGAATAACAATGTAGAAATTGTTAACCCTGACCAAGTAATTGCTACGCTTGATTCTGATGGTGAATTGGAAATGGAAATCGAAGTTTCCCGTGGTCGCGGTTATTTACCAACAGAAAAACAAAAAAGAGAAAATATGCCTGTGGGAACAATTCTTTTAGATGCTCTTTTTTCTCCAGTGAAGAAGGTGTATTACGAGATAGAAACCGCACGAGTGGGACATATTGTTGATTACGACCGTTTAATTTTGGAAATTTGGACTGACGGGACGATTAAACCAGAAGATGCTTTATCCTATGCCGCAAAAATTCTTAAAGACAGCGCAGGAATCTTCATTCGTTACGAAGAAGAGAAGGAAGAAAAACCAATTCTTGAAGAAGCCAAACCGGTGGATGAGAAACTGAGAGAAATCTTAAATCAACCTGTAGAAATCATAGAACTTTCAATTCGCGCTTCTAATTGCTTAAAAAATGCACAGATTAAAACTATCGGTGAGTTGGTTAGGAAAAAGGATGAAGAATTGCTCGCTTACCGCAATTTTGGTAGGAAATCGCTTGAAGAAGTAAAAATGCGGCTAAAAGAATTGGGACTGTCTTTGGGAATGGAAGTGTAAAAAATGGCTAAGTATAAACCAGAGCGTAAACTTGGGAGACCAACTGCCCATCGGGAAGCAACTTTAAGAAATTTAACTACTGCTCTTCTCCACTATGAAAAAATTCGTACCACTAAAGCGAAAGCAAAAGAATTAAAACGGTATGCTGAAAAAGTTATTACTTCGGCAAAAAGAAATGACCTTAATGCCCGGCGAGCGGTTGAGCGGAAAATTAAAGACCCGGTAGTTTTCAAAAAAATTTTTGAAGTTTTAGTTCCTCGCTATCAAAATCGTCTTGGTGGGTATATGCAGATTTTTAAACTCCCTTCCCGCGGTTCGGATAACGCACCAATGTGTTTAATTAGATTAGTGAGTTAGAACCAAAAAGGTCACCTCTTCGGTGACCTGCCGATGAGGCAGGAGGAAAAAATGTTCAATTTCCTTTTTAGTTTGTTTTCCAACGATATGGGTGTAGATTTAGGAACAGCAAATACTTTAGTTTATGTTAAAGGACAGGGGATTATCTTACGAGAACCTTCGGTAGTTGCTTTAGATAAAGATACCGGTGAGGTTCTCTCAGTTGGTGCAGAAGCAAAAAAAATGCTTGGAAAAACACCAGCAAATATTGTCGCCATTCGTCCTTTAAGGGATGGGGTGATTGCCGATTTTGCAGTTACCGAACAAATGATTCGTTATTTTATTACCAAGGTGCATAATCGTCGGGCATTACTTCATCCGCGGATTGTGGTGACTGTCCCCAGCGGGATAACTGAAGTTGAACGTCGTGCGGTAATTGATTCAGCGAAACAGGCAGGGGCGCGAGAAGTTTTCTTGATTGAAGAACCAATGGCAGCAGCGATTGGCGCAGAGATACCGATACAGGAACCGGCAGGGAATATGGTTGTGGATATTGGCGGTGGTTGTAGTGAGATTGCCGTAATTTCCTTAGGTGGTATGGTTGTTTCCAAAGCAATTGGTATTGCCGGAAACGAAATGGATGAAGCGATAATGTCATATTTTCGAAAAAAATATAACCTTTTTATTGGAGAAACTACCGCAGAAGAGGTAAAGATTAACATTGGTTCGGCTTTCCCTCAACCTGAAGAAAGAAACGCAGAGGTTAAAGGAAGAGACCAATCTTCCGGTTTACCAAGGACAGTTACCGTGACTTCCGAAGAAATACGGCTTGCTTTGAGTGAACCCTTGAAAGCAATTATTGACACGATCAGACAAACCTTAGAAGAGACACCGCCTGAATTAGCCGCGGATTTAGTTGACCGCGGGATAGTTTTAGCCGGTGGAGGTGCGCTTTTGCGTGGTTTACCAGAACTTTTAAGTCAGGAGACGGATTTACCAGTAAATTTATCCCCGGATCCCCTAACCTGTGTGGTTCTGGGTGCAGGCAAATATTTAGAGTCCCTTGACACAATTAAAAAAGGGCGTGAGGGTAGATTTGTCTAAAGTCCGCTGTCCAAAGTCTTTAGTCCAAAGTCTGAGGTCTGTGAAGTCTAAATGAGCCGTTTAGCAAGAGAGCGTTTTTTTTGTATCCTTCTTTTAGGTATTTCCTTTCTCCTTCTAAACCTTTCTCTCCAGAATAAAATTCAAGGGTTAAAAAATTTTTTTCTTTACCTTCTTTCTCCGAGTAGTTCCTTAGCCACAAAAATTCTTACCCACTCTCAGGATTTGGGGAAGAATCTTTTAACTCAGTTACGGTTAAATGAAGAAAATCGGCAACTGAAACAAAAAATTCAGGAATATATCCATTGGGAGACTTCAGGTAAAGAAATCCTTGAGGAGAACAAACGTCTTCGGCAAATATTTAATTTTCAAGAGAGGATTAATCACCGTTTTATTGTTGCGCGGGTTATTGGGCGAGATACACAGAGTTGGTATCATTCATTAGTTATTGATAAGGGTTCAGCAGGAGGAATAAAAAAAGATTCACCGGTAATTGCTCTGGAAGAAGAAAAAGAAGGTGTGGTGGGAAGAATAATTGAGGTCAGTCCAAACTTAAGTAAGGTATTGCTTTTGACCGATTCACTTTCCGCAGTAGTTGGTTCCTCTCCGCGCAGTAAAGCCGATGGTATAGTTGAAGGACGAGATAAAAATGAACTTTTGTTTAAATATTTATTACCCGAAAGCGATATCCAGGCTGGCGATTTAGTTGTTACCAGTGGCATTGGTGGAATTTTCCCTCCGGGTATGCCGATAGGCAAAGTAATCAAAGTAGAAGAAAAAAAACATATGCCCTATAAGGAAGGAATAATTTCTCCTTATCTTAATTTTTCTCACTTACGCGAAGTTTTAGTACTTGCGAACCAGGAGAAATAAATAAGGTGACAGTTTTTTTTTACCTTTTTACTCTCTTTTTGAGTTTATTTTTACAAATTTTCCTGCGGAATCTACTTTCCAATTTTGCACCTAATTTCTTACTTCTTCTTGTGGTCTATATCGCCTTGGCACAGGGGGTAATTGCTGGAATATTTTTTGGGTTTACCCTCGGACTTCTTTCCGACATTTTTTCTCTCAATCCCTTTGGTAGTCAGGCATTTCTTTTTACCTTAGTTGGTTATCTTGCGGGAAGGCAGAATGGTAAAATTGATGCCGACCAACCTTTAGCCCAGGTAATTTTAGTTTTCCTTACTTCCTTTGTTTATTTATTTGGACTTTATCTTTTTACCTCTTTTTTCTCTGTCCCGGAGAAAAAATTTAATCTTTTCCCACAAATTTTGATGAATATATTTTTTACCGTGCCCTTTTTTTGGTTCTTCCGGTATTGGTTTAAATTATGGAGACAAAAGTAAAAATTTTTCGTATGCGTTATTTTTTCTATTTCGTTATTTTCTCTTTTTTTATTCTATGGTTTTGTCTTTTTTATTTGCAAATAATTCGCGGGAAATACTTTTATCAGATTTCTGAAAAGAATCGGCGTCAGGTTTATCTCCAGCGTGCACCACGAGGTATAATTTATGACCGTTATGGTAGAATTTTAGCGGATAACGGTCCTTTGAGTGGATTGTTTTTTTCAGCAGAAAATTTAGATAGCGAAACTCTCAAGGGAACGGTGAAAAGATTAAGTGGATTGCTTGGTTTTGAAGAAGAAAAAATTTGGCAAAAAATTAAAACTGAAGAAAGGAGTTTAGTCAAACGTCTAAAAGAAGGTCTTTCCCGAGAAGAAATGTTTAAAGTGGAAGAAAACAGGACAAATCTGCCGGGAGTAAATTTACAAATTGAACCGCGACGTCGTTATCCTTACGGTGCTTTAGCTGGTCATCTATTAGGTTACCTTGGAAAAATTAATCAGGAAGAATTGGACCGTCTTTTTCTTGAAGGTTACCGTCAAGACGATCTACTTGGCAAAAGCGGATTGGAGCATACCTATGATCAGTATTTACGTGGTGAACCGGGTGGTATAGAAATAGAAGTTGATGCGCAAAGGAGAGAAAGAAGGATAATTCGCAATTTCTCATCCCTTTTAGGGAAAAATCTTTTTTTAACTGTTGATTCGGAATTACAAAAAGTATGCGAAGAAGAATTAAAAAGTAGAAAGAAAAACGGTGCAATTATTGTTTTGGAACCACAGACCGGTGAAATTCTCGCTTTGGTTTCTCTTCCCGGTTATGACCCAAATTTATTTACTGGACTTAATAATCAAAAAGAGGTGACCCGACTTTTAAGTGACCCCCAATTACCCTTATTTAACCGTACTCTTCAAGGTCTTTATCCACCAGGCTCGGTTTTTAAAATTATTACTGCTATTTGCGCCCTTGAAGAAAAGAAAATTGACCTCAAAGAAGAGATGTTTTGTTCAGGTTCTTTTTCTTTAGGGAAGAGGGTCTTTCGTTGCTGGAAACCGGAAGGGCATGGCTGTGTATCTTTTCTTTCTGCCTTGACTCATTCCTGCGATGTATATTTCTATCAGTTGGGTTTACGTTGTGGGGTTGACCTTTTGGAAAAATATGCAAAAAAATTTGGTTTGGATAATCTTTCCCAAATTGATTTACCGGGTGAGAAAAAAGGTTTGGTGCCGGGGAGGTCCTGGAAAAGAAAATACTGTGCTTCCCCCTGGTATGAAGGGGATACGGTAAATCTTTCCATCGGTCAGGGGTATGTTTTGCTTACCCCTTTGGCCGCAGCGAATTTAGCGGCAATTTTAGCCAATCGGGGTAAACTTTATCGCCCGCATTTAGTAAAGAAAATTGTAGACGAAGAAAATAATACTCTCCTGGAAATGCAACCTCAGGAAATTTTTGCTCTTGATTTAAAAGTAGAAACCTGGGAAATTCTTAACCAAGGATTGAAAGAAGCAGTTCTTCAGGGGACAGGACGCGCCGCCTCCCTGCCGGGTATAGATATTGCCGGGAAGACAGGCACCGGGGAAAATCCTGCCGGCGGAGACCATGCCTGGTTTATTGGTTATGCGCCAGCAGAAAATCCAAAAATTGCTTTTGCAATTTTTGTTGAACACGGTGGTCGTGGTGGTGTAGCCGCAGCACCGATTGCCCAAAAAATAGTTTTAACCGCTTTAGAAAAGAAAGAAAAAGAAACTGTATCTTTTGAGTTCAACGAAAAAGAAAGTGATTGAAGAAAAAATTTCATCAAAATTGATTAAACGGTTTGACTGGCTGCTTTTTGGGGTGAGTATTTTATTATCTTTGCTCGGTGTCCTTTTTATTTATTCGGCAACTTTGCCTTCGGGGAAAGCGGGATATTTTTGTCTAAAACAGTTTTCTGCTTTTGGGTTGGGTATTCTCTCAATGTTTGCTTTAGTTTTTTTCCCTTACACTCTTTTTCGTGAACAGAGATATTTACTCTATTTTTTTCCCCTGGGTCTGCTTTTAGGTGTACTTTTTTTCGGCACTACAGTCCGTGGGGCAAGGAGCTGGTATAATTTAGGTTTTTTCTATTTTCAACCGGTAGAATTAGCAAAAATATTTTACATTCTTCTTCTCGCCGGATACCTTGACCGTGAAGAAAAAAAGTTAGCCGGAGTTCGCTATCTTTTTTTGCCTTCCCTTTTTACTTTGACTTATGTTGGGCTTACTCTCCTCCAGCCAGACTTTTCTTCAAGTTTAGTTTTTTTCCCGCTCCTTCTCGGGATGTTATATTTTGCCGGAGTAGACCTTCTCCCTTTATCTAATTTACTTTTCTATTTTTTTCTTACCTTAGGTTTAATTTTAATTGATTGTTATTTTTTCTTGGTAAAAGGGGGGAGTAAAATTTTATATTTTTTTGGGCAGGTATTCCATCAATCTTTACCAGGGATAATTTTCCTTTTAAGCATTTTTGTTTTACTTGCTCTAATTTATTGGTTTTTATTCAAACTTAAATTCTCAATACCGAAAAGATATTTTCTTATCTTTTATGGGTTAATCCTGGCTAGTTTTTTTTCGGCAAGGGTGTTCTCCTCGGTTTTGAAACCGTACCAGCGGCAGCGCCTTCTTGCCTTTCTTAATCCGGAAATTGACCCTCTGGGGGCAGGATATAATGTGCTCCAGTCAAGAATTGCTATTGGTTCAGGAAAATTTTTTGG
>Ga0209314_10000462_pt1 | contig 18079 bp, 16 predicted proteins | sample I19B2metaG_FD_184146 | JGI IMG/M metagenome (GOLD analysis project Ga0209314, IMG submission 184146) | Lake sediment bacterial and archeal communities from Gulf of Boni, Indonesia to study Microbial Dark Matter (Phase II) - ​I19B2 metaG... | ecosystem: Environmental > Aquatic > Freshwater >... | reverse complement strand
GAAGTAGAGGTCTGCTTTAGAAGCTGTTCTACTGTAGCGTGGATCAAATACGATAATTTTGGCGCCATTGTCCTTTGCTCTCATCACCCATCGAAACTCTAAGCTATGGCTTTCAGCCACGTTGCTGATAATAAGGAAGCATTTGGAATTCTTTGCGTCGGCAAGATGATTTGTCATAGCTCCGAAACCAAAGGTGTTGGCTAACGATACCACAGTTGAGGCGTGGCATTTTCTGGCTTGATTCTCGATATTTAACGACCCTAAAAGGGATACTAGTTTCTTTGCTAGGTAGCATTCCTCATTGTTCCAGTAGGATGAGCCATGCCAACCTATTGGTGAGTCCTTGCCCACATGATAATAGTTCTTCACTACGGCGCTGCCTGCAGCTTCTTCATATTCATATTTAACGCCCTTCGTAGCCCCTTTGACCTTGCTGACAATAATGGCAAAGGCTTCATCCCAAGTTATCGGAACCCATTTTGGATCCTGGTCTATTCCCTTCTTTGGATTAGTTCTCTTCATCGGTTGTAGGACGCGACGATCACTATTCACCAGTTGAATGTAGGCGCTTGCTTTACTGCATAGGGCACCTTCGTTTATAGGGTGATTGGGGTCTCCTTCTATTTCCACCACTCTGCCATCTAGGGATGTTACGACTAAACCACAGCCTCCAGCACAGTATGTACAAATGCTTGGAGTCTGCCGTCCCAACTTGTATTTTAGACGCATTTTCTCGCTTAGAGGTAATTCCGTTATCACATCTCTCATGACATCAGAGAGCCCTGTCAACGCGAAGACCGCGGGCGCACCTACTCCCAGTTTTAGAAAAGTTCTTCTATCCATCTGAAAATCATTCGTCTTCCCGGCTGCTTCCATTTAGTGGCGCACCTTAACCCTGATACATTGAGCCAATAATTATCCGAATAGATGTTGAGGATAGTTATAATTGTTAAATAAGTTTTGCTCAAACTTTTTATATTATTTGTCATGACTCGTACAGCCTATATCTTGAGACCACTTTGCGCGAGTGCTTGAAATATACATGAAATCCTATACTAAGAGGATTAAGCTACTTCTGATGAAAGAGATGCTGTAAGCTTGGGAAGACCTCCTTTGCATGAACAAATAAACGCCGTTAATCAGGCGCTTGTCAGATATCAAAGCCTCAGTAAATATCTGAATTTACATAAAGCCATTTTAAAAGTGAGAGAGAAAATTGAAGAAACTCCCACCAAGGGAACAACAGTCGACTGGAGCGATCGATCGTTTATTAAAGAGTTAGAACAACATGCTCGCATCTCTAGGCGGCCTATAACCCGCTTTCTCGATCCAGCCATATTTAATGAGAGTCTTGTTCTTCAAGTATGTCAACAGGTTATACAAGTTCTTCTTAAGCATGGAATTGATGAGACTGGGCTAAAGAAGTTTTCAGCCAAGCTAGAGAAAGGGGATACGGATCTACATGCTCTCATAAAAGCCGCAATTAAAGGAGATACGGAATGGCTTGAAAGAATCGGAAAAGCATTAGAGGTTGACCTATCTCAACTATTTTTCATCATTGGCACACCAATTCAACCGTGTTTAGAGGAAATTGCGCGAAGGGTAGATCCCTCTTTCCTTGAAGAGTGGTGGCAGGCCCTCTGCCCTGTTTGTGGCAGAATCCCTATTATCGCTAAACTTAAGGAACGTAAACGTTATTTGACATGCATGTTTTGTGGAGCTGAATATCTAGCTGATCTATTTCTCTGCGTCAAGTGTGGTAACGCTGATCCATATACCCTAGGGTTTCTTCGTTCTGAAGAGAGCCCGGAGTTTCGGGTCGACTTCTGCGAAAAATGTAAACATTATATGAAAGTCATCGACGAGGGCCGATTAAAAACACCAATTCCAAGGGGCTTAGAAGACATCCTAACTATTAGCTTAGATTTAATGGCCAAAGATGCGGGGCTAATGAGAGTGTAAAGATTCATGAAAAAGCTAACGCCCAGAATGTTGCCCTCTAGAAGCCCAGTTTTCCCTTACCGTATTGAAGTAAAAAACGCTTCTCCACACTCTCAAATCGATCAAAGAAAGTGAATAAACTTAACGGTACCTATCCCCATGGGGGTACTTCAATACGTTTAATTTTGCAGTAGAAGTCGTGGATCTTAGTTTCACCTTCCTTCACAGCGATCGTCGCTTTTACCTCTTGATACCCTTCTATGGTGACCCACACCTCATACGTATCAGCTACGAGATTCGTGAATTCGTAGCAACCATCTTTGTTGGTTGAGGCGTATTTGTTGGCAGAAGGTAAAATCAGGATTACTGTCCCGCCCGGAGCTATGGGTTTTCCGGTTTCGGCGTCGTAGACACAACCACGGATGTTCGCGGTTCCAACTGCTTCATTCAAAGAGAAATCTAATGTTATTGTTTCATTTTCCTTGATAGAGACGGTTTTACTTTGGCTTTGAAATCCTCTTAGGCTAGCGGTGATCGTATATGTTGCAGGGGCAAGATTTTCAAATCTAAAAGAGCCATCACAAAGAGTGACAGCGCTCTTATCATTGCAAATTACTTTGGCGCCCCCCAACATGTGGCGCTCTTTGTCATAAATGTGTCCAATTATCATTGAATTTGGCGTAGGTTCTGGTGGTGTCGTCATAACAGACCAATTTCCACTGTATTAAAAGAATAAGCTAGATTTTTCTTTATTTGACATAAACCTTATCTCAGAAGGTGGCTCCATCTTCATCTTGAGAGATCTTGGTTATATCCCGATCACCGCAATTTCATAGCCAGCTTGAGCCTTTATATTACTGACAGTAATTTTTCATTATTTCTTAATGTAAAATAATATATATGGGGAATTAGAGGATGCTAAAGAAAACTGTGACCCAAAATGAGTGGCAGATTTAGAACTGTAGATGAGATTAATGCGAAGATCAAGAGGGGAGACGCTGTTGTTCTTACGGCAGATGAGTTCATTGAAACCGTAGAAAGCCGCGGGTTAAAAGCCGCAGCAAAAGAAGTTGATGTCGTAACAACGGGCACCTTTGGCGCCATGTGTAGTAGTGGTGCTTTCTTAAATTTTGGGCATTCTGAGCCTCCGATTAAAATGTGGCATTGCTGGTTGAATGATGTGCCTGCCTATCGTGGGCTTGCAGCTGTTGATGTCTATATCGGTGCGACCGCAATGAGTGAAACAAAGGGATTTGAATATGGTGGAGGCCATGTCATAGAAGACTTGGTAAGTGGAAAAGAGATTCAGTTACGGGCTGATGCGTATGGGACTGATTGTTATCCTAGAAAGTACCTAGAGACGGTGATAATATTAGACGATTTGAATCAAGCCATATTGCTTAACCCCAGGAATGCGTATGAACGCTATAATGCTGCAACCAACAGCACCGATGATACTCTTTACACTTACATGGGCACTTTGCTTCCTAGATATGGAAACGTAAACTATGGGGGAACCGGGCAGTTAAGCCCGTTGTACAAGGACAAGAACTTTGAGACGATTGGCATAGGCACGAGGATCTTTCTCGGCGGCGGGGTTGGCTACGTGGTTGGAGAGGGAACACAGCACAGCCCACAAACACAGTTCGGCACAATAATGGTGAGAGGGGACCTGAAACAGATGAAGCCCCAGTATCTGAGAGGAGCCACGTTCACCGGATATGGCACATCCCTGTATGTAGGAATTGGAGTCCCGATTCCAATACTTAACCAGAAAGTGGCTGAGACAGCTGCGTTAAAAGACGAAGAAATTATAACAAACATACTGGATTACGGTGTGCCTTCTAGGGATAGGCCTCTCGTGAGGAAAGTTTCCTATGCTGAGTTAAAGTCGGGCAAAGTGACAATAAACAATCAAAGCGTTCCCACATCACCACTATCAAGCCAGAAAGTAGCCAAAGAAATTGCTGGAATACTCAAACGCTGGATCCAAGAAGGCTCCTTCTTCCTCTCTGATCGAGTGGAACCTTTGCCGACTCAGAGGGAGTTCAAGCCTCTCAAGGTTAGAAAAGCGGAACTAAGGGTTGGAGATATCATGACTCCCGAAGTAGTTACGGCAAAAGAAACAGACAGCGTCAGCGCTGTCGCCGAACTCTTGGTAAGGCGCGGAATTGACCACCTGCCTATTGTAGATAAAAACAGCAAACTTGTTGGTATAGTGACCTCTTGGGATTTGGCGAAAGCAGTAGCCTCAAAGAAGAAATTATTGAAGCAGATAATGACTCGAAAAGTAATTACCTCCAATAGAGATGAAGCGGTCGATGTTCTCGCCCAGAAAATGGCGCGGCATAACATTTCAGGTGTTCCAGTAGTAGACAGGGAGAACCATGTAATCGGAATAATTACAACAGATGATATCTCGAAAAAAGTTGTAGGAGGAGGTACAAGGTGAGACTAAAACTTACCTATCCACCTAGTGAGGTACAGCGACCAGTACTTGCCGAAGCCGTATTAAAACTGGGAGTCCTAATTAACATTCTCGAAGCTACAGTCAACGTTAACAAAGGAGAACTCATAGTCTCAGTAGAAGCTGAAAAAGGAAAGCTGGACAAGGTCATCCGTTTCTTCCAGGACAATGGGGTGACTGTCGACAAGCTTACCCGAATTCTAGAGATAGACAGTGATAAGTGCATGCATTGCGGTGCATGCATTTCGCCCTGCCCAGTCGGAGCGTTCAAGCTTAATTCAGACTTGACCCTTGATTTCGACGAAGAGAAATGCATCGGCTGCAAGATTTGCGTGACTGCTTGCCCCACTCGCGCCATAAGACTGGTAACATAGAGGGTCAAAAATGATTAGAATTCAAGAGCGAATTGGCGAAACAAATCTATCAATTCAAACCGATCGGCTAGAGGCAGCTAGAGCCGCGCTGGTAGCTATACAGATACACCGGATCTATCTCGAAACCTACATTAACCGTAACCAGCTTTTCCGCGCTTCCTTCGAGCCGGTAGAAGTGGAAGCAAGTGCACCCGAGATAGTGAAACGGATGACTGAGGCGGCGTTAGCCGCTAGAGTGGGACCTATGGCAGCAGTTGCCGGGGCGTTAGCTGACTTGGCAGTGAATGCTATGGGAGAGACTGAGGCTAAGGTGAGAGTTGTAGAGAATGGTGGGGAAATTGCAGCCGTATCCGACCAAGACATTACCGTGGGAGTCTACGCTGGACACTCTCCACTGTCGGGTAGGATAGGTTTCCGCATTTCGCATTTTGATACGCCAATCGGTATTGGAACGAGTTCGGCTACAGTCGGGCATGCGATAAACTTCGGAGAGGCGGATAGTGTAACAGTTTTTGCTGGGAATGCTGCTTTGGCAGATGCAGCAGCTACAGCCGTTTCCAACGCAGTGAGAGGAAGAGATGTCGGGGCATCGATCCAAAGAGGATTAGATGTCGCCAAGACTATAGCTGGAGTGAGAGGTGCTTTTATCATACGTGGTAAGCATGTAGGTTCTGTTGGAAAGGTGCCTGAGCCTATAAAAATCACTGGCGAGCTAGATCTGCTTCACACAAAGTGAAAGAAATTACTGTAAGTTATTTCAGGTAGTTCTCTGGGTTTTTCTCAAATTCCTCTTTACAGCTGGAAGCGCAGAAATAGAAGGTTTGACCCTTATAGGCTGATCTGTGGGGAGCCGTCTTTTCATCTACGTACATGCCGCATACTGGGTCGGTCGCCATATTTTTTCACCTCCTCTACTTTGCTGTTGGCTTGAAACGCCTTAGCAACAATGAGTTTGTAACTACTGAAACTGAGCTGGCTGCCATTGCCACTGCCGCGAAGACCGGGTTGAGTAGGATTCCGAATAGAGGGTAGAGTGCGCCAGCGGCGATGGGGATGAAAGCCACATTATAGAAGAAAGCCCAGAACAGGTTTTGCTTAATTTTGCGCATTGTGTGTTTGCTGAGTTGAATAGCGGTTACTACGTCTCTCAGGTCGTCTTTGATTAGGACTATACCCCCGGTTTCTATCGCCACATCGGTTCCGCTGCCGATAGCGATTCCGATATCTGCCTGTGCGAGAGCAGGCGCATCGTTTATGCCGTCGCCTACCATAGCGACTATTTTGGCTTCGTCTTGAAGGCTCTTTATTACCTTGGCTTTATCCCCTGGCAGTACTTCGGCTAGGACCCGCTCGATTCCTAATTTTTTAGCAATCGCATTTGCAGTTCTCGGATTATCGCCGGTGAGCATGACTGTTTCGAGTCCTATTTCCTGGAGCTGCTTTACAGCTTCGCTGGAATAGTTTTTCAGCGTATCAGCCACTCCAATTACGCCTAGAACCTTCTTATCTACCGCAAGAATCATCACGGTCTTTCCATCTTCTTCTAGAGCCCGGATCCTATCCTCAATGGTCTCTGTGGAGATGCCGTTGCCGCTCATCAGCCGCCTGTTTCCGAATAGGATTTCTTTGTCATCATGTTTTGCCTTCACGCCTTGGCCAGGAACTGCTTCAAAAGATTTAGGATTTGGAACCTCTATCCCATCCTGTTCAGCCTTTTTAACGATCGCTAAGCTTAGAGGATGCTCAGAGCCTTTTTCAGCGATTGCCGCAAATCGGACTATCTCGCGTTCACTTTGATCCCCGGCCTTGACGATGTCTGTGACTGAAGGTTCTCCTTTTGTCAGCGTCCCTGTCTTGTCAAATACGACTGTATTGATCTTGTAGGCTTTCTCCAGGTTCTCGCCGCCTTTAATCAGTATACCGTTTTCCGCTCCTTTTCCAGTGCCTACCAATATGGCGGTGGGTGTGGCGAGTCCTAGTGCGCAGGGACAGGCGATTATCAGAACTGCGATGAAAGTTGTGAACGCGAAGATGAAGCTTGATTTTCCTATGAAGTACCATGTCAAGTATGAGGCTATTCCGATGGCTATGACTAGTGGTACAAAGTAGGAGGCTATCACGTCAGCTAGTCTTTGAATGGGCGCTCTCGAAACCTGCGCTTCATCCACGAGCTTGATTATCTGGGAGAGGGTGGTGTCTGCTCCGACTTTAGTGGCTTTAAACTTTAACATGCCAGTCTTGTTAATCGTTGCGCCGATAACCTCGTCGCCTACTTTCTTTTCGACGGGTATGCTTTCGCCTGTAATCATCTTTTCGTCTACAGCCGAATAGCCCTCGGTCACTATGCCATCTACCGGTATCTTCTCACCGGGTCTGACTACAACTATATCTCCCAGCCGAACTAGTTCCACAGGAACCTCTTCTTCCAGCCCATTGCGGATCACCTTCGCCATTCTGGGCTGGAGATCCATCAGCTTTCTTACCGATTCGGAGGCTTTCCCTTTGGCTATATCCTCAAGCAGTTTCCCTAGCAGAATGAAGGCGGTTATCAGGGCGGCGGTGTCGAAGTAGACTTCGCCGACAAAGGTGTTTGGAAAAAATGTAACTAGGGTGCTGTAAAGCCAAGCAGCTGAAGTGCCAACCGCGATCAACACGTCCATATTAGCAGTCCTATTTCTGATGGCGTCGTATGTACCGCGATAAAATCTCAATCCAGCTATGAATTGAACTGGTGTGGCGAATAGGAATAGCCAGAGGTTATTTGGAAGAATAGGGAGGACTTGGATAAAGGAGAAAGTAAAGGTGGCAACACCGAGAACTAGGCTGAATACCGCAAGGATTTTCAGATTCCTAAGTTCGACTTCAGGTTTTGTAAAGGTGTTAGCACAGGCTTCACTGCAGAAATAGTAGGTTCTTCCTCTAACTACCCGTGTGATAGCTGCCTTCGACTCGTCAACGTACATGCCACAAACGGGATCCTTCGCCATGAATCCACCCGATTATGCTTCGATTATCCTCTAGGAATCAGAGCCAAGACTATGAGGATGGCTATTATTATCCAGAGAATCCATGTCCAATTTCCTCCGCCACACATCACGCACATGGGACCCTCTGGCTTTTGTGCAGCTTGTCCGCGTTTTCGTTTCTCCTCTTCACGGGGGTTATCACTAATCTGCTCACTCAATTCCAAGTCATACTCCTAACAATCATTCTTTTAAAGAATCGTAGATTATGTACAGCCCGAATATTGTTACTCCTAAAAATACCAGCAGGATCACCAGAAACAGTGGAGGATATCCGTACCAGTAGCCCATCATTCCACCCATCATACCTATCATGCCGCTCGGACCGCCGTATCCCAGCCCAAGAAGACCAATGATTGTCAGAGCCAGCCCAGTGAACAGCCTCTCGCTCTTTCCAACACTTTTTCTCTTCTTCTCAGGCATGATTACGCCTCATTTACAGTTCAAAGAGAATTTAGCGCGATATTTAATTTTATAGCAGTCGATATGAATATACGTTCTGGGATATGGCGTACAAACTGAAACGATGGCCAGTCTAAAATAAGCCAATTATGTTCAGCCTGAAGTAAATATAAAGCCTCTAAGACCTTCTTAGTAGGATCATTCACATCGACTGCTTTGACTTTACAGTCGTCCTTTAAAATTATTTAAATAAAAAAGGGGGTAGGGTTTAGCCTCCCGGAATAGCTCCGAAGACGAATATGCTGTAGAAAAGCGACACTAGATAGAATACCGCACCGAAAGCCAAGATTAGGTTTGAGACCCATGACATCTTGAGTTTACCCGGCACCATCACGTTGTTAACGTATAGCAAAAGTAGACAGTAGCTGCCCATAGCCCATGGTGAGAGGAAGGCGAGAAGGTCTAGGAGGAACACAGGTCCCTTTGCTTGTCCAATTAAAACCATAGTGATACCCACCAGAGTCACAATAGCAACCCAGATGTAGTACCACTTGCGCATCCCTAGCTTCCTAGCGCCCTTGAAGAGCTGGAAAGTCATATCGGCCTGTCCTCTGGCAAAAGCATCGAAGATTCCAAAGCTCATCTTCCATCCCACTATGAACATAACTATGAACCAAAGTGGGTATAGCACCGGACTTACTGCTGAGAACGCTGCTGCTATAGCCGAGATGGCTGGTAGCGTCGACCCTGCCAGTATAGCCTTCATAGCTGCCGGACTCGCCTCTGCCGCATATATGCTGAGCACGGTGAAGAACACAGTGGTGATGAATGTGAGTAGCCCTAGACTTATCCAGGCGTCGTAGACATTGAGCTTTCTCCACCTCTTCCACTTGTCCATCTCTTTATCGAGGTCGGCGTTGAAGATGTAACCTTTCTCTAGCCAAGTCGCTTCTTTGCCGAATATAAGTCCCGTGATCTTGGGCATGTAGGCGCCCATTCCAGCATCTTCTTCCCTTGCCCAGAGCGTATACCACATCTGCTGCATCCCAGAGGGTCCCATGAATGCCATGCCGCCTATTATAAGGGGCATCCAAGTCTTGGTATAGAACCTCGGATCTTGCCATCCGAAGGCTACTGTGCCAACAAGGGTATCAGCCCACATCTTGGGGGTGCCTACGCCCAGTGCAACTATCAATGAAACCGCGATCATAATTGATATTGCGATAACGAGCAGCGTCTTCACAGTCTTGTAAACTTGGTATGGGCTGAGGATGAGTATGGCTGCGATGGCGAGTATGCTGGCAACGGCTATCGGTACCCAATCTATCTTCAGATAAAGCCCCAGGGCACCAGCGCCTGTGACCACGTGACCAGGGAATATGTAAAGCAACAGAGCCATGATGTAGAAGTACCACATTATTGATACATTGATTCGGCCGCCGGCTTGGAATATGCTCTCTCCCGTGTAGTAGGTCCACCTCGCGATCTCCATGGTGACGAAGACTTGTATGATGAGTCCACATGTCGCAATCCACCTGATATTGGGTCCGAATACGAGGACGAGCCTGGGCCACATGAAGGTTTCTCCCATGCCGACGCCAAGAGCAGCCAAGATTAGCCCTGGACCTAGTATCTTTCTTATGCTTACAGGACCGGGGTCGTTCAGAACTTTGAACTCTAATGGAGGTCCACCATATTTTCCTGTTTTTTGGGTTTTCATATGTACACCGTGGTATACCATTCATAATGAATTAATCTAATAAGCTTTTTCAAAATTTTATATAATATTTATCAGCGTGTTTTATGAGCGGGTTGAGACTGAGGAGATATCATACATTTTCCCGATTCTCATTCTGAAGAGGTAGAAGTACGATCCTCTTATGAGCATCTAAACCGGGGGTGTACAGAGGCATCTGAGACTCTTCATCGGGCCTTCTAAGTTTTTGATGTCTTCATCGATCATCCCCAACGGAAGATTCGTGAAAGCACCTATTGTCCGCTTCGTTTTTTTGCATAGAATTAGGTAACCTATGCAGTGTTGAGGCTTTTCTTTACCGAAAAGTTTTTTGTAGGTAAAGGAAAGTCTAAAGAACCGATACTGGTGGACGCCCCTCTCGTGACCAGTGCGTTCTAATACCTTTAGATCTCGAAACTTTCTGTCCTTTGGTATAGAGGAGAAGAGGTCGCTGAGAAACTCATCGAGTGATACTTTTTCCGGCTTAGTCTCAACTTTTTTTGAATTTGACCGCCCCATTTTTTCTAAGGGCTGCCACTGGACGCCAATGACCACCTTTTTCGGCGATATAATAGCCATCTTTCCCGACTCGTATGAGGAGGTCTCTGTGATGCGAAATTTCCAATTGGGTGGGGTCTCAAAAGACATGTCGTAGATCAAGAACTTCATTTTATGCCTCCGAAACCCAGTCTTAAGTTCATAGTTATTGGATTCTTTTGAAAAAGGTTTCGGGTTCAAGAGATAGAGTTTGGCGTTCCATTTAAAACGCCTAGAGTAACATACATGAACGACCTGTTGGAAGTGTCAGCTGAATATAGGTTTGAGGGAGGAATTCTCGCCGAAACCGTAGTTGTTCCTCTCTCAATTTTGATAATTGTTTGATGGTGTCTTAACGGCTTTTCTGGCTTGTCTTTGAGATCACATCAACTGAAGATATTTTGGGAAGAGAGAAGCCGGTACTTTTCATTTTCTGGATTACTTTTTCTATTGACTTAGACTCAGAGAAATGTATGAAGAGGGCTGTGGCTAGTAGTGTGGGAGGATAGAGCATGAAGCTTGTAAACAAGAAGAAGCTCAAGACGTAGCTAAACTCAAGCCCATACCTGACCATTATACCGTACAGCAAGTAGAGGAAACTTCCTACAGCACCTACTCCTGAGATACTTTTGATGGCAACTTTGAATTCCTCTTCAACTCCTGCTATGCTTTTTTTATCTGGATCATAATATCGCAGGCCAGAGCATTCTAATGTCCAAATTGGAGACACGATCAACGCCAAAAGAGGCAGCACTAGGTAAAGTGCGAAGTTGATGAAGACGGTATCACCTAGTAGAATAAACCATGGCGGAGAGAAGGGGGGAACAACAGTCTTCGCCAGTGCTGGAAATTGATGTAGGAGATTTGTTACTATCGAGATGGATATACTTATCATCAAAGAGAATGGAAGCACCGACGCCCTAAATATCGATTCCAAGCTTTTTTCATGCAGCATCTCTCCCACTAAGAAATACCCTCGAGTCACACGGCCTTTGACAAGTTTTTGGACAAGTTTAGGTCCAATGCTACGCTGATGATATGGAAGGAAGACATATGACACAAACACGCGCCCAAGAAAGTGCCAAGCAAGCCAAGAGGCTACGGCCATTACTGGAAGAAGTAGAAGTACAAGTGTTCGCTGAAAGCCGAAAAAGAAGAAACTTGGATTTATAAAGAGCTTCGGATTTTGGATTCCTGGATAGGATCTCACAGATACGAACATGATATACCATTCGATAGATAGACATAGGAAATACAGCAGGAGTATTATCAAGAGGCTTTTATTCTTCAGTAGGTTTTTCAAGATTTATACCGCACAATTTATTGTAAGTAATAGGGTAAATGTTTAACCTCTGTGATTGAAAGAGGTTATCGGCTATCCTTGGTCTCGGAGTGGCTACTGTGAAGAAGGTTGGCATTTTCAAAAAGGGCGAAATGTGCCTTGATGAGATACTTGAAGAAATTCGCAAAAACCCTCAAATTAAGAATGCCGGGGCAATTGGCGCTTTTATTGGGATAGTGCGAGGAACAAGTCCTAAAGGCGAGAAGGTGAAGTTTCTTGAGTACGAGACCTACCGTAATGTTGCCATTAAGCAATTGGAGAGAATCCGAGACGAGCTCATAGAGAAGTACAAGCTCGTCGACCTAATGTTCTATCATGTTGCGGGCTGTGTCGAGGTTGGAGAAGATATTCTCTATCTTGTGGCTGCGGCTGAGCATAGGAAAGAGGTGTTTGCGGCGCTCCAAGAAGCAATGGATCGATTAAAGAAAGAAGTAGCCATCTGGAAGAAAGAGGTAACCGATAAAGGGGCTTACTGGGTCTCTGAGAAAAAGCGGAAATAGACATGCGTATTGTCTAAAGCGCTTTTTCAGTTGTTAACTGTACTATTCTCCGCACTTCCATCCTCAGCTGGTCTGGGAGACCGGGCACTTCAGGATCCAAGAAGCCTCGGACGATTAGGGCTGTTGCCTGCTCCTCACTTAAGCCGCGTGCCATAAGGTATAGAAGTTGGTCTTCTTGGATTTTTCCAACAGCCGCCTCATGTGACATGTCAGTTCCCTCCACTTTTGCTTCAAGCTCAGGTATAGAATGGATTATGGCGTTTGGGCTTAACAGTAGCCCCCGACAGTCAAGATGGGCCTTTGTTTCTGGAGCCTCTCCAACCAGATGGCCTCGTGCAATTATACGGCTATGATCTTTGGCTATGGCTCTGGTTGTAACTTCAGATCGCGCGCCCTTCGCCCTTAAAACCGCCCTATTCCCAACATCTAAAAGCGATCCCTCAGAGCCGTAAAGCAGTGAATGGTATCTGGCGCGGGAGTTTTCTCCCTCGCAATAGGCGGTCGGATACATTTGGAGTGTTTTGACTGGTTTGAAGCATATGTAGTTGTTGAGGAATGTGCCATTTTCCTCTATGATTGCTCCTGTTCTTGGCCGTACTTCTACATTTGGGGCCCAGCCGTGTATCATTGTGAAGGTGATGGTGGCGCCTTTTTTGACGTAGAACTCTGAAATTCCAACATGTAGTCCTCTTGTTACCGAGGGATGGGTTGTGCAGCCTGTGATGATATGAAGCTCTGAGTTTTCTTCGGCTATGATGAGGTTGTGTGGGCATTGCATAGCGCCTTGCGTCCCTATGAAAAGACATGCCTGAATCGGTAGAGTTAACCGAGTGTCCGGTTTGGTTCTGATGAAGTATCCGTGAGTCTGGTTTAGTTCTGCGATGGCTGTATACTTATCTTGGTCGACTGGAACAGTTTTCCACCAATACTCCTTGAGCCAATCATATTTTTTGAGAGCGTCGCTTGTGCTCATAACTTCAACGCCGGGAAAGCTTTTGATTGCACGTGCAAGCATTACGGAATGGTCATACTGGAAGAATGTACCTGACCTCAGTTTCTCGCTGGGTTCAATTCCAACAACATTAGCACCGCTTTTGACGGTGCTTGGCAATTCAGCGGGATTGGAGACTGATTTCTGTTCAGGCAGCTCTGAGTTGAATGCTTCTAGGTCGATGTCTGGTCCGATTTTAGCTGGCTGGTTTTTAACCTTCTCGGCGCGTTCTATTATTTTGCGTCGCCATTCAGGGATTTTGGGCATTAGCGCTGATCACCTGTTTTCTCCAGAAGAGCTTTGACTGCTGGGGGACAGACATCCACGTATGCGCAGTAGCCTTTCTCCTCGATTTTCGAGAAGATTTCATATGGGTCTCCAGTTACGACTATAATTCCGCCGCACATTAGATGGGCTACATCTGGCTTAATATAGGGCAGAATGTGCCGGTAATGCGTAACAACGATGACCGCGCAATTATTCTCTTTAGCATATTTACTGACCGCAGTTCCAATCCGCTTTAGCGAGTCAATGTCCACTCCAGAGTCGGGTTCGTCGAGGATCATTAGCTTAGGTTTCATAGCGAATACTTGGGCGATTTCGGAGCGTTTCTTCTCGCCTCCAGAAAAGCCTACATTCACATCTCTATCTCGGAAGACATCGGGGTCAAGTCCAATATTTGAGAGAAGCGGAGTGGCAAAAGTTTCCTTAGGTTCTTTGAATGGGTTCCAGGGTTCCAGCCCGGCTGACAGTCGGATGATGTCACGCATTTTGACGCCTCGGATTTCGGGAGGAGTTTGAAATGCGACTGAGATGCCTAGTTTCGCTCGCTCATTGATTGGTTTTTTATTGATTTCGGTGCCGTTGAATCTGATTGAGCCCTTTGTTATCTTATAGAGCGGATACCCCACTAGGGTCATGATTAAGGTGGTTTTGCCTGAGGCGTTAGGTCCAAGCAACACATGGGTTTCACCCGCATCTACATCTAAGTTAATGCCTTTCAGAATCTCCTTAGCTCCGATGTTTACATGTAGAGCGTCTATTTCCAACAGCGTCATGGCTTACCCACCAAAGAACTAAACAATACGGAATGACAGTATCAGAGTGTTTTATAATCTTACCGAATTTAGCGTGGTTAGGACGAAATCAGTGTGACTGTTCGGATTACGCTGCTGATCTTCCGGACTTTTGTAACGACTTCATCCAGGGAGTGCATATCATCGGTTTCGATCCTTGCGATTACATCGAATTCGCCGTAAACCGTGCGCGGTTCGATTACACCCTTGATCTTCTTCAACTGAGAGATGATGTCATGCTCTTTGCCGATGTCGGCAACAATCAATACAAATGCTACAACTTTTGCCAAACGTGAACACCCTATGTTCTAACGAAGGGATAACTGAGGCATTTCTTAATATTCTTTTTCAACTAGGTCGCAGATGCCTTAATAAAATGGTTTTAAAAATTAGAAGAGCCTACTATGTGATGAGCATAAATTAATGATTCAAGCAAGGATGAGTAAGATGGAGAAAATTGTACTAGCTTATTCTGGCGGGGTAGATACTACAGTAGCGATCAAACTACTTCAGGAAAAGTATGGAGTGGTAACTCTCACCGCCGAGTTAGGTCAAAATGAGGATTTGAGTAAGATAGCTGAGAAAGCGGAGCATTTGGGTGTATTAAAACATTACTCGCTAGATTTGAGAGATGAGTTTGTCAAAAACTATGTTTTTCCAGCAATTATGGCGAACGCACTCTACGAAGAAAAATATCCGATTAGTAGCGCCTTATCGAGACCGCTTATCGCCTCCAAATTAGTTGAAGTAGCAAAAAAGGAGGGCGCGAGTACTGTTGCGCATGGTTGTACTGGGAAGGGAAACGACCAAGTCAGATTCGAGGTGACCATCAGGGCATTGGCTCCCCACCTCAAAATCATAGCTCCAATGCGGGACTGGAGCTGGTCAAGAGACAAGGTCATCGCCTACGCGAAAAAATACGGGATACCAATCCCTGTTAAACGCAATCCTTACAGCATCGATCAAAACCTCTGGGGACGGTCGGTAGAATGCGGTCCTCTAGACTTTCCAGAAAAAGAGCCGCCAGAAGATGCTTTTGAGTGGACAATTGCCCCTGAAAAAGCTCCAGCTAAACCAGAATATGTGGCGATCGAATTTAAAGACGGGGTGCCAGTTGCATTAGAAGGCAAATTGATGAGCGGCGCAAAGCTCATACAGACGCTTAACATGATGGCTGGAAAGCATGGAATCGGTCGCATTGACCACATGGAAGACCGGCTTGTCGGCATAAAATCAAGAGAAATCTACGAGTGCCCCGCAGCTACTTGCATCCTCGAAGCACATAAAGATCTTGAGAAAACTGTGCTAACTCGCCACGAACTCACGTTCAAATCTCATGTTGACCAGCAATGGACATTCCTAGCCTATACTGGATTGTGGATGGATCCGTTACGTGAAGATCTAGAGGCGTTCATCAATGCTACACAAGAAAGAGTCGAGGGAAAAGTCAAACTGAAACTCTATAAGGGCAGAGCCACGGTAGTCGGCAGGTCGTCACCCTACTCGCTTTACGATTATAATTTAGCGAGATACGACATTAAATCCACATTCGACGAGTCGTCCTCCAGCGGCTTCGTCGATTTATGGGGGCTCCCGAGCAGGGTAGCACGCCAACTCCAAATGAAGAAAAAGAAAGCGGCAAAATAATCGAGGCTTCACCTGTGACTATTTTGAGAAGAGGAAGGCTGGGGCCACAGCCATCCGATGTGGCAGAGTACACCTCTTCCATCGAAAGTGATGTGCACATCGTTGAGCCAGTGATAAAAATAAATGAAGCCCATGTAGTGATGCTTGCTGAAGAGGGCATCATAAACCCCAAAGAAGGTAGCCTAATCCTCAAAGCTCTAGCCAAACTCGACCCAAAAATGAAGCTGGATCCCCAACTAGAAGACGTGCACATGAACATTGAAGCTAAAGTGATCGAAGAACTAGGAGAAGCAGTTGGAGGCAAACTGCATACTGGAAAAAGCCGCAATGACCAAGTTTCAGCCGCAATCCGAGTGGCTCTACGGAGCTATACCATAGAAATTATCACCGCCCTAACCCGGCTACAACGAGTTATCCTAGCCCGCGCCCAGAAATATTTGACAACCATAATGCCTGGCTACACCCACCTTCAACACGCACAGCCAGTTACCCTAGCGCATCATCTCCTCGCCTACTATGACGCATTCGAACGAGACATTTTAAGACTAATGGACGCGTATTGCGATATGAACATAAGCCCGATGGGTGCAGTGGCACTAGCAACAACCAGCTTTAAGATTAACCGCAAGCGGGTAGCAGATTTGCTGGGTTTTCAAGGGTTAATGGAGCATTCAATGGACGCTGTAAGCGCCCGCGACTTCGCAGTTAAGACATTATCTGACTTAGCCCTGACCATGAACGATCTTAGCCGCATGGCTGAGGAGCTGATCCTCTGGAGCACCATTGAATTCAACATAGTTGAGATTCCTGATGAGTTCTCTTCCACGAGTAGCATTATGCCGCAGAAGAAGAACCCGGTTGTACTCGAGTTGATGCGCGCAAAGGCTAAGCGGGTTCAGGGAGATTTGTTCACAGCCTTGAATATGACACGAGGGTTACCGCTCAGCTATAACATAGACTTGCAAGAGGTAACGCCGCATATATGGAATTCATGCCAGATCACGCTTTCCTCGATAAAAATTATGACCGCCCTCCTATCCAAGGTGAAATTCAAAACAGACCGCATGCTCGAATTAGTAATAAATGATTTTTCTACAGCTACTGACCTAGCTGACATTCTTGTAAGAGAATTAAATATTCCTTTTAGAATCGCTCATCAGATAGTGGGCAGATTGGTTAGAAGATTAATAGCAGAGGGTAAAGCATTAGAGCATCTCACACCCGAAATGCTGGTTAAAATCGTGAACGAAAATATTGGCAAGAAGGTTTCGATAAGCCAAAAAATCCTCGCAGCAATCACGGATCCTCTGAAAAGTGTTAGTGCAAGAAACGTGATTGGTGGACCTGCCCCTGCAGAAGTCTCAAGAATGGTTAAGAAGAGAGCCGCGCAAACCTTGCGGGACGATAAATGGTGCAAGGAAAAGAAAATCGCTATTCGAAACGCAGACCAGAAGCTAGCTGAAGCTATACAAGAAGTCTATAGAGAAGCTGGAAAAATTTAAATGCAACTTGTGAAATTAATTTGCGAAGGGTTCGTTGCCTAAAAGAAAAGCCCCAGATAAATTCGACAAAAAAGCAGTACTTGCTCTTGCCGACGGAACCATAGTCACTGGCATTGGGTTCGGGGCTGTAAAGAAAGTTTCTGGCGAAGTCGTCTTCAACACAGGCATGACCGGTTATCCCGAGGCGATAACGGATCCCTCGTACAACGGGCAAATTTTGATGCAAACTTATCCAATTATGGGAAATTATGGAGTTTATCCAGAACAGTTTGAATCAGACAGCCCCAAAATTCGGGGCTACATAATCCGGGACCTATGCAGAGAGCCAAGCCACTGGTCCTCTAAAATGACTCTAGACGAGTGGTTGGAGGGCTCAGGAGTCCCAGGCATAGAACACGTGGACACTAGGATGCTTACTAAGAAAATTCGAACCTACGGCGCAATGCTAGGAATATTATGGGTATATGAGAACGGAGATGCCCCTGACTTTAACAAACTACTGAAAGAAGCAAAACAAATTCCCGACCCTAACAAAACTGACC
>Ga0209314_10000460_pt1 | contig 18117 bp, 20 predicted proteins | sample I19B2metaG_FD_184146 | JGI IMG/M metagenome (GOLD analysis project Ga0209314, IMG submission 184146) | Lake sediment bacterial and archeal communities from Gulf of Boni, Indonesia to study Microbial Dark Matter (Phase II) - ​I19B2 metaG... | ecosystem: Environmental > Aquatic > Freshwater >... | reverse complement strand
CAGTGTTTCCAAAAAAACTAACTATGTTGTCGTCGGCGAAAATCCTGGCTCAAAACTGATTCAGGCCAGAAAACTTGGAATCACAATAATTGATGAAAACACATTCACAAAAATGCTTAAAGAAGGTTGAGGAGTGAAACGACGAAATCCCGATGTAACATCGGGACAAAAGAATTATTCTGCTACGCAAAACTAATGGAACTATAGTTTTGCTTCACAGGAATATTCTCCGTCAGAATAATTCCTCCGAAGCAAAAGAGACGTTTTCCATTACTTTTGCGAAGGAGAATAGGTGTAAAAGTTATTGCTGAAGAAGAATTTATTAAACTCATTAAAAGATGAAATTTTAGACCACTTGATTGGTCAAGAAGGAGGAAGAAAAAATTGAAAGCAATAGTTGATAAAGATTTGTGTACCGGTTGTGGTCTTTGTGCAGATACCTGCCCGGATGTTTTCCAACTTGACGAAAATTCTGCTGTTGCAGTAGTTAAGGTTAACGAAATTCCTGCCGGTTCGGTTGATTGCGCTAAACAGGCCGCTGAGGATTGTCCGGTAGAAGCGATAAAGATTAGTTAATAAGTTCATAAGTTCGTAAGTTGCTAAGTTGACAAAAAATCTATGTAACCTATCTTAGAAATCTGTGTAATCTGGTTTCCCTATGAAAAGTAAAGTTTATTTTCTTGACATCAAATCGGAAAATCGCCTCCCAGAACTTTTGGAAAAAATCAATCCAGGAGAAGTTATCAAAGAAAATGATTTTACCGCAATTAAACTTACCTTTGGCGAAAAAGGTAATCTTGGACATGTTAAAGCAGAAGAGGTTAAACCAATTGTTGAAATAATAAAGGTGCTGGGTGCTTACCCTTTCGTCACCGATGCCAATACTATCTATGTAGGTGAACGCGCGGATGCAATTCACCATTTACAGGTTGCCAATGAACATGGATTTAAGGAGGATTTTCTTGGTTGTCCGGTTCTGATTGCTGATGGTTTACGGGGCAATTCCTATGTTGAAGTAGATGTTAATCTTAAACATTTTAAGAAAGTGAAAATTGCTAATGCACTTCATTATGCTGACTCAATAGTTTTTGTTACTCATTTTAAAGGTCACGAAGTCACCGGGTTCGGTGGGACATTAAAAAATATGGGTATGGGTTGCGGAGCACGTGCGGGTAAATACGAAATGCATCATTCCATAATTCCTGAGGTAATCGTAGAGAAATGTAATGGTTGTGGTCTCTGTATTAAATGGTGCCCTTCTGGAGCCCTTTTGTTCCAACCGTCCCACCAATCCACCAATCCACCAATTCACCAATTCACCATCCGCCTTGACTCTACTAAATGCACTGGTTGTGGTGAATGTATTCTTACCTGTCGCCAAGGAGCAATTAAACTTCCCTGGGGTGACCCGGTAAAAACTTGCCAAGAAAAAATTGTTGAATATGCCTGCGGTGCAGTAAAAAACAAGAGTTTTTTTTGTGTAAATTTTTTACAACATATCACCAAATATTGTGACTGTTATGGTCGCAAAGAAGAGCCGCTACTCCCCGATATTGGGATTTTAGTCTCGCCAGACCCGGTAGCAATTGACCAGGCAAGCGCAGATTTAGTAAATAAAAAATTCGGTTCTGATTTTTTTCGTCATATTTTCCCCGAGATTGATTGGACAATACAACTTGACTACGCAGAGAAAATTGGTCTCGGTTCTCGTAAGTATGAACTAATAATGGTTCACTAATTAGCACGAATTTATTCGTGAATATTCGCGAATAACTCATTCGTGTGAATTCGTGTTATTATGGAAGCGAAATTTTTAGTTGACTTTATGCTCGGTAGACTTTGCAAATGGTTGCGTATCCTGGGTTACGATGCCGCATATTTTAATTCTTTGAACAAAAACATAATCATTTACCAGAGTCTTAAACAAGGAAGGATTCTTCTCACTCGTGACCACCGATTAAGCAAGAATAAAGCATTAAAAGTGTTATTGGTAGACAGTGATAATTACGAAAAACAAATTCAGCAAGTATTTAAAGAACTCAACTTAAAAGTTGACCCGGAAAAGATGTTTACTCGTTGTTGTCTTTGTAATACAATTTTAGAACCGATTGACAAAGAGAAAGTGAAAGATAAAGTCCCGCCTTTCGTTTATCAAACACAGGAAAATTTTTCTTTTTGTTCTACTTGCCAGAAAATTTACTGGCCAGGAACGCACTGGGACTTAATGCGAAGTAAATATACGCAGATTCAAACGGATAGAAGCGCAGATGTAAACGGATAAAACAATCTGTTTGAATCCGCATAAATCCGTCTGAATCGTTTTATATTAGTATGGAAGAATTTGAGAAATGTAGAAATTATGCCTGTAAATTGTTAAAATATCGCAGTCATAGTGAAAAAGAAATAAAAGAAAGATTAAAACAAAAAAAATTTAATGACGACACAGTTGCCGATACTATCCGTTGGTTGAAAGAAAAAAATTACCTTGACGATTCTAAGTTTACTAAAGAATGGATTGCTCAAAGAAAAAGAAAAGGGTATAGCGAGAAACTAATCCGCTGGGAATTAAAACAAAAAGGTATCAGCGAGCAAATTAGCAACTTAGATTTAAGTAACCAAGAACAATTTTTATCCGACCAAGAAGTTGCTAAAAAAATAGTAGAGAAAAAAATTAAACTATATAAAAATTTGGAACCAGCAAAGGTCAAACAAAGAATACAAAATTTACTTTTGCGACGTGGTTTCTCCTGGGAAGTAATTGGGGAAATTCTTAAAAAGAACGATTACAGCGATTAACAAAAATGATTACGGTGATAAATCAAAAAATCGCTGTCATCGTTGAATTTATCACTGTAATCGGCAGTTAATATCGCTGACATCACTTTTGTAAAAAAGGAGAGAAGAAATGGGGAAAATTAAAAGCGCTTTAATTAGTGTTTCGGACAAAACAGGGATTACGGAATTTGCCAAGGAATTAGTAAAAATGAATGTAGAAATTATTTCTACGGGTGGCACAGCAAAAACTTTGCGAGAAGCAGGAATAAAGGTAAAGGATGTATCTGAGGTCACCGGTTTTCCGGAAATGCTTGGTGGTAGGGTAAAAACCTTGCATCCAAAAATACATGCCGGACTTCTCGCTTTAAGGGATAATCCTGAACACCAAAAGCAACTCAAAGAACAAAAGGTTGAGCCTATTGACCTGGTCGTAGTAAACCTTTATCCTTTTGAAAAAACTACTTCCCACCTCCCACGCACTACCTCCCAAATTCCGATGGAAGTAATTGAGAACATTGACATCGGGGGACCAAGTATGCTCCGTTCAGCGGCAAAAAACTTTAAGGATGTAGTAGTAATCACTGACCCTGGGGATTACTCCAAAGTTTTAGAGGAAATGAAGAAAAACAATGGTGAGGTTTCTATGGAGACAAGACAATATTTAGCCACTAAAGTTTTTCAGCGGACAGCAAGTTACGATACTGCAATTGCTAATTATTTTACTCAGGAAAAGTTTCCCGGACGGATAATTATTCCTTTAGCAAAAATTTCTGACTTACGTTACGGCGAAAATCCACATCAAGAAGCCGCCCTCTACCAAATTACAGATTACAGATTACAGATTACAGATTTAACTAAAGCAAAACAACTGCAGGGAAAAGAATTGTCGTATAACAATTGGTTAGATTTGGAGGCGGCCTGGGGTTTGGTTTTAGAATTTGAAAATCCTGCCTGTGTAATTATCAAACATAATAATCCCTGTGGTGTCGCTGAAGATAAAGATTTAGTTACCGTTTATAGAAATGCTTACGCCTGTGATACGGTTTCTGCTTTTGGAGGAATTATCGGCTTTAACCGTGAAGTTGGCGAGAATACTGCGGAAGAGGTATCTAAACTTTTTGTGGAATGTATAATTGCACCCAGCTATTCAGCAAAAGCAAAAGAAATCTTCTCCAAGAAAAAAGACCTCCGTCTCTTAGAACTACCAATTCACCAATTCACCAATTCACCAATTCACCAATTAGAGTTTCGTCAAATTTCCGGAGGTATGCTTGTTCAGGATAAAGATACATTCTTGGGACTGGATAATTTAAAAACAGTAACAAACCGCAAACCCGCTGATGAGGAATTAGAGAGTCTGAAATTTGCCTGGAAAGTAGCGAAAGCAGTCAAATCAAATGCAATTATCTTAACCCGGGGTAAACAAACCGTTGGCATCGGTGCTGGACAAATGTCCAGAATTGACGCCCTAAAAATTGCTACCATCAAAATGAACCAGATGTTCTCCGCCACTTCGTCCCCCAGTCCCTCGTCACTTGTTATGGCATCTGACGCTTTCTTCCCTTTTTCTGATGTAGTTGAAGAATCGGCAAAAATTGGTGTCAAGGCAATTATTCAACCTGGCGGTAGTCTGCGTGACCAGGATTCAATTGGTACCTGTAACAAACACGGTATCGCCATGGTCTTCACCGGAATAAGACATTTCCGTCATTAAAAGGTCACCTCATCGGTGACCCGTCTCCTCTTCGGCGACCTGCCGTAGAGGCATGGCCGAAGAGGCAGGAGGTAAAAGAAATGAAAAAGTCGTTTATTTTTACCACGGTAGTAGTTTTAGTTGCCTGTTTGATTTATCTCCCGCTTTTTGCACAGATTAACGACCCGGCTGTCTTAATCAAAAAAGGTGCAACTTATACCGGTAGCGAACAATGTAAAATGTGTCACCTGAAACTGTACAGAAGCTGGGAAACAAGTAGGCATGCAAGAAACTTTGCTACTCTTCAAGGTGAGGAATTAAAAGACCCGAGATGTTTAGAATGTCATACAACTGCTTTTGAGAAAGGCGGTTACTCTTTAGGAAAGACTCCTGAGGAGAATAAAAAATTTGAAAATGTTACCTGTGAAGCGTGTCACGGACCGGGTAGTTTACACTTAAAAAGTAAAAAGGAAGAGGATGTTATTGAAGCAACAAAAGAATGCCCTAATTGTCACAATCCCCATCGTAAATTCGCTGAAGAAATTAAAGCAAAACGTGAAACAGAGAAAAAATTAAAATAAAATTATTCCATCATACGAAAATTAGTAAAAGTATCGTTATACTCAAAAACTGGTATTACTTTAAAAGTGCGATAAAATTCTTCTTTACTCCAAGCACCAAAATTTCTTATCGGTGTAAAATTTGTTGAATCAAGAACTATCCATTTATTGTTCCAGAAAAGTTTCACCCAGGCATGGTTAACCCGTTCGCCACCTTTAAGGATACTTCCATAAATTACACGACAATGCCCACTTTCAAAACCTTTCGCTCTTAAAAGTGCGCAGAGTAAATTAGCATGACCGGCGCAGTTACTTTCTCTTGATTCCATCAAAACATGATGGTCATATAGATTATCTTCGGTAGTTTCAGGATTATAGCGCACCTGATGGGCACAAAACTCGTAAATTTTTTCCGGGGTTTCCATCTGCTCAGCGATATGGATAATTGCAAAATGCTCCGGGTTAATATAATCGCTGGCTATTGTAAAACGAAACCCACCACCCTCACGAAGAATAAAATTAAGACCTTCTACATAAGAAATAATTTTTTCTCGTATGTCTCTCAGTTTAAAATATAATAATCCAATCCCTATTCCTTCCGCTAATGCTAAACCGCAGAGCAAGAGAAGTAAAAATTTTTTGCTTTTTTCCTTCACAATTGTCCCTCCTTTTTACCAAGACTTCTTATGGAAGATAATTTCTACAAGATTATTTGTCAAATGTCAAGAGATGAGTCCCTAGAAAAGTTAAGTTTTTGGTTGAAAAAAATATTTCTATTTTGTAAAATAATCCAAAACTATGATTACAGCGATAATTTTAACGATGACAGCGATTTGTGGTTCTATCACCGTAATCGGTTTTCTTAATCGCTGTAATCATTATTACTTAAGAAATGCTTACCAGTAAAGAAATCAGAGAAGAATTTTTAAAATTTTTTAAAGAGAAAAAACATAAAATTGTTCCTTCGGATTCGTTAATCCCTTCCGCTGACCCAACAATACTTTTTACTACTGCGGGAATGGTGCAGTTTAAAAACTTTTTCCTCGGAAAAGCAAAACTTAAATACACTCGTGCGGCAAGTTGCCAGAAATGTTTCCGAACCACTGATATTGACAAAGTTGGGCACACGGTAAGACATTTAACTTTTTTTGAAATGTTGGGCAATTTTTCTTTTGGTGATTATTTTAAAAAAGAAGCAATCCCCTGGTCCTGGGAGTTACTGACGAACGACTTCGCTTTACCTGAGGATAAACTCTATGTCTCAGTTTATAAGGATGATGATGAGGCGTACCAAATCTGGAAAAAAATCCTGCCAGAGAATAAAATTTATCGTCTCGGTGAAGAATCAAATTTTTGGAGTGTGGGTCCGACTGGTCCCTGCGGGCCTTGTTCGGAGATAATCTATGACCTTGGTGAAAATAAAGGTTGTGGTAAACCGGACTGTAACCCGGCTTGCGATTGTGACCGTTGGATTGAAGTTTGGAACTTGGTTTTTACCCAGTTTGACCGTGATGAAAACGGTAAATTGAATCCTTTACCACAAAAAAATATTGATACCGGTATGGGCTTAGAAAGATTGGTTATGGTTTGTCAAGGTGTAAATTCGTGTTTTGAAACTGACCTTTTCCGTCCGATAATTGATTTCACCGCTCAATTGTTCTCCATCCAACTATCTAACTATCTAACTATCCAACAAAATAGCGCCTTAAGAATAATCGCTGACCATTGCCGAGCAATAAGTTTCCTTCTCGCTGACGGTGTTTCACCTTCAAATGAAGGAAGGGGTTATGTTTTAAGGCGAATTATTCGTCGTGCTTTAAGACAGGGTAAAAATTTAACTCAAGGGACACTTAGACCTTTTCTCTACCAATTGAACGGTAAAGTAATTGAACTGATGTCCGATACTTATCCTGAACTTAAACAGAAGAAAGAATATATCATTACGGTGACCAAACTTGAAGAAGAAAAGTTTCTTGAAACTTTGGATCTGGGAACAAAAATCTTGGAAGAATTAACTACGAACCTTCTTCGGCAAGGAAGAAAAATTATCCCGGGTAAAGAAGTTTTCCGTCTCTATGATACTTATGGTTTTCCTTTAGAATTAACCCGTGAAATTGCTGAGGAGAGAAAATTAAATATTGACTTTGAAGGTTTTAATAAGGCTTCGGAAGAAAGTCGTCTCCTGGCGAGACAAAGTTGGCAAAGTGGAGAAATAAATACAGAAACATACTTGCCTTTACATAAAAAATTTGGGGATACATCTTTTCGTGGTTATGAATTTGATGAAGTTACCACTAAGGTGGTCGGGATAATCAAAAACGGACAGAGCATCTTAGAAACAAAAGAAGGCGAACAAATAGAACTTATCCTTTCAGAAACACCTTTTTATGCAGAAGCAGGAGGGCAAATCGGAGACAGGGGCGAGTTACGAGGGGCGAGGGACGAGTTCCAGGTGGAAATAACAAATACTCAAAGACCAGTTGAAGGGTTAATCGTGCATAAGGGGAAAGTAATTAAGGGAATTTTGAAAGTTGGAGAAACGGTTCTGGCTAAAGTTGACAAAGAAAGACGACAGGCAACAAAACGTAATCATACCGCTACCCATCTTCTCCATCGCGCTTTACGCCAGGTTTTAGGAGAACAAGTTGTCCAATCCGGTTCTTTAGTTGCTCCGGAACGGCTGCGTTTTGATTTTACTTACCCAAAAGGATTAACTGAAAATGAACTTATAAAAATTGAAGGAATAGTGAACGATGCCATCCCGGAAAACTATTCAATTTTAACTTCAGAAATTACTTTAACTCAAGCAAAAGAAATCGGTGCAATGATGCTTTTTGGCGAGAAATATGGTGAAAAAGTGCGTTGCGTAATGATTACAAATGCAGGATGGAATACGCCAAAAGATGCTTTCAGTATTGAACTTTGCGGAGGAACACATTGTCGTGCAACCGGAGAAATTGGTTTATTTAAAATTCTTTCCGAAACCAGTATTGCTGCTGGTGTCCGCCGAATTGAAGCAATAACCGGCAGATATGCCAACGAATATGTGAGAAATCTTAAGAAAAAACTTGAACAAATTGCGGAAAAGTTAAGTAGTTCAGAGGAAGATATTGTTAACCGCCTTGAAAAAATTCTGCAAACATTAGAAACTAGAGAAAAACAGATTTTAAGTCTGAAAACGCGGTTTTTAAATACGCAAATTGAAGAAATTATCAGTCAGGCGAAGAATGTTAAAAAAGTTAAAGTAGTTTCTCAATATTTAGAGGAACTGGATACAAAAAGTCTCGCTGATTTTGCTGATAAATTGAAGGAAAAAATCAAATCCGGACTGGTTGTTTTAGGAAGTACGAGAGAAAACAAACCTTTATTTGTTGTTTCTTTAACTTCTGACTGGGTAGAAAAAGGATTAAATGCAGGACTTATTGCTAAAGAAATTGGTTCTTTAATCAGTGGAACGGGTGGAGGAAGGAAAGATTTTGCACAAGGCGGCGGTAAAGATTCCTCAAAATTGAAATCCGCTTTAGAAAAAGTTCCAGAGATTGTCTCTAAACTAATCACTTAATCGCTCAATCGCTTATCACTGGTTTTGCCCCCGTAGCTCAACGGATAGAGCAACGGCCTCCGGAGCCGTGAGTGTGGGTTCAATTCCCACCGGGGGTAAATTTTTACTTTTTTCTTTGAGGAAGAAGATTTTTTACCTCAACTGTAGAAGCTAATTCAACTAATCTTTCTCTTTTTACCTTATTGAACTCAACAATTTCTTCGTTGCTTATTGATTTAACTGAAGGGAATTTAATTTTTAGAAAGTTCACAAATTGACCATATTTTTTTATTCTAAAATCAAGATGCGGACCAGTAGCTAAACCAGTAGCACCCACATAACCAATAATCTGCCCTTGTTTTACCTTAGCGCCTGCTCTGATTCCTTTACCGTAACGGGAAAGATGCCCATAATAAGAATTGTAACTCGCATTGTGTCTAATGATTGCTAATCTGCCATATCCACTTTCCCAACCACAAAAAGTTACCATCCCATCGCCAATACTTACCACCGGTGTCCCTTGAGGAGCAGCATAATCTATTGCCAGATGAGGACGGACATAACGTAATATGGGATGAAAACGACGATAAGAAAAAAACGATGAAATACGCCGATAATTAAGTGGGGCACGGAGAAACTCTTTTCTTAAAGATTCACCTTTAAAATTGTAATAATCAAGGTTACCATTCTTATCTTCATAGAGTATCGCTATATGTGCTGAAGTTTCTTTACCTTGATACCGTGCGACAAGGATGTTTCCATCAAAACTAATTTTTTTATCTTTGTTTTCATATTTTTCCCAAACGAGTTCGTAAGTATCACCTATCCGTGCCTCGGTTAAGAAATCTATCTGCCAAGCAAAAATATCGGCGATTTTCATGGCTAACTCGGCAGTTCCTCCCTGTTCAATGATTGCTTCATAAAGTGAGGATTTAATTTCACCTTTAAGTCTAACGAGATTTTTTCTCAAATCCATCTTTTCTTTATTTATGGAATAGATGCCATCGGCATTCTTTTTAACTTTATAAATATTTAAGCCCAGCTCTTTTGCAAAAGGGCTAGGTTCACCCAGCCCTTGCGTGCAAGGGCTGGGTTCATATTCAAAACTCAAAAGTTCGTTGCTGGTTGATTTTACTAATTTATAATTATCGCCGGGTTGGCATCTCTTTGGATTGAAAACAGAGGAAAGTGTCTGAATTACTTTTTGGCTTTCATCCAAGGAAATATTTTCCTCAACAAGGATACTAAAAAGTGAATCCCCAAAGGCAACTGTGCCACTGGAAATAACTATTTGAGGACCAAATAGAACCAATTTACCTTTACGAGAAAAATAAAATAACAGAAGAAGAGAAAATACAATTAAACTATTAAGCAACAAATATTTTTTTTGCCTATTCACCTTTTTAATTCCTGCATAATTTCAACAAATTTCCCCTGGAAAATTTGTGGTATTTTCACATAGAACAACCAATTCCCCTCTGCCCAGAAGTAATGTTCCTCGTATCCATCGGGTGAAGTCCGATATATTTTCTTTTTTTTAATTGTAAGCGTGGTCAAATTTTTATCCCAACCACCACCGTACTTCACCATTGCTTTTGCCATTTTCTCATTTTCTTCCTGAGCGATTTTTTTATTTGGATACAAAGTTACCCAAAGAAGTATCGGATGGCTTGAATGTCCGTAATTGACTATAGCAATATCTTGCGCATTTTCTATTCTTCCAATATGTTTTCTTTTTACATCTTCAATTGCCGCTTCTCCTTCCAGAAGTATTGTCTTTTTCATTCCTAATAATTCTTCCGGAGCAAGGGTAACCGCCTTTTTTGGCACTTGCCGGCAGGAAATTATAAAGAAGGTGATAAAAAAAATTAAAAATATTTTTTGCCTTTTTCTGTTCACTTTTCCATTTTTGCCTTTTCAATATATTGTCCAACCATAAAGGCGGCTATCGCACCTTCAGCGCAGGCAGTAACAATTTGTCTTAAAGATTTTTTCCGACAATCACCGCAAGCATAAATTCCCGGTACCGAGGTTTGCATATTTTCGTCAGTAAGAATATAACCATTTTCATCCAAGGTTGCAACTCCTTGCAAAAATTTAGTTTGTGGTTCAACACCAACAAGCACAAATATCCCTTGGACTGGCAATTTTTTTTCTTCACCGGTTTTTACATTTTTTGTTTTCAAAGCATCAACTCTTTTATCTCCATAAATTTCGCTCACAACTGTATCCCAGAGAAATTTAATTTTTGGATTGGACTTTGCACGTTCCTGGAGAATTTTTGTCGCCCGAAGTTGTGCCCGACGATGGATTAAAAAAACTTTCTTTGCGAAACGGGTTAAAAACATTGCTTCCTGCACTGCCGCATCACCACCACCAATGACTGCAACTTCTTGGTTTTTAAAAAAAGGACCGTCACAGGTTGCACAATAGGATACACCCTTACCGATTAGTTTTTCTTCGCCGGGGACATTAAGTTTCTTTGCCTCAGCGCCGGTAGCAATAATTATTGCCAAACTTTCATATTCTTCATTTTCAGTCTCCACAATTTTTAATTTTTCATTTTTTTCGCCTGAGGCGAATCCGCCTTTGGCGGAAATTTTTAATTTTTTTACTTCTTCACTAGTAATTTCTAACCCAAATTTTTTTGCCTGAGTCTCCATTCTTTGAATTAATTCTGGACCACTTATCCCTTCCGGAAAACCAGGATAATTCTCAATGTTTTCACTTAATATCGCCTGCCCCCCAGGGGCAACTTTCTCAATTAATAAAGTTTTAATTTTATCCCGGGTAGCATAAATCCCGGCAGTCAATCCTGCTGGTCCACCACCGACGATGATTAGTTCATAGTTCATAGTTTATAGTCTATTGCGAAATAATACAAAAAAAATTGAAAAATTGCAAACAAGACTAAATTTTGGTATAATGATTACAAATGAAAAAGATAATCGTTGGAGTAATTGGAGGAAGTGAAGCGAATAAAGAAATAATTAAACTTGCCTACGAAATGGGGAAAGAAATTGCTAAGCATAATTATATTTTAGTTTGTGGTGCAATGAGTGGCGTAATGGAAGCCACCTGTAAAGGAGCAAAAGGTGTTGGTGGATTAACTATTGGAATTCTCCCCGGGAAAGAGAAAAATGAAGCAAACCCTTATGTAGATATACCGATTGTCACGGCTATGAGTCATGCTCGGAATGCAATCATTGTCCGCACCGCTGATGTGTTGATTGCTATCGGTGGGAAATACGGAACATTGTCAGAAATTGGTTTGGCTAAAGTAATTGATAAACCAGTAATTGGTTTAAATACCTGGGAAATTCCTGGAGTAATAAAAGTAAAAACAGTGAAAGAAGCAATGGAGGAAGTAAAGAAGACAGTTAAAGAGTTAGAAAGTTAGACAGTTAGTGAGTTTATTCGTGTAAATTCGTGTAAAGAAATTCGTGTGCATTCGTGTTTAAAAGATGAGAGCAGTAATTCAAAGAGTAAAAGAAGCAAAGGTAAAAATTAATCAAACAGTCGTTGGTGAAATCGGAGAAGGGATGGTTATCTTACTTGGTGTAGCGAATGAGGATACGGAAAAAGATGCAGAATATTTAGCGGAAAAGATTACACACTTGCGCATTTTTGCACAGGGAGAAAAAGAATTTGACCGTGCGCTAAGCGATAATATCAGCGAAATACTTGTTGTTCCACAGTTTACCCTTTATGCTGATTGTCGTAAGGGAAGAAGACCGGATTTTACCCAAGCTGCGCCGGCAGAAAAGGCAAAATTTTTATATGATTACTTTGTTCAGAAATTAAAAGAAAAATACGAAAAAGTAAAGACTGGCGAATTTGGTGCAAAAATGCTTGTAGAAATACATAACGATGGTCCGGTAACGATAATCTTAGATACATGATTAGTTCATGGTTGATAGTTGATAGTTTATGGTTAAGCGTGTGGATATGGGGAAAGGAACAAAAATATTTTTCTTATTCTTATTTTTGATTTCTTCCGGCTGTCGTGCACCTGAATCAAAAGGAGAGGACTATCTTAGCTTAAGAAAGAGAATGGTTCAGGAACAAATTATTGCACGTGGGGTAAAAAATAAAAAAGTCATTGAAGCGATGCTGAAAGTCCCAAGACACGAATTTATCCCCGAAAAATATCATAAAATTTATAACCCTTATGGTGATTACCCCGTCCCCATCGGTGAAGGACAAACTATTTCCCAACCCTATATTGTTGCCTTGATGACCGAACTTCTCATTGAGGAACCCCACCGCCCAACAAAGAAGAAAATCTTAGAAATTGGGACAGGTAGCGGGTATCAAGCGGCAATTTTAGCCGAATTATATCCTCAGATATATACTATTGAAATCATTGAAAGTTTAGCAAAACAAGCAGAAAAAAATTTAAAACGGCTTGGTTATCAAAAGATTAAAGTGAAAATTGGTGATGGATACCTTGGCTGGAAAGAATATGCACCTTTTGATGGGATAATCGTCACCTGTGCTCCCGACCACATTCCCCAACCTTTAATTGAACAACTCAAAGAAAACGGTAAGATGGTTATCCCGGTGGGTGAATATCCTAACCAGACTTTATACTTAGTGGAAAAGAGAAAGGGTGAAATTATTAAAAGAGGAATCATACCGGTACTTTTTGTTCCCATGACCGGTGAAGAAATCCATAAAAGAAAGTGAAAAAGTTAAACCCCGTTGGCTACTTGCTTCTTGTTTTTTGCTTATCAACTCATGAACTTATCAACCTATCAACTGTTTCTTATGCACAGGTTGAAATTGGAGTTAGTTTTACTCCTGACTTTTCTCCATCTAAAGAAGAAAAAGAGATTAAAAAAACAAAAAATCCGTTTCTTGTTGAATTAGCGGAAAGGTTTTCTTTAGAAGAAAAAGATTTAGACCGTTTATATTCTCGTGGTTATGGATACACGGAACTAATCAAATTGATTTTAATTACAAAAAAAACTGACAAACCTTTGGAAGAAATAGTCAAAAAAAGAGATAAAGGAAAAAAAATGCGTAAAATTGCTGAAGATTATGAACTTGACTATTGGGCGATTGATAAAGAGGCATTAAAAATCAAAGAAGAAATAAAAACTTCCTTACTTTTTCAACCGACTACTCAAATTCTTTTACCCAAGACAACGGAAGAAAATCTCTTAAAATAATATGGAAAAAAGAAATCTCTTGCTTATTTTAATTGTTCTTTATTTTCTTTCTTTAATTGCTGCCCTCTATCTTATTTTCCAAGCACCCCCTCCAGCGATGGTGCGTAAGCCAATCCCGACTTTCGCTGAGGCGCCTTTAGCTAAGGAAGGAATTGCTTTATTAAAAATTTATGGTCCAATTAGTATAAGTCGTGGACTCGGTGTCCCGCACGGTATTGATGTTGACCGTTTAGTTAAACGGTTACAGGATTTACGGGAAAAGCCAGAAATAAAGGCAGTAGTTCTAAGAATAAATTCACCGGGTGGGAGTGTCGGCTCGGTGCAGGAAATTTATAGCGAGATAAAAAAATTATCTCAGGCAGGTAAAATTGTTGTTGCTTCACTTGGTGATGTGGGTGCCTCTGGTGGATACTATCTTGCCTGTGCTGCGGATAAAATTGTCGCCAATCCCGGGACGCTTACTGGTTCAATTGGCGTAATTCTAGAGTTACCTAATTTAAATGAACTTTTTAAAAAAATTGGCGTAAAAATTGTTACGGTTAAAAGTGGGAAGTATAAGGATATTGGTTCTTATACACGGGAATTAACTCCCGAAGAAAAAGAAATTTTACAAAGTTTAATTAATGATGCTTACGAACAGTTTGTCAATTCAATCGTTGAAGGAAGGAAAATTGAACGGGAAAGAGTGCTTGAGTTTGCTGATGGAAGAATTTTTACTGGCACCCAAGGATTAAAAATGGGATTGGTTGACCGGTTAGGTGCCCTGGAGGAAGCAATAAAATTAGCCGCTGACCTTGCCGGAATTAAAGGTAAGCCAAAAATTGTTACTGAAATTGAACCTTGGGAAAAAATTATGGATTTTTTTCGCCGGAGTTCGCAAGAAGAAAAATTTTCTCTTCCCGACATCCTCCGAGAGCAAAAGGTGAGGTTTGAATACATCCTTGAATAGAGTTAACTGGTTAACTGGTTAATTAGTGAAATAGTGAAATGGTAGAATGATTTATTCGCGATAATTCGTAAAAAATTCGTGTGTATTCGTGTTTGAAAATGAATTACGAAATTATTTACGATTTTCTTACTCAACCAAAGGTAGCAATCGCTAAGATAAAGGTTGAAAGACCGTGGTTGTTATCAGTCCTTGTGGTTACTTTTGCTGTTTTCACTCAAAACATAAGCATCTTTCAGTTTTTTATGCTCGGAAGGAAGGATATCCTTTTTTCCTTAAGCATATATTTCCTTTTACGTTTAGTTCTTATTTTCATCATTTGGTTTTTTCTTACCGCTGTATTCCATTCTCTTGCTCAATTTTTTGGTGGCCAGGGTAGAACTGAAGAACTTTTCCTATCTTTTGGATTCAGTTTTTTGCCTTTATTTTTTCTTCTTCCCATAAGTCTACTCTCGTATTTTTTCTTGGTTAAAGAATTTCTCGCTACTGGTTGGCGAGTTTTCCTTTTTTATAATTTTCTTAATTTTTTTCTTTTCTTTTGGATTCTTCGTTTGCAAATTATGAGTATTAAGGAAATTTATGGTTTACCTTTACGGCGGGCAATTTTGGTTTATTTTTTACCTTTTCTTTTTCTTCTTACAATTGCTGTTTTACTAGTGGGAATTTTCGTCTTTAGTTTAATATTTTTTCTTCGGTAGGAGGAATTCCGTTTTCATAGTATTCAAAAGTAATTTTAGCAATCTGACCAATCAATTTTTTGGCTAAACGGTGTTCCCGGTGGTCAGAAACTAAGAGAGAAATCAAAAAGTCACCCTGCGGATGAAAAATTATCCCAGCATCATGACAGACATTATCAAAAAGTCCGGTCTTATGAGCAATTTCAACATATCCGGGTAAGTAACGAGGTAAACGGTCGCGAATCTCCTGTTTTTTAAGTAAAATAAGCATTTTCTCACTTGCTTCTGGATTGACCAACTGGCGATGATATATTTTATCTAAAATTTGAGCAATGTCAGAGGCAGTAGTATAATTCTCTATCCCCCGATAATATTTTTTTATATCCATAACATTACGCGAGAAATTAGTATTTTTTAGACCCATCTTTTGAAAACAATTGTTCAAATAATCAAATCCCAAAATCTCAGTTAACATATTGGTTGCGGTGTTGTCGCTTTTTGTAATCATCAGTTCCACTAATTCCCAAAGAGAAATTTTCTTACCGGAAGGGGAATATCTTAGTATTCCTGAACCGCGAGATTTGTATTTAGATTTTAAACGGAAATAATCATTAAAATTTATTTTCCCTTCCGATTCCGCCTGAAAACATGCCACCATTATCGCTATCTTTACCAAACTAGCGCTGGGAAAAAGTTTGTCTTGATTGTAAAGAATTGCCTTACCATTTTTTAAATCTTTAATCACTAAACCTATATTCCCAGGAAAATTGTAAAGTTTATTTTTTATTTCCTGGGCAAGGTTTTGCCAGTCTGTGTCAATCTTCTCTTTTTCTTGTCCATTACGGTGGTAGGAGTGGAGATAATAAACTACCCCGCTCAAAGTAGATAATAGAAAAATGAAAAGGACACATTTTTTTTGCAAGTTTTGTTTTTCCATATTTTAGTTTTTTAAGTATAATTAAAAAAATGTATCTCTGTCAAGATTCATAAAAAAGTTTTTTCAGGTTTTACCAAAAATGAAAATAAAAAATTTACATTCTTGGAATTCAACTCTTGTGGAAGCAGAAAAAATACAAGAGAAACTACAAAAGAAAATTATTCTAAAGTCTCCTTATTCTTCTATCCAGAAAATAAAAACTGTCGCTGGAACCGATGTGCATTTTTCAGCAGATGAAAATTTTGGAGCATTGGGGCGTGAGCCCCTATGGAAGTATCCCCAAAGGGGATATCTTGTCTCTGCAGGTATTGTTATCTTATCTTTTCCGGAATTAAAAATCTTAGAAAAAGTTAAAGTGGAAACGAGAGTTAATCAACTTTTCCCTTATGTACCAGGGTTTTTATCTTTTCGGGAAATTCCATTTTTACTAATTGCGTTTAAAAAAATCAAGACCGCACCCGATGTTATCCTTTGTGATGGTCAGGGTATCGCTCATCCACGGAGAATAGGACTGGCAACCCATCTGGGAATAATTCTCAATAAACCAACTATCGGTTGTGCGAAATCTTTGCTTTACCCCGCTCCTGCGTGCAGGGGCGGGGTTTATGGCAAGTATGAAAAACTGCCCGATAAATTCAAAGGAAGCTACAGTTATTTAAAAGATAAAAATGGAGAGATTATCGGCGTTGTTTTACGGACTAAAGATAACGTCCGTCCAGTGTTTGTTTCACCCGGACAGAAAATGAATTTAAAATTAGCAATTGAAGTTGTCTTAAGATGTTGTACTAAATACCGTCTCCCTGAACCTTTAAGGCTCGCCCACCAGTTAGCCTGAATTATCTTGGAATAATTTTTAGATTTGACGAAAGAGATTTTTTTTGATAAAATCAAAAAATAAAAAGGTATATAGTTATGATTAGAAAAGCAATCTGCGCAGGGACTTGGTATCCAAAAGAAAAAAAAGAAATTGAGAAATATTTAGACTTAAGAGCGAAGAAAGAAAAAGTTATTGCCTGTGTTTGTCCCCATGCTGGTTGGATTTATTCGGGTAAAGTTGCCGGTGCAGTTTATTCAAAAATTGACTTGGATAGAGTTGGTAAACCAATATTTATTTTAATTGGACCGAATCATACCGGAATTGGTGAACCAGCGAGTATAATGCTTTCCGGTGAATGGCAACTACCACTGGGGACCTTAAAAATCGCCCAAGAATTGGCAGGTTTGATTTTGGAAAATTCACAAATCTTAGAAGACGACCCGGATGCACATTTGCAAGAACATTCTATAGAAGTACAGTTACCTTTCATTCAATATTTTTTCCCTCAGGTAGAAATTATCCCTATTGTCTTGAGTGATTACCGAATATCCACTTGCCTGGACATCGGTGAAGCAATCGCCAAAGCAATAAGCAAAGAGCAAAGAGCAAAGAGCATCGTAATCGTTGCTTCCACCGATATGACCCATTACGAACCACAAAAAATTGCTGAAAAAAAGGACAAATTAGCAATTGATAAAATTCTTGAGTTAAATCCGGAAGGTTTACTGGAAACAGTAAGGAAAGAAGATATTTCAATGTGCGGTTCAGGACCAACCGCAGTTGTACTTTTTGCGGCAAAAAAACTTGGTGCAAAATCTGCCGAACTTGTTCTTTATCAAACAAGCGGTAATGTCACCGGTGACTACTCAGCAGTAGTCGGCTACGCCGGAATAACTATTAAGTAATTTCACAAAAATAGTAAGCAATTTTTTTCTCGGGAACCCTCCCTTCACTAGAAAATTTATCCCGGAAAACCAAAAGTCGGGATAAATTTAAT